>Ga0302275_10003121_pt1 | contig 16952 bp, 17 predicted proteins | sample III_Bog_N2_2_FD_200229 | JGI IMG/M metagenome (GOLD analysis project Ga0302275, IMG submission 200229) | Peat permafrost microbial communities from Stordalen Mire near Abisko, Sweden - III_Bog_N2_2 | ecosystem: Environmental > Terrestrial > Soil > Wetlands > Peat | place: Sweden: Abisko...
AGGTCGGTGGCGCCCTTGATCTGTTCGGGCGACATATAGTACAGCGAACCGACCGTGGCGCCGGTCTGGGTCAGTTTGTGGTCGGCGGTCAGTTTCGCGATGCCGAAATCCATCAGCTTGATGGTGCCCTGCGGCGTGAGGATCATGTTCGCCGGTTTGATGTCCCGGTGCACGACCCCATGCGCGTGGGCGTAGGAGAGCGCGGAGAGCACCTGGGCGATGTAATCGACCGCCCGCTCAATCGGGATCGGCCCGCTTTTTAGCATGTGCTCCAGCGTGACGCCTTCCACAAACTCCATCAGCATCATGAGCTGGTTGTCGATGCGCAGCGCGGTGTGCAATGCGGCGATATTGGGATGGTCGAGTCTCGCCTGGACTTTGATTTCCCGGACGAATCGGTCGGCCAGTTCGGGATCTCCCTCCAGGTTGGGCAGGAGAACTTTCATCGCCTCGATGCGGTCCGAGATCACGTTCTGGACTTTGTAGACCTTACCCATGCCTCCGGCGCCAAGAACGTCCAGGATCTTGTAATCGCCGGCGCGCGAACCAATTTCGTAGTCCATAAGGGCCTATTGGTTGCGGACCTTGTCGCCCACCTTCGCCGGAGTTGCGCCGGAGTACTTGCCCACGGCGGAGGATTCGTCCAATTCAGTGATCACCATCGAGCCCAGAGTGTCTTCCACCCTGCGAATTACTTTGCCGGTATCGGGATCCTTGACCTCGCGCACGAGGCGGCGGACTTGCAGCGTATCCCCCACCTTCAGGCCGGCTTTGCTGCCTACGTTGATGATCAGCGTGCCGCCGGTCGCGTCGGCGATAACGCCGTCGATATTGACGGCTACCGTGGGCAGGTTCGAAGCGTTTTGCTGCAACTCGACGGACATTTGATCCACAGCCTTGTTCACGGCTTCGCCCAGGATTGTGTCGGCGAAATTGGAGCTGGACATGTCGATGGCGCCGCCGCCGCCACCACCATAACTGCCGCCCGCCCCACCCAGCATGGCGCCCGAGCGCGAAGATTCTCCTTTTCCGCTGGCGACGGCTAGAATCTCGCCGGTGTCGGTATTGACCATGCGCGCGGTGAGGTTTACGACGGCTTTGGACTCCTTCTTGCCGACGCCGCCGAGTCCGTAACGCCCCGCCACGCCGCCGAAGGCGCCGCCGCCCACGCCGACTTTCTTGTCGTCCCGGCCAAATTGCGTAATGCTGCCGATGATGATTGCCTGCACGCCGAGGAGTCGCCCGATCTTCGCGGCGGAGGAGGCGTCGGCACGATCGCTGTTCGAGAAGTTTTGCTCGTTCATGATCTTGTCGATCGCCTTGCGCTCGATGACGCTGAACGAGCCGCCCTTGACCAGCTTTTCGACCAGCAGGTCGGCCACCCCCTTGCCCACGTCGACGTTGGTGCCGAAAACGGCCGAAATCTGGCTTTGAACGGCGGCGTATTCGAAGTTCAACACCGCCACCCGCTTCTTCTGCTGCGCGCTACCCGTCGCGGCCAGAATCCCCGCCAACAAAACGCAAACAACGTATCTTTTCAAGATGTCCTCCTTTTTGCGTTAGCTCATTATAGGCCAGAACACAATCACCCGATGCCACTGGAATAGCTTAGATGACTCGGGTGGCATCAAAAGGTGGCCACGCAGGACGGGTTTGCAGTTCTGGAGATGCAGTTGCCGGGCAGGCGCTACGCGCGAGCCGCGGTTTGCGCCTGGTGCAGCGCGGCCGCCAGTTCTTCTTCTTCGCGCGGGTGAACGGTGCGCAAGTCGATCAGCAGACGGTCGTGCTCGATCCTGGCGATCACCGCGGGCCTCGACTGGCGCAGGCATTGCTCCATGGCGACCGCCTCGGTCTCGAAGGCGATCAGGCACGCCGGCAAAGTCTGCTCCGGCGTGCTGCCGCCGCCGAGCATCGACTCCCCGTCGATGACCACCGCGCCTTGAATGGCATGACTCTGCAGGAACTCCGCCGCGCGGAGTTCGAGTTGCTCCCGGCTCTGACGAACCATGCGCAGCACCGGCAGTTCGTCCCAGCGCTCGAGCAACAGAGAGCGCAGCGACGTCTCCATCGCTTCGACCGTCAGCTTGTCGACTCGCAGAGCGCGGAACATCGGATTGCGACGCAGTTTCGCGATCAACTCGGCGCGTCCGGCCAGCACACCCGCTTGCGGGCCGCCCAGGAGCTTGTCGCCGCTGAAGGACACGATGTCGACCCCCGCGCGCAGGCTCGCTTGGGCGGTGGGTTCGTGTACGCCCCAGGTTGAGAGATCCACCAGGCAGCCACTCCCGAGATCCTCATAGACCGGGATGCCGCGCTCGCGCCCCAGCGCGACCAGTTCCTCCAGCGGCGGTCTGCCCGTAAAGCCCACCATGCGGAAATTCGAAGGATGGACGCGCATCAGCAGACGCGTCTCCGGCCCGATGGCGTTCGCGTAGTCTTCGATGCGCGTCTTATTTGTGGCGCCGACTTCGACCAGGCGCGCGCCCGAACGGGCCATGATATCGGGGATGCGGAAGCCGTCGCCGATCTCGACCAGTTCGCCGCGCGAGACAATTACCTCTCCGCCTTGGGCGAGTTCGTGCAGCGCAAGGAAAACCGCCGCGGCGCCGTTGTTGACCAGGATGCCGGGAGCTTCGAGCAGGCGCTCCAGAAGCGCGTTGGTATGCGCGTCGCGCTTGCCGCGCTTGCCCGTGTCGAGGTCGTATTCGAGATTCGAGTAAATGCCCGAGGAAGGCGGCGCGGCCAGTGGCGCGCGTCCCAGGTTGGTATGCAGAATCACACCGGTGGCATTGATCACGCGCTGCAACGACGGTTGCTCCAGGGACTCGAGAGCGGCGACGGCGCGCGAGGCGAGGTCGTGCGGCACCGGCTGCTTGCTTTGAATTACCTCTCGCGCCGAATGCAGAACGCGGCGGCACTCGGCGACGATGAGGGTGCGCGGGAAGCGGCCTTCGAGGTTGGAAAGCGCCCGCGCGAGTTCGTCCACCGAGGGCAATTGCCGGAAATTTGCGCTGGGGTCCACGTGTCCAGTGTACGGCGGGGCGCGGCGCACGCGCGCAATCTCCCGGCGTGAGATATAGAATGTTGGCGCGGGAGAAAAACACGAATGCAGAACCCGAGTGGGCTGGATCGACGGAATTTCCTGAAAGCCGGAACGGGCTTAGCCGCGGCGGGGCTCGCCATGGCGAACGCCAGCGCCAAAGCCCCCGAAGAGTACGGTGTGCACTGGTACCCGTTCCTCGAGCATCCAGACTCCGACACGTGCTGGTCGCTGTCGGTTGGACCGGACGGCCGGGTCTATGCCGCCGCTTGCGCGGAGGGCGTGCCCGGCGGCGTGGTCAAACCCGTCCGGTACAACGAGAAGAAGGACGGGCTCGACTATCTCTTCGACCTGGCTGCGATGGTGCACGACCCGGGCACCTCCGGCCGTGCGACGCAGTGCAAGATCCATTACAGCTTCGCCCCGTCGATGTCGGACGGCGTGCTCTACATGGCTACGCACCTCTCCGGGCCGCCCATCGATCTGCCGCTGTACAATCCCTGGTACTCCTGGCACGACGAGAAGCGGCGGTTCATCGGCGCGGCGTTGCTCGCCTATGACACACGCCAGGAAAAGGTCCTGTGGTACGACACGATGATTCCCAAAGAAGGGTGCCGGTGCCTGCTGCTCGACGAAGAGCGCCAGTTGCTCTACTCGATGAGCTACCCGCGCGATCACTTCATCATTTATGATCTGAAAACCCGCAAGCATCGCGACCTGGGCCGCATCAGCTCGATCAACCCGCAGACGCTGTTCCTCGACAAGCGGCACCGCGTCTGGACCACGGACGATTACGGCCACCTGATTCGCTACACGCCGGAGACGGACCGGCTGGAAGTGTCGCCTTTTACGCTGCCGCATCCGCAGTACCAGACCGGCTGGCACAGCGTGTTCTACGATGTCGCGCCCTCGCCCGATCGCGAATGCGTGTACGCCTCGCTGTGGTGCCCGAACACGAACCTCATTCGCATCTGGCCGAACGAAGGGGAGTGGCCGCGCATCGAGAACCTTGGCCCGGCCACGCAGGACCGCGACACCACCGAGGTGGTGGGTATGTATGAGGACCACTGCGGCGGACTCGTATTCGCCGGCGACGGACAGCTTTACTATGTGGCTTCCCGCTGGCGGGACCCAAAATACAATCCAATGTCCGCGTCGCACAAGGAGCGCGAGGGCGTGGTCTGGCGGCTGAACCCGAAGACTCTGGCGCGTGAAGAGGTGACAACCCTGGTCCATCCCAACGGCTTTGCGCACTACGTCACGCGCGGCGCCGTGGATCATAACGGCGACCTCTTCTTCGGCCATGTCGGATCTTACCCATGCGGGATCTTCCGCGTTGCGATGCCGGCCGGCCGCAAGCGCGAGAACGCGCATCTGCCGCTTCGTGTTTGGGGATGAGGAGGAGATCACGGCCATGCAGACTAAAACCAAACCGCAGTTCGATCCGGAATCTCCAAAGATCAAGGCGTATCTCGACGACGTGCACCATGGCACGTTCATCAAGGAAGGGACGATGGTCGCCTGCGCGACCTGCTTCCCCGGCATGACGACGCCGATCCCGCTCGACGAGTGCCATATCACGGCGCTCGACGGAACGCCCCACGGCACGCTCTATGGCGGAACGAGCGGGCGCCAGACGCATCTGTTCATCGCGCTGTTCCACGGCCTGAGCAACGTCGTACTGGAAATGGGCATGCCCGAGGGCGCCATCGAGACCGCGGCGGTGTGCTGCGCCGGCTCGCGCGTGTTCGCCTTCGTGAATGGGGCGCGCGGCGGACGGTCGGTCAGCGTTCCGCAGACCGACCTGTTCGGCGAGGACTTCATTCAGGAGTGGGGCTACACGCGCCCGGTGATTGCCGATCACGGCGAATGCTCCTCCGGCGAACCGGTGGTGCACGCCGTAGCAGGCCCCGAGCGCAAGAGCGTGGTTGCCGTCACTTCGCGGCACATCGTGACCATTGATGCAATGGCCGAGGCGGCGAACGTGAAGCTGAACGTCGCGGGCGAGGTTCCCGGCTCGGGACGCATCGCTCTGGGCTCGCGCGGAGGCGTTTTTGGCCGTGACGCCGGCAATTCTCTGTGGCGTTTCGACGTCGCCAAGGGAAGCGTCCAGCGGCACGCCGTAACGCTGCCGAAGGGCTTCGGCGACGCGCCGCTTACTTGGGCGACCGACGCTGCCAGCGGTCTGCTCTATACCGCCGGCGCGGACGGCAACATTTACTCGTTCCACGAGGGCAAGGGCTTCAGCGGCGTGCTCGCTCAGGCCCCGCTGGCGCCGGTCGGCCCCATGGCGGTGACCTTCGACGGCCGTCTCTTCGGCTTCTGCGGCAATGAGATGTCGAAGATGTTCGGCTTCGATCCGGCCACCAGCAAAGCCGTCAATCTGGGCGTTGCCGCTTCGGTCCTCGAACGCCGCCGCTACGGCTACACGTTCGGAGACGCCGTGACGGGTCGCGACGGCGAGATCGTCTTTGGCGAGAACGACAACGGCGGGCATCTGTGGCTGTACTTCCCGCGCATCAAGGCGGCCGGCGCAAGGGCGTAACAGCCCCGGGAAAGCGTGCTGCCGGTCCTACGGTTCCTGGCGCGGCCCGAGCCGCGCATACCAGTCGCGTGCGAGTTCGACGAAACGCGCCACCAGCGGCGCGACGGCTTCTTCCTTTTTCCAGGCGATGCCGACCGACCACCTCGCCTCTTCGACTCGCGTTTCGGACAACCTGACTTGCGGGACGCGCATGAGCCGGGCGGAACTGGGGACCAGGCTGACGCCGAGCCCGGCGCGCACCAGGTTCAAGACCGTGAACAGCTCGTTCACTTCCTGAACGATTCTGGGCTCGAAGCCGGCCGCCCGGCAGGTTCTTACGGTGTGATCGTAAAGGCTGGCCGAGGTCGCGCGTGAATGGACTACGAAGGGCGCTCCCCTGAGCGAAGCGAGGCCCGCCGTGGGTCGGAAATCGCCTTTGGGATTGTAGGCGACCACCAGGTGCTCTTCCAGTACCGCAGCCCACGCGACGCGATCGTCGAGTACCGGCAAGCGCACGAATCCAGCATCGATCTCGCCTCGTAGCAGCGATTCGATCTGGGACGGCGTGGACATGTCGCGCATGGTCATGTGCGCGTGCGGATAGCGCTTGCGGAAATTCAGAATGAGTTCCGGCAAGCCGGAGGCCAGCGAGGCGATGCCAAAGCCCACACGCAGCAGCCCAGCCTCGCCGCGGATAGCGAGTTTCACGAGCTGTTCCGAGGTTGTGGCGTCCCGCAAGACCTGCTTGGCCCGGTCGCGCAGGACGACGCCAGCCGGCGTCAGGCTCACTTTCCGATAGCGCCGTACCAGCAGCGGGCCGCCGAGTTTGGCCTCCATGCGCTGGATCTGTTTGCTAAGCGCGGGTTGAGAAACGTGCAGTGTCTCGGCCGCCCGTCCGAAGTGCAGGCCATCGGCGAGAGTGAGAAACGAATGCATCTCGCTCAGTTCGAGATCCATAACCAGAGGTTATCAGAACAGCTCCAATGTTTCATTGGACATTATGGCTTTGCAAGATCAGAGTGAGGGCTGAAGCAAGCCATGCAAGCGAATTCGCAATCCAGGATTGAAGCGGTTGTTTTCGACTACGGCGGCGTACTTTGCCACCCGCCTGCTACGTCGGCTATCGACCGTTTAGCGGCGCCGTTCGGGCTCCCTCGCGATAAGTTCTGGCGGATGTACGGACGGCTCCGCGGCCCCTACGACCGGGGCATGATCGAAGCCCGCGAGTACTGGCGCACCATGGCTCAATGTGCGGGCGTTCTGTTGAGTGAGGCGCAATATGCGTCGCTGCAGGCGGCCGACCTCGCAATGTGGAGCGACTACAACAGTTCGATGCTCGCGCTGGCCGCCGAGTTGCGCGATGCCTGCCGCTCTTCGACGTGCAGGTGTACTCCTGCGACCTGGGGCTGGTAAAGCCGGATGAGGCCATCTATGACCGGCTGATTGAAGAGTTGGCCGTCGCCCCGGCGCGAATTCTGTTCGTTGACGACATTGGCGCGAACGTGGAAGGCGCTAAGCGCGCGGGGCTGCAGGCTGTGCTCTTCGAGTCGGAGCCGCAACTCCGCGATTTCCTGGCAGATCTATTGCCGCGCCCGGTTGTGAACTAGACGGTGTGGGGCGGTCCTCCAGGACCGCGCGGGCTCTCCAGAGCCCGCTCCGGACAAACTTGCGGGGCCTGGAGCGCCGCCCCACTTTCTTTAGTGTGACTTGCGCCGCGCCAGCAGCAGGTTGGAAGTGTCGGGCTTAAACCGGTAGCCGAAGCCAAACCCGAGCGGCTGGATGCCCGGCAATGCATACGCGTCTTTCAGATCGTCCTGCTGCCAGTCGGAGAAGAGCTTGATCGGCTCCGAGTAAGAGCCAAAGAGCCGGACGTCCCACTCGTTTTCATGGAAGAAGCGGAAAGGAATGCCCGAATCGTCCTCCACGACCACATCGCTCTGCGCCAGGATGACGCGGCGGATAGTGGAGAAATACGATTTGTGCATCAGGTAGGAAGCTGACTTGAGCAGCGTCTTCACCGCGTGGAGCTGCTCCAGAAAGCGCATCGCTTCGGGCCGCTTTTTCACCGTATCGCTCAGGTTCAGGCCCAGGTACGTGAGCTTCCTCTGGCGTCCACTCTCGTCCGAAAAGAAAATCGTCACGCCCCGGACTTCGCGCTTTACGGGAGGTGCGTCCGGCGCCGCCACCAGGCCGCCCCGCGGAGAGACTCGAACCGCCACGACGTCCTCCACAGTGAACCCGCTGCGTGCTATATAAAGCAGAAGCACGGGTGTAATGCCGCCCACCCCCTCGCCGCTGAAATCCTCCTCCATCTCCTCGGTTTTGAAGAAGCCGAGAGCGACGGCGGAACGCAGGCTTTGCCGCACGCCTGACCAGTATTCGGGCGTATATCCGTCGATCGAGTCAGGCAGCTTCCCGGCCGGCTCCAGCCCGATCATGATGTATTCCTGGGCAGAGGGATAAACGGCGAGCAGCGTCGCCGCGTCGGGTCCGCCGAAGGGATAGAAGGCGACGCCATCCTTGGCCGCATCTTGCAGGTTCTGACTGGCCCAGGCGTCGATCTTGCTGAGATACCGCGACTTCAACAGCTTCCACTCTGAGTCGGTGGCCCAGCAATGGCGCTTCCACTCCGCCTTCTGTTCCGGGGTCATGCTGGCGATCGAAGGGGTTTTCAGCCCGGCGATCATCTTCGCTGTTGAGTCCCACTCGCCCGAACTCGCCGTCCGCCTTTCGACGGGCTTGTCCGGCGGACCCAATGCTGCATCTGCAGCTCCGGACGGCGTGGGCGAGCGCACTCCGCAAGCGCAGCAGGCACACAGCAGGATGGATAAAACGAACCAAGCCTTCATACGAGCAAGAGGTCCCCGTCGGCGCAATCTCGTGAATGTATCAGCCTAACAGATGGCGCGCAGCACGCGCCTGAGCCGATGGCCGACTGGAACCCGGTCGCCATACTGTCGGAGAGCCGCGCCAGGGACTGACTGACGCCCCCTCAACGCAGACGCCGGGCGCGATTTAGATAAAAGATGTAACAATCTCCGAACCGCAGCCCCGGATTTCCGTCTCTCCTCTGCGAAGGGAGTCACACACCAGATGAGACATGTGTACGCGGCAGGCTTGGCGGTACTCGTCCTCGGCGCGGTGGCCGGGGCGGTGGAGCCGGTAAACCGGATGAAATGCGAGGAACAACGGGCGAACCGGGCTTGCGAGATCCGGGAAAGCCACATGAGCGCGGGCAGCCGGCTCGATGTGGACGCCGCTCCAAACGGTGGCATTCACGTAACCGCTTGGGACAAGAAAGAGATCCTGGTCCGGGCCAAGGTGGAGGCGTGGGGCGATTCCAAGAACGAGGCGGAATCGACGCTCGCTCAAGTCAAAGTGATCGCGGAGAACCAGAAGGTCCGGTCCACTGGTCCCAAGGAAAGCGGCCATCATAGCTGGGGCTGGTCGACGAGCTTTGAGATCTTCGTGCCCGCACGGATCGACCTGGGCATGGAAACCGTGAACGGCGGAATCAACGTGGACGGCGTCAGCGGCGCCATGAAGTTCGAGACCGTCAACGGGGGCGTTCACCTGGCGGGCGTCGCGGGCAGGATCAAGGGCCAGACCGTCAATGGCGGCGTGAACGTGGACCTTTCCGGAGCCAAATGGGACGGCGAAGGGCTTGATGTCCAGACCGTAAACGGCGGGGTGACCTTGGCCTTGCCCGGCGCCTACAACGCAAACATCCGGGCGAACACGGTCCACGGCGGCGTGAGCAGCGACTTCTCAGGCGCGAAAATCACCAAGGGACAGTGGGGCGCGGGACCGAATACCCTCGAACTCACAGTGGGCTCGGGCGGCGCTCCGATCAAGCTGGAAACCGTAAATGGCGGCGTTAGCGTCAAGCGGCGCGAGGCCTGAACGAACTAACCGAACGTAAGGCGAAAAACCAGTTCACCGGGCGCGTGGATCTGCTCGAACGCCACGCGTGAGTGACGGTCGCGCCCTGCCGCGCTATGATGTAATTTGCGTGTCCGTTGAATCCCCACGCCGGAAGGAGGTGAGTGTAAATGGCAGAAGTCGTCGTCCAGGACGGTGAAACTCTCGAAAGCGCATTGCGCCGGTTTAAGCGCAAGGTGCAGCAGGAGGACATCATCAAGGAGATCAAGAAGCACTCCCACTACATGAAGCCCGGCGAGCGGAAGCGCGTCAAAGCCGCGCTGGCCCGTAAACGGAATCGGAAGAAGCGGTCCCGAGACATGGACTAGTGTCCATGGACTAAGGTCCGTAACCTGACCAGTTGATTAAGACCAAGGGCGCTTGGACGCGAGGTTCAAGCGCCCTTGGTGCGTTTAGCGAGACTGCTGCAAGCCCGCCGCGTGCCATACGGAAGTCACGGGCGGGTCTGACATCATCACTTCTTTGTGTCTGCCGGTTTAGCGGGATCAGCAGGTGTCGACCCTTTCAGCTTGACCAGGGCTTCGTCCACGCGCTTCTTGAAATCACCCGCGTCGTCGTGCGCAATCCCGCGGTAGCTCGACTGGATCTGCATCTCGCAACTGGTGCCCTTAGCGTTTAAGAGGACGGAGTTGGTTCGCTGGCGGATCGCTCCGGCAAAATTGTAGGAAGCCATCATTTCGGTGTTGTCCATCGATACGATGCCATAGTTCCCCGAATTCCTTAGGACGTCTTTGACCGCGGGCCACAGCTCGGTGCAAGCAATGGGATAGGTTTCTATGTGGGCCTTGCCGAATGTTGGCACAACGAAGGCAAGTAAGATCAAACTAGAAACTGCAACTTTCATCATCGTTCCTCCCCACCTGGAGTTTTCATTTCAGATCTCCAGGTCCGATTCAGTATAATCGACTCCTCCGTTTCTTGGCCCCGGTCGGAAGATAGGCTCGCGCGATGCCGCGATGGCCAAGGCAGGGAAGATCCTCACGACCCGAAACAGGCACTCCGGATTCTGACGATCAGGCTGTATCTGAATACCGGCCTGGCCGCCCGCTCCGCGCAGGAAGCACTGTTGCGGAACGATGGAGGCTGGCGAGCATATCGTCTTGACCATGAGTGAATTCGAGCTGTTCTACAATAGGCGGCGAGACGGAGCATTCATTCCTATGAGCGATTTCCTGAAAGACAAGACCGCAGTGATTACCGGCGCAAGCCGCGGGCTGGGCAAGGCCATGGCCCTCGCGCTGGCAGACGCGGGCGTGAAGCTGGCGCTGGTGGCGCGCGACGAAGCAAAACTAGCCGAGGTCGCCGCGGCGGCGCGCGAACGCGGCGTCGAGGCGGAATGCTACCGCGTGGACGTGACATCGGAGAGCGACGTGCTCGCTCTCGAAGTGAAGGTCCGAGAGCGGTTCGGCAAGGCCCAGATTCTGATCAACAACGCCGGCGTGAATCTGCGCAAGCCCGTCACGGACTTCACTTACCAGGAATGGCGCTACGTGCTCGACACCAACCTGACCGGAGCCTTCCTGATGTGCCGCAGCTTTGTGCCGCACATGAAGGGTTCGGGCTACGGCCGCATTATCAACATGACCTCCACCATGGCCCACGTCTCCCTGCCGGAGCGCATCGCCTATTCGTCTTCAAAGGCGGGACTTCTGGGGATGACGAAGGCGCTCGCGCTGGAGCTGGCCACCGAGGGCGTAACGGTAGTGGGCATCAGTCCGGGGCCGTTTGCGACGGAGATGAATGCGCCGCTCATCAACGATCCCATCAAGAACGCGCAGTTCCTGGAGAACATCCCCGTCCACCGCTGGGGCAAAGTGGAGGACGTCGGAGCGCTGGCGCGCTACCTTTGCTCCGAAGAGGCGTCGTTCATTACCGGCACCGACATCGTCATCGATGGCGGGTGGCTGGCGCGATAAACGGGCAGATTCGGGACGGGCCGTGGCCCGTCGAGTTCTTGCGTCCTGGCGCGTCGTGGTTTGGCGACTTTTCGCTCATGAGGATCGCTTCCGGGTGGCCGACGACGGGGAGCTTTGAGAAAATGCTGCGCCAATACCCGCCACCCTCCTGCAAAAGGGCGTTCGTTTCGCCACCGCTGAAACTCTGAAAGGCATACTGTGCGCATCGGTGAGCACAGCAAGCAAGCTGTATGGCACTGAGGAGCGTACTAATTCGCCGTATGCCGTTCTTCTGCAGATCCCTATTTTCCCGTATTGATCGAAGGGGGCCATGCAACTCCGGGTTTCGGCGAGCCGTTGTAGGTATAACGGACACCATGTATCATCTGTGCCACCTCGCGCTCGACAAGCACCCAATTGAAAAGCGTGGCAAGCCCACCGCACATACGGATGTTTTCAGAGCATAGCAGCGCGGCCATCCCCTCAAACACCTTGCCGCATTCCGAAATCAGCCTGCCACTGAAGGACAGCAGGTCGGTCACCGGCTGCGGCGATGTCGGGTGCCTGACCTCAATCGACGGCGCCGTTGCAATGGGGCCGGGCTTCAGGCCGAAGTCGTGAAATATGACTTCCTTCTCTTTGTCTGGATGTTCACTGGCGTTCCGAAAACCTCGCGCCTCTTCGATGCAGCGTAGAGCCCATTCCAGAAATCCCGCCTTTTGGACATTGGTCGAAGTCGCCGGTTTCAGGCACCGCTCAATGTGTCCAGCCCAGTCTTCATTGGGCTTTTTCTTCGGATAAAACAATTCGCTGAGCACTTTGGTTGCCCGATAGGTCAGGTCCGCGTGACGAATGAAAGCCTCGCCGCGCGAGCGCAGATCGGGCGTGCGCGGCAGTTCGATGGATCCTACGACGGGTGTGCTGCTCAGCTTCTCAATAGCAACCTTCTGATCGAGGGCCATTGCCGCGCGCAGGTCCGCCATGGCGGCGAGATTCTCGGCGGCTCTAAAGGCAATGTCCAGGGCGCGCTTTCGATTGAAGTCCTGGCCCAGATAGGTTTCATTGAACAATTCCGCTCCCGTCAGGAGCGTTTCGGATATAAAGGGGGTTTCAGCACCGTAATCGAGCAGTTTCTGGCTGATGATGTTCGGGAGATTAATGTCCGTGCGGCCGGGATCTATATGGTCCGCGAAATTGGTACTGTACACGGCCTTCTGGGTGACGGTCAGCAGGCGGCCCTCAAGCGTCATCATGTCAACGATCGCATCGCCAGGCTCACCCAATTGGAAAGAGCCCCCGCTGTCTCGCTTAAGGTCGATCGGCCGTTTCCCCCGCTGCATTGGCGATTCCACTGCTGTTGTGCCCACTGTAACAATGAATCGCTGCTGGGTGTCACCGTTACAGCCGGCTCCCGCCGGTTGGTAGACAACTTGGGATCTGCCCCGCTCCCAACAACGCTCCAACCGCCGATCCTGTAGACTCGAAAGTTTACTGATGACTCGGCCCCAGGACACTCGCTTTTTCGGCCACCCGATCGGCCTGTCTACCCTCTTCTTCACCGAGATGTGGGAGCGCTTCGGCTACTATGGGATGCGCGCCCTGCTCATCCTGTTCCTGGTCGCGCCCGTTTCCGGCGGCGGCATGGGACTGGACGTCCTGACGGCGGGTTCCATCTACGGCCTGTACACGGCCTCGGTCTACTTGTGGAGTCTACCGGGCGGGTGGCTGGCCGACCGCTTCCTGGGTCAGCGCAAGGCGGTGCTGTACGGCGGGATTCTCATTGCGGTGGGCTACCTCATGCTGGCCGCGACGGACGCTCGCGTGTTTTATGCGGGTCTCTGCGTCGTGGTCGCCGGCACGGGATTGTTGAAGCCGAATATCAGCACCATTGTCGGGCAGATCTACGGCCCCAGCGACCCGCGCCGCGATAGCGGGTTCTCGATTTTCTACATGGGCATCAACGTGGGAGCCACCATCGCCCCGCTCATTTGCGGCTATGTCGGACAGAGGATCAACTGGCATTGGGGTTTCGCGATTTCGGGCGTGTGCATGGCGCTGGGCGTGGTTCAATACTGGTTCGGGCAGCGCCACCTGGGCGATGCCGGATTGCATCCGGTGCCGCCGGCGAGTCCGGAGGAGGCGGTCTCGCAGCGCAGGTGGCTGCGATATGGCGTGCTGGCTGTACTGGCCGTTGCGGCCGCGATGACGGTCCTGCATCTCAGCGGGATTCTGCCTCTCACCGCGCTCCTACTGGTGAACGCATTGGGCGTGTTGCTGCTCGTGATTGTGGCAGTGCTATTCGCCTGGATGCTGCTGGGCGGGGACTGGACGCCGGTGGAGCGGAAGCGCCTGGCGGCGATCCTGGTTCTGTTTATCGCCGCGTCCCTGTTCTGGTCGGCGTTCGAGCAGGCGGGCTCGTCGTTGAACCTCTTCGCGGAACGCAGCACCAACAATCACATCTTCCTCTTCGCGTTCCCGTCGAGCTGGTTCCAGTCGCTCAATTCATTCTTCATCGTCGCGGTCGCGCCGATGCTGGCCTGGCTCTGGCTGCGGCTCGGAACCCGCCAGCCGTCCAGTCCCACCAAATTCGCTCTCGGGCTGGTCTTTGTCGGCGCGGGCTACCTGGTGCTCATGTTCGGAGCGCTGCTCAGCGCGGGCGGCGCGAAGGTCACGCCGATGTTCCTGGTGGTTACCTACCTCATGCACACCGTCGGCGAGTTGTGCCTGAGCCCGGTCGGCCTGAGCGCCATCACGAAGCTCGCCCCGGTGCGCATCGGCAGCCTGATGATGGGCGTCTGGTTCGTCTCCATCTCGGTCGGCAACTATCTCGGCGGACGGCTCGCGTCGGTCTACGGAACTTTGCCGGTGCCGGTGCTGTTTGGAATGGTCGCCGGGTTCAGCATTCTCGCCGGGCTGTGCCTCTTCGTGATCGCGAAACCGGTCACGCGGCTGATGGGCGGCGTGAAGTAGAGGCGCGATATCGCGAAACTGCTATTTAACACTCCCGTCGCTTGACACTGGGGAGGATAAAATAGGACCAACATGGCACGGAAACCACATCCTGGTCCCGAGCCCCCGTCGTTCGAGCAAAACCTCGACCGGCTGGAGGGGATCGTGAAACGGCTTGAAGAGAGCGAGTTGCCGCTCGAAGAGGCTTTGAAGCTCTTTGAAGAAGGAACGGCCCTCAGCGCGGGTTGCCGCCAGCAGCTCGAAGAGGCCGAACATCGTGTCGAGATCCTGATCAAGACGGCAAGCGGAGTGGTTCCGCAGCCCATGCCCGATCTTTCGGCCGGAGAGTAATTTTCGCGTGAGTACACAGCCGATGACCATCAAAGAGTATTTGGCCGATTGCGCCCGCGTGGTGGACGCCGAACTCGACAAACTGGTGCCGCCGGAGTCCACTCCGCCCGAGTCGATTCACAAAGCCATGCGCTACAGCCTGTTCGCGGGCGGCAAGCGCATCCGGCCCGTGCTCTGCATGGAGGCGGCGCGCGCCGCCGTGGGCCACGAGGTCGCCGGTGTGATCCCGGTGGCCTGCTCGCTGGAACTGATCCACACCTATTCGCTGATCCACGACGATCTGCCCGCGCTCGACAACGACGACCTGCGCCGCGGCCGTCCGACGTGTCACAAGATGTTCGGCGAAGCGATGGCGATTCTCGCCGGCGACGGGCTGTTGACGTATGCGTTTGAAGTCCTGGGACGGCAAGGCAACGCGCGTCTGGTTGAGGAACTCGCGTGCGCTTCGGGCACAGTTGGCGGCATGATTGCGGGCCAGGTTCACGACATTGAGGGAGAACATCGGGCGCCTACCGCGGAACTGCTGGAGCAGATTCATCGCGCCAAGACGGGCGCGCTGTTGAAGGCCAGCGTTCGCATGGGCGCGATCTTTGCGACCGCCTCGGAACGCAAGCTGGCCGCGCTCTCGCGCTATGGATCGCACATCGGACTTGCGTTCCAGATCGTCGACGACATCCTCGACGTGGTCCAATCCTCGGAGGCATTGGGCAAGACCGCGGGCAAGGACGCCGCACAGCACAAGATCACATTCCCGGCCGTTTATGGTTTGGAAGAGTCCCGCGCGATGGCCGAGCAGGAGCGTCAACGCGCGCATGAATCGCTCAGCGAATTCGGCGAATCTGCGCAACGCCTGCGGGAACTCGCCGATCTGATCGTCGAGCGCAAGGCATGAAGCAAGGCCGCCAGCGCATCGACCAACTGCTTGTCGCGCGCAATCTGGCCGAGTCCCGTGAAAAGGCGCAAGCGCTGCTGCTGGCCGGAGAGGTGCTGGTCAACGGCCAGAAGGTGACGAAGGCCGGTGCGCCCGTCGACGAGACCGCGTCCATTGAAGTGCTGGCGCGAATGCCCTGGGTGAGCCGCGGCGGCTACAAAATGTTGGGCGCGCTCGAACACTGGGGGCTGGATGTAACCGGACGCGTTTGCGTCGATGTCGGCTCCTCGACGGGCGGCTTCACGGATTGCCTGCTGCAGCACGGCGCGGCGCGCGTGCACTGCGTGGACGTCGGCGCGGGCCAGTTGCACTGGAAGCTGCGGACCGATCCGCGCGTGGTCGTCCACGAGGGCGTGAACGCGCGCTATCTGGAGCCGGCGCTGCTTGGCGAGCCGGTCGGCCTGGCGGTCTGCGACGTCAGCTTCATCTCTGTTACACTCATTCTCCCGATGCTTCCTCCGCTGCTCCTGCCGGACGGCGAAATCGTCGTTCTGGTAAAGCCGCAGTTTGAAGTCGGCCGCGATCAGGTGGGGCGGGGCGGCATTGTTCGCGATCCCGCGCTGCACGCAGCGGTCTGCCGGAAAGCGGAGGACGCCGCGCGAATGTTAGGCTTCCAAACGAGCCTGATGGAGAGTCCACTGCCCGGAGCCGAGGGCAATAAGGAATTCCTGCTATATGGAACCGGTCGCCACAGTCGGGATCATCGCGAAGCCTGATGTCCGTCAAACCGACGAACTGCTGCCGGCCTTGCTCGATTGGCTGGCGGCGCGCAGTGTCGGCGTCCGCCTCGACCGGGACGCTGCCGGCTACCTGGGCAAAGAGGGATTGGACCGCGAGCATGTTCCCGACGGCTGCCAATTGGTAATCGTTTTGGGCGGGGATGGAACGCTGCTCTCGGCGGCGCGCGCCATCGGCGGGCGCGACATTCCCCTGTTCGCCGTGAATCTGGGTGGACTCGGCTTTCTCACGGCCATCAGCGTCGAGGAACTCTTCCCCGAGCTGGAACGCGCCCTTCGCAACGAGCACCGCATTGCGCGCCGCCGCATGCTCGCCTGCGAGGTGCAGCGCGACGGCGAGATCGTGGCGAGCTACGATGCGCTCAACGACGTGGTGATTACCAAGGGCCAGATCGCGCGCATGATCGATCTCGTCTGCAACGTCGATGCGCATTTTGTGTGCCGTTACAAGGCCGACGGATTGATCATCTCCACTCCCACCGGTTCGACTGCCTATTCGCTGTCGGCCGGCGGCCCCATCGTCTTCCCTTCGGTGGGCGCGCTGTGCATCACGCCGATCTGCCCGCACACGCTGACGAACCGG
>Ga0302275_10003129_pt1 | contig 16932 bp, 12 predicted proteins | sample III_Bog_N2_2_FD_200229 | JGI IMG/M metagenome (GOLD analysis project Ga0302275, IMG submission 200229) | Peat permafrost microbial communities from Stordalen Mire near Abisko, Sweden - III_Bog_N2_2 | ecosystem: Environmental > Terrestrial > Soil > Wetlands > Peat | place: Sweden: Abisko...
AAGACAAGAATCCGTCCGCCTTCTCCAAGTCCCTGAGCGACGAAGAAATTGAGAAGTTGAAGGCTCAGCAACACTAGATCTCTGACCGCTTGAACTTGTATCAATGTTGGGTGCCCCCATCCTTGCGACGTTGTTGTTTTTGTCGCAAGGGTGGGATAGCACAAAACCATACGGTCAGAGACCTGGAGCGCTCGTTCACCACTCCGATGCCTTGTCTTCACTCTGCAAGGCATCGTCATCCACCCCGGCGAGCAAAACAGGCCTGCTCGCAGGGGCATTTTCTTAACCAGGCAGCGGCTCGCGGCGATAGTCGACGGTTGCTGTCCCTTGGCAAATCGCGGCAATGGGGAAAGCATGCGTTATTCCATCACGGTTCCGGATCAGGAGTATTTCGACAAGAATATTCCCTGCCGCGCTGCCTGTCCGATTCATACTGAATGCGGACGGTACGTCCAGGCCATTGGAATCTCAAAGGACGAGGAAGCTTACCTGCTGGCCCGCGCGCCGAATCCATTTGCTTATGTGCTGGGAAGGATTTGCGCGCACCCGTGCGAAGATAACTGCCGGCGCGGCAAGATCGATGAGCCCATCGCCATCTGCGCGCTCAAGCGCTACGCCACCGATCGCCATAACCTCGGCACCGGGCACGATCCGGCGAGAAAGAAGCTGCCCCAGCCGGCGAAGCGCGGCAAGCGCATTGCGGTGATAGGAGCGGGAGTGTGCGGCCTGACCTGCGCTCACGACCTTGCTCTGCTCGGCTATACCGTTGAGGTCTTCGAGTCTGCTCCGGTCCCTGGCGGAATGCTTTATCTGGGAATTCCGCAGTTTCGCCTCCCCAGAGAAATCATCAAGATGGAAGTCGATAACATCCTGGCCATGGGAGTTACGCTGCATACCCGTGTGACGCTGGGCCGCGATATCTCTTTCTCCGATCTGCGCTCGAAGTTCGATGCGGTTCTGCTTGCCACGGGTCTGAACAAGGGCCGCGAATTGAACATTCCAGGCGCGCATCTGTCTGGCGTCTACAACGGCATCGACTTTCTGATCAACGTGAACCTGGGATTCGAGATCGAACTGGGCAAAAGGGTTGTGGTGGTAGGCGGCGGCAACGTGGCCATCGATGTTGCGCGCGCCGCCGTTCGATTGGTGCACGAAGCCGTGGATTTTGCGGAGCCGGATGAAGATGCCAAGGGACTCCAGCCTGCCTTCGACGCTGCCCGCATGGCATTGCGCTCGGGCGCTGAAGAAGTGGAGTTAGTGAGCCTGGAATCGCGTGTGCAGATGCCGGCGTGGAAGGGCGAAGTGGATGAGGCCGAACACGAAGGTATCACAGTTGAAAACGGATGGGGTCCCAAAGAGATCGTCGGCGAAAACGGCGTTGTTACTGGCCTGAAGGTTCGCCGCTGCCTCACTGTCTTCGATGAGAATGGCCGCTTCAATCCCGCCTTCAGCGACGAAGAGAAGATCATTCCCTGCGACAGCGTGATTCTCGCCATCGGCCAGCAAGCCGACCTTTCTTTTCTGAGCGGCGAAGAAGGCGTGCAGGTTACTCCGCGCGGAATTCTCAAGATCGACGAAAACCTTATGACGACCGCCCCCGGTGTCTTTGCCGGAGGCGATGTGGCCTTTGGCCCGCGCATCCTGGTCGAGGCTGTGGCCAATGGGCACAAGGCGGCGCGGTCGATTCACGTCTTCCTCAGCGGCAAGACAAAGAAGACGATTCTTAGCCGATTCCGCATTCTGCCCAACTGGGAGATGCCGCGCGGTTTCCTCTCCACGCCGCGGCAAAAGATGCCGGTTCTCGCCGCGAACCGGCGCATCGGGATCGCCGAGGTCGAGCTTGGCTTCGACGAGGAACAGGGCCGCGCCGAAGGACTACGCTGCCTCAACTGCCAGGTGAATACAATCTTCGACGGATCGAAGTGCATTCTCTGCGCCGGCTGCGTGGATGTTTGCCCTGAGAACTGCCTGCGCCTGGTGGATCTGGTGCAGGTGAGCGGCGATGCGCGTTACGGCGCGCTCATCCAGAATCGCTACGGCGTGCCCGCCGATGAACTGAAAGCCGGCCAGGCGGGGGCCATCATCAAGAACGAAGAGAAGTGCATTCGTTGCGGACTCTGCGCCCAGCGGTGCCCAACCGGGGCCATCACCATGGAAGCGCTGGAACAGCAGGAACGGGAAGTCTTTGAATAGGGGAGCAAGGGCATGAATCGAAGAGCATTTTTCAAGTTGAGCTGGGGATCCATCGGTGTGGCCGCCCTTGTTTCGGCGGTAGGGGTCAGTCTGGCCGCCGTCGTCCGGTTTCTGATGCCGAGCGTCTTTTATGAGCCGCCGCAATCGTTCAAGATCGGCAGCCCCGCCGATTTCCCTTTTGGTCCCCCCACCTTCATGGTCGAAGAGAAGATATTCGTCTTTCGCGATCGTGACAAGGGATTCGCTGTAGCCAGCGCGGTCTGCACACACCTGGGATGCACGGTGGCTCACTTCTCCAGCGATCAGCGCTTTCATTGCCCGTGCCACGGCAGCGTCTTTGGCGCCGACGGCGCGGTGCAGCACGGTCCCGCGCCCCGCGCGCTCGATTGGTTTGAAGTAACGCAGGCTCGCGATGGGCAGCTCAGCGTGGACAAAGACAAGGTAGTGCCACCGACTTACCGGCTGATGGTGTAACCATGAATCTGATTCGCGAATTCTGGCAATCGATTGTGCGGCGGGATCCGCTCTCCACCGACAAGGGGAAGTCCGAGCTGGTCTTTCTCAACGTGTGGCTGCATATCCATCCGGCCAAGGTGAAGAAAGAGAATCTCAAGTTCAGGCACTCCTTTTATCTGGGATTCATAACCTTCTTTCTCTTTCTCATCCTTGTAACTACCGGCATAGCTCTCATGTGCTATTACAGGCCCTACCCGCCGCAAGCTTACCAGGACATGAAGGACCTCCAGTTCGTCGTCTTTATGGGAAGCTTTTTGCGCGCCATGCATCGCTGGGCGGCGCACGGCATGGTGGTCTGCGTCTTCCTGCACATGTGCCGGGTCTTCTACACCGGCTCTTACAAGAAGCCCCGCCAGTTTAACTGGGTGGTCGGCGTATTGCTTCTGCTGCTGACTTTGGGCCTGTCCTTCACCGGTTACCTCTTGCCTTGGGATCAGTTGGCATTTTGGGCCATCACTGTGGGAACCAACATCGGCAGTTATGCGCCGCTGGTGGGCGGGCAGGTGCGCGAACTTCTGCTCGGCGGCCATAGCGTTGGCGAAGCCGCGCTGCTGCGCTTCTACGTCCTGCACGTGGCTGTACTGCCTGCGGCCATGATCCTGCTTACCATCGTTCATTTCTGGCGGGTACGCAAAGACGGCGGGCTCTCGCGCCCTGTCTGGAAGCTCAAGCCCGCGAAGCCTGAGGCGCTGGTCACCATCGGCGCACCCGCAACAGTCGCTCCTCTGCAAGCCGCGCCCGCATCCAGTTCAAAAACCTACGGCCTCATGGAAGTGGTCAGCGGAAAGCCCATCTTCGAAACGGTGACTCCCGAAGAAGAAGAAGATACCGTATTCTCGTATCCGTACGCATTTGTTCGCGAAGCCGTCGCGCTGATGGCGACCGTGACTGCCATCATGACGATTTCGCTCTTCTTTCACGCGCCCCTTGAAGAGCTGGCCAACCCCGCAAAGACCCCAAACCCTGCCAAGGCGCCGTGGTACTTTCTCGGCTTGCAGGAGTTAGTGAGTCACTCGGCTTTGCTTGGCGGTGTGGTGGCCCCCGCTCTGATGGTGCTGGCGCTGCTTGCGATTCCATATCTCGACAGAAACCCAAGCCGGCGCCCCGTTGACCGCAAGTTGATCCTCTGGCTATTCGCCTTCTTTGTCGCTGTCAATCTGGTCTTGATCGTTGTGGGAACTTTCTTCCGCGGACCAGGCTGGGCACTGGTTCCACCATGGGTACATGTCGTCGGGGGGGCTGAATAATGGAACGCAGACTACAGCAAATATTCTTTGCGCTCAGTCTTCTTGCGCTGGCCTTGATTGTGGCCGCGGCCTGGCAGGCTAACACCCCGTCCTGGAAGACCTATCAGAGAAGCTTCTTGCAACTCGAAGCGCAGGGCGAACCCAATGCGGTGGCTAAAGCTGCCGTGCTGGCGACTCCGCCAGTGATTCATCAGGTAATGCTGACGGGCCTGCAACGCGTGGACCGTTGCACAACCTGCCATCTCGGGGTAGAAGACCCCACCATGAAGAACGCTCCTGAGCCCTTCCGTTATCATGCCAACCTCGGTCCGCACATTCCCTCTAAATTCGGTTGCACCATCTGTCATGGCGGCCAGGGCCTGGCCACTGACAAGGACGGCGCTCACGGGAACGTCGATTTCTGGCCGAATCCGCTGCTCGCCAAAGACTACATACGCGCCTCATGCGGCCGCTGCCACAAGGAAGGCGATGTGCCGGGCGTGCCGGAGCTGACCGAGGGTCGCCATCTGTTTGAAACGCAGGGTTGCCGCGGCTGCCACAAACTCAACGGCGTCGGCGGCAGCATCGGCCCAGACCTGACTGGAGAGGGCGCAAACCGCCGCGCGCCCGAGTGGCTTGAGCGCCATTTCCTCACGCCCAACGCTGTCTCGGCCGGATCGGCCATGCCTAACTTCCACTTCAGCAAAGTTCAGGCTCGCGACCTCACCTATTACATGCTTTCGCTCACCAATGAAGACATGGGAAGCTACTATTCAAGCGTGCGCCTGATACCCGGACCGGAATACGGACGCCAGCTCTTTGTCGAAAAGAACTGCATCGCGTGCCATAGCGTTGGCGGTGTGGGAGCAAAGACCGGTCCCGATCTGCTTGGCGTAACCACGCGCCACTCGACCCAGTGGCTCGACGAACAGTTGGTCAATCCCGAACTCGTCTATCCCGGCAGTTCCATGCCTGAATACGATCTTGAGACCAATGCGCGCAAGGCTCTTCTCGCCTATCTCGCAACTGCCACACCTGACGATGTGCAGTTGATCCTGTCTCGCAAGACCCGCGCATGGACGCCCGAGGACGTAGCGATCGAAGCCGGCAAGCAGAATTTCGCGCGCTTTGGTTGCGTGGGATGCCATGGCACAGAACTGCAAGGAGGGGTCGCCAACCCCAACGCGCAAGGCGGCGAAGTACCTTCGTTGCTGCATGTCTCCGATGACTACACCAAGGATGAAGTGATCGCGATCATCCGCAATGGTCGAGCGCCTCCACTGGAGAACACATCCGGACCTACTCCGCCGCTCTACATGCCCTCGTGGAAGCACGTGCTGAGCGACGAAGACATCAACCGTATTGCCGACTATCTGTGGTCAAAGCAGCAGAAGAAGGAGAGCTGGTAGTTCGCAGGCTATCTTGGCAGCAAGACGAGAGCCAGAGCGCCTCGGCACAACGCGCCAAACCCCGACCAGATCCCGCCATGAAGCCATCGTTCTTGCTGTTTTCGTCTTCTGCCGCAGCCGCTTTGATGGTTACGGCAGCCCTTATCGTCACATCGGCTGCACAGGCTCCAGGAGGCATGCAAGAATCTACAGTCAGCGCACCGCCTCCGCCCCTCACATATCCTTCGCCCACAAACTTGAAGGTGCTGCCCAGGGACCTGTCTGGAAATCAGGTTCACGACATCATGGAGCAGTGGGAAGCAGCACTGGGCGCTCAGTGTGACTCTTGTCATGCGGAGGACCGCGGGAACATCGGTCCCAATGGTCGCCCGCTTCTCAATTTCGCCGCAGACTCCAAGCCAATGAAGGGGGTCGCTCGCACGATGTACACAATGACTGAGGATATCAACCGAAGTTATCTGGCTAAGATCGACAGTTCCGGCGTTCCGGTGACCTGCGGCACCTGCCATCGCGGCCATTTGGGCCCCCAGCCGTTTGTCTTCGCATCCAAAGACAGGCCGTCCGCTCCGCAGGATCCGGCACCAGCCAGCGAGTTGCCTCTGCCACAGTGACAGGTTGGACCAATCGACAATCAGAGCATTTTCACTGATAGAGCTTATGGCTGGGACACCATGTCATCATCACAACGCCTGGCAGCCCTTTCGCGCTATCATAACTGCGAATCCATCCTCACATTCGAGGACATTATGCCCGATTTGCCTCACCTGCGCCGGATTCTCTCCAGCGACACAGCCGTGCTTTGGCTCCTCGGTTTCGGCTTGGCCGTGCTCCATCTCATCGCCGGCGCCGGCTACGGCTTCCACCGCGACGAGCTCCTCACTTACTCCAATGCCCGCGACCTCGAGTGGGGTTACGTCGTTTACGCACCGGTGACCGCATTCCTCGCACGCATCGAGCTTGTGTTCTTCGGCACCTCGCTGATCGGCTTCCGATCCTTCGCCGCCATTGCCTGCGGACTCACAGCCGTGCTCACCGGGTTCATGGCGCGCGCCATAGGCGGTGGCCGCAGGGCGATGCTCATCGCGGCATTTGCGGCCAGCATTGGCGGAGCGGCCTTCTTCGCCGGCTCGTTCATGTCCTACATGTCGTTTGACCTCCTTTGGTGGGTCGCTACGGCCTGGTGCGTGGTGCGGCTGCTCCAGAATGGCAATCCGCGTTGGTGGCTTGGTGTCGGCACTTTCATCGGCTTCGGCCTCATGACCAAATACACCATGGGCTTCTTCGCTGTAGCCATCCTCGCCGCCATGCTCCTCACGCCCAACCGCAGCTACTTCCGCAGCCCCTGGTTCTGGTCGGGCGTCGCGCTCGCAATGCTTATCGTCTCGCCCAACCTCTGGTGGCAATGCCACCACCAATTCGTCAGCCTCGCCTGGATGCGCAGCATCCACACCCGCGACATTGGCCTCGGCCGCACAGACTATTTCTTCCCCAATCAGTTGTGGAAGATCGTGAACCCTGTGGCACTCCCGCTCGTATTTGCCGGCCTCTGGTTTCTCTTTCGCCGCCCCGAGGGCAAGCCCTGGCGCATGATCGGCTGGATCTTCGTTTTCACCATGCTTGCTCTTGCCTCGGCCCGCGGCCGCGACTACTACCTCGCCCCCGCATACCCCATGCTCATCGCCGCCGGCGCGGCCTGCTCCGAAAACTGGCTTCGGTCGCTCGCGGCGCAAAGGCAGACCAGGTACCTGCTCACGGCATGGATATCGCTCGGAATCAGCGGCCTGATCCTTGCCTCCCTCATGCTTCCGTTTGTTCCCATCAACTCGTCATGGTGGCGCGTGCAGGACGCGGCATCGAATCAGTTCAACATGCAGATCGGCTGGCCGGAACTCGCTGCCACCGTCGCTCAAGTACGCGATTCCCTCCCCGCCGCCGATCGCGCCTCCGTCGGCGTCATGGCCGCGGACGAGGGCGAAGCCGGCGCGGTCAACCTCTACGGCCCCATCTACGGCCTGCCCCGCGCTATCAGCGGCATGAACTCCAACTGGCTCCGCGGCTACGGCGACCCTCCTCCGCAAACCGTCATCGCGGTCGGCTTCAAGCCCAACGAGCTCCATCAGATCTTTGCTTCCTGCCAGGTCGCCGCCGGGCTCTCAAACCCCTACGGTGTGGTCAACGACACGTTCCGCAACCGCGACAAGGTCTATGCGTGTCGCAACATCCGCTTACCCTGGCCAGAGTTCTGGAAGCATTTCCAGTACTACGGGTAGAGATGGAACTCAGATGTTGGCAATTAGGGCCTGTTCACACTACTGGCGTAAATGGCGTTGCGAGCGAAAAAGCGGCCAGACGAAGCCGAACCCGAAGATTGTGGCGGGTCCACAGTCGAGGGCGAGAATGAAGTATGGCCGCTTTTTCGCCGCAACCCGAAGGGCCGGGGCCAATTTTCCCGATTTCTGCGTTGATCGTCGTTAGCAGACACCCGGTATGCGTCACTCCTCACTCCTGGAACTCGAAAAAATTGGCTCCCGGCGCCACCGCGCCAGTAGTGGGAACAGGCCCTAGCCAAAGCGCTCACTGAACACAAGTTAGGCGGCGATCCACGGATTAGTCCCCGCAAACGCCGATGTCACTCTCATCCCAACCAGTCCTTTCATCCTGTTAACCGGGCAACATGCCATCCCCGCGCCCCGTCTCCCGCCCACAACTCCTTTGCCGATCATTACCTCCGATTCCGGCACAATGGAAATAACCCGCAAACCACCCGCCTGTTCCCTGTTCCCTATTCCCTAACCAACTGTTTACCAAATAAATAATCCCCCCACCCCCCTATTTTTGTTTTCAAAACCTTGCAGATTATTTCAGCCTGATATCAATAAATGCTTTCCGGCCGCCAGCCGCGCGTGCGCTTGCTTAGGCAGTCCGCGATTCATCTGATGTAATGGCATCATGCCGTCTCCGATCCTACCCAGGCCGAGTTTGCCCGCGGGGGCCGCCGCCATCGCCGGCCAGATGGACTGGTTCCGAGGGCTGCGCGCGGCCACGGCGCTTTGCGCGCCGCTCGTTCTAGGCGACTTGGCTGGAATTCCCAATCTTGGATGGGCGGCGCTGGGCGGGTTCGAGGCCATCGTCGCCGATCGGGGCGGTCCTTACCGCACGCGGTTGAGCAGCCTGGTGACGCTTTCACTGGGAGGGGCAGCGGGGCTGTTCCTGGGGTCGCTGACCGGGGGAAGCCTCTATTGGGCGCTGCCGGTCACCATGCTTTGGTGCTTTCTTTGGACCTACCTGGCGGTGCTCGGCCAGCCCTTCAACTCAGCTGGAATTCTAGTGCAGGTTATCTATATCTGCGGCATCGGTGCGCCCACGTCTTCGTGGCATGAGGCGCTCAGCCGCAGCCTGCTGCTGGTGGCCGGCGGCGCATGGGCGGCGGCGCTCTCCCTGTTGCTTTGGCCGCTCGATCCATATCGGCCGGCGCGAGCTGCTGTAGCCGCCTGTTACGAGGAGCTGGCCTCGTTTGTGGGCTCCGTTGCAGAGCTCGCCGGCCGCAACCGTAAGGAAGACCGCGCGGAGGGGACGGCCCTCTGGCATCGCCTGGCGCAACACCACCAGTACCGCGTTCGCCGGGCCGTCGAGCAGGGTTGGCAGGCGGTGGCCGCCATTCGCGCCGAAAACGAAGCTGAAACCGCACAGGGCTTCCATCTGGTCGTTCTGCTCGAGAACGCTGACCTGCTCATCGCCCAGACCGTCGCCCTGGCAGAGCATCTTGAGGCCCAGTCTGCGATGGACCAGGGTCTGCCCTGCTTTGACCGCAGCCTTTCCGGTCTAGCCGACGTGCGTTCCTGCGAGCTTTGGGTGGCGTCCCTGCTGGTGAGCCGCGGCGGCCAGACGGTGGCGCACGCTCGCGCCCGGCGCAGCCAGATGGTGCGGCTGCTCAGCTACCTCGCGGCCTGCCATCCTCAGCCCGACCCCAACAGCCGATTCTTGATTGCCCAGGTCACTGAGGCCGCCGCGCTGGTCGAAACGGCAATCGAGAGCGCATCCCTGCTGCGGTTGGGCCAGGTGCCGGGAGAGCCTGTCGCCCAGCCCGAAACCTCCTCCACCGGCGCCTTTGGGCATGTTCACGAGCGGCTGGGCCAGCTCAGTCAAGGCTGGGGCGCGGGCAGGATTTTGGATCAATTGGCCGCCAGCCTTACTCGCAAATCGCTGATACTTCGCCACGCGGCCAGGGTTTCTCTGGTCTGCGGGCTCGATGTGCTACTGATTCTGCTGTTGCGCATCGATCATGGCTACTGGCTGCTGTTGACCTCGCTGATCGTCCTGCAGCCGCACGTTTCCGGAACGATGCGCCGCGGTGTGGAGCGAATCGGCGGCACGGTCGGCGGCGGGATTCTGGCGGCGGTACTGGCTGCCACGCTTCATTCGCAACTGGCAACCGCGGCGGTGCTGTTCCCCTTGGCGCTGCTGGCATTGGCGGTCTTGCCGGTCAACTACGCGGCCTTTGTCTTCTTCCTGACTCCGACTTTTGTGCTGGCCTGGCTGCCATTTTCGGGCGACTGGCAACTTGCTCTGGTGCGCACAGTGAACACTATCGCCGGAGCGGCGATTTCGCTGGCGGCCATGATCTTCCTCTTTCCCGCCTACGAGCGTGATCGGGCTCCAGAGTTTCTGCGCGCCAGCATCGAGGCAGACCGCCGCTACCTGGCAACCCTGACTGAGGCCTGGAAGGCAAACCCGCCATTCCGCGCCGGATTCCTGCGCCAGTTGGCGAGCGCCCGGCGCGCCACCGGTCTGGCGCACAACGACACCGAAGAATCGCTGGACCGGCTGCTGGCCGAGAGCTGGCCGCGGCGAGCGCCGTTCGCGCAGTTTGTGGCCGCTTTTGTCACCTATCTGCGGCGCTTTGCTCAGAGCGTAACCACGCTGGCCACCCTGGACAGAGACTGGGCATGGAAGCAATCCGCGGCGGTTCAGTGCCGCCTAGAATTGCTGAACCGGCAGCTCGAATGGCTTGAAGAGCATATTGCGGCGGGGGCTCGGCCTTCCGGGTCTTCGTGGACTGAACCCAGCACTCTGGAGACGCAGGCGGTGGTGCCGATCCCGGCACTCGCTGAAGACCATCCCGGAGAGCGCCAGCTTGAGCGCCTAGAGCGGCAGGCCGATATCCTGTATCGGCAAGTCAAGTCGCTGCGCGAACACGGCTGGCTGCCGGATCTGCTGCAGAGGTGAGCGGGCATTTGCCCCTTTCGAGTCCGCCGAAGTACTGAGTGAGTACCAAAGTCGAGGAAAATCCGGCGTTCGCCAGCACTATTTGAGCCAAAACGCAGGTAGAATCGTCTGTACAGTAGGCAGAGTTGCCCCTACCGGCTGCCTGCGCTGCCTTATCGCCGTTTCGGCGGGTTTTTTCCCGCACGCAAGGCAAAAGAGGCGCGGAAATCCCTGGATGATGAAACCAAAACGTAATTCGCTGCCCATAAGGTTGTCGTTTGCCGCCGCATCGTTGGTCTTGCTGCCCGCCGCGTATCTCTGCGGCCAAGCCGAGCCTGGAGGCTCGGTTCCGGAAACCGGCCTCGCCAAAACTCCGGCAAGCGTCGCGGCTCAGGTTGCGCCAAAAGCCGTCGCGGCTGCGCTTGCTCCTCCAGCCGCTGCGCCGCCAGACCGCGCTCAAGCTTACTATCACCTGGCCCTGGCCAACAGCTACGAGGACGATGCCGCCGCACTGGGCCGTCCCGAGCTGGTGACGCAGGCCATCGAGGAGTACAAGCTGGCGCTGAATGCCGACCCCGGCTCCCCCCAGTTGAACGATGGATTGTCGGATCTGTACCTGCGCACTGGCCGGGTTCACGAAGCCGAAGCCACTGCGCGAGGGCTCCTCAAGGCCTCGCCCGAAGACATCGATGCGCACAAGCTGCTGGGGAAGATTTATCTGCGCCAGTTGAGCGACGCTTCCAACGCCGTATCCTCAGCTTCGCCCACCGGCAACGTGCTCGACCTCGCGATCGCCGAGTTCGAGAAGATCGTCGCGCTACAGCCCAAGAGCGTTGAAGACCGCATGGTCCTCGGCCAGCTCTACACCGTCAAGCACGACGAAAAGAAGGCGGAAGAGGAGTTCAAGACCGCCCAGGCAATCGAGCCGGATTCAGAGGAAGTGGTCCTTAACCTGGCCCGGCTCTATGGCGAAAGTGGCGACCTGGCCCATGCAGCCAAGGTGATTGAGGCAGTTCCAGTGTCCGACCGCAGCCCCAAGATGGAGTTTGCCCTGGGCGCAACCTATGACCAGTTGAAGCAGCCCAAGGACGCGATCGCCGCTTACCAGCTCGCGGCCGACATGGATCCGGGCGACGAGCGCACGTTGGACGCGCTAGGCCAGGCGCTGCTCAAAGACAACCAGCTCGACGAGGCGCTAAAGCAGTTCCAGGAGCTGGCACAAGCCGATCCCGAGGATATTGAGGCTCTGATTCATATTGGCGAAATTCAGCGCCGCCAGGGAAAGTATGAGGATGCGCTGGCCACCGTCCGCAAGGCTCGCAAGAAAGATCCCTCCTCTCTTGAAGCCGGGTACAACGAAGGGGTTCTGCTCGATGTTTTGGCTCGCTACGATGAGGCTGCGCAGGTTTACGAAAAGATGGTTGACCTGACTTCCCATGCCAACGGTGCCTACACCACCGAAGAGAAGAACAACCGCAGCATCTTCCTGGAGCGCCTGGGAGCCGTCTATCACGAAGAAAACAAGACCGATCAGTCGATCGCCACTTTCCAGAAGATGATCGACCTGGGCGGCGATTCGGCCCTGCGCGGATACCAAGGGCAGGTGGACGCCTACCGCGATGCCAAGCAGTTCGACAAGGCCATTGAAGTCTCGCGCAAGGCAGCAGATGCCAACCCCAAGAATCGCGACCTCAAACTGATGCTTGCGGGCGAACTGGCGGACCAGGGCAAGGCCGATGAGGGACTTGCTTTGGCTGCGGCGCTGCTGGACAATACTGAAAACGATCGCACCGTGTGGCTGGCGCTGGCCCAGATGGACATTCGCTTGCGGCGCTGGAAGGATGCTGACGACGCCTTTAACAAGGCCGGAGCGCTCACCACGAAAAAGGAAGACCACATCTACCTGTTGTTCCTCAAGGGCGAACTGGCCGAGCGGCAAAAGCACTATGAGCCGGCCGAGCAGTTCTTCCGCGAGGCCTTGGAACTGGACCCCGCCAACGCCATGACCCTGAACTACCTGGGCTATATGCTGGCCGACAAAGGCATGCGGCTGCCTGAGGCGCTCAAGCTGATTCGCAAGGCCGTCGAGCTGGAGCCGATGAACGGCGCATTCCTCGATTCGCTGGGCTGGGCCTATTTCAAGCTGGGACAGTATGAATTGGCGGAGGATAACCTGCGCCAGGCCGTGGAACGCGACCAGACTGACCCGACCGTCCACGACCACATGGGCGATCTGTATGAGAAGACCGGCCGCATCCGGCTGGCGGCTGCGCAATGGGAGCTGTCGCTGTCGGAGTACGCCAAGTCGGCCGCCGCCGACGTGGAGCCGGGCGATGTGGCCAAGGTGCAGCACAAACTGGAAAACGCACGCGTGAAGCTGGCCAAGCAGGAAAGCGTCATCGGCCAGCCCAAGCCGGAATAGGCTCGAGTGAAATTTCTCCGCCTAATCGACAATGCGGGAGGAGGGACTTCCACGAGGGATTGCTACTGCCAGGAGGCTTTGGCCAAAAGGGGGTTGGCAAACGCGCGATTCAAGGCCATGAACTACTGGAAAGATTGCGCGGTCGAAGAACCGCACCGCGGCTACGTCAAAGGACCGCTTCTTCAGCAGGCAAAAACTCACCCACCAGGCAAAATAACCAACGAAGTTATAGTAGCGGAGTTGAACTAATTGAAATCCGGCTTTCTCCAGTTTTCTTCGGCAGGTGGCCCGGTCATTAGTTTGCCCTCCTCGATGATAAGGCAAGATAGAATGCTGTGCCCCGTTCATCGCAGTTTTATCGCGATGAGCGGGCGGGGTGAGGTTCGTGGTCTCCCACTCATCCACGATAGAACTGCGATGAATGGGGCACAGCAGTTCTTGGTTATTTTATGACCGGGCCACCTGCCATTGGGTGCGCTACCGTACACTGCGCGCGCAGCTGTAAGGGGGAGAGTACTGCCATCAAACAAAACTCACCACACGCACAAAGTGTGTGGGAAGACTCGGATTCTCAGCGCGTCACGTGGTGAAGCACACGAGTGTTTGGCCGTCCACACTCGTCCTGCTTACCTTGGGGGTTACGGGAGCAGGGATCTTGATGGCTCTTATCTGCGTTTGCGTCCCAGTCGGGCTCTTCTTGACGCTGGGGAACGTACGCATTGTCTTGGGCTAAGGTTCTCCCACTACCGCCGAGGCCATTAATGGCATCGGCGCTATGTACGGCATCGAAGAAGAAGTCCGCAGCAAGCCGGCTGAGTTACGCCGAGAGATTCGCCAGGCCCATGCAAAGCCGTTCATCGAGGATCTGCGAAGCTGGATCTCCCCGGTCCCGGCCGCTTTCACTCTCTGGCCTCCTTATAAATCTCCTGCAACAGAACATAGTCGGCAACTACAAAACCGTATCGCACCCGCTCATGCCTGGAGCTCGCGCTCGAAGAATTGTACTCCCGATGCGAGGGTCTAGATTGGTGGGAACCCACCCCCTTCGACGTTGCTCAGGACCGGCTTTCGTTAGAAACAAACGAAGGATGGGGCACCCATTTTTGAGGGAATGTTGAGATTCTGAAAAACTAAGGGTGCGCCATCCGCCGGTTGCCAAAGGCGTCGTAGCTCCAGCAGCCGAACGTGTCTACGCACCGGTCCCCAACAGCGAGGGACCGGTGGCACCCTCATCTGGGTTGGGACAGGTCACCGAGACCGTGGCCACCCGCCCTCAGACCGCACTAAATATTTCTTTTCGATAAGGCTGATTTCGGCTCGGACCTGAGTATTAGACATTCAGAAAGGGGGATGAACCGATGGCTGACAAGTCCAAGAAGCAGATTAAGGCGGAGATTGAGCGGCTGACCGCTCTGGCCGACCGGCTCCCGGAAGGCGAGCGGCGTCAGAAGCTCGTGGCCCGGATTGCTGACCTGAACGTCGAGTATCAGGCCGAAGACTAACCACAAGCTCAGGGCTGCGACCGTCCCGGTCCAGCCCTGACACCGAAGCGGACACGACGGAAGGCCAGGAACGAAATGCCCTGAGTGACCGCCAGGAGCACAACCAGCATGACGCCAGATCGCCAAGTGATGGAGTAAACATGGGCCTGAAGCGGTTCTTCGTGTTCCCAGAAGATCGGAAGGCTGGAGTAGATCAGCATCGCTCCGATGCCGACGCACAAGACCAAGCCAACAAGCACCTGGAAGACGGTCTTCATTGTCTCTCACCCTCAAGCCGCTTAGCGGCGACCTGTAGCGGGTTCTAAAGGCCGGAAGGCTATGTCCCCGACTTGGGCGTCTGAGCCAACCCCCAGACGTGCATGCAGAGCAGCACCGCCGCACATACCGGCACCGGGAGAGGACAACACGACCCATTCGACGGCATAACCGCCGTCGCTGCGAGTTGATGTTTGCTTGAACGAAGCTTTTGAGTAGACCGCCTTCGCGTGCTTCCACCACGCCTCGAAGTCCTTCTCGTTCGCGTCAAACGGAACCGCCTGACACTGCCGCTCGGCAGCCTGCTTTAGATCGAGGAGACCGGGGGCCGGAGTCAGCGGGCGACGCTCTGGGTTCACTTCGCGGTAGAAGTCCGCCAGAGCTTCGGCTTGGTCGGGGCTGGATATCTTCAACTTCAGAGCCGCCATCAGCCGATTAAAATCGGCCTTCGATGTCGCGAAGCCGTGGAGCAGATAGGTACTCCCGTCGAGCGGGCTAACGGCAACCAGAGACATAGGATCGTCGATGTCCGTGATGATGTGATGGACGACGGAACGCTCCTTGATCTCGTCACCCACCGGACTCAACCTGTAGATGAACTCTGACCCGGCCAGTCCTCCCACCAAGGCTGCTAGTTTCTGCTCCAGCCCCTCGTCTCTTTGGACGCTCAGGAACTGCCCAGGCCGAAGATAGCTCAGTTGTGGGCGGGCAATACTTAGGGCTTTCTCCCTTGCGCTTTGCTCGTTCATCTGTGCATTGGCTGATACTCGCAACGCTGGCAGCAACACCACGGTTGCGAAGGCGGTTAGGAACAGCTTTTTGATCTTCATTGCTGCTCCTTCTTGCGGGCTTTTTCCATCTGCTTGACGGCCTTCGTTATTGCAGGGCCGTATTTGTTTTGTGCTGCGTTCGCCCGTTGTTCCTGCGGTCTCTTGTCATGAGGCATATTCTTCTCGGCTGCCGAGTCCTTGACGAATTGATTTGGGTTCGCCTTCATCTCTCCAGCGTGAACGGTTTCGTGAGTCATCACACTTGGCGTGTCGCCCGCACTTGTGCGGTTATCGATTGTGATGATCGCGCCGCTGAACTGCGGGTCTGTTTTGTTCCCATTCGCGTCGGTTGAAGTGGACATAACCGGTTCGGCATCACCCTTCGTTATCGAAGCTCCCGGTGATCCATCAGGAGCCTGAGTGGGATTGTCCAACTTGCTCAGATCACCGTTCATAATCACGAGGTCTGGATTGTCCTTGCCGACGTAGCCTGATAGATTGCCAGCAGTATTTGGATTGGCCAGGATCGCGGTTACGGAGTCCCTGACTACCTGCTCATTCTGCAACGCGTTCGGCCCCGTCGTCATGTAGATGATTTCGTGGCCGTCGTCATCGATCTGCGTAAGTGGGTTATTGACGACGTAGCTATAGAGATTCAACGTCTGCGGGTTGTCGAGTTTGGAGTACGGCACCGGCTCTTCTTTGGCGCTCCAATCCGGCGACATGAACCGTCCCATCGCAGAGCTGTAGTAGCGCGCATCGAAGTAGTCGTTGCCTGATTCGGCATCACGTTCTTTGCCGGTATAGCGTGATCGGATGCGCTCCAGATGCAACGCTGCTTGCAACCCTAGTGCAGTCGTTGAGTTGCAGACTTCGTGCCCCTGATGCAGTGCAGGATTTGAACTCGGAACCCCCATATGCGGTTTTTCTTTTAGCTGCGGCATTGCAGCTAGAAGCGGTTCCGGGAACGCGGCGCTGGAGGCAAGTTGCATCTGCATCCGATTGTACGACTTGAGGGGCTGCATTGGGCAGCAGGTTGTGCGTGGCATTGCGCACAGATTGCACGGCGGCAGTGCTGCGGATTGCGCTCGGCATTGCGAACGGATTGCACGGCGGAAGAGCGGCGGAACGTGCGCGACATTGCGCACAGATTACACGACGGAAGGGCGGCAGATTGTGCGGCGGATTGCAGCGCGGATCGCGGATCGGGGCCGGTTCCGGGACGGAAGCGGCCCCTCTTTAGCAGCTAAAAGAAGCTACTAAAAGAAGAACTGCGCGCGCGTTATTCGCGGTCTTCCTCGGCCTCCGCCGCAAGCATTTGGAGGAGTGCTTCGGCGTCGGGAGTTGTGGCTTTTGTGGCCGGGTTCTCGCCCTTTTCGAGCATGGCTCCGGGATGGGTTGCGGCGTGGACTTGTTGCAGGGTTCGGATGGCAA
>Ga0302275_10003136_pt1 | contig 16920 bp, 17 predicted proteins | sample III_Bog_N2_2_FD_200229 | JGI IMG/M metagenome (GOLD analysis project Ga0302275, IMG submission 200229) | Peat permafrost microbial communities from Stordalen Mire near Abisko, Sweden - III_Bog_N2_2 | ecosystem: Environmental > Terrestrial > Soil > Wetlands > Peat | place: Sweden: Abisko...
CCTCCCAGGATCAGCTTGAGCAGAACGATGAATATATGGCGGCGGCGCTCTTCATTGCGCCGGCTTCTACGACGGTTCATATCCCCTCGAACCCCGAACTTTGTGATTGGGCCATTCGGCCGCATGGAAAATCGCGAGCGGGGACTTTAGCGAATCCTCCCGCCTGCCACCAGCATGGAGAAGGCGGAAAATGAACTATCTCCGCTTGTAGTGGATATGAGTGCCATCGTCGGCAGAGAAACTCACGTCATCCAACAGCCCAGAGGCGTCATACCGCAGGCTGCGCTGCAGCTCGCCGGTGATCTGGCAGGTCTGCCCGATCCCTTCGCCGGCATGGGGGGCGGCGGCCTCGCAGGTGGTCTCGGTCTTATAGAGCTGACCGTCGTTGCTGTCGAAAATCGGCCGCGAGTGAGTGACCATCTCGGCGGACCACAGGCTCATGGGCACACTGTCGGCGGCGATGCGTTCGGTCTTGCCGTCCACTGTCATGGCCAGATCGCCATTGTCCTCGGCCACCGTCAGATGATGTTTCTCGCTGTCTTCCTCGGTATCCGAGGTCATGGCCACCAGCTGCTCGCCGCGCCAAACTTCCCGGGTCACCTGATGGAAATGATAAAGGCTGATAGGGCCCAGGCTGACATCGGCCTTAACCAGCAGCGTCACCTCCAGCCGCCCATCGGCCAAGCGGTTGAAGTCGGCCTTATAACCGCCGATGACCTCGCCCTTGCGGACAATGGCGAAATCCAGCGAGCCCCCTTCCGGCGGCGCCATCTCGGCAGCGACATTGGTCCCGCACAGCCACAACAAACCGGCCGCCACCAGCCCGGCGGGCAGGCGCGGCATTTTGGCCAATTGGTGAAAAAAGGCGGCGGTCACGGACGGTCTTCTCCCGACGGCGTAAAGGCGGCAAGAGCAGCCTCTGAGCGGGAGTTTGCCACAGTTCCTCCAATTGGAAACAACAAGTTGGCGTGTAACCTCCAAAATTTGGAGCCCTCGTATTAATCCATTGGATGAGAATCCGAGGAACCACAAGGGTTAGCGCTTTTGGTACAATCCTTGCATTAGAGCCGGCAAATCAGGCGCCAAATAGTTATAAGGCGCTCATTTACTTGGATTTCTTGGGGGTCCAACACGATGTGGCAAGTTCTGTGCGATTTTGACGGCACCATCGCCGTCAAGGATGTGACTGATTCTTTGCTCGACCGCTTCGCCCTTGAAGGCTGGGAAGAGATCGAAGAGGAATGGGTTTCTGGCCGCATCGGCTCACGCGACTGCATGGCCCGCCAAATCGCTCTGCTGCGCGCCTCGCGCCAGGAACTGGATGACGCCCTGGACGCCATCGAGATCGACCCCGGTTTCCCCGACTTCGTCGCCCTTTGCCGCGAGGAAGGTCTGCCCCTGACCGTGGTCAGCGATGGCCTGGATTACGCCATCCGTCGCATTCTGACCCGCCATGGCCTGGGCGATCTGCCCATCGTCGCCAATCACCTGGAAATGGTCGGCGAAGACGAATATCGCCTGAGCTTCCCCAACGCCAATCCTCATTGCAAGAAGGGCAGCGGCACCTGCAAATGCCGCACCGCCCAGCGCCTTTGCGGCACCCGCGACCTTAGCCTGCTGGTAGGCGACGGCACCTCGGACATGTGCGCCGCCGGCAGCGTCGATCTGGTCTTCGCCAAGCACAAGCTTTTGACCCATTGCCGCGAAAAAGGCCTGCCTGTGGTGGCCTATCGCGATTTCGCCAATGCCACCGTGCAGCTGGCGGCCCTATTGGAGGAATCGGCCAACGAAGCCATGGCCGTATCCCCCGCCGAGTAATCTGGAGAGCCTATTTAAATGACCGACGAGAGCGATCTGCTTCGCGACGAAGCCAAGTACTGTTCCTTTGGCGACACTGTACACTATCTGGACCCGCCGAAGATTTTCAGCAGCTGCGAAGGCTCTTACCTCTATGACTCCGCCGGGACGCCGTTCCTGGACCTGCAGATGTGGTATTCGGCGGTTAATTTCGGCTATGCCAACCAGCGCATCAACAATGCCCTGAAGAAGCAGATCGACACCCTGCCGCAGCTGGCCTGCCAGTATCTGCACAAGGAAAAGATCGAGCTGGCCACCAAGATCGCCCAGCGGGTCGAAAAGACCTATGGCATGAAGGGCCGCATCCACTTCAACGTCGGCGGCTCTCAGTCCATCGACGACAGCTTGAAGCTGGTGCGCAACGCCTGCGGCGGCAAAAGCCTGATGTTCGCCTTCGAGGGCGGCTATCACGGCCGGTCTCTGGGCGCTTCGGCCATCACCTCGTCTTACCGCTATCGCCGCCGCTTCGGCCATTTCGGCGACCGCGCTCAGTTCGTGCCCTTCCCCTATTGCTTCCGCTGCCCCTATGGCAAGAAGAAGGACGATTGCGGCCTGTACTGCGTTGACCAGTTCGCCCGCCTGTTCGAGACTGAATATTACGGCGTCTGGGACCCCAAGAATGGCTCCGCCGAATATGCCGCTTTCTATGTGGAAGCCATTCAGGGCACCGGCGGCTATGTCATCCCGCCGGAAGGCTATTTCGAGAAGTTGAAGACCATCCTCGACGCCCACAAGATTTTGCTGGTGGACGACGAGATTCAGATGGGCTTCTACCGCGCCGGCAAGTTCTGGGCGCTGGAGAACTTCAACGTCAAGCCGGACATCATCGTCTTCGGCAAGGCGGTGACCAACGGCCTGAACCCCATCGCCGGTCTGTGGGCCCGTGAAGAGCTGATCAACCCGACCATCTTCCCGCCGGGATCGACTCATTCCACCTTCTCGTCCAACTCTTTGGGCACCGCCGCCGCTCTCGAAACCATCAAGATGATGGAAGAGACCGACTACGAAGCCATGACCAAGGAAAAGGGCGCCTACTTCCTGGCCGGCATCAAGGACCTTTACAAGAAGCATAAGATCATCGGCGACGTCGATGGGCTGGGCATGGCTCTGCGCATCGAGATCACCGGCGAAGACCGCTTCACGCCCGACAAGGCGATGACCGACAAGATCGTCGACATCTGCATGGCGGGCGACCTGGACGCCGGCAACGGCAAGAAGGTCGGTCTGGTGCTGGATATTGGCGGCTACTACAAAAACGTCATCACCCTGGCGCCCAGCCTGCACATCAGCACGGAAGAGATGGACCTCGCTTTCCGTCTGCTGGATCAGGCCTTTACGCGCGCCACCGCGAAGTAAGCAAGCTCGGGCGCGGTGGAATAGCTCCGCCGCGCCCGATTTGTCTTTAAGGACCCCATCCGCAGATGAGCAAGGTTACCAGTCAGAAAAGCCTGTTCGCCCAAGAAACCCTGTGGCAGCGCCTGATGCTGACCTGTTTCGGCGCCATGCCCTGGTCTGGCCCCGGTAAAATCGACGCCCCCCACCAGGAAATCGGCGACGCCAGCTTCGTCTATCCCGGCGGCAAGGCGGCGGTGATCCTGATCCACGGCCTGACCGGCACCCCCACCGAAATGAAATTCGTCGGCAAGGGCTTGGCCAATGCCGGCTTTACCGTCTATGGCATCCAGATGGCCGGCCATTGCGGCACCGAGGAAGATCTGGTGCGCACCAACTGGCCCGACTGGTATGCCAGCGTCGAGGCCGCCTATCTGGAAATCGCCAAGAAACACGATGTTGTCTTTGCTGCCGGCCTGTCCATGGGCGCGGTGATGGCCATGCATCTGGCCGCCCAGCATCCCGGCAAGCTGAAGTCCATCGGCCTGCTGTCGACCACCCTCACCTATGACGGCTGGTCGATCCCCAAGTTCCGTTTCCTGATGCCGCTGTTCCTGCATACGCCGCTGGGGCTGCATTACCGCTTCGTCGAGAACTTCCCCTATGGCATCAAGGACGACCGCCTGCGGCAAAGGGTGGTGGCCAATATGCAGGCCGGGAATTCGGTCGAGGCCGGCAATCTGGGCATGACCGGCGCGTCCTTGCGCCAGCTCTGGAGCCTTGTGGATGTGGTGAAGGCGGAAATGCCCTCCATCACCACTCCGGCCATCATCCTGCATGCCGCCGAAGACGATGTGGCCAGCCGCAAGAACGCCGATTACTGTGAAAAGCACCTGGGCGGCCCCAAAAAAAAGGTGCTGTTCCATGAGAGTTATCACATCATAACCGTGGACCGGGAGCGCAACAAAGTCGTCCAGGAGCTGGTGGAATTCTTTAAACTCCACTGCTCGCCCGACAATCTGTCGCGCGCCCCCCGGATCAAACCCGAGGATGGGGCCCCCGACGCCGAGCCCTCCGATGCCTAACCGCCGGATCCAAGGAGAGGGAACGGCATGACGCCAGCCTCCATCAGCCCCAAACCATCCCGCGGCCAGAAATCCCGACTGCGCCGCTGGCTGGGCTCCATTCAGGGCAAGATGATCATTGCCTCGCTGCTGATCAGCCTGGTGCCCACCGCCATCGCCGCCGAACTGACGGTGCGGCTGGTTCTGGGCGTGATGGATACGGACGTCGAATCCTTCCTGCATGAAACCTCGATCCTGTTCCTGAGCAAATTTCAGGAAGCCCATCAGGAAGGCGCTTCCCTCGGCCAATATCTCTATGAGCAGCAGCAGCTGAAAAGCCCCGGGCAGGTGGTCTCCAAGGTCGACACCTCCTTCATGCGGCTGTTGGAGACCTTGGGCTATAGCGTGGTGGTGATCTATACCGAGAACGACAATAAGATCGTCTTCTCCAATTACCCGGTCAGCCGCTTCGAGATTCTGCCCAGCGGCGTCGGCAACAGCCTTTACAGCCTGCAACTGCCCAACCGCAGCCTGGTGATGTCGGGCGGCAGCTTCTCCTACGAACTGAACGGCAAGTCCTACGTCATCCTGGTGGGCAACTGGCTGGACGAAAATTTCATCGAGAACCTGAAGTCGGTGACCTCCATCGATTTGCGGCTCTATTACAAGAGCGACAATCAGTTCCACATGATCTATTCGTCGCGCTCTGACGCCGCCGTCGGCACGCCATTGCCCGACGATGTGGTCGAAGCCCTGGAAGACGGCCATTCCGCCTATTACGACCCCCAGGCCGACGATGGCCGCTTCCGCGTCGAATATCTGCCGGTGCGCAACGCCCGGGGCGAGATGATCGGCATTATGTCCTCGGGGCTACGCACCACCGAGCTGCCCAGCATCGGCGATCTGCCGGTCAATACCATCCTGATCGTCTTCCTGTCGGGCGCCGTGCTTTCGGCCCTGACCGGGCTGTTCGTCACCCGCCGTCTGTCGCGGCCCCTGCGCTCCCTGTCCAAGGGCGTGGCCTCGATCATCGACGGCGATTACAACCACCGCGTCGGGGTCCAAGGCGACGACGAGGTGGCCGAACTGGCCCAGGCCTTCAACCATCTGTCCGAGCGCCTGAACCTGCTGCGCTCCCTGGAAGCCGAACTGCGCCGCAAGGACCGCCTGTCGGCCCTGGGCGAGGTGGCCGTCGGCATCGCCCATGAAATCCGCAACCCCCTGGGCACCATCAAAACCTCGGCCGAGCTGGTACGCAAACGCGAAGGCATGTCTGCCGGCGACGTCAAACTGCTGGGCTATGTGGTGGACGAAGTCCGGCGCATCGACAGCCTGATCGACGAATTCCTGTCCTTCGCCAGACCCTCGGCCCCCCATATGCGCCGCCTGCCCCTGTCGGCGGTGTCGCAGAAGGTCGGCGATTTCTGCGAGCCGGAACTGTCCAGCCACAAGATCACCCTGACCCTAAGCGACGAGTCCGAAGGGGCGCTGGTCCAAGGCGACGAGGACCATCTGTTCCAGGCCGCCCTCAATCTGGTGCTGAACGCCATCGACGCCATGGACGGCGGCGGCATCATGGAAATCCGCTCCTGGCGGGACGGCAAGTTCGCCAAACTGTCCTTCCGCGACAGCGGCACCGGCATTCCCCTTGAGTTGCAGGAAAAGATCTTCGATCCTTTCGTCACCACCAAGCCCCGCGGCACCGGCCTTGGGCTTGCCAAGGTCTTCTCGGTGATGGAAAGCCATGGTGGCACGGTGGAATTGCAAAGCCGTCCGGGGGAAGGCAGCTGCTTCACCCTGGTTCTGCCCATCGCCGACTAAGGATGCGCCCCATGGCCCATACCATTCTGCTCGCCGACGACGAAGCCCGCCTTGCCGATGTCATCAGCGTGGCGTTGGAGCAGGCCGGCTATCGGGTGCTGATGGCCGCCAGTGGGGCCGAGGCCTTGCGCTTCCTGGAAACCGAGACGGTGCATCTTCTGCTGACCGACCTGCGCATGCCCGGCATGTCGGGCCGCGAGCTGATGGCCGAGGTCAAGCGCCTTCATCCCCAGCTGCCGGTGGTGGTGATGACCGCCTACAGCTCGGTCAAGGATGCCGTCCAACTGATCAAGGAAGGCGCCTTCGACTATGTGGGCAAGCCCTTCGAGATCGATGATCTGGAAAAGACCGTCAAGAACGCCCTGCGCCTGTCCGACGTGCTGGCCGACAACGAGCGCCTGCGCGGCGAGTTGGAGGGCCGCTATAAGTTCGAGATGCTTGTGGGCAGCAGCCCGGCCTTCCGCAGCGTCATCGAAAGCATCACCGAAGTTTGTGAAAGCCGCGCCAATGTTCTGCTGACCGGCGAATCCGGCACCGGCAAGGAACTGGTGGCCCGGGCCATCCACTTCAACAGCCCGCGCAAGGACAAACCCTTCGTCGCCATCAATTGCGCCGCCATTCCCGAAGGACTGCTGGAGTCCGAGCTGTTCGGCCATGTGAAGGGCTCCTTTACCGGAGCCGTCGCCGACCGCGAGGGCCGCTTCGCCCAGGCCGACGGCGGCACCTTGTTCCTGGACGAGATCGGCGATATGCCCCTGTCGGTCCAGGCCAAAATTCTGCGGGTGCTACAGGAGCGCAGCTTCGAGCCGGTGGGCGGCAGCCGCACCCGTCAGGTGGATGTGCGCATCGTCGCCGCCACCAACAAAGACCTTCAGGCCGCCGTGCAGTCTGGCGAGTTCCGCGATGATCTTTACTACCGTCTGAACGTCTTCCCCATCGCCCTGCCGGCCTTGCGCGACCGCGCCGACGACATCCCGGCCCTGGCCTCCCATTTCCTCGAGGCCCTGGGGGTGGGCATGGGCAAGCGGCTGGACGGCTTCACCCAGACGGCCATTTCCGCCATGAGCCATTATGCCTGGCCCGGCAATATCCGCGAACTGCAGAACTGCGTCGAGCGCGGCCTGATCGTCGCCAAGGGCCGACTGGTGGATATAGGCGATCTGCCCCGCTATCTGTTCACCGCCCAGACTCAGGCCGCCGACGGTCCCCGCTTCCCCATGGATCTGGACGAGGAACTGGCCCGCTTCGAGCGGGAAACCATCCTGGCCGCCCTCAATCGCGCCGAAGGCGTACAGGTTCAGGCGGCTCATCTCTTGGGGATCAACGAGCGCAGCCTGTGGCATCGCATCAAGAAATTCGGCATCCAAATCACCCGCAAAGCCGTTTCTGACGGCAGAATATCTTGAAACAACCATTATCGGTGTGGTTTCCTGCCGCCAAAGTTCAACCCCAAAGGACGAGTCCCTTCGCCATGAGTTTCTTTCGACCCTTGAGCTCCTTCGTCTCCGTGGCCTTGGTCGCCGCCTCTCTTTGGGGAGCACCTGCCCGCGCCGACGATGTCTCCGACGCTCAAGCGCTGATCAAGGATATGATGGCCAACGCCGTGAATGACTTTGGCGGCAAGACCCTGGCCAACGATCAGCTGGAACAGATCGTCATCGGTTATTTCGGCAAATATGCCTCGGTGCCGCTGTCCAGCCGGGACATCCTGGGCCGCTATTGGGCCAGAGCCACCGATGATGAGCGGACCGAATTCCAGAGCCTGATGGTGGAATATGCCATCGATTCCTGGTCGAAGCAGCTGAACGGCCTCCCCCCCAATCAGGACTTGATCTTCACCGCCTCGGAAACCACCCCCGAGGGCCGCATCATCCTGCATTCGCTGATCACCAACACCGATACCACCCCGGTGGATTGGCAAGTGGCCCATGCCGAGGACGGACGCTTGGTCATCACCGACGTCTCCATCGAAGGGGCCAGCATTGTCGAGACCATGAAGGCCGACTTCACCACCATCATCCGCGCCAACGGCGGCAAGGTCTCAGCCCTGCTCGAAGCCCTGCGCAAGAAGATCGCCGACTACAAGGCCGCTGGAATCTGATAACTGGCTGATGCATGAAAAAGGCGGGCCCAAAGCCCGCCTTTTCTGTTTTAAGCCGGACGGAAGCTCTTGGTCTTGGCCTTGCGCGACGCCAGCAAGATCACCCCCAGGGTGCCGGCATAAAAGAGCGCCTGCATAGCCGATGGCCGCTCCTGATAGCCGATCAATACCGACAATACCCGCCCGGCCAGCCCTTCCTGGGACATCAGCCAAGAGCTGTCCCACAGGGGATCGACCAGAGCCGGCAAAGCACCGGCCGCCACCAGATAACCCGCCGCTTGCGCCGCCATGCCAGCCGCCAGCAAAGCCAGCAACAGGCTGGTGACGCCGAACAGATGGCGGGTGGAAATCTTCAGGAGACCAAGGTAGAGCAAAGCCCCGACCATCACCCCGCCGGCCAGACCGATCAGCACCCCGGCGGTGATGTCCAAGACTGATTCCGGCTGGGACAGGGCGATGCCATAGACGAACAGCACGGCTTCCGAGCCTTCGCGCAGCACCGCCAGACCGACCACCACCGCCAGCATATACATGGGCGATTCGCCGGCGACCACCGACTTGCCGGTCTCTTTCAGCTTGGCGGCCATCTCGCGGCCATGCTGGCGCATCCAGATCACGGTCCAGCCGATCAAGCCGGCGGCGAAGGCCAGGATGGCGGTGTTGAAGTACTCCTGGCCCATGCCCTCGGCGGCATCCGAGATGGAGCCGGCGAACAAAGCCACCAGCCCGGCTCCGGCCAAACCCACCAGCATGCCGAAGGCGACCCAGCGATTACGGCCCGGAGCCCCTTCGGCGGCGGCCAGCACCACTCCGGCGACAACGGCCATTTCCAGAACTTCGCGGAAAACGATGATGGCGGTAGCCAGCATTGAAATTACTCCTTCACCAGGACGGTGCCCTTGGCGGTGTCTTCATGATATTCGCCGGTAAAGGCGTAACTGCCGGGCTTCAGCGGCCCCAGCAGGATGGTGACTTCCTTGCCGGCGGGAACGACCTTCTCGCGGCGCAAGGGAATGCTGTCGAACTCTTCAGGCGTCGCATCCTCGTTGCTGACGATCAGAGTGACCTTGGCATTGGCCGGAATGGTCACCGTTTCGGGCACGAAGTGATGATCCTTGATCGAGATGCGATAGACCGCAACGTCCTCGGCCCAGGCCGAAGCGGAGGGAACGGCCAGCAAAGCGACGACTGCCATTAGGGCAGAGGCAGTGGGCGACAGGCTCATGGTCATACGTCCTTGATCAGACTCTCTGCTGATATTAATAACCATTCGCAAATCAATTTGCAAGTACGGGAATTGTGGTTATTCACATGGCTCCCCAACAAAAACGCCGCCCCAAGGTTTCCCTTGGGGCGGCGCCTCTGCATCACGATCTAGCAGCAGCGAATAAACTTACCGTCGCCGATGCCGTAACGGCTGTTCTGCCGCTCTATGAAAAACTCTTCGTAGGTCATGACCGGCAGGTCGGGATGAGTGGTCTGGCGGTGCCGGACGTAATTGTCATAGTCCGGCACTCCCACCATCAAACGTCCCGTCTGCTTCACGCCCTGTACGAAGGCGCGGAACTCCTCAAGCATTAGCCACCGTCCCCGGCTGTGCGCCGATTTCATGTGTGGAAACATTCGGATTGCCGCGGGCCTTGATCACGGCGATGACACCGGCCACCAGCATGCAGATGACCACCAGAACGAAGGCGGCGGCCATGACGCCATCCACCCGGTCGTTCATAACGATCTGAGACATCTGGTCCAGGGTCTTGGCGGGGGCCAAGATTTGGTTCTGCTCCAGCGCCGCCTGGAATTTGGCTCCATGGGAGAAGAAGCCAATCTTCACATCAGAGCTGAAAACCTTCTGCAAACCCGCATCCATGGTGCAGATCAACAGCCAAGCCGCCGGGAACATGGGAACCCAGGCCACCTTGCCGCGCTTCATCTTGAACAGCACCACGGTGCACATGATCAAGGCGATACCGGCCAGCATCTGGTTCGAGATACCGAACAGCGGCCACAGGGTATTGATGCCACCCAGGGGATCGGTCACGCCGGCATAGAGGAAATACCCCCAAGCCGCCACCGACAGAGCCGAGCCGATGATGTTGTTGGTCCAGCTCTTGGTCGCCTTAAAAGAGGGAACCACCACGCCGACCATGTCTTGGATCATGAAGCGGGCGACGCGGGTACCGGCATCAACGGTGGTCAGGATGAACAAAGCTTCGAACAGAATGGCGAAATGGTACCAAAAGCCCATCAGCGCCTTGCCGCCCAGGAAGCCCGAGAAGATGTGAGCCATACCTACGGCCAGGGTCGGAGCGCCACCGGCGCGGGACAGGATGGTCTTCTCGCCCACATCGGCGGCGACCTGGGTCAGCATGTCAGGGGTGACGACGAAGCCCCAGGAGGAGATCACCGAGGCGGCATTGACCGCATCGCCGCCAATCAGACCGGCGGGGCTGTTCATGGCGAAATAGACGCCAGGGTCGATGACGCTGGCGGCGATCATAGCCATGATGGCGACGAAGCTTTCCATCAGCATGCCGCCGTAACCGATGAAGGTGCCTTGGGTTTCACTCTCGAGCATCTTGGGCGTGGTGCCCGAGCTGATCAGAGCATGGAAGCCCGAGACCGCGCCGCAAGCGATGGTGATGAACAGGAAGGGGAACCAAGAGCCGGAGAAGACCGGGCCGGTGCCATCGACAAACTTGGTGATGGTCGGCATCTTCAGGTCGGGCATCACGAAGACGATGCCGATGGCCAAAGCGACGATGGTGCCGATCTTCAGGAAGGTGGTCAGATAATCGCGGGGAGCCAGCAGGAACCACACCGGCAACACCGAGGCGACGAAGCCATAGATCATGATGGCGATGGCCAGGGTCTTGCCGTCATAGGTGAACAGCGGGGCCAGATCGGGGCTTTGCGATATCACCTGACCGAAATAGAGGCCAGCCATCAAGAGCACGAAGCCGATCACAGACATCTCGCCCACATGACCGGGACGGATGAAGCGACAGTAGATGCCCATGATGATGGCGGTCGGCAGGGTCGAGATCACCGTGAAGGTGCCCCAGGGGCTGCCAGCCAAAGCCTTGACCACTACAAGCGCCAGAATGGCGACGATGATGATCATGATCAGCAGAACGCCCACCAGCGCCACCGCACCGGCGGGGCCACCCATCTCGGAACGGATGATGTCACCCAGCGACCGGCCGTCGCGGCGGGTCGAGATCATAAGCACCAGGAAGTCCTGCACCGCTCCAGCGAAGACCACGCCCAGCAAAATCCACAAGGTGCCCGGCAGATAGCCCATCTGCGCGGCCAGAACCGGACCAACCAGCGGTCCGGCACCGGCGATGGCGGCGAAATGGTGGCCGAACAACACATATTTGTTGGTGGGCACATAATCCAGGCCGTCGTTGTAACGCACGGCCGGAGTCTGGCGGTTGCCATCGACGCTGATCACATATTTGGCAATGAAAATGCCGTAGATGCGATAGGCGATAAGATAAGTACAGACGGCGGCGATGACCAGCCAGATGGCGTTTACGGTCTCGCCGCGATTCAGGGCAACCACGCCGAAGGCTATGGCGCCGAAGACCGCCAGGGCGGCAGTCCCAAGCTTGGACAGAGGGGTGCTCATGTCAGACGTCTCCATTTATACGCTACGCATTGATTTTGCGTCGCATTATCCCACGCGGGGCGGACAGTCAGGCATCTTCCCCAACGCGGCGGTCTTATGGGCCCACACCATTGGCAGGGCGACATATATATGGGAAAAAACTCTGCCGCAAAAAAGGGTTGGCGACTAGAGACTTTCCTTGCATAGCCCCATCATAATATCCGCAAGCCACATAAGGGCTTGATCCCCCGCCGTCCGCCGATGGCGCAGCAAATCTATGGCAAAACCAGGAAGCTGCACTGGCGGCGGCCGCAGAGCCAAGCCTAAGGGTGCCGCTAGGGCTTTGACCATGCGGGCTGGCTCGGTGGCCACCAGATCGCTGCCGCCCAAGAGGAACGGCACCATCAGAAAGTGCCCGGCGGTGACACTGATGCGGCGGCGAATGCCGGCCTCGGCCAAGGCGCTATCAATAAAGCCTTGGGTCTCGCCGCCCAAAGAGACGTTCAGATGATCCTGCACAGCATAAATCTCGGGCGTCAGCGGCCCTTGAAAGGCTGGATGCCCCCAACGGGCGGAGCACAGGAACTCTTCACGGAACAGCGGCAGGCGTTCCAGGCGTTTGGGCGGATCGGGAAAATATCCCGCCACCAGATCCACCTCTCCGGCCTCGACCATGGCGGCACCGCTGAGGCTGGTGGTGTTGCGCACCACCAGCCGCACACCCGGAGCCTCGGACCGCAACCGCCGCACCAAGGGTGGCAGCAGCACGAAGGCCACATAGTCCGACAGCCCGATGGTCAGAGCCTTGGTGGCATGAGCCGGAGTGAAGGGCTTGGGCGGACTGGCCAGCCCCTCCAATTCCTCCAGCAAAGGCCGCAGGCGTCCGGCCATGGAGAGAGCAAAGGGCGTCGGCTCCATGCCGCCGGGACCGCGCACCAGCAAAGGATCGCCCAACTGGCTGCGCAATTTGGCCAGAGAATGGCTCACCGCCGACTGGGTCAGCCGCAGCTTCAGGGCGGCACGGGAAACGCTGCGCTCGGCCATCAACACATCGAAGACCGCCAGCAGGTTCATGTCCAAAGGCACTATGAATTCCATTCATGTTAGTATGACCATTATTAATTTGATCGATATTCCTTACGAGTCATAGAGTTTCCGCAATCCCCTCACCTTGCGGAGTTGCATCATGAAGACGCGCACCATTGGCCCTCTGACCGTCTCGGCCCTGGGGCTGGGCTGCATGGGCATGTCGGAATTCTATGGCGCTCATGACGACGGCGAATCCATCGCCACCCTAAAGCGGGCTGAAGACTTGGGCGTCACCCTGCTCGACACCGCGGACATGTATGGCTCGGGCCATAACGAGGAATTGCTGGGGCGCTTCCTGAAGGGACGGCGCGACAACTTCGTCCTTGCCACAAAATTCGGCATTGTCCGAGAAAGAGCGGCCTATGGCAGCCGCCGCATCGACACCAGCCCCGACTATGTCCGCAAGGCCTGCGAGGCATCCCTGAAGCGATTGGGGGTCGAGGTCATCGAGCTTTATTACGCCCACCGCCTGGAGCAGGGCCGCCCGGTCGAGGAGACCGTCGAAGCCATGGCCGGGCTGGTCAAGGCCGGCAAGGTCCGGGCCATCGGCCTGTCGGAAGTCTCCGCCGCCACCTTGCGCCGGGCCCAGGCCATCCATCCCATCGCCGCCCTACAATCGGAATGGTCCCTGTGGAGCCGCGACCCCGAGGTCAACGGCGTGCTGGAGGCCTGCCGCGAAGGCAACACCGCCTTCGTTGCCTATAGCCCCCTGGGCCGCGGCTTCCTGACCGGACGGCTGGACGGCACCGAGGGCCTGGCGGAAAACGACTTCCGCCGCCTGTCGCCCCGCTTTTGCGCAGAGAACCTGGCCCGCAATCTGGCCCTGGTGGAAAAGGTGAAAACCCAGGCAGCCGCCAAGGGCTGCACTCCCGGACAACTGGTGCTGGCCTGGCTGCTGGCCCAAGGGCCGGACGTGGTGCCGATCCCCGGCACCCGGCGCATTACCCATCTGGAGGAAAACCTCAAAGCCCTGGACATCAGCCTGTCTGCCGCCGAGGTCGAAGAGCTGTCCACCGCCCTGCCGCCGGGCTCGGCCGCCGGCGAGCGCTATCCCGCCGAAACCATGAAGACGGTGGATATTTAATACTCACCCGAGAGACGCGTGAAAAGGCAGCAGGCTATTTTTGTGCATAAAATTTAACCACACAATCCCCGGGGCCGCCCCGCACAAATTCTCCTTCCGAGACAAATCAACATGTTAGCAAGTTGGCACGAAGCTTGAAAAGGTTAGGGCGAGCCTCGGGAGACCCATTCATCCCCCGCCGGCCTAAACGAAGATCGTCATTCAGACCTTTCGGGGGATTCGATGAAGTACATCATCGCCATCATTAAGCCTTTCAAACTGGACGAAGTCCGAGACGCTCTGTCGGGCCTTGGCGTCCAGGGCCTCACCGTCAGCGAAGTCAAGGGTTTCGGCCGTCAAAAGGGCCAGACCGAGATTTATCGCGGCGCCGAATATGCCGTTTCCTTCCTGCCCAAGATCAAGATCGAAGTCGCCGTTGCCGACGAATTGGCCGAGCGCGTGGTGGATGCCATCCGCACCTCTGCCAACACCGGTAAAATCGGCGACGGCAAGATCTTCGTCAGCGAATTGGCTCAGGTGGTGCGTATCCGCACCGGTGAAGCCAACGAAGCCGCGCTCTAATCGAGAGGCCCGATCCATGAAGAACCTCGTTAACAAAATCTCGGGTGTGATTGCCGGCGCCGCCGTCACCACCACCCTCCTCTGCGGTCAGGTCCTGGCCCAGACCGCCGATGCCGCTCCCGACGCCGCTGCTGCGGTTCCGGTTCCCGTGCTCGACAAGGCCGACACCGCCTGGATGCTGACCTCGACGGCCCTGGTGCTGTTGATGACCATCCCCGGTCTGGCGCTGTTCTATGCCGGTATGGTCCGCAAGAAGAACATCCTGGCCACCATCATGCAGAGCTTCGGCATCACCGCCCTGGTGACCGTGCTCTGGGCCATCATCGGTTACTCGCTGGCCTTCACCGACGGCAATGCCTTCGTCGGCGATCTGTCCCGCGTCTTCCTGGCCGGCATGGGCAAGGACACCTTGTTCCCCGGTTCGACCATCCCCGAGAGCGTCTTTATGATGTTCCAGATGACCTTCGCCATCATCACCCCGGCTCTGCTGGTGGGATCGTTGGCTGATCGCATCAAGTTCTCGGCCCTGATGCTGTTCGTCACCGGCTGGCTGTTGCTGGTCTATGCCCCGATCGCTCACATGGTCTGGGCCTCCACCGGTCTGTTGTCCAAGCTGGGCGTCCTCGACTTCGCCGGCGGCACCGTGGTCCATATCAACGCTGGCGTCGCCGGTCTGGTGGGCTGCCTGGTCATCGGCAAGCGCAAGGGCTTCGGCACCGAGAACTTCGCCCCCGCCAATCTGGCTTATGCCCTGATCGGCGCCTCGCTGCTGTGGGTGGGTTGGTTCGGCTTCAACGCCGGCTCCGCCCTGACCTCGGATGGCCGTGCAGGCATGGCCATGACCGTCACCCAGCTGGCCACCGGCGCTGCCGTCATCTCCTGGCTGGCCGTGGAATGGATCATCCGCAAGAAGCCCTCCGCTCTGGGCGCTGCTTCCGGTGCCGTGGCCGGTCTGGTCGCCATCACCCCCGCTTCGGGCTTCGTCGGTCCGACCGGCGGCCTGGTCATCGGCCTTGTCGCTGGCGTGGTCTGCTTCTGGGGCGCCACTGGCCTCAAGCACATGCTGGGCTATGACGACAGCCTGGACGCCTTTGGCGTGCATGGCGTCGGCGGCATCACCGGCGCTCTGCTGACCGGCGTCTTCGCCGTCAAGGACATCGGCGGCACCTCGGGTCTGCTGGAAGGCAATGCCGGCCAGTTGGCCCTGCAGGCCGAAGGCATCCTGGTCACCGTCGTCTGGTGCGCCGTGGTCTCGCTGATCCTGTACAAGGTCATCGACTGGACCATCGGTCTGCGCGTCACCCCCGAGGAAGAAGTCGAAGGTCTCGATTACTCCCTCCATGGCGAAATCATCCACGACTGATCTTGATCAGCCGGATGAACGAGAAGGGGCGCCCAAAAGGCGCCCCTTTTTCTTTTGGCCGCGTCCCGGCATGATATGGCCATGACCTCAGGCTTTCCCAATCCTCCCTATCCGCCGCTGCCGCCCGCCGAAGGCTATGAGGCCGACGCCTATGCGGTCACCGCCCTGCTGGTCACCGAGGACCGCCGCTTTCTATTGCAGCTGCGCGACGAGAAGCCGGACATCATCCTGCCCGGCCATTGGTCCTGCTTTGGCGGCCACCTGGATGCCGGCGAAACCGCCGACCAAGCCATGCTGCGAGAACTGAACGAGGAACTGCGCTATCGCCCCGCCGAATGCCACTGGTTCTTCGAATCCGTCTACAGCCTGCCGCGTCAAACCCGCCGGCGGGTGCGCAATGTCTGGTACTTGGTGCCGCTTCCTCTGGACGAGATTCCCCGGCTGGAGCAGCATGAAGGGGCAGGCATGAGACTTTTCACCCTTGAAGACGCCCTGGTCCTGCCCAAAATCTCACCGCTGGACTTGTGCGCCATGATGCTTTTGGCCCGCCAGCCGCAACTCTATCCCCGCCATAAGGACACCGCCCTTGAAGCCTAATCCCCTGAAGCTCAATCCCCTGCAACTGCGCACCCTGACCCTGCTGCAGGAAATGGCCAAATATCCCGAACTCTCGACCCGCAACGAAGAGAGCGGCGAGGTCTTCATCTCCAATATCCCCGAACCCCACGGCAATCACTTCCATGTGGGCCGTCGGGTGGTGATGGCCTCGGACGCCACCGGGCTTGGCAATCAGGCGGTCTGGGTGGCCCTGGAACGCAAAGGACTGGCCAAGGCCACCTTCCCCTTCGCCATCACCCTGACGCCCTCGGGCCTAAGCTATGACACCGGTCTGGCCGATGTGATCCTGCATGGGTCGGATCACTAAAATCAAAATCCTACATCTTGGGTGAATCTTCTCTTACAGCCGCAAGAAGCAGTAGCTTCGGCGGCTGTTTTTTTGCTAAGATTCTCAAGTCGTCCTTCAGCAAAGGAAAG
>Ga0302275_10003148_pt1 | contig 16885 bp, 9 predicted proteins | sample III_Bog_N2_2_FD_200229 | JGI IMG/M metagenome (GOLD analysis project Ga0302275, IMG submission 200229) | Peat permafrost microbial communities from Stordalen Mire near Abisko, Sweden - III_Bog_N2_2 | ecosystem: Environmental > Terrestrial > Soil > Wetlands > Peat | place: Sweden: Abisko...
AACTGTCGGCGTCATCACCGCGGCGGGCCTTTACACCGCTCCATCGCTCGCCGGAAGTCATACTGTGATGGCCACCAGCGTTGCAGATACCTCGAAGTCAGCCTCTGCTGCGGTCACCGTGAACGCCACGGCCTCCGTCAGTCCCGGAACGGCAGACGTAGCGGTGAGCAGCACGCAACAATTCACCGCTACCGTGGCGGGATACTCCAATACGTCCGTTACATGGTCGGTGGACGGAGTCAGCGGAGGGAATTCTTCCGTGGGTACAGTCAATGCTTCGGGCTTGTACACGGCTCCGTCGCAGGCTGGCAATCACAATGTGACGGCGACTAGCGTGGCAAATACAGCACTCAGCGCAAACGGATCTGCCACCGTCTTCAATCTCACCGTCTCTCCGGGACCCACCACCGTCATGCCCACCGCAACGCAGCAATACACCGCAAACCTGCAGGGTGTGAGCGGCGGAACCATCAGTTGGTCCGTTGACGGCATTGCCGGCGGAAACTCTACGACCGGAACGATTTCTTCCTCCGGCCTCTATACCGCCCCCAACGCAACTGGATCGCACACCATCGCAGCCACACCTTCGCTTTACCCCGCGCTGACCGCGACGACTCCTCTGACCGTCATCAACGGCGCTCCGGCAGCCATACTCACCTACCACAACGATGACGCTCGAGATGGCGCATTTACCCAGGAAACCACTTTGACCACTGCCAACGTGAACTCCACCCAGTTCGGAAAACTCGCCAGTTATCCGGTGGATGGTCAAATTTATGCGCAGCCCTTGTATCTCCCCCAAGTGTCGATCGCTGGCTCAACTCACGCCGTCGTTTATACCGTTACGCAAAACAATAGTGTTTACGCCTTCGACGCCACGGGCGTCCAAACCACGCCGTTCTGGCACATAAACCTCGGAACCCACGTCACCAAGGACGACGTCTCGGGTGTAAATCCTTATGTCGGGATTCTCTCCACTCCCGTGATCGATGCGACCACCAATACGATCTATTTGGTGGCGGAGATCAGCGGTTCCGGCGATCCGACCCCGTTTTTCTTACACGCGCTGGACGTAGCGACTGGAGCAGAAAAATTCGGCGGCCCCATCAACATCACCGGCACTGTGAACGGTACTGAGGGAACAGGTTCGAGCCACGCTATAACGCTAGGAACAGACTGCTATCAACGAATGGGCCTCGCGCTCAACCCCGTCACCAATGCGATTTATATTCCCTTCGGCAGTTGCGTTCACGGCTGGGTAATCTCTTACAACAAAACTACGCTGAAACAGGTCGCCGTCTTCAATGACACACCGAACGATAATGGCGGAGGCGGACTGTGGGCGAGCGGCGGAGCCATTGCCATCGATGACATTACGGGCGACCTGTATCTGATGTCGGGGGTCGACGAGGGCGACCAGATCACCACCGGTTACAGCGATTCGTTCCTGCGGCTGGATCCAAACAGTCTGGCGCCGCTCGATTACTTCACTCCCGATAACGCCTTGCTCCTCGAGCAAAATGATGTCGATCTGGGTAGCGGATCCAATATCCTGGTCCCCAACAACTCCTCGAGCACCCCGCATGAAACGATTGGCGGCGGAAAAGACGGAAACATCTTCGTCGTCAATCGCGACCAGATGGGTTCCTTTTCACCCAACCAGAACAACGTGATTCAAACCGTGCACACCGGCACACAACAGTACAATAATATCTTTTCCACTCCGGCCTATTGGAACGGCTCCATCTACTACCACAGCAGCGATGACGTGCTGCGCGCCTTCAGTTGGGACTCCAGCACCGGCCTGATGTCGACGTCTTCCACGTCCGCCGCCGACCGCGTTTATTCCCAACACGGAGCCACGCCCTCCCTGTCAGCCGATGACACCATGAACGGCATCATCTGGGATACCGACAACTCGAACTACAACGAGAATGATCCCTCTGCCAGCGGCCCGCTGGTGCTCCACGCGTATGACGCCTCCAATGTCGCAACCGAACTCTACAACAGTTCGCAGAACAGTTCGCGGGACACGGCTGGACTCGCTTTGAAATTCACTGTCCCGACAATTTCAGGCGGACGAGTTTTTGTGCCAACCGCCAGCGCATTGGATATCTATGGAATTTTGCCGCAATAGTGGATCGCAAAGCCCATCAGACTCAGTCGACGGATCGCCAAAGAACGGCCGAGTCGATGGGCAGCGTTGAAGCAACCTTCAGGGGCAACTTGAGCAAAGAAAATCTGTGAGGGTCCTGCCGCAGAGAATTTAGTGTCGACAATTGGAACAGTACCCGCCGACCTCAAGCCGCGCCACCACGATGTGAAAACGGCAGTCTCTTTCTAGTTGCTTCTGCAGCGACTCGAAAGTCTTACTTACAAATTCCGTAATTTTCCCGCAACGTAGACACGCCATGTGAATGTGGTCGCGTCCCAACTTGCGCTCGTAATAATGTCCTTCTCCGTTCAGATGCATGAGATCGAGTTCGTCGATCATTCCTTGCCGCTTCAGCAGATCGAGAGTCCGGTATACGGTGCTCCGGTCGACCGATTCGTCCAGAGTTCGCGCCTTGCGCAGGATCTGGCTTGCGTCCAGATGCTTGGTCGCAGTCTCAATCACGCTTAGAATCGCTCGCCGGGGTCCCGTCATTCGAATTCCACGTTCGGCTAGTTGGGTCTGCAACCGACCGGGAATTTCAGTTTGTGGCAGCGGCATTTGCAATCTCCCTTTTTGTAACTGCGGCCGTTTTGCAAACAACATGCGACGAAAAATTGTGGCCTTCGTTGACAACAGCCGCAGAGGCGCTCTACGCTTGGATTGTAATGCTTGTTGCGACTCGATCGCAAATAAACAAATGCCCTCGACAATGTGCTCAGATAACGACCTCTGCGGCCACAAAGAGTTCGCGCATGGATTTCAGAGGGGAAAAAACGGCATGGAGTGTAATGCGCCGTCGTCGCGTTTTCGGATTCCCTTACCCGCGCTTCAGCTTGAGCAAGCCTAGTCGGTTATTTCTTCCTTTGGCGTTGCTCCTGTGCTTCACCTTAGACTTGTGGGCTGGCGTGGGTGGAAGTGTCTCGGGCTCGGTCCGAGATGCGAGCAATGCTGTAGTTCCGGACGCTGCCGTAACCGCAACCGAGGTTGACACCCAAGTCCCCCATCGAGTCACGACCAACGGTCAGGGATTCTATTCCTTTCCGGATCTTCCGATCGGACGCTACAACATTCTGTTCCAGGGGAAGGGCTTCAGACCCTATCAGCGCACAGGTTTAACAATCCATGCCGACAGCGTGCTGGCCGTCGACGCCGTCCTCTCCATCGGGGCGACGTCCGATGTTGTTACCGTCGTGGAAAACCAGCTCCAGGTAGAGACTACGAGTACGGAAGTGGGCGAGGTTATTACCCAGGCGCGCATGACAGCGGTCCCCCTCAGCGGCCGCAGTTTTACGGACTTGCTTTCGCTGCAGCCAGGAGTCGTGCCGGCCACTTCCATCACTTCCGATACTGTGCAGGATGTGGGCGCGACCGCGCTTTCTCCCTCTGGCGACCTGAATCCCGGCACCATCTCGATCAACGGCCAACGAGAGTTCGCCAACAGTTTCATGGTGAACGGAAGCGATGTGGAAGAAGACGTCAACATGGGAGCGGCGATAGTTCCCAACCTCGATTCCATCGATGAGTTTCGGATTCTCACCAGTAACTTCGATGCGGAATACGGCGAGTTCAGCGGCGGCCAGATCAACGTTGTCACCAAGTCGGGAACCAACGCATTTCACGGTGACGGGTTCGAATTCCTACGCAACACCGACTTCGATGCGCGCAACTATTTTTCGCCAACCCGTGGCAGATTTCAGCAAAACCAATTCGGAGGGACGTTCGGCGGGCCGATCCAAAAAAACAAGATCTTCTTCTTCGGAGACTATCAGGGCACTCGCTCAACCCAGGGCGTGGACACTGGACAGATTCCGGTTCCTTCGCTCCAGGACCGCGCGGGCAACTTCTCGGATTCCCCAAACTTGTTCAGTTCCGGTACCGACGCCAACTCGAACCCGATTGCGTCGACGGTGAACAGTTCCTGCACCAACGGTCGATGTTTGGCGGCGGCTCTTCAGAGTTCGCTCGGCTACGCCGTCAACAGCACCGAGCCCTTCTATTTCACGGCGTCAACGATCAACTCCGCAACGATCAATCCCACAACAGGTGTCGGAACTCCGTTTGGCTTCGACTGCACAAACCCCGCACAATGTGTTTTCCCCAACCCCACTGTGGGCCAGCATGGTGCCATCGTCCCTCAATCGGTGTTTTCCGCCCCTACGCAGAGTTTGCTCTCGTACATTCCCCAGCCGAATGTGGGAACCAACCTCTTCGCCTCGTCCGCCTACAACAAGACATTGCGCGATGACAAAGGCGCCTACCGTCTTGACACCAACACTCACTGGGGCTTGCTGTCGGCCTATTATTTTCTCGACGACTGGTCACAGAACAATCCCTACCCGGTCGCCCAAGGAGGAGCCAACGTCCCTGGTTTCAATGCGCTTTACTCCGGCCGCGCGCAGCTTCTTGGCCTCGGCGCCACCACGACGCTCAGCTCGACTGCGGTGAATGAATTTCGCTTTAGCTACTTGCGCGATGCGAACGACCTGGGCAAACCCGTCGGTGGACTCGGCGTCACTCTCGCTTCCCAGGGCTTCACGGGAATTGTGCCACTTTCCCCAAGAACCGAAGGCGTCGAGAGTGTCGCCTTTAACAGCTTTACGATTGGAACCAATACGAATGAGTTGACGCAAATTGGCAACATCTTCCAGTGGCTCGACAATTTTTCTAAAGTAATTGGAACTCACACTCTAAAGACAGGCGGCGAGTTCCACTACGACCAGGTCAACGTGAACGCGATCGCGCAGTTTAACGGCAGCTTTCTATTCTTTGGCAGCGAGACCGGCTCCGACTTCGCGGACTTTTTGTTGGGAGCGCCGACCCAGTACAACCAGAGTCAGCTTCAGCCTTTTTACGGCCGCAACAAGTATTTCGGCATCTACGCTCAGGATAGCTGGCGCGTAACGCCCAGCCTCACACTGAACTACGGTCTGCGCTGGGACCGAATCGAGCCCTGGTATGAAAAGTACAATCAGGTCGCGACCTTTGAGCCGGGCAAGCAGTCCGTCGTCTTTCCGGGAGCTCCCGCCGGCATCCTTTATCCGACCGATCCGGGCGTGCCGCGGACGCTGGCACCTCCGGGAAATCGCGATTTCGCTCCGCGTGTGGGAATAGCCTATTCTCCGAACATTGAAAGTGATGGGCTCCTGGCAAGAATACTCGGCGGCCCCGGCAACAGCAGCATAAGAGCCAGCTTTGGAATGTTTTACACCGCCATTGAGGCCCTTACCATTGGCGTGATGAGTGCCAACGCACCCTACGGAACGACCTACACGAGTCCCGCATCCCCCTTATTCGCGACACCCTTTGTAACGGCAGCAAGCGGGCAGGACCTCGGCCAAGTTTTTCCGGCCACGCTCGCTCCCTTGCACAGCAATGCCAGTCACCCTGACTCGAATATCGATTGGACGCAGTTCGAGCCGATTACCGGTCTACCGAACTATGCCATCACGAATCGAATTCCCTACACCGAGGAATACATGCTGTCCTTGCAGCGTGGGTTTGGGGCCAGGACCGTACTCACTGTGAATTACGTAGGCAATCAGGGGCATCGGCTTCTCGTGCTGGATGAGGCCAACCCGGGGAATCCGGCGTTGTGCCTGGCTTTGAGCGATCCCAACAACCTCGCGCCAAGCCCCGCGCAGGCCCCGTGCGGCCCTTTCGGCGAAGACAGTGAATACATCACTTCCTCCGGTTCACCCTTCGGAGGCAAGATATTTCAGGGCACCCGCGGACCCTTGGGATCGAGTTTCGGCAGCAATGCCAACCAGTCCACAATTGGCAATTCCAGCTACAACGCCCTGCAGATCACCTTTCGTCATAACAGCAAACGCCTGAATGTGCTGGCCGGATACACCTATAGCAAGTCCGAAGACCAGTCTTCGAACCTCGGCGAAGAGGTCAATCCGCTGGATCCCTCGCTCAGCAAGGCCTTGTCCGCCTTTGATGTAAAGCATAACTTTGTCGTCAGCTACGCCTACAAGATACCGTTCGAGATCCTTTTCCACACTTTGAACCGTGGGACGGAAGGATGGGAATTATCGGGGATCACGCACTTCAGCTCCGGTATGCCCGTGACTCTTGTCAATTATGGTGACAATTCGCTGCTCGGGACGGAACCGAATGGCGTCAATAATTTCGGCGTCGACGAGCCCGACTACGCGGGCGGCGCACTCCACCTGAACCACGATCCACGCAACGGACGTCCGTATTTCGATGCTGGCCAATTCAGCCAAAACAACCTGGGTACGCCGGGGACGGCCCGACGGCGCTTCTTTTACGGACCTGGGATGAACAACTACGATATGGCCCTTCTCAAGCATCTGCGCCTGAGCGAATCGAAGTCTGTTCAGTTTCGGCTTGAGGGCTTCAACATCTTCAACCATACCCAGTTTTTCGGCCCGCAATCCGTCGATGGCAATATCGGCAGTGCCACCTTCGCGCAGGTGGTGAATGCAACCTCTCCCCGGCTCCTTCAATTGGCTGCCAAATTCTTTTTCTAGCTCTCGCGGCGGCGTGGCGGCTTGTATCGCCCTCTGTTCGAAGCGGACTAGAATCGCTAAGAGCGCAACGCCGATCCAAACCTGGAATTGGACCTGCGGAGCGCCCGCTGCTAACCTCATTTCTCCGTGATCCACAACTACGACGTCATCGTTCTCGGAGCAGGCGCTGCTGGCTTGATGTGCGCCATCGAGGCTGGCAAGCGAGGCCGGCGTGTCATCGTCCTCGAACGCTCCGATCGCATTGGCAAGAAGATCCTGATCTCCGGCGGTGGCCGTTCCAACTTCACCAACCTGCACACTAGCGCGGATAACTTTCTTTCCGCGAATCCTCATTTCGCCAAGTCAGCTCTCGCTCGCTACACTCCCGCTGATTTCATCGCCTTGATCGACAAGCATCGGATTCCTTATCACGAAAAAAAGCTCGGCCAATTGTTTTGCGATCGAGCAGCCAGCGACATCACCAACATGCTTGAACAGGAGTGTCGCGATGCAAATGTAGAAATTCGCTGCAACTTAAAAATTGAGCAGGTGAGAAGAGACACCGTCGCAGAACAAAAAACTCAGACCAGTCTTTTCGTCGTCCAAGCCGGCAACGTCGCCTTTTCCGCGGAACGCCTGGTAGTCGCCACCGGAGGCCTCTCCATCGCGAAGATCGGCGCAACCTCGTTTGGATACGACCTTGCACGGCAATTCGGCCTGAAAATCGTCACGCCGCGGCCCGCGCTGGTTCCTCTCACATTCAGTAATCGAGATCGCAAACGCTGGAGCGAGCTGGCTGGAGTTTCCCTCGAAGTAATCGCTTCTGTTGCCAACGGAAATCGAAATTTCCGTGAGAATATGCTATTCACCCATCAAGGCCTGAGCGGCCCGGCGATCCTTCAGGTCTCTTCTTATTGGGATGGTGCGGTTCCCCTTCAACTCGATCTTGCCCCTGATCGGAAACTCGCCCGGAAACTCGCCGACGAGTGCGGCGCCCGTCGGCCCCGCGATGAATCGACTTGGAGGGCGTCGCTAAGGGATGTTCTGCCGCGCCGCTTCGCCGATCGCTGGATTGAAACTTATCCTCTCCGCGGCAATTCTGACCGCGATTTCATCGAGGCCGAGCGGCTACTCCACGCGTGGCAAGTGAGACCTGAAAGCACCGAGGGCTATCGCAAGGCAGAAGTCACAGCAGGCGGCGTCGACACCGCCGAACTCTCAGCCAAGACCCTGGAGTCCAAAGCCGTTCCAGGACTATTTTTCATCGGAGAAGTAGTAGACGTCACCGGCCAGCTCGGAGGTTTCAATTTTCAATGGGCCTGGGCATCCGGATTTTGCTCAGGACAAGCGGTCTGATACCGCGCTCCTCATTATCCGCACTACAATCGCGCGCGCAATGCCTGCTTACAACAATTCCGCGCCTTCTTGCATGAATGGCATTCGTGCAAAGATCTCCGCTGCTTTTTCCAACTGCTTCAAGTCCTCGCCCGTGAAGTCTGCGCCCGCCAGCGAAGCGTCCAATCCCTTACGAGAAATTTGAATAACTCCCATTACATTTCCTGATTCCGACACCGGCACTGACATGATTTTTTGTATCGGCATCTGTTCCTGTCCCCGATCTTCTTCCTCGGTACCCGGCCCCAGTTTCACCGCTTCAAAAAGACTGACGTGCTTCACCCGCATAAAAGTATTCGACAACAGTGGAGTGCGAGTCGATGCCGTCCTTGCCGCGACCGCCGATCCGCTCAACGGTAGGACGCCCGCCGAACGCAATTCCGCCGGGAAAATAAAACGCAAACTGCCCTTTTCGAGCCGTAAGAGAGCGACTTCGCTGCGACGCACTCTCAGTATCTGCGCCAGTTTCAAGCACGCCCGGTCCGCACTCGGAGCCTCCGATAGCATGACCTCTAAATCGTTAAGGCTTGCCTTCGCAGCCTTGGTTGCGGACCCTTGCCCCGTTGCCATATAGTGCCGTTTTCCTTTACTCCTACATCCTGCTTGCACTAACAGCTTTTGGACAAGTTACTTGAGTACTTTGCCGTTTTCACGCGGACATGTCCTCTCTTCTACTCGTCCAAAAGAGTATCTTTTTTTGTACGCACACCTGAATTTCGCATCCACTTCCACAGCTATGCGCGTTATGATTCAGATACAGGTCAACGCAAGAAAATTAAACTGCGGACAACATGCGTTTGGGGCATTCGCCGTTTGATTTTGTACAGAATTTTGTTGATTTAGTCCCTTGTTAAGGAGTACTGCATGGCTCGTAAGACAACTGGAAATGTGACATCCCGCGGCAAAAAGACCGAAACCACGGCTCAACCTGCGACCGTTGAAACCTCTCCCGTGGCAACAACCGCAGTAACCGCAGCACCCGCGATAACGCCAGTTACCAAAGAAGCGCGCAAGGTCGAAAAAACAGCGACCGTCACCGCAATCAATCGCGGTCAAGTGAATCTCAATCTGGAAGAGGCGATTCGCCGTCGCGCCTACGAACTCTATCTGGAACGCCGCGCCACCGCTGGCGCGAAGCATGGCGACGAAAGTCAGGATTGGCTGATTGCTGAACGCGAGATTCGTTCGCGTGATAGCGGTCACGGGCAACACACCGCCTGAAGTTCAGCAACGGGGAGTTCGCGCTCCCCGCTGCTTTTGTATCCCGCGAAATCGTAACCTCGATCACGCTGCCGAAGTTCTTGCGCCCGACTACTCTTGCTACTGCTGGACGGCTTGCGTCAGTACCGGCTTAACCTGCTCGCGTTGCAAATCTGCCGCGTCCCAACCACCGCCTAAGGCCTTCACCAGAAAAACGGACGTTGTCATCTGTTGGCCCAGTAACTGTGTTTCCAGCCGCTCGTTCGTCAGCAACGTCGCTTGCGCCGTAATCACGTCGAGATACGTGGTGACTCCGCCAACATAGCGATCATTCGCGATATCCAGCGCGCGCCGCGAGTCGGAGACCGCTTGCTCCTGCGTCTTCGCAGCTTGATCCAACAACGCCAATCCTGAGAGCCCATCTTCCACCTGCTGGAACGCCTCCAGCACCGACTCGCGATAGTTGGCTACCGATTCGTCGTAGCCCGCCCGAGTCAGCGCCAAGTTCGCACGATTCCGGCCGCCATTCAACACCGGCTGAAGCAGGTCGCCGCCCAAAGCCCACATTACGCTCGGAGCATTCACCAGAGTAGAAATGTCGCGACTCTCCCACCCTCCGCTTCCTCCCAACGTGATGTGCGGATAAAACGCCGTCATCGCGATCCCCACTTGCGCATTTTCAAATGCCATCTGCCGCTCGCTTGCGGCAACGTCCGGCCGCCGTTCCAGAATTTCCGACGGCACTCCCGTCGGAATCGCCGCAGGCTTCGCATTGAACGGCGCCTCGGCCACGCGGAATGAAGATGCCGGCTTCCCCAACAGCACTGCGATCGCATGTTCGTACTGCGCCCGCTGTTGCAGCACGAGCTGCAATTGCGTTGCAGTGGAGTCCAGAAGCGCTGCCTGCTGTGCTACTTCCAGACCGGAAGCAACTCCGCCATCGTGCCGGCGGTTTACCAGGTCCAGCCCTTTTTGCTGGATCTCGACCGACTGCCGGACCACGCCTATCTCGCGATCGCTTTCCCGCAAGTTGTAATAGTCGGCCGCAAGTTCCGCGGTCAGCACCAGCCGCACATTCTCCAGGTCGGCTGCGCTGCCCTGCAAAGAAGCATTCGCCGCCTCCAGATTCCGCCGCACCCGCCCAAATAAATCCAACTCGTAGCTCACGGAAAATGGAACGCTAAAATTATTTTGTGTAAAAGGCGGCAACTCTCCCCCCGAGAACGCACGGTTCTTCGAGACTTCCTGCCGCTGTGCCGCCGGATCGGCATTCACGGTCGGAAAGAACGCCGCCGACACAATTCGCGCTTGCGCCCGTGCCTGCGCTAGGCGACTCTGCGACGCCGCCAGCGACTGGTTCGCCTGCAGCAATTGCTGCTCTAACTGATCCAGATCGGCGTCATGAAATATTTGCCACCACGCGCCCTTGGCAATCGCGTCCTTCGGAGTCGCAGTCTCCCACGGCCCTTCGCCTTTCCATGTGTCTGGAACCTGCGCCGCTGGCCGCTTGTATCGCGGCCCAACCGTACACCCCACTGTGCCCATGGCAAGCAGAGCAACCACAAGCCATCCGCTCTTCAGCCTGTGGCGCAATATCTCGTGCCGCAATTTTTTCGCGGAGGCTGGCGACACTCCCCGAAACAAGAACCGCATCCTGCACACTGGCGATAACTTCACGAATGCGCATCTCCTTGGCTCGCCCTGTTTACGTGCACTTGTTGTCCTTCTTCCAGCGAGTCTGACGGATTCACCACAATCTGATCGCCTAACCCGACTCCGTCCAGAACTTCCAGCGTGGCCCCGAAATCGCGTCCAATGCTGATGGAACGCAAATGCACCTTGCCATCCTTGTCTACGACGGCGAGCTGCGGCCCCTGCGCGCGGAACAACATCGCATTGACCGGAATCGTGATCCGCGGAACCGCCGTGTTCGTCGCAAAATGCACTTGTCCAAACGATCCAGGCAACAACTTGCCATCCTTATTTGGAACATCCACTTCCGTATTCAAAGTCCGTGTCGCGGGATCAATGGCGTCCGCCGTACGCGCAACCGTCCCCAGGAATTTCTGCCCCGGAAATTCCTGCAGCGTCACAACCGCTTTCACGCCAACCTTCATCGACGGTGCATACGCTTGCGGAACGCTTACATACACACGCAGTGGGTCGACCCGCGCAATGTCGAATAACTCTTTGCCCGTCGCGCCTGCGCCCGAATTGATCAGAGCACCTGGATCGACATTGCGCCGCGTCAACACACCCGAGAATGGCGCATACACATTCTTGAACGATTCAAGCTGCTCCAGGCGACGAACATTCGCATCCGCCGCCTCAAGGTTCGCCTGCGCCTGCGTGTAGCCACTAGCTTGTTGATCGGCTTCCTGCTGCGAAACCGAATCCGACTTTCGCAAATTGGCCCAGCGATCGGCGGAGATTTTCGCCAACCCCAACGCCGATTTCACCTGATCGCGCGTGGCCCGTGCCTGCAAAAGTTCCTGATCGACTTCAGGAGTATCGATCGCCGCCAGCAACTCGCCCTTCGCCACCCTGGTCCCAATGTCCTTGTACCAGCGCAACAGATAACCATTAGTGCGCGCAAATATTGGAGACTCCTCGAACGCCTGCAAATTTCCTGGCAGTATCAATTCATCATTCCCCGGCTCGGATTTCGGCTGCGTTACAGCAACCGTCGGAATCGCAATCGTCTCCGTCTCTTTCGCCAGCGCGTCGGTTTCTCCCTTGCGATTGATGAAGGTGACCACGCCCGCCGTAATCAGCACCAGCAGAACCGCGCCCACCAAAATACTTCCGCGCCCCGCCGGAGCCGGCGTCACATTCGGTGGCGTGCTGATCTCTGGATGAGAGGGATGCTGCGTCTCGTTCGCTTGCGTCTTTACCGGAGTTTCCACAGCCATAATCGTCTCTCCCTGCAACTTCCTGAAAACTCTCTCTTGCCACTCTTAATCTCTGTCACCGCTCTTATGAAGACTGCTGCTCTTGCGACGCCCGACGTGCCTGCCTCCGCCCGTGAATAATGGTGAACACACTGGGCACAAAAAATAACGTTGCGACGGTCGCAAACAATAGCCCACCGATTACCGCCCGGCCTAGCGGAGCATTCTGCTCGCCGCCCTCCCCAAAGCCCAGCGCCATGGGAACCATGCCGATGATCATCGCGAGCGCCGTCATCAGCACCGGCCGCATACGCGTGTAGCCTGCCTCGAGCGCCGCCTGCAACGCCGGAACTCCCGTGTCCATGCGATCGCGCGCAAACGACACCATCAGAATCGAATTCGCTGTCGCTACTCCCATGCACATCACCGCCCCAGTTAACGAAGGCACGCTCAGCGTCGTCCGCGTAATCAGCAAGCACCAGCAAATCCCCGCCAGCGCTCCCGGCAGCGCCGTAATAATGATGAAGGGATCGAGCCAGGATTGAAAGTTAACCACAATCAGCAAGTAGACCAGCACAATCGCGCCCAGAAGCCCAACCCCTAGCCCAAAGAACGAAGACCGCATGGTTTCGACCTGTCCGCGCACCAGAATTTGCGTGCCTCGCGGAAGATTCTTCTTGTCTTGAAAGGGCTTCAGGGCCTTCATAATATCCCCCGCAACACCGCCCAGGTCGCGCCCCTGAGTGCTGGCATAGACATCGATGACCGGTTGCACGTTGTAGTGGTTGACCACAGCAGGCCGTGCCGTCGGCCTAACTTGCACCAGATTGGCAAGTACTTGAGGTTGCCCGCTCGCGCTACTCACCGGTGTGTTCATCAAGTCCTGCATGGATGTCATGTGATACTGCGGCGTCTGAATCGAAATGTTATAGGTGACACCGTTCTTAGGATTCAGCCAGAAAGTTGGTGCCGTCTGGAAACTTCCGCTTAAGCTGATGAGCACGCTCTGCGCCACATTCTGAGCCGTGAGCCCCACCTGGTTGATGCGGGTTCGGTCCATGTCGAGATGCAGCGTGGGCAGACTCAGCATTTGTTGCACATGCACGTCCGCGGCTCCGGGAATCTGACGCACCCGATTTGCGATCCTTTGCCCGATGTCATAATTCGTCGCCACATCCGAGCCCATAATCTGGATGTCAACCGGCGCCGGCAATCCGAAGTTAAGAATTTGCGACACGATATCGGCTGGCTGAAAAAAGAACTCCACTCCAGGAAATCGCTCCGGAAGCTCGCGTCGCAACTTTCGTATGTACCCCGCCGTAGGATGGTGATGCTCCGGGTCCAGCGCGATCAAAACCTCCGCATCGCTCGTTCCAATCACGCCCGAGCTGGCATACGAAAGATTGATGCCGGAATACGGGACGCCGATGTTATCCAGCACCGTCTGCAGCTCTTCCTTTGGAATCTCATTCCGCAACACCTGTTCCACTTCATCGCACAAGCGCGCCGTCTCTTCCACGCGTAGGCCCGGCCGCGCGCGAAAGTGTAAACGAATCAAACCGGCATCCACCTGCGGAAAGAAATCCTGTCCCAGAAAAAACACCAGCCCCAGCGACAAGACGCAAAAAACAACAAAACAAATCGCGAATAATTGCCGATGTTCCAGCGTGGTTTCCAGCAATCCTTGATAGGTTCCTCTAAATTTTTCAAAGCCCCGTTCGAATTTCCGCTGGAACTTGACCAACGGGTTTTTCGTCTCTGCAGCCCTGTGCTCGTGCCCGCGCATGATGAACATCACCATCGTCGGGATCAACGTTCGCGAAAGCAAATACGATGCCAGCATGGCAAACGACACCGCTTCCGCCAGCGGCACAAAAAGATACTTTGCGACTCCGGCTAGAAAGAACATCGGCACAAACACAATGCAGATGCAGAGCGTCGATACCAGCGCCGGCACGGCAATCTGTTGCGCGCCATCGAGAATGGCTTGCTTCATCTCTTTGCCCATGGCGAGATTGCGCTCGATGTTTTCGATCTCCACGGTTGCATCATCCACCAGTATCCCGACCGCCAGCGCCAGTCCGCCCAAGGTCATGATGTTGATGGTCTCGCCCAGCGCACTCAATAAAATCACCGAAACGAAAATCGACAACGGAATCGAGACTGCAATAATGATCGTCGGACGCCAATCCCCCAGAAAGAGCAGGATCATGACCGCGGTTAGACAAGCTGCAATCAGACCCTCTCGCAACACTCCCTGAATCGACGCCCGCACGAAGAGCGACTGATCAAACAAAGCTTTGATCGTGAGCTGTGGACTGAGATCGGGCGGCAGAAATTTCGACGCGTTTTCCACCACCGTCTTTACGTCCTTGACCACGGTCAGCGTGGAAGCTCCACCCAGTTTGAACATCGCCATTAACGCGCCGCGCGCGCCATCCTGCCGCACGATATTAGTCTGCGGCCCGAATCCGTCGCGCACATGCGCTACATCCCGCATGTAAAGCGTGGATGAACTCGTCGTCTTAACCGGCAGATCGTTCAGTTCGGCAATCGTTTGCGGCGAGCCGTTCATCTCGACGTTGTACTCGGTCGGCCCAATCTTCGCTGTACCAGAAGGCAGAATCAGATTTTGCGCGGAGACCGCGCTGACAATATCCGCGGGAGACAAGCCATAAGCCTGCAGTTTCGCGGAATCGAGATCGACTTGAATCTGGCGCGGTTTGCCACCAAACGGATACGGTGTTCCGGCGCCCTGAACTGTGCTCAATTGCGTGCGCAGAAAATTCTGCCCGAGATCGAACAACTGTTGTTCCGGAAGCGTTTTGCTGCTTAAGCCCAGTTGCACGATCGGTGTGGACGATGCCGTATAAGTAATGACCAGCGGTGGAGTCGTGCCCGCCGGCAATCCGCGCAACACCGTCTGGCAAATCGCCGTCACTTGCGTCACCGCCATCGCTATGTTGACGGAGGGACGAAAGAATATCTTGATCACCGCAAGGCCGGCGAGCGACTGCGACTCCTGATGCTCAATGTCATTCACCGTGACCGTAAATCCACGCTCGGAGTTGGTCACAATCCGGTCCGCCATGTCTTGCGGCGAGAAGCCGTTGTAGTTCCACACCACGCTGACCACCGGAATGTTAATGTCCGGGAAAATGTCGACCGGAGTTCGCGCAATCGTGATCGGCGTAAGAATGATGATGAGCAGTGCCATCACCACGAAGGTATAAGGACGGCGAAGCGCTAACGCGACGATCCACATAAGACAGGCAAAACCCTAGTTTGACAAAACCTCGTTAAGGTCAGAAACCGGATACCGGGGTAACCACGACAACATGATCTGCGGGCGCCACACCGCCATAAGTCAGAATAGATTCAAAACAGTACGTTTCGGATTTAAATTATAATAGACTTTCTCCATGGCTCAAAACGTGGTCCACAATAAGGTTCGGAAGACTGCTCGCCGAAACGGTACCAACGGAGCGCACCGCGCCCATGGAGTTGCTGCGAGCCCGGCTACAACGACTGCAGAAAAACGAGCCCCCGGTCGCCCTCGCAGCGAGGAATCGCGGCAGTCCATCCTTCACAGCACTCTCAAATTGTTAAAAGAGAATGGTGGATTCGGCGACCTCAGCATCGAGGCCATTGCAGCCGACGCCAATGTAGGCAAAACAACTGTCTATCGTTGGTGGCCCACCAAGGCTGCCTTGGTCGCGGACGCCTTCGCCGTCAGCGCTGAAGGAGAACTCAGCTTTCCCGATACCGGTTCCGTGCAAGCGGATATGAGTCTGCAGATGCGCCGCCTGATTCGCATCTTCCATTCCGAGCGCGGCAAGGTCGTCGCCGCCCTTTTAGCCGGAGGCCAATCTGATCCCGAATTACTCGAGGCCTTTCGCGACCGCTTCCTCTGGCCCCGGCGTCGGCAGGCCTATCAGACTCTGCGGCGCGGCATCGATCGCGGCGAACTCCCTCTTGACACGGATCTCGATCTCCTCCTCGATGCCCTCTACGGCCCGATTTATATGCGCTTTCTCATCCGCCACGACAAGTTGGACGAAGCTTTCGCCGACCACATCTGTGGGTTAGTGTTAAAGCGATCGAAGCCGTCCGCCGATTCAACCGGCTAACTGGCATTCGTTTTTTTCCTTGGGTGTTGCTTTGCACACGTCGACGATTACCATCTAACCCGTTTGCCACCAGAAAGATACCGTTCCCGTGCCATTTTCGACCAATCGCTGGCCGCCCTTGCGCGAAGCCAACATTCCGGCTATATTGAAATACGACCGAATCAGTCGGAGTTTTATCCGACCAGATCAGTCGCCATTTAGTCCCTATGCTGAAGCTAACCAAAAAAGCGGACTACGGCCTCATGGCCATGAAGCATCTGGCGGAGCACGCCGACCAGGGCGCATGTAGTGCCAAAGATGTGGCGGACTCCTACGGGATTCCGCAGGAAGCGCTCGCAAAAATTCTTCAGCGCCTCGCGAAAGTGGGATTGATCCGATCGCAGCACGGCATCAACGGCGGCTACACTTTGACGCGCGACCCGAAGATGATCTCCGCCTTCGAAGTGATTAAAGCGATCGACGGCCCGCTCTTCATTACCTCGTGTGTCACGGTCCGAGGCGAATGCGGCCAGAGTGACCGTTGCACCATCCGCGAGCCGCTCCGAAAAGTAAATGAGAGCATCGAGCAGGTTCTGAAGAACATCAAAATTTCACAGATGCAGGAAGAACCCGAAGTTCTCGATCTTTCACAGCAAC
>Ga0302275_10003150_pt1 | contig 16881 bp, 10 predicted proteins | sample III_Bog_N2_2_FD_200229 | JGI IMG/M metagenome (GOLD analysis project Ga0302275, IMG submission 200229) | Peat permafrost microbial communities from Stordalen Mire near Abisko, Sweden - III_Bog_N2_2 | ecosystem: Environmental > Terrestrial > Soil > Wetlands > Peat | place: Sweden: Abisko...
CACAACTGTGCCGGGGTCTCTTTGCGCTGAGTGGCAGCCGATAAACACCATCAGCGCGGCCAGCGCAAGCATCTTAGGCATACGTCACCTGACCCAGAATCGCGGCCCGCGCCGCGCCGGTCGCGGCCGGGACATTGCCGGGCAGGCGATGCCACGTCTGCCATGCCAGCAGCGCAAAGGCCGCTGCCTCCTTGGCCTCCACCGGCATCCCGAACTGCTCGCTCGCAGCCAGTTCGCAGCCCAGCGGCTCAAGCCTCCGCGCCAGCATGGCCATCAATGTATGGTTGCGCGCCCCGCCGCCAGAGACGATGTAATCCACGCCGCCCTTCATCTTGCGATGGACGTACCGCCTGTAGCTCCCGGCGATGGTCTCAGCAGTCAGCGCGGCGGCCGTGGCCAGTGCGTCCTCGGGCTTCGCGCTGTGCCGCTTGCAAGCCGCAAGGAACTTCGCCGCATATTCGCGGCCAAATTGTTCCCGCCCCGCTGTGCGCGGGGGCTTCAACTGAAAGTAGGGATTGCGCAGCGCGGCAGCCAGCACCGGGGAAAGCACAGCGCCCTCCGCCGCCAAAGCTCCGTTGCGGTCAAAGGCCTTGCCGAAGAGTTCCTGCGCCAGCGCGTCCATCACCATGTTGCCGGGGCCGGTATCGAAGGCGATCACATTCTGCGGCGACGCTCCCGCGGGAATGGCCGTCAGGTTTGCGATGCCACCAATGTTCTGCAGCACGCGCCCGCGCTTGCTGTCGGCAAACAGCACATAGTCGAGCAGCGGCACCAGCGGCGCGCCTTGCCCGCCGGCCAGCATATCTGCAGGACGGAAGTTCGAGACCACCGGAACGCCGAGCGCCGCCGCAATCGCCGCTGCTTCGCCAGCCTGCCAGGTGCAGGCAAACCGCCGGCCGGCGTACATAGCCGCGCGCGGCTGATGATAGAGCGTCTGTCCGTGGCAGCCAACCAGGTCCAGCTCGATTTTGTGCCGCTTCACTGTAGCAAGCACGGCCTCGGCATAGGCCAATCCCAAGCGCCAATTGAGCCGTGCCAATTCGGAGGTCGAGGTCGATGCCGCGTTCATCGCCGCGAGCACCTTGTGCCGCAACTCAATTGGAAACGCAAACCCCTCATGCGCCAGCAGGGTCAACTGTGGCCGCGGCTTGGCCGCCGCAATTCGGACCACAGCAACATCGATACCATCCGCCGAAGTGCCGCTCATGATGCCGGCGACGATCATTGCTTTCGCGCTCATGCGGGCTGCGCCTCCGCCTCGGGCTGCGCCTTGGCAACGGCCGCGCTGAAGCGCAATATTCTCCCGCGCAGCGCCTCGAATTGGCGCGCCGAGAGCGCCTTCGGAACTCCATCAGCAAACAGTCTGGCGCGCGCCCGTGCTGTTTGCGTCGCCCTCGCCAGCAGCAGGTTGCGGAAGGATGCCGAGCGCTCGCCTTCGGCGATCAAAGCTTCATTGGCGCGCAAAATCAGCTCCGGGCTGTGACATACCTCCAGGATATCCATACCCGCGCGGATGGCCGCCACAGCCGCCTCTTCCATAGGCATGAACTTGAGAATTCCACCCATCTCCATGTCGTCGGAGAAGATGATGCCCCAGTATCCCAGGCGCTTGCGCAATACCGTCGTAATCCAATACGGCGACGCGCTGGCCGGGCGATCCTTTCCCGGCGTATCGGGATAGGCAGCGTGGTTCACCATGATCATGGGCAACTCGTTGCGCAATTCGCGATAGGGAGCCAGATCCTTGCGCCATAACTCGCGGCCGCTGCGCCGGATCGCCGGTGTCTCCACATGCGAGTCAAGCGCGCCTCCGCCGAGCCCCGGAAAATGCTTACCGCAGCCCACCACTCCGTGCTTCGCCAGCCCGGCCAGAAAGCTGCGTGCATAGTCAACTACTTCCGGCGCGGCCGCCGAGGCGGCCCGCGTGCCCAGCACCCCGGCTGAATCGGGCAGAGCGAGGTCCACCACCGGGGCCAAAGTTGTATTGAACCCGAAGGCTTTGACGCCTTGAGCCACAAGTTCCCCCTGCTCGCAAATCAGCTTCACCCTTCCGGTTCGCCTGGCCGCGAGCATAACGGACTGAGCTGAAGGCATGGGCGCCAATGCGTCGCGCAGCCGATCGACGGTTCCGCCTTCCACATCGACGCACCGGAAACCGTGCGAAGCGCCCAGCCCGGTGGCCTCATCGAGGAGCGCCCGCGTCTGCCTTGCGTCTTCAATGTTCCGCCGAAAAAGAATGACCCCGCCCGGCCTCACCAGCTTGAGCCACGCGCGCTCCAGGCCGGTAAGCTCTGTGCCCGACAACCCCACCACGAGCAGACTTCCCGCTGCCTGGCGCAGATTCTTCGTCATTCGCTCGTACTCCATCCTTGTTCCCTGCTTATCATCCCTTCTCCTTCAACTCCTGCTGCAACTCCTCCAGCAGATTCAGCGCCTGCAGCGGAGTCAGCGAATTCACGTCTGTAGCCTCAATCCGGTCCACTATACGCTGCGAGAGCGGGGTAAAGATGGTCAACTGCACCGGCTCGGCCGTTTCCACCTGCACGCTCTGCCGCTCCGCCTTCTCATGCTGTTTCAGCACTCGCTTGGCCCGTTCGATCACCGCCGAAGGCAGCCCCGCCAGCCGCGCCACCTCAATCCCATAACTCTTGCTGGCCGCGCCCAGCTCAATGTTATGCAGGAAGACGATCCCGCCAGCCGCTTCTTTGACGCCCACTCGCAAATTGCGCACGCGCGGCAGCTTCTCAGCCAGCATGGTCAACTCATGATAGTGCGTGGCAAACAGCGTGCGCGCTCCCGTCTCGGCATGAAGATACTCCACCGTCGCCCACGCCAGGCTCAGCCCATCGAAGGTCGCTGTGCCGCGCCCCATCTCGTCCAGCAGGATCAGCGACTTGTTCGTGGCCGTATTCAAAATCGTGGCCGTCTCTGTCATCTCCACCATGAACGTCGACCGCCCCCGCGCCACATTGTCGCTGGCCCCGATACGTGTATAAATGCGGTCCACCAGCCCAAACCGCAAACTCTCCGCCGGAACAAAGCTGCCCATCTGCGCCAGCAGCACTAACATTGCAGCCTGCCGCAGATACGTGCTCTTGCCGCCCATGTTAGGCCCGGTAATGAGCAACAAACTCGGTCCATCCCCTACAGCATTCAAATAAAGATCGTTGGCAATGAATCGCCCCTCGCGCGTTTCCTCCATCCATTGCTCAATCACCGGATGACGCCCAGCCACAGCCTCAATCACCAACTCTTCGACAATCGTGGGCCGCACATACCGCCGCAACGCCGCCAGATGCGCAAAGTTCGCAAGCAAGTCCGCCTCGGCCACTGCCGCCGATGTGCGCCGTATCCGCCCCGCCGCCTCCAGCACCGCGCGCCGCAACTCGACAAAGATGCGCTTCTCAATCTCGATCGACCGGTCGTGCGCTGTCAGGATCTTCCGCTCATACTCCTTCAGCTCCGGCGTGGTAAACCGCTCCGCATTCACAAGCGTCTGTTTGCGCTCATAGTCGGGAGGCGCAAGGGCCATGTTAGCTTTGGTGATCTCGATGTAATACCCAAATACCGAGTTATACCTAACTTTCAGCGAACCGATCCCCGTCCGCTGCCGCTCCCGATCTTCGATGGCAGCAATCGCCTGCCTTCCGGTCGTGGAAATCGTACGCAGCTCATCTAACTCCCCATCCACGCCGGCCGCAATCGCTCCCCCGTCCACCAGCGTCAGCGGCGGCTCTTCCACCAGCGTCGCGCCAATCCGCGCCGTCACGTCCTCAAGCGTATCCAGCCGTGCATCTACGTCCCGCCACCGGGTAGCGTGCATGGCATCCAGCGCAAGTTTCAACCCCGGCAGCCGGCTCAAGCTCGCCGCCAGCGCCCGCACATCCCGCGGCCCTGCCGAATCCAGGCTCAGCCGAGCCAGCAGCCTCTCCAGATCCAGAATTCCGCCAAATGCGCGCCGAATCTCTTCGCGCCGCACCAAATCGCCATGCGCCTCCGCGACCGCCTCATAGCGGGCCTCCAACGCGGCAGCGTCCACCATTGGCCGCAGAATCGTCGCCCGGAGCAGCCTCTTTCCCATCGGCGTTTGGCACGCATCCAGCGTGTGAAACAGCGTCGCACGGCTGTCTTGACCCACAAACAACGGTTCCACCAGTTCCAGATTGCGCACCGTCACCTGGTCCAGCTCCAGCGCCGTCGAGTGCTCCTCAAATCTCAGACTGTCGATGTGAAGCGCGTCGATCTTCTGCGTCGTGCGCACGTAATGCAGCACCACCCCTGCCGCAATCGCCGCCGCCGGATGCCGGTCAAGCCCAAACCCCTCCAGCGACCTTACATTCAGTTGGCGTTCCACCAGCGGGACGGCAAAGTCGTGTGTCCACACCCAGTCCGGAACCCGCGTCCGCGCCGGAATTCTCTCCAGCAGCGCCGGCAAATCAGCCGACTCCGCCAGCAGCACCTCGCTCGGCCCCGCCTTCACAATCTCGTCCACCGCTTGCTGCCGTGCCGCCGCTCCCGAAAACTCCGCCGTCCGAAACTCCCCCGTGGAAACGTCCAGCAGCGCCACAGCGCAGACTGGCTCTTTCCCCGACCCCGACTCAAACAACGCCGCCAAAAAATTGTTCTGCTCCGGTCCCAGCGCGGCATCCAGGGCCGTCCCCGGCGTCAAAACACGAGTCACCTCGCGCCGCACAATCTTCTTTGTGAGCTTGGGGTCTTCCATCTGGTCGCAGATCGCGATGCGATAGCCCATGCGCAGCAGCCGCGTCAGGTAGCTCTCCACAGCGTGATAGGGAACCCCGCACATCGGCTGCAAGCGCTCCCGGTCCCGCGCCGTCAGCGTCAACTGCAACTCGCGGCTTACCGACACCGCATCGTCGTAGAACAGCTCGTAGAAATCCCCCATCCTGAAAAACAGCAGCGCATCCGGATTCTCCCGCTTCGCCGCCGTCCACTGCCGCATAAACGGCGTCAGCTCAGCGGGAGACTGGTCCAAAGCAGGGGAGTGCGCAGCACCGGTTTGGTTGTTGTCCCTATTCACGTTGCCTTTAAGATTACCGTGAGTGAGGGGCTTGGGGATTGGAACCTGTGCAACCCTTTTGAAAAGATAGATATCAGTCTGGCTCCGCCGTTCGACAATGCTTCCATTCCGCTGGACATATCGAAGCCGCACCCGTCAGTTCCCAGTGCCGTTCGCGCACGATCGAAACCACATCTCCTTCGAATGTCGTTTTGAATATAGCCAGTCGATCCTGAAGGTGGCTTTTTCAGGAGCAGCCGGCTACCGATACCGGCGAGTGGCTTTGAGGACCACCGAAAAAACGCCGGATTCGTCGCGGGCAACGAGCAAGGAGACGTGGCGATTGACGGCGACCTCGGCCTGGATCAACTGCTGGCCCGTGGTGTTGACGTTGGTGGCATAAGTGAGCGTCAGATTCCGGCCCAACTGCTCCTCGACGATGATCCGCGAAGTGGAATTGCCCAGGGCGCCAAGGTAGTTGGGGTCAACTTTGACCGAACCGGCGCCAAAGAGCTTCTGGACGCGGCTGCTTACGGTGGCATTCAGGGCCCCGCCGAGCAGGGCGTCGGTAGTGGGATTAGCCAGGGACTGTTCCTGCTGCTGGGTGTAGAGGCGCTGCTGGCTTCCGGTGCGGCCCAGGGCGAGCAGGGCAACTACGTCTGCCTCGGGTAGAGGTGGGTCGCTGCGCCATGTGACGGTCGGATTCTGGAGGGTTCCATGCAGGCCGAGGGTAATGTCATAGTCTTCGACGCGCGCTGTCGCGTTCAAATCGATGGAGGGCTCAATTCGGACCGGGTTGGTAAAGAAGATATCTCCGCGTTGAAGCTCGTATCGGGTACCGGCAATCATGGCGCTGCCTTCCGTGATGGAGACGCGGCCCAGCAGCGAGGGAGAGGCCACGGTGCCGCGCAGGCGCAGGTCGACGTTGCCGGCCAGTTTGGCGTAGGCATTCTGGAAGTTCAACTGAGGCGAGGAGGCAACATGCACATCGAGGCGAATGTGGTTTGAGGGCGCGTCGGGCGGCGCAATCGTCTGGACTGCGTTCGCTTGCGCTGTCAGGGCGGCTATATCCAGGTCGGGGCTGACCGAGAAACGAGTGACCAGCACGTCGCCCGCGAGCAGCAGATTGTTCTGTGAGCCTTGCAAGCGCAGAGTGGCGTCTGCAAGGGAACTTACGCCGGGCGGATAGCGGATGCGTATGCCCTTGCCCATGACTGAGAGGTCGGCGTAGATGCCGTGTTCATAGGCCAGGAAACCGGCCACGCTGAGCAAGCCGCCGCCGCTCATGGCAGTCAGCGACTTGACCTCGAGGCGGTTCTGGTTGAATTCGAGCGAGCCGTGCAACTGGCTGAGGCCGTTGGGAATGTCTTCCAGTGAAAGCGAACCATTCTGGAAGTCGATGCGGCCTTGCAGCCCTGGATTCTTCAACGGGCCGTGGGCTTCGACCTGGAAGGTTGTGGTGCCGCTTGCGGTCAGGTCTGGATCAAGGGTCTCGGCCAATTTGAGGTTGATGGACCCGCTGGCGGCAAAGTCCAGTTGCCGCTTGTCTTTGAGAGACAGGCTGCCCTGAGCGTGGATGTCGGTCTCTTCACCGGTCACGTGCAGGGGGTCAAGATTCACGCGGGCATTTGCCAGAGTAGCGTGGACGCCTCCCTGACTCGCAAGGTGTACTCCGGCAACTGTAACCGCCAAACTATCGAGGCGGGCTTCGCCACGAAGCTGCTCGGGACGCGCCAAAGGTCCCTCGACGATCACTGTGCCGGCCAGCGCGGACTGACCCGTGAGGCCTTGCACGTGTGCCATTTTCAGCAGGGCATCGATGTTGAAGCGGGAGAATACAAGTTCCGCTTGTGTGGCGTTGTCTCCGTTGAGGGCTGTTTGGCCATGAAGGTTGACTTCAGCGCCCTCTAGACGAGTGGTTGCGTTGTATGTGACCGTTCGATCAAGTGTGTGGGCCACAAGGTCCAGGCCGCCGAGCGATTCTCCGGCGAGGGATAGCGGGCTGATCGTCGAGCGGATCTCCAGGCGTGGATCGTCGAGCGTGCCCGATCCGAGAATGGAAAACCCCAGCTTGCCTCCGACGTCGATTCCCTGACGGCGCAGACTCTCGATTCTTGCCACGTCGATTCCCGAGCCCTTGGCGTCGACCTGAAAGCGGCGGGATTTGAGATCGTAGCTTCCCGTGGCTGCGAGCGTGCCGGCTGAAAAGCTGACTGCGACCGAGGAGAGCTGGAGCCGGTCGTTGGTCATGGCTCCCTGGGCACGGAGACGGTCTATCGGTTCTCCGAAGGCCGCGCCGCCATCCAGGTCGACCCATCCAGACCCGCCAAGGGCGCGAACTGGCCCATCGACCTGAAGTTGCGCATCCATCATGCCGGTGAAAGGATTCGGTCCGGTGAATGGGGTCAGGTCGTCGAGGCCCACCTTGGCGGCGCGCAGGTGCATGTGCAGCATAGAGTTGACATCGAATTCCGGAGCGCGCTCCCGGCCGGGCGCGGCTTCCAGCGTTCCATCAAGTGCAATTTCGGCCTTTCCGCGCCGGAGAAGGCCGCGCGAGATATCTATTCGGTCTGCCGCGTAGCTTCCAGTAGCTTCGACTGTATCCCAGGCAACGAATCTGGGCTGGGTGGCCTGCGGCGGGACAGTCTTGCCTTTCACTACGGGCTCGACGGGCAGCAACTCGACGGCCAGTTGCGTAGCTTTGAGCGTGCCTGCGATGTGCGGGTCGGCCAGCGAGCCGGTCCACAATCCGTGAAAGTCGCCTTGTCCGGCCAGAGTGACGGGCAGGGCTGCGACTCCCGTCTTTCCATAGCGGTTCAAGCCCAGGTCGCGGAGCGCGGCATCGAACTCCCAGAGGTTGCGGGAATGCAGGTCCACGGCAAGCGCTGAGGGGCTGGTGAGCGGATAAGCCCCCAGATGGCCATGCGCCTCCAACTCGCTGGCGGGCATTTGCAGTTCAAGCCTGCGCAGCGCCACTGCGCCGTCGCGCTGCGTATAGGTCGCGTCGATCGCGCCGGTGACTGGCGCTTCATTTGGCACTGTGAGCGCAGATGGGCTGAGGGTGAATGTCGCGCCCACGACAAGCGTCTGAGTGTCGCCGTTGGACCAGATTGCCGTGGCCGGTCCGCTGACGCGGGCATCCAGTCCAAGCCGCTGAAAAGGCGGCGATCCCACCATGGCGAGCAGCGTGTCGAGCGACACATCTTTGAATTGGGCCGTAACCTTGCCGTTCATCGGAATGACAATAGGGGCGGGATGGAGCGGAGCTGCGGGAATGGATGCCTGCTTGCGGGCGCCGCGAGTTCTTCCGCCCTTGGCGCTTGCAGGCTGCACGGTTGTGGCTCCGGGAATGGGCGGCAACCAAGGGGAAAGCGCAACCTCGCCTTCCATTTGTCCGCCCTGGCGAAGACGCGCAACAATCGAAGTGACCAGCAACTGCTTGGGGTCGGCATGGACGTGGGCATCAAACCGGAAGCCCGTGGCGACGACTCCAGTTCCGATGTAGGAGGCTCCGTCGATATGAATGCTGCCATCGGTCCGGAATTCACTCTCTCTGCCTGCGGCCTTGAGGTCAAGGTGAGCGATGCCCTCCGGTGCAAAAGGATAGCCGAAGACCGGATTCAGAAGCTTCATGTCGAGATCGCCAATGGTCTTGGCTACCCAGCTGGGGTGGGCAAAGTCGTCGAGGGATCCTGAGACTTCAAGGGCATGGCCGCTGCCCACCTGGTCTATCGATGTGATGCGAAGGGTATGGAGAAGGGCCGATGTTCGTGTCAGGTCAAGGGAGGCCTGGAAGCGCCCCTGCACCGGCTGCGACTTGCCTCGCGCGAGGCTCAAGCCAGTTGCTCCGGCCTCGATGCGGAAGGTTTCCGGCTGCCCCCGGACCGTTGCGGAACCGCTAGGAACCGGGGGAAGATAGCTGACGAGCAGGGAGACGTCGCTGGCGTCGAAGTCGAGGGGAATGAATCGGTCCTGGAAGTCGAAGGCGGCGGCGCGGTTTTCATAGTGGAAAACCCCCTGCTGGACTGAAATGTGGCCGGCCTGCAGGTCGAAGAAGATGTCGAGCGCGGATTTGCCGGTATTCGCGGGCTTGCGAGGCCGGGGCTGATTGGTCGAGCCGTCGCGATAGACGATGAGGTGGCACGCGGGGCGAGAAATCTCAAGATCGCGGAGAAGAACGCGGGGGCTCCAGAAAAAGCTCAGCACACTGATTCTTGCCCGTAGGTGTTCGATCAGGGCGTAGGGTGCCTCGCCAGGGGCTTCGCGGCCGTGAATTGTCAATCCGCCCGCTTCGGCATCGAGACTCAGCAGATGCCAGTGAAACGAGGCGATCTCGACGCGCCCGCCGGTGGACTCTTCGATCACCGCCACCAGCCGCCTTCTGGCAAGCCTTTCGAATTGGGCAGAACTGGCCCAAAAGTAGAGGCAAACGGCGGCAACTGACAACAGGACCGCAGAGGCGGCGATTGTAAGAGGGAGGTGACGCAGAAAGAAGCGCCGCAGGCGGCTTCGCTTGGGGGGCTGAGACGGTCGATGGGCGCCAGGAAGCGTGGTCTCGGGATCGCTCATTGGCTTCCCTTCCCTGGGCCAGGGCGGACAACGTCCAGTGGATCGCTCTTCCATTCCGGCGTCGAAGCGGGCGGCGGGGCGCCCTCTAGCGCCGCGCCAGCGCCTGGGGAAACGGACTGGGTTTCAGGCGATTCCAGCGCGGGGTCAAGTACCTCGACTTCACCCTGCTTGCGAAGGTTTGCGAGCCAGCCGTCGAAGAGGACATTTACTTGCTGCTGGAGGAGGATTTCTTCAATCCGGGGAGAGACTTGGTCGAGCGCCGGAGTCGCCTCGCCTTTGGCGTATTGGGGGAGCAGAGTACCGCGGTAGTAGGTCTCGATCTCCTGCGGCGAGATGCGAATGCCCTGGCGGAAGCGCTGCTCAATGAAGCGCAGGATCTCAACCCGGTAGCGCATGTAGGCCTGGACGCGCTCCTGGGTCAGGCCGTGTGCCGACAGGAATGCCTTCCACCCGGCGTCCGAAGCGCAATTCTGGCGGACACAAGCGGGAATCTCCTTGCGGATCTCAGCCAGGCGAGCGTCTACCTCGGCCTGCGAGGGATCGGCGGCCAGCACATCTTCTTCGCGAATCTGCTGCTGGATGAGCGTGCGGCCAATCAACTGCTCAAGAGCGGTCTTCCGGGTAAGAACGGCAAGGCCGGCGCGGCCAGGGTCGAGAACAGAGAGGCGGATCTCATCGTCGAGGTCGCTGTTGAGGATGGCCTGGTTGTTGACGACCGCGACCACACGGTCGAGCACTGCCGGGGCAGCAGGCTGAGGCGTCTTGGCTATGACCTGAGTTGGGCAGGCGCAAGCCAGACATACTAACATCGGCCAAAAGAGGTGCTCGACCTTGGGCCTCTTCCTCATGAGATCGGGGTTGAGATCATGTGGGACGTCTCCCTCGCCCACCTACAACTATACCCAAGCGCGGCATGAGGATGAGCCTCGTGCTGAGATTCCGTGCAAATACCGAATAGGAAGCGAGTACAGTGATTTCGCTCATAAGATACAGCGCAATTTGAGCAAACCTTGATGATCCTCCGGCCAGAATGGCGGTGGAATTGAGTGCGAAGTCCCAGGAGTTTGGCCCGCCGGCAGCTTCTGAGACTCAATGGAGAGTTCAGCCGTCCAAAAAGCAGACGGCATCGTTGCGCCGCAACCTTCTGCGGTTATCGGGCCGCACAGCGCACCGGCCGCGCGGCCCGGGTTTTACCGGCTGGTGGCGGGCTTGAAGCCAAACGGCGGATGTAAATCGATTGGCATTCGGGAACCTTGCCCGGAACAATTGCGTACACTGAATCTGGAGAGGTTTGGAGCCAAGACCGCACATGAAAAAGATCCTCTTGATTGTCCTCATCGTAGTTGTGGCCTCCGTACTGGTGGGCGTCTTCGTATATAAGCAGCAGTCGGGCTATACCAAAGTTTTGACCGCCAAGCTTGTGAAGCAGGATTTGGCCACGGTGGTCAGCGGCACCGGCCAGATCAAGGCCAAAACCTACGTCAACCTGGGCGCTACCGCTATGGGCCGCGTTACCCACCTTTATGTAAAAGAGGGTGACATGGTGAAGAAGGGCGAAACAGTTGCCACCATTGAGCACGTGCAGCAGGAGGCGAACGTTGCCGGACAGCAGGCAGCCATCGCTGCAGCCAAGACCGACATTGCCTCGTATGTAGCGGCGGAGAAGACCGCCGAGGCCAACGTCGAACACGCCAAGGCCGATTTGGAGCAGAAGCGCCTCGATTGGGATCGCGCGCAGGGGCTCTACAAGGCTGGCATCATGGCGAAGCAGGATTTCGACGCCAAGAAGGCCGCCTATGATACCGACGTTGCTTCCGTCGCCCAGGCCGTCGCAGGCCTCAACCAGGCCAAGGCGCAGACCGATTCAGCCCGAGGTCACCTGGGAACGCAGGTAGCCAGCCTTACTTTCAACCAGGATCTGCTCGACAGAACCATCGCCATCGCCCCGTTTGACGGCATCGTGACCAACGAGCCCATTCGTGAGGGGGAAACCGTGGTGGAAGGAATTCAGAACGCCGAAGGCTCGACCCTCATGACCCTCGCCGACATGAGCATCGTTACCGCCGAGGTCAAGGTGGACGAGACCGACATCGTCAACATTCAGCTTGGTCAGCCGGCCGAGGTCACCGTGGATGCGCTGCCCGGCAAGGTCTTCAAGGGACATGTCACCCTGGTGGGCGACCAGGCGCTCTTGCGCTCGACCGGCATCGCCACCTCGCAATCGACAACCGGCACCGAAGAGGCCAAGGACTTCAAAGTTGTGGTTACTCTGGACACGCCTTCAAACGATCTGCGCCCCGGACTCTCCACCACTGCAAAAATAACCACGGCGCACAAAACGAGCGTGCTCTCTCTGCCCATCCAGGCGCTGACCATGCACGATCCGGCCAGCGATAACCCCAAGAGTCAGGGCGGCGTAGAAGCCGCATCCAGCTCATCCTCATCCACGGCCAAGACCGCCTCGGTGCAGGGCGTCTTTGTGGTCGATAAGGACGCAAAAGGCAAGCTGCGGGCCAAGTTCGTCCCTGTCACTACCGGCATCACCGGTGCCACCGACATCGAGGTGCTGACCGGCCTGACCGAGGGCCAGGAGATCGTAACCGGCCCCTTCAAGACCATGCGCGCCTTGAAGAGCAACGCGCTTGTGAAGCGGGACACTGCCAAGCCAGTCGTATCAACCTCGGGCGGCAACTCTTAAGGGCTGCAGATCGTCAAAAAGTTTACCAACACGCAAAGGATGAGATTCGGATGGTTCTCGAGAGCATTCGCAGCGAAGCAGTTGTGCAACCGGCGGCCAGGCCGCAAGGCGACGTCATTGTCGTCGAGGATCTGTGGCGCACTTACGATATGGGCTCCGAACAGCAGGTGCAAGCGCTGCGCGGGGTTTCGATGCGCATCAAGCACAACGAATACGTGGCCATCATGGGCCCATCGGGGTCGGGTAAGTCTACGCTGATGAACCTCATCGGCTGCCTGGATACGCCCTCCAAGGGCCGTTATTGGCTCAACGGGCAGTTGGTCAGCGAACTGGACGACGACCAGTTGGCGCGCATCCGCAACAAAGAGATCGGCTTTGTCTTTCAAACCTTCAACCTGCTGGCCAGGGCCTCTTCGCTCCACAACGTCGAGTTGCCGCTGATCTATAACGGCACCCCGGCGGCGGCGCGCATCGCCCGCGCCAAGGAATCGCTCACCGACGTGGGCCTGGAATCGCGCATGTATCACAAGCCTAACGAGCTCTCCGGCGGCCAGCGCCAGCGCGTGGCCATCGCCAGGGCGCTTGTCAACCGGCCTTCGATCATCCTGGCCGACGAGCCCACCGGCAACCTGGACTCAAAGACCGGCCTTGAAATCATGGCGCTGTTCGATACGTTGCACGCCAATGGCAACACCATCGTGCTGGTAACCCACGAGCCGGACATCGCCGAATACGCCCATCGCGTCGTGCATATCCGCGACGGCGAGATATTTTCCGACGAGCCTTCGAAACGCTTTCGCTAGCACGAACGCGAATGCCCACAAAACATAGAGGATTGCACCCTGCACCGGAGAGACGCGCCAATCTCTCCGGTTCATGTTTTTTGGGGTAGCGCCGATAAGACCTCTGTTGGCCCGGTACTGCCGGTATGGGCCACGGAGGCGAGGCACGTTGAGACCCATGCAGAGCGTCGCTCAATTCCAGCCCCAATCCTTCCAGCCGCAGCCCTCCATATCTGGCCTCACGCTTGTCGAGGTCGACTCCACCATCTCGACGCAGGTAGTTGGGGTAAGCGCGGCCTGGCACAAGCTGCTGATGCAGGCAGAGATGACCGCGCCTCACCTGCAGTTGGCCGCCATTGAGGGCGAACACGGCACCGGCAAACAGACTCTGGCGCGCTATCTTTTTAGCCGCTCACCGTTGGCTGGGTCCAGCTTCCAGCGGCGCGATGCCCGTGAGTGGCTGGTCAGCGACGCCGATCCGGCTACGCTGGGGGGCTTTACCTATCTCGATCGAGTGGACTTGCTGGCCCCTCCAGGCCAGGGGCTGCTGCTGGGCGTTCTCAAGGCCCTTCAAGACCGTCCGCCGGGGCGCGCCGTCGTTTTGGCTTCCTCGCAAACCCCCTTGCGCCAGATGGTCGGCCAGGGACTCCTTCTGCCCGACCTGGCCTTCCGGCTCTCCGCCGTCCGCTTCGCCATTCCCCCGCTGCGCCAGCGACGCGAAGATATCGCCCCGCTAGCCCAACACCTGCTTGAGCGCATCTGCAACCGCTATCAGCAGCGACCCGTCATGCTGGGGCCTGGCGCGCTTGCACGCCTCCTGCAACATAACTGGCCGGGAAATGTGCGCGAGCTGTCTTCAGTGCTTGAAACCGCGCTGCTCGAAGCAGTGAACGGCGTCATCCGCGCCGACGACCTCTCCTTGCCCACCAGCCAGGAGGCGTCAATGGATTTGCAGCCCGCCAGCCGAACCGACAACCTGTCTCTCGATGCGGTGATCCGCCATCACGTTCAATATGTGCTCGACCTGAACCGCGGCAACAAGCTACGCGCCGCCCGCCAACTGTGCATCAGCCGCTCCACGCTCTATCGCATCCTGGGCAACGAGACAATTCTGGCCCATTGAATCCAGCTCGTCGATCGCCTTCTCCCTTCCCTGGATGCAGCTCGCGCGCCGAATCAAATTGCCGAGGTCCACGGTAATTTCGTAACTTGTCTTCCGGCGGCGATACGTCACACTGGATGCAGACTCACTTCTCATCCCAGGGCCGGAAGTCAGCCCATTCGCTTACACTTTCACCTGAAAGGACCGCACCCATGCGCAAGCTCTTGGGTCAATTGGGGGGGGGCAATTGCGGGGCCATTCCTGCACTCGGTTCCCATTTTTCTGTTGATTTTCGCGGCCCTCTGCCAGGCGCAATGCCCCGGAGCAACGACCCCGCCTACGTCCCCAACCACTTGGTGTGCGGGACAAAGCAACAACTTTAACTTTCCGGGGCCCCCGCAGCATCGATCTGCTCAGCCCCCGCCGTGGGCTGTGAGATTGACGCCAGTTTGACCACGACCGCCGGAAAAGACATTCAGGCCACCTTTACCTGCGTCGACCACGACTCGGTCTCCGGTACGGTAACGCTCCCCGCCGACACCCCGACCGAGAACGCAACCTTTACGCTGTGGTACAACTGTGATCGGTCTGTCAACGAGCCGTGCCCGAACAACGGCCCCCCACAAACAGTCTGGCAAGGCTCGATCGATGTGGAGATCATTGGCTGCGGTGTGCCAAGCATAACCTCCGTCTTGCCCAATACATGGTTTGCGGGAAACAGCTACGACAAGGTCGTGCTCACGGGAACCGGCTTCACCACCAAGGACAAGGCGACGGACGCTTGTCCCGTAACGCCTGTCACCATCGCTGCCGCGGATGGCACTGCGGTCCCGGTATCCAACGTGTCGGTAGACAGCAAAACGAAGATCACCCTCACCGGCGTCGCGCCCCCGACCGACCTCACCACCCAGCTAGCTACCATCTCGGCAGGCAATGCCCCTAACACGGGGACGTTTAATACAGCGCAGATTCTGGGGAACCAAATCATGTGCAGCGGGGCCAATATGCAGTGCAACGGAAACGTCATCAGCACAAATGACGGGTCTGCTCCTGCCCCACAAGAGGTCGTCGTGGGCCAACCCATCATCCTGAAGTCCCTCGACCTCCCCACCGGCGTAAGCGCCACGAGCACTACTTGGGAGGTGAGGGGAACGAATATTGGCGCAAGGGTATACGCCAAGGACAATTCCTGGGCAACGGCAACCCCAACGCTCCTCACGAACCCAGGGCTGACCACCTATTGGCTCTATCCGAAGGATAGTATCCCGGTAACCTACCGGTACTGCGTAACCATCCCAGGTGTCGAAAACCCCGATGACCAGTGCAGCCCGAAGGCGAAGGCAATCTTCAACGTGCTCGGGCCGAAAGCCAGAATCAAGGCTTCCCTTTCTTCTGAATCTACACCCCCCGCAACCGGGGCTTGGTGGGTGAGCAAATCGGATTCTGGGTGCAACGACCATCAATGGCTGGTATTTGGAACGCTGACTCTTCCGTCCTCGCAACTCTGCTTTCCGACCCTAGATAATTATGGAATAATTTTCGAGGCCAAGGATATAGAAAATGTGCCTGCCAGCGGTGGCGAATTCCAGTGGGCCCAGATAATCACCGCGGATAGTCTTGACGGCTCGGCACCCAGCGGTACGGTACCGGCATATTTGGGCACGGGACTGGACAACTTCTATCCATATCCCTCGATACTGAACACTTCAAACCCAAATCCTGTGACAGGCGATGCCCCGGCAACTGGCTTGACCGATACTGATCTCACGACTGAAACCAGAACATTCTGAGCGACAATGTACCTGCTTTGGTCTTCAAATGTCGATCCTGACTCAATCAACGTTCCACTTGGGTACGTTTCTTGGGTTATCGAGGGAACCGCGGATTACAACTCGGGAAACAAACTTCACTGGTCCGCAGCCGCTGGGCAAGTGCCCACCTCAGCCGACTTCACCCGCAGCACCGATACCGGCCCTCCAGCCCACGGCTTGCCAGTATGGACAAGAATTTCCACCAATGCCTAGGGCGGCACGTCCGGATCCGCACAGGCAGACGGAGAAGAGGAGAATCAAAAATGAAAAGGCCATTGTTGCACCTCGTTGCGTTGCTGTTTGCGACGCAGACGGCAGCGTTCAGCGCCCAAACGGTTGACAAGCCTGCGCCCCGGTTCACCTTAGCCATCTCAGAGAAACACGAGGGCATAACGCCAACCTCCCGTAATCTGCTCGTGACGGAGAAGAACATCTCAAGTGCAATAGTCACTGAAAGCGGGTGCCCGACATTACGAGGATGGTATAACGTTTCGGTCGTGCATGACGGCGTACTCATGGAGGAGACAGATGCGGTTAGGAGAATTAGGAAAGTTAGGGAGGACCACGCGCCATGCCATGGGAGCCTCATCAAGCGCGAGACCAAAACCGGGGAATCCATGCAATTCCCTCTGAACATTACCGGACTATATGACGTGTCCAAGCCGGGAACCTATGAGATTACGGTCTCGAAGGAAACAGACCCAGACCATCCTGAAAAGAGTGTAACGATCAAATCCAACACCATCACCATCTTTGTGGCGGGTTCTATAAAAGGGGATGTCAAGAAATAACACTTCTCCTGACCTGCCGGGGGAAGATATTTTTCTGACATCCAGCCCCTGTTGGCAGCCGCAATACACTTTTCGAGGGCATGGTTTTGTTTTTCACCTTTGTGGGAG
>Ga0302275_10003152_pt1 | contig 16874 bp, 16 predicted proteins | sample III_Bog_N2_2_FD_200229 | JGI IMG/M metagenome (GOLD analysis project Ga0302275, IMG submission 200229) | Peat permafrost microbial communities from Stordalen Mire near Abisko, Sweden - III_Bog_N2_2 | ecosystem: Environmental > Terrestrial > Soil > Wetlands > Peat | place: Sweden: Abisko...
GCGCTGCTGACTGTTCTGGCGAACAGCGAGGACGCAGTTCGACTGACAAAAACAATTTTCGCCGAAACCACAACGCTCGGTGTGCGCCATCGCGAGGAAGAAAGGCAGACGCTGACGCGCCGTTGGGAAACAGTAAATACGGCGTGGGGTCCGGTGCGGATCAAAATTGCGAATATAAATGGCGCCGTTTCCAACTTCGCCCCTGAATTTGAGGACTGCCGGACGCTCGCCGAGTCACATCATGTTCCTTTAAAGCAGATTATGCAGGAAGCGGCCAAGCTCTATGCCGGCGGCAGAAATTAGAATGGCAGAAAGTAGAATTAACGTTATGGTCTGGGAGGCCAATCTTATGGTGAAGCGATCTCCGGCGGCCCTGGTATTCCGCGATCTCTTGGCGGTCGTTCCCGATCGGCTGCGAGCGCTTCCTCCCGACCAGATTGAACGCAAGACCACTCCAACCACATGGTCGGCAAAAGAAGAACTCGGACATCTGCTCGATTCGGCGGCAAACAACCACCAGCGAATCGTCCGGGCGCAACTCGAGGACGATCCCGCGATGCCGGGGTACGAGCAAAATCGCTGGGTGGCTGTGCACAATTATCAGCATCGCGATTGGGAAGAACTGATCGAGCTTTGGTTGTCTTTTAACCTGCAATTGCTGGCTGCGGTAGAAGCTATTCCCGAATCTGGCTGGTCGCGAACCTTGACGGTGGCGGGGTCCGATCCAATGACACTCAAGTTTGTGTTTGAAGATTACCTGGCGCACATGCGTCACCACTTCGATCGCATCGGAATCTCTTTGGACGCAAATGCATCCAAGGCAAGCTAGTTATCTAGACACCTAGCCATCTAGACACAAGGAAGAAACTCGAGAGTTCTGAAAAGAGAAATGAGTAAAAAGTTTTACATCACCACTCCGATTTATTACGTGAATGCGCATCCCCACATTGGGCACGCGTACACCACGATCGCGTGCGACACCATCGCGCGTCGGCATCGCATGCTGGGCGATGACACATGGTTCCTCACTGGAACCGATGAACACGGGCAAAAAATTGAACGCGCCGCCCAGGCTGCCGGCAAGACGCCGCAGCAGTTCACCGATGAAATTTCGGCTGAATTTCGAACCCTTTGGGAGCGAATGGGTTTAACGCCCGATGATTTCATACGCACCACCTCCGATCGCCACAAACGAGGAGTGCAGGCTCTTTGGCGCAAAATTCGCGATAACGGATGGATCTACAAAGGCACTTACACCGGCCAGTACTGCGTGTCGGATGAAATGTACGTGGACGGCATCGGCCCAGGTGATCCCTGTCCCGATTGTGGACGCCCCACCGAGACGGTCCACGAAGAAAACTATTACTTCAAGCTGTCGGCTTTTCAGGAACAGCTCATTCGCCTCTATACCGAGAATCCTGATTTCATCAAGCCCGAAGCTCGCCGTAACGAAGTGCTTGCCTTCGTTCGCGGCGGACTGCGCGATCTCTCGATCAGCCGGTCAACTTTCGCGTGGGGCATTCCGGTGCCGGACGATCCGAAACACGTGATCTACGTCTGGCTCGACGCGCTGGCTAATTACATCACCGCTCTCGGTTACGGATCCGACGACACCACCAAGTTCGACAAATACTGGCCGGCTGACGTGCACATGATCGGCAAAGAAATTGTGCGCTTCCACTGCGTCTACTGGCCCGCATTTTTACTGGCTGCGGGCTTGCCCTTGCCGAAAGGGATTACGGCGCACGGCTGGCTGCTTTTTGAAGAAAGCAAAATGTCGAAGTCGCGCGGAAATATCGTGCGCACGGAGACGATCCTGGATGTATTGGGTGCGGACGCGCTGCGCTACTTCCTGCTGCGCGAGGTCGTTTTTGGACAAGATGGATCGTTCAGTTTCGACGCCCTGGTGCAGCGCTATAACTCAGATCTGGCGAATGGACTCGGCAACCTGGCCAGCCGCACACTGACCATGATCACCCGTTACTTCAAGGGCGAAGTTCCGTATCCCTCGCACGCCGCGCATGCAGCGGCCGATACGGCGGTTGAAGACAGTGCCAAGAAAACGATTTCCGATTTCGGCTCGCTCTTCGATCAGTATCAATTCTCGCGCGCGCTGGAAGTCGCATGGGGGCTGGTCAGCGCCGTCGACAAATACATTGTCGAGAATGAACCGTGGTCGCTGGATGAAAAGAAAGATGAAGAGAGCCGGTCCCGTTTGGCGACCGTGCTTTATACGAGCGCCGAAGCGCTACGCATTGTCACCGCCCTCGCCTATCCCGTACTGCCCGACGCGACCGCCAAAATATGGGAGCAGATGGGACTCGGTGACATTAAGAAATTCGACCTCACACAACTGCACTGGGGACAGCTGCATCTTGGAACCAAGCTTGGCGAAGTGAAAGCGGTTTTCCCGCGCGCAGACAAATCGGCAGTGGAGAGAATGCAGAAAATGGAAGAACAGAGAGATGCGGGAGGTGCGGCGCCCAGAGTGATTACGGACGCATCACCCGTCCAGCCTGCCGCCGCAGCGAAACCAACCCTGCCTACGCCGGTCGCCGGCAAGCCTGCGAACGCGCTTCCAGATGGCAAGATCAGTATCGACGACTTCGCCAAAGTCGAGCTGCGTGTCGCGCAAGTCAAGACTGCAGAGCGCGTCAAAGGAGCGGACAAACTCCTGCGTCTGGAAGTCGATCTTGGAACTGAGGTCCGGCAACTCGTCGCAGGCATCGCCGAAGCCTACGAACCGGAGTCGCTCATCGGCCGCAAAGTCGTAATCGTGGCCAACCTAGCGCCCCGTAAACTACGCGGACTGGAGTCGAACGGGATGATCGTCGCTGCCTCTCCAGAAGGCGGAAAGCCAGTTCTGGCAAGCTTTCTGGAAGATGTGCCGCTGGGCACAAGGCTGAAATAGCGGCGCAAACGTCCGCTCGTCTTGAACGCGCGAGACGCCAGTCTCGACAGGATCTTAGAGACTTCCGACTCAAAAGTATCGACTAATGTTCATCGACTCCCACGCCCATCTCGAAGGCAAACGCTACGACACCGATCGTACCGAAGTGTTGGCCCGCGCCAAGCAAGCCGGCATTGCAGCCTATCTCGCCATCGGCAACGGCGAAGGGCCCGACACCGCCGACTGCGGCATCCGCCTTGCCGAGAAATATGACGGCAATCCGGACTACCCGCGAATCTGGGCAAGCGTCGGAATTCATCCTCACGAGGCGAACCTAGCCAACGAAGCGGCTGACGCCCAACTGCTGCAGTGGTCGCGACATCCCCGCGTTATCGCCTGGGGAGAAATTGGCCTCGACTATTTTTACGACCACTCGCCGCGAGAAAAACAAAAAACAGTCTTCCTCCGGCAGATGGAATTGGCTCGCGCCGCGAAATTGCCCATCATCATTCACTGCCGCCCATCCGACAACAGCGACAATGCCTGGGACGACTGCCTCTCGCTGATCGCCGACCACTGGACTACGAGCAGTCTCGGCGGCATCTTGCACTGCTTCACGGGAGGCCTCGACCACGCGCGACGCGCCCTCGACATGGGTTTCATGATCTCCTTTGCCGGAAACATTACGTTTCCCAAAGCGCAGCCGATCCGCGAAGCCGCCCAAATCGTTCCACTTGATCGCATGTTCATCGAAACCGACTCGCCTTACCTGGCTCCGATTCCGCATCGCGGCCAACGCAATGAACCGGCCTTCGTCACCGAGGTCGCGCGCCAGATTGGCGAACTGCGCAACCTGTCCGCCGAAGAGGTCGGCGTGCAAACGACCCGGAACTTTTACAATTTCTTCAGCCTCGCGCCCGAACCCAACGATGCATTTTAATCACGCATCGCCGGCGATCTTTGCTCTACGCTTCAATCCACACCCCTCGTTTCGAACTGGATGACAACTTCCCAAATGACCCGTAGTGGGGGGACTTCGTACCAGCGACCCGACGAACTCTGTCTACGCAGATAATGTCTCTTCTGTTACCCTCATGGGTACACGCTGGCGCGAGTGCTGAGTGGGGCAAGTTTTCACATCGCATTCCCTGGGCTGGCAATCTGATTAGAAGAAGGCGGTTGCACGATCGCACGGTGAAATTCCATGCCCGATAACAGTTTCGATATCGTCAGCAAAATCGATCTCGCCGAGGTCGCCAACGCGATCCAGCAGGCGATGAAAGAAGTGAGCACGCGTTTCGACTTGAAGGATTCGAAGTCGCAGATTGCGATGGAAGGAACCGACGCCATCCTGCTGCACTCGGCCGACGAATACAAAATGAAGGCGGTCAACGACATCCTGCAAGCCAAACTCGTTAAGCGCGGCGTGCCTCTGAAAGGCTTGACCTACGCGCCGTTGGAGTCCGCGGCCGGGAACACAGTCAAGCAGAAGATCACGCTGCAGCAGGGCATCCCCATTGAAAAGGCGCGGGAGATCGTCAAACTGGTCAAGAATTCGAAGAAAAAAGCGCAGGCGTCGATCCAAGCCGATGTCGTGCGGATCAGCGGCAAGGATCGTGACACTCTCCAAGAAGTTATCGCAATGGTCAAGCAGCAGGATTTTGGCATCGATCTGCAGTTTACGAACTACCGGAGCAATTAGTTACCGGCGCAAAAATCACCGGAGCCACCAGGAAATTGGGAACCACGTCGTCCATCAACGGGAAAGAGATCTTTGATCTTCTGCGCGATGACATTGTCGCGATCGAAGAGCAATTTGGACGCGATACAGTCTCCAACGTCGCGGCCATCACCGAAATTGGCGAATACCTGCGGGCGGGTGGAGGTAAGCGCATACGCCCAGCGTTGTTGCTTCTCTCCGCCAAGCTTCTCGGCTACAAAGGCGATGGCGCCGTACGGCTCGCGACGGTCGTCGAGATTATCCACACGGCGACCCTCGTTCACGACGACATCATTGACGAAGCCCAGATTCGCCGTGGCCGTCCTGCAGCCAATACGCAGTGGGGCAACTCCATGTGCGTGCTGGCCGGCGACTGGCTCTACATGCAGGCCTTCAAAATCGCGGTGCAGGAACGCAACTTCCGTATTCTCGATGTGCTAATCGAGTTGACGCAGCAGATGGTTGAAGGCGAACTCCTCCAGATGGAGAAACTCGGCCAACTGATCTCGCTGCAGGAACATCTCGACCTGATCTATCGCAAAACCGCCTGCCTGTTCTCGGTGTGCATGAGGGTCGGCGGCATTCTTGGCGGCGCCACCCCACAACAGGAAGAAAGCCTCGGCCTCTACGGACGCAATCTCGGCCTCGCTTTCCAGATTGTCGACGACGTGCTTGATCTCACCGCTTCCGAAAGCGTGCTGGGCAAGCCGGTTGCCAGCGATTTGCGCGAAGGCAAGGCGACCATGGCGGTGATTCACGCACTCGAACACTGCACTCCGGCCGAGCGCCGCCAGATCGAAACCGTATTACACAATCGAGCATTCGATGGCGTGACCCACACCGATATTTTGAACATTTTGAACCGCTACGGTTCGCTCGAGTTTGCCAACAAGGAAGCGGCTCAGTTTGCCGAATCCGCGCGTCAATCCATCTGCACGTTTCCCGACTCCGAATTCAAACGCGCACTGCTGTGGGCGCCGGAGTTTGTAGTGGCGCGCGAGAAGTAGAAGGATGCCCATAGCAACCTGCTATTAGAATCGCGTCCCGTTAATTCCCCGCAAAAACGGAAATGCTTTGAAAGGGCGCGGCTTCAGCCAAGCCGCAAACAGTACCTGCAAATAAGGGCTTTAGCCTTGAGAGAGCGCTTTCTGCGCCTCGAAAAGAGCTCCACATATTCCTCAAATTTCCGGGACCGAACACTGGCATTTGGCTGTCACCCAGAACATCCAAGTCGCCCGCTCTAACCTTTGACGGCAACGCCAAGCATCTCAAACCGTCCCTTCTTCAGTAGCGTCCCCGATCCAAGAAAGGCGCGCGCCGGGAATTCGCGCGAGAAAAGCTTCACGTAGGCGTCGTTGAACTGTTGCCACAAGGATACGTCGGGAGAATAGACCTGTACCCAGACCAGATCATCCATCGTCATCTCGGCTTCGCGCAGCACGGCCTGAAAACCTTCAAAAAGCAGTTCGACCTCAGCATCGATGTTGTCGGGGGCCTCCCCCGTTGCGGGATCGAGACCGATGCGCCCTGAGATGTAGAGTGTATCGCCCACCAGCACCGCATCACTGAAAGGCAGATCCGCGGGGCGGTTCGGCAGATTGATGTAGCGACGAGTCTCAGCTGACAAGATTTCCTCCATACTTCGACTGCTCATTACCAGCAGGGGCCGAAGTAAATTCAACAACCATGATTGATGCAAGAGTGAGCCAGAAGTTTCCTCCAAGACGGTTGCTATACTAGAGACACGCCTCCTTCATGAACAGTCTTATCGTAGCGATCTCGCATCACGGTTATCTCGTCCTGGCGATTATCTGTTTAGCTGAGTCGATCGGGCTTCCTGTGCCCGCCGCGCTCGCCATGCTGACCGCCGGGGCGGTTGCGGCCTACGGAGATCTCCACCTTTATCTTGCGATCTTGGTCGGCGTGCTGGCCATGATTAGCGGCGATATTTTTCTGTATTACATGGGAAGAGTGAGCGGGTGGGCGTTGCTCGGCTTGCTCTGCCGCCTCTCCGCCAATCCTGAGACATGCATTTTGCGTTCCGCCGAGTACTTTTACCGTCGCGGCAAACAGACTTTGCTCTTCGCAAAATTCATTCCGGGCATTAACACCATGTCCCCTCCGCTCGCGGGAAGCATGAAAATGCGGTTGGGAGATTTTCTGCAATATGACACTCTGGGCGCGATCTTCTACGTAAGCACCTATGTATTAATCGGCGACCTTTTCAGTGACGCGTTGCGGGCCATTACGCGCGGACTGCGCTCCGCGGGCTTCGCCGCAGAAGTTATTTTCGCCATAGGGCTGGCGGCATACGTCGTTTACCGCATATGGATCTATCGCAAATATCGCCTTCTCGATGTGATTCCGCGGGTTCCGGCGGATGAATTGGCGAAGAGACTTGCTTCAGAAGCCGCTCAGAACATGCTGATTGCCGATGTTCGCAGCCATGGATATTACGACGCCGATTCCGAGCGCATCGCGGGCTCCATCCGCCTTGAACCCAACAACCTCATCGAAGAGGTCAAGAACCTTCCTAAAGATCGAGAGATCTATCTCTACTGTACTTGACAGCGCGAAGCCACCAGCGCCCGTGTGGCGCGTCAACTACAGGATCTGGGCTTCAAAGTATATGTCATCGCCGGTGGGTTGCGCGCCTGGCGTAAATCCGGTAATCCGGTCGAGCGCGTTCCGCACGACGATCTCGTTAAACTGCCAACCTTCAGTTAGGAAAACTCTGATCGAGCGTCGCCTTGCCAGCGCACGGCTTCAGCCGTGCCGCTAGAACCCGCTAGCCACGCGGCTTTCGCCGCCGCGGAAAAGCATCTGGAGGTTGACAACCAGTGCCTAATCAGAGGTTCCCTGGGCGGCTCGCAGGTGCCCGCGTGTGACCCGCGTCCTTGGCAGACTTCCGACAGTTTGTTATCGTCCACTTATGAGCTTGACTGCATTTTGCGGAGTCATTCTTGCGGCGGGTGAGTCTTCAAGAATGGGACGGGAAAAAGCGTTGTTGCCCTGGCCGCCGCTAGCTGGCGGCGCGATGGTCAGCGACACATTCCTCTCTGCGGCCATTCGGCTTTTTCTTTCGCATGTCGATGAAGTGTTGGTGGTTGTCGGAAAGAATGAATCCGCTCTCACTCCTGTGGTGTATGCCAGTGGCGCATCGCTGGTCGTCAATCCCGATCCCGATCGCGGACAATTTAGCTCCCTGCGTGTCGGACTTCACGAAGTTCTGAACCGTGGACGCGATGGTGCGATGATCACATTAGTTGACCGGCCGCCCGTCCAGATGGAAACGGTCGACGCCCTTGAGCAAGCTTTCGCGCAGGCCCTCGTGAACCGCAAGTGGGCCGTGGTTCCCGAATACCAGCGTCGCCACGGGCATCCCATGATTGCCGGGCGCGAGATGATCGAGGCTTTCTTGCGCGCTCCGGAAAGCTCGAACGCGCGCGACGTCGAGCACGCCCATGCCGCCGACATTGAGTACCTTTCAGTGGATGATCCTCTGATTGCACTCAACATCAATACTCCGGAGGAATACGCTGCGTTAGCACTTCCCCATCTTCCGAAGGTGCGCCGAGAACTGCTGCCGTCCAGTTAAGCTCCGCTAAAGTCACGTATCGACCATGACAAATTTGACATCCACTCAAACTGAATTCATCGAAAGTGTTCTGAACCTCAATCCTCGCGTAGCGACCTTTGATTGCGATGGGACGCTGTGGTCGGGAGACGCAGGCGAAGGATTTTTCTCCTGGGAACTGCAACAGAAATTCGTCTCCGACGAAGTGGCAAACTGGGCCCGGGCGCGCTATGCCGACTACAAAGCGGGCCGGGTTGCGGAAGAGGTCATGTGCGGAGAAATGGCAACCATGCATCGCGGAATGCGCGAAGAGGTTGTCCAGCAGGCTTGTGACGCATTTTTTGAGCGCTCGATCGCACCCACTATTTTTGACGATATGCGTATTCTCGTGGACCGTCTGCTGCAATCGGGATGTGATATCTGGGTGGTTTCCTCTTCCAGTCATTGGGTGATCCGCTCGGGTATGCGGAGCTTTGGTATTCCGCGGAACCGCATCCTGGCGGCGGAAGCCGCGGTGGAAAACGGTATTATTCTCGATCGTCTGATCCGGGTTCCCAGCGGTCCGGGCAAGACAGAGGCAATTCGATCCGTGCTCAAATCCCCGCCCGATTGCGCCTTCGGCAATGCCATCTGGGATCGCGAAATGCTTGAAATGTCGAAGCGCGCCTTCGTGATCAATCCCTTTCCGAATCTTAAAGAAGTTGCCCTCGAAAAGAATTGGACCATCTATCAGCCGCAACTGCCCGCCCGTCCGCCATTTTAGAATGCGCTAGAACATGCTTCGTATTGACATCCGTGATAAACTTGCGCGCGGGGACGAACGACCGCGCCCACATCAACGATGTTGAGGACACGCACATGTGCAATCGCGTTACGAAAACAGCGGCAACCCACCTCGCCCTTCCAATAATCCTGCTTACCCTCACTCTCACAGCCAGTGCTTTCGCTCAAAGTTATGATGGCCCCGCCGAACTCCCGCTCGTCACGGTTCCCAGCGCGATGTCGGATACGCCCGCGCCCGGCTCTATTCTCAGCGTAGCTGCCGGCGGCGATTTTCAAGCAGCGTTAAACGGCGCACAGTGTGGCGACACCATCCAGTTGCAGGCGGGCGCAACTTTTAGCGGCATGTTCACGCTTCCCGCCAAGAACTGTGACATCAATCACTGGATCATCATCCGCACCAGTTCGCCCGACACGGCTCTACCCGCCGAAGGCCAGCGCGCCACGCCCTGCTATGCTGGCGTCGCATCTCTTCCCGGCCGTCCCCAATATGCTTGCGCGAATCCGCAAAATGTATTGGCGAAGGTTCAGATGGACAAAGCCGGCGACGGTCCCTTTCAATTCGCCAATGGTGCAAATTTCTATCGCTTCATCGGGCTCGAAGTCACGCGCCCCGTCGGGACCCCAGGAATCGCTCAACTGGTCGGCGCCCAGGGCACGGCGGACCATCTCGTTTTCGATCGCTCATGGTTTCACGGCCAGGCGCAGGATGAAACGCACGACGGGGTCGCCATGGGCGGCATGACCAACGTGGCCGTCGTTGATTCCTACTTCAACGACTTTCATTGCATCTCGGTGACTGGAGGTTGCGTCGATTCCCACGCCGTCTCTGGTGGCGTGAGCAACACGCAGGACGGTCCCTTTAAAATCCAGGATAATTTCCTCGAAGCGTCAGGCCAGGGCGTGTTGTTCGGAGGCGGAGCCGCCACGACCACTCCCACCGATATCGAAATCCTCGGTAATCACTTCTGGAAGGTGATGGCGTGGATGACGGGAAATAATCCCTACATCGGAGGACCAGATGGCAATCCCTTCATTGTCAAGAATCACCTGGAACTCAAGAACGCGGTTCGCGTATTGGTCGATGGCAATCTCATGGAAAATACCTGGGGAGGATTCACAGAAAACGGTTACGGCATCGTGATCACTCCCAAGAACCAGCACTCCTTGTATGGTCATTCCAACGTTTGCCCTTTATGCCAGGTCACGGATGTTACCGTCCGTTATACGCACATCTCTCACGCTGGCGGCGGATTCCAGCTGGCGACGTCCATCTCCGGCGATGGCAAAGACGGAGGCCCCGCGCTCGCCGGAACCCGCTGGAGCATTCATGATGTGGTGCTCGACGATCTCAGCCCGAATTACATCGGCGGAGCCGGCATCGCCTTCGAGATCATGAACGGATGGAACGTGAACCCGCTCAACACCGTTACCATCAATCACGTAACCGCGTTCCCCGACACGGGAACCCACATGATCATTGCCGAGAACATTGCCGGGAATCCGCCCATGTACGGCTTGATCTTCACAAACAACTTAATGCTCACCGGCAAACTACCCGTGTGGAACGCCGGCGGCGGCAAAACGAGCTGTGCCGCTTCCGATGTGCCACTCACTACCATCGAAAACTGTTTCCCAAATTCCACTTTTCTCAACAACGGATTGATCGCATCTCCGGCAAAGTTTCCGCCGGCGAGCTGGCCCGCACAAAACATTTTTCCGGTTAACGTTCCCGTCGTCCAATTTACTGCTTATCAAAATGGCAACGGCGGGAATTACGAGCTCCTCCCGTCCAGCCCGTATAAGTACATGGGATTGGACGGCAAGGATCTGGGTGCTGACATTGTCGGCCTAAACCAGGAATTGGCGAACGTCGAATAACACGCCTCCGCCGAAAACGGACTCAGTCTTCAAGGGCGCCCGCTCGTTGCGTATTTTGCAATGGGTGGGCGCCCGATATCAGCGCTCTGGCAACACCGCTGCCAGGGTGTCGAGTGCCAGTTGAATGGCGTGGCTGGACGCCTCCGGCACGCCGCCAACGCTCTGCAACAACGCTGCCCTGCTGATCTTGCGCGCGTCCTCGATCGTGTTGCCCCTTGCCAATTCCGTGATCGCGGAGCCGCAGGCGATGGTCGGAACACAGCCTTTCGCGCGAAAACGAATGTCCGCAATTCGGTTTCCTTGCAGCTTCAGCGAGAGTTCCATGATGTCTCCACACGCCGGATTTTCCAGCGTCGCCACCGCGTCGGCACTCTCCAGTTCTCCTGCATTTCGCGGATTCTTGAAATGGTCGAGCAATTCAGCCGAGTACACACAACAATTGTAAACACCCACCGGGCCGCAATGGCCCGAGAGACTCTCCCCTACAATAGATTTATGCCTCACTCACCCTATCCACGCCGGATTGCATGCCTGCAGCCCAGCGCCACGGTAATCCTGGCCGGCATCGGAGAGTTGGATCGTGTCGTCGCCTGCACGAAGTACTGCATCGACGTGGTCCCGGAACTTCGTCCGGACCCTCAGCCTGCCGAGCGGCCGACGAGTCGAGACGCTAAGGTTCGCGAGAGCAACAGAAGAATCATCGGCGACTCCTGGAATTCGAAAGCTAGCGAAATTCTGGCTGTTGCACCCGATTTCGTAATTGCAGCGGTTCCCTACCAGGAAGCTTCGGTTGTCGAAATTCTGAAGGCTGGCATCCGCTTTCTCGGTCTCGCTCCCCGCACGCTCGCTGATATCTACACCGATATCGCCATAATCTCTGGCGCAGTGGGTGCAGCCGAACGCGGCGCGAAGGTGATCTCTGAGATGCAATCTGCTATCGACAATATGCGGCAGCGCACCGTCGACCTGCGGCGAAAACGCGTTTTCGCCGAAGAGTGGGGGAAGCCGATTATCGCGTCGCAGCCTTGGGTAGCCGAATTGGTGGAGGCCGCAGGCGGAGAATTCTTAGGCCGCCCCGCAGCTTGGTGTGGGACTGGAGATCGCGTCCCGCTAGCCAAGATTGCTGATGGACGGAACTGGGCGAACACAACAGCTGTGCGCAATTCCCAGATTTATTGCGTATCGGATGAGCTGATCAACACTCCCGCCCCCACCTTGCTAGCCGGAATGCGCGCTTTGGCGGGTGCGATTCATCCCGAGGTATTTGGAACGCAACCCGGGCTTCGTCCGATTACTCAGGTACTCTGAGCAGCAAGGCCGCACCGGCAATAATCTCTGCGGCATGATTTAGGATTAATTTATGGCTGCGTCGGGCAATCCGAAGACAGAAGAAGTCCGCCGGGAACTGGACCGTCTCAACTCCGAAGTTCGCTCCGCGGACGAACTGATGAAAAGCATCACTCTCCTCCTCAACCAGGAGATGTTGAAGTACAACTGGGTTGGGTTTTATATGCTGGAGGCTGGCGTCGCGCCCCCGATGCTTGTTCTCGGCCACTATCAGGGCGCGATGACGCCGCACACGCGTATCCCGTTGAATGCGGGCATTTGCGGAGCGGCCGCCTCGTCTGGAAAAACGGTAGTCGTCGATGACGTAAACAACGACTCGCGGTATCTCGCCTGCTCGATCGAGACAAAATCCGAGATTGTAGTTCCGATCTTTGTGCGCGGCCACGTGCGCGGCGAGCTGGATATCGACAGCCACTTTCCGGCAGCCTTCGGCAGCGCGGATCGCGAACTGGTGGAACATTGCGCCCAGCTTGTGGGCCGCCGCCTGGAGAACGAGTAAATGTTGCGCTTCTCGGGTCCGCTCGTATTCCAACCCACGGTTCAGGCAGCGTGAAGGTCATGAAACGCGTCGTCGCCGCGCTCATCCTGAAGGACGATCTTATCCTCGCGTGCCAGCGCACCCGGCACCAGCCGATGCCACTCAAATGGGAGTTTCCCGGCGGAAAAATTGAAGAGGGGGAACAGCCGCGGGATGCGATGCGCCGCGAGTTAGAAGAAGAACTGGGAATCGCAGCCGACGTCGGCCCCGAGGTCACGAGAATCGTCCATGAATACCCCGGCGGCGGATCGGTGGAATTACGCTTTTTCGAAGTCCGTGCTTACCAGGGAGAACTCGAGAACCGTATCTTTCGTGAAATTCGGTGGGTTACGCGGCAAGAGTTATTAGGATTGGACTTCCTTGAAGCTGATTTAGGTTTGGTCAGGGATCTGGCAGCCGGAAAGATCCTCTAGGTCGTTCGAGTGACTGATCCGAACTCGCCGTCCAACCACGCGCCAGCTAACGGACTGGCTGGTTACCTGCGTGCAACCCCTTCCGGAAATCCATAGCTCTAGTCTGCGTGCCGGAATACACTGGACTTACTCTTTGGCGCGGCATCGGTGCGTCTTAGGGCTGCCAGTTATGCTCCCGCACCCGACCGACAAACCAGCAGCGAATAAGCTGGAACTCTTTCCGAAACAACTAAGGGGCAGCTCGTGAAAATTCTGATGACGACCCATTATTTCGCTTCGCATCAGGGTGGCATCGAGATTGTCGCCGGTCAGCTTTTCCGGGAACTCGCCGCCGCTAAGCAAGAAGTCGTCTGGATGGCGTCCGACGTAACGCCTCCACCGGAGGCCACGGGGACGAGTCGAGCGGCAGGCTTGCGGACGTACAACTTCGTCGAACGAAAGATCGGACTGCCGGCTCCGATCCCAACATTTGCCGCCATGAGAAAAACTCGCGCCGAGGTCCGTCAAGCCGACCTTCTCATCGTTCACGATTGTCTCTACCTGACGAATATTTTGGCGTATGCCTGGGCTCGACTTTCCGGAATACCGGTAGTCGTCGTTCAGCACATAGGAAATGTCCCCTATTCCAGCCGTTTCCTGAGCGGAGTTATGAAACTCGCTAACCGGTGGATCACTCGCACCATGCTGCGAGGCGCACAGCAAGTCGTTTTCATCAGTGAAACGACGAAAGAGTACTTCAAGGGAGTATCCTTCCGGACTCCCCCGCTAGTGATCTTCAACGGGGTAGACTCCGACGTTTTCCGACCTCTCCATTTCGCGGAGAAGAAAGTCGACCTGCGCCGCGAGTTCGGATTGCCCGCCGATCGGCCGGTTATTCTTTTCGTCGGGCGATTCGTGGAAAAAAAAGGTCTCTTGGCGCTGCAGCGCATGGTTGAAATGGCGCCGGACTACACTTGGGCGTTTGCCGGCTGGGGACCCCTCGATCCGGGAAAATGGGGCGCACCGAATGTTCACGTTTTTTCCGACCTGCACGACTCGCGTTTGGCCGCACTGTATCGTGCCTGCGATTTACTCGTCTTACCCAGTACAGGAGAAGGATTCCCACTGGTTCTGCAAGAAGCCCTGGCCACTGGATTGGCGGCCCTATGTGGCACCGAAACACTCGCCGCAGATCCGGATATGGCCAGGTTTGTGCGTGGGGCACCTGTTTTTCCCGATAACTCTGAAAGAACAGCCCGGGCGTTCCTGACCTCTATCGCCGACTACTTGAGCTCCGAAGCGGCAGGGGAGAACGAATCCGGCAAATCCAACAAATCGAACGATCGCAGGACCTTTGCCGTTTCGCGTTACTCGTGGCATCACGCGGCGGGTCAATACATGGAAATCGCAGCGCGTTTGGCCGCGTCGCCTGTCTCTTCTTCCGTTGCCATGGGAGCGAGCGCGGGAGACGTCGCTCGATGACCCTGCGTCGCGTGTTGCTGCTGCTGGCCTCGATCACGCTGGGCGTGCTTTTTGTCGTGGTGCTGCTCAGAATCGGCAAAATCAATCTTCGCCAGACGCTGCAGCAGCTACAGAGTGTCAGCCGACTTGCCTTCGTTAAGTTGGTCTTGCTGAATGGTCTGCTGATTTATCTCTCCACCGAGAAGTGGCGCTGCATTGACGTCGCTCAACGTCTTTCTTCGGATTCCGTCCCCTCGAGAATTACATCGTTCGCGGTGACTAGCGCGGGCATGGCGCTCGGCCTGGTCCTCCCCGTGCAAATCGGGATGGCAGCCGCTCGTACACTGGGTACCTATGTGCACGGCAGACCTTTAACGCGAGGCACAGTCGGCACCTTGCTTGAGCAGAGCTTTGACCTCATTATCGTTGCCTTTCTCGCGGGCGCATCCGCTGTCACATGGTTTTTCCGCGGCGGGGCACTCATGTGGACAGCGTCGGCTTCCGTGATGATGGTGCTGGCGCTCCTGGCAATGGCCCCATCGATCCGCCTGATTCGAGGGCTAGGTGGCCCTTGCAATGACGGCAAACCGGCGCCTCGTAACCGCATTCTGCTGGGCTTTCGCGAACTCCAGCACTCCAGCCTCCTGAATGCCTCGCTGGCTCGCCGTCTAGTCATGCTCTCTGCAGTTCGCTTCGGCGTTGTCGTTCTCATGGCGGCTCAGACCGCCGAAGCAATTCGGGTCCACATCCCGCTGTTTCATATGGCAGCGGCGGTGCCGTTTGTCGCCATCGCCACTGTCATCTCGGTAACGCCCGGAGGAATTGGAGTAAACGAGTTAACATCCGTCACGGCGCTCCATTGTTTTGGAACCCCACTGGCGGTTGCCGCGCAATGGAGTGTGGTCAATCGAGTACTCGTGACCGCTTCGTGTTTCACGGTCGCAGCATGCGCTGCTATCCTGTGGGCGGTCGAGAGAATCATAACCAGGACGACCGCGGCACACACCAAGACGGCGGAGATCGGTTTGGGAAAATGTTAAAAGCCGAGGCGCATTGGATTGGCGCGACTCTAGCCCCATTGCAAGCTGCGAAAATTTCGCCGCTTCTCAACGTCGGTAGCGCGACCGCCGCTTTCCGCGAACAGGTGCAGCCCTGGATCGATCAGGAGATCTTTGCCCCCTTACGAAAACGGAATGTTGTGGTCGAGCATCTCGACATCCAGGAGGGCGAGGGTATCGATTTGCGAGGCAATCTGGATGACGATTCGTTTGTCGCCGGGCTCGAAGGCCGCGGGTACCGGGCACTTCTATGTTGCAATCTCCTTGAACATGTGGCGACACCAGCAGCCATCTGTGCGAAGCTCGAACGATTGGTTCCAGTGGGTGGATACCTGGTGGTTACTGTGCCAAACCGCTTTCCCTATCATCCGGACCCAATCGACACAATGTTCAGGCCTGATGTAGCGGATCTGGCACCACTCTTTTCGCACTGCCGGCTGATCCAGGGCAAGGTGCTGGCGTGCGGCAGTGGGTGGGACTACGTTGATCGCGATCCACAAGTCTTGCTCTCCAAGGTGAAGCGGAGACTTTCCGGCATGCGCGAACACGGAGGAGTAAAGGGAACGGCCAGCTTTCTGCCTTGGCTGTTCCGCCGCTTTTACCAGACTTGTGTGCTTTTGCAGAGACAGCCATAAGAATTATGACGAACTCAAACCGCGAGAAATACGATCAGCTTTGGAGTGGCGCATGGGGCGACATGCAGCGCCTCGGACCTGTGCACCGTCGCCAGACCGAAGCGCTGATAAAACTCGTGACCAAACTCAATGTACGCACTGTTCTCGACGTGGGATGCGGAGCTGGCGATAATCTCGCCGCTTTGGCTCATGCCTTGCCCGATCTCGTGCTCTCGGGCGCGGACCTGTCGAAAGAAGCCCTTGCTTTGGCCGCGCAGCGTGTGCCTGCGGCTAGCCTTCAGGAACTCGACGTGCAGAACGGGAAACTCAACCAGTCTTTCGATCTCGTGATGGCCATACAGGTCATTGAACACCTGGACGATGACGCAACCGCGCTGTCGAACATGGCTCTGATGGCGAAGCACTGGGTCCTGGTAACAACGATGAGCGGCCGCATGCGGCCGTCAGAGGCGTCGATCGGGCATTTCCGTAACTACTCGAGCGACGACTTGCGGAAAAAGGCGGCGCATGCGGGGCTGGAGGTAGTCGACATTTTTGGATGGGGATTTCCCTTCTATTCCCCTTTCTATCGAACCGTGATCGAATGGCTTCCGGG
>Ga0302275_10003155_pt1 | contig 16863 bp, 10 predicted proteins | sample III_Bog_N2_2_FD_200229 | JGI IMG/M metagenome (GOLD analysis project Ga0302275, IMG submission 200229) | Peat permafrost microbial communities from Stordalen Mire near Abisko, Sweden - III_Bog_N2_2 | ecosystem: Environmental > Terrestrial > Soil > Wetlands > Peat | place: Sweden: Abisko...
CCCTCGTGAGCCTCGGCGGCCGCGAGAATATCGGATGCGAGAATTTCTCCGCCGGGACCTGACCCGCGGACCTCGGCGAGATTCACGCCACGTTCGGTAGCGAGACGGCGAGCCTTAGGGGAGATCTTTGTCGCTTGAGTGGTCGATGGCGATCCGGAGAGAGTTGCAGCTTCGGATGTAGGAGCAGACGGAGACGGCGCGACCACCGGCGCGGTGTTCTTTCTGCCGGATGTGGACGCTATCTCATCGGCCGGAGGGGTTTCTCCGGGACCCACGATCCAAGCAATAGTCTGGCCCACCGGCACTTCCGTTCCCGGCTGAATTCTGATTCCAGCAAGCAGGCCGTCTCCTGGCGATTCGATCTCCATCACGGCCTTGTCGGTTTCCACTTCTAGAAGTGGCTCGCCTTTTGTGACCGGTTCGCCTTCTTTTTTTAACCACGAAATGAGCTTGCCCGTTTCCTGGGCCATCTCAAGTGCCGGCATTACAACGCTAATCGCCATAATCTAGATAAGCGGTCCTAAGTATTTGTAGAAACGAAGTCGCCACGTTTTTCTGCTAATGGATTAATCTCCCACACTGACCTGTTCGTGCTTTGCGCTGGCTTCAATCATCTCGCGCACACGCTGACTGGGCTTCGATTCGGTTTCGCGGACCGCGGGCAGCGGGCCATCCACGGTAAAGTAATGCCGGCCAGCTACTAGAAGTTCTTCGGCCGGGAAACGGGTGATCACCTCGTGCCCAGTTTCGGTCACTACGATTTCTTCTTCGATGCGGGCGGCGCTCCATCCGTCGGTGGATGGCCAGAAAGTTTCGAGAGCGAAGACCATACCGGGCTTGATTTCGCAGGAGTGCTCAAGCGAGACGAGTCGGCTGATTACCGGCTTTTCCCAAATCGCCAAGCCTATGCCGTGACCGTACTGCAGGGCGAACGCGGCTTCTTCGTTGGGGAATCCGAATTCCTGAGCCTTCGGCCACACCGATGCGATCTCGGCCGTGGTTCGACCCGGACGAACCAACTCAATCGCCGCATCGAGATATTCACGGCATCGCTTGTACGCATCATTCATCGCGTGGGATGCATAGCCGATGGTGAAGCAGCGGTAATAGCATGTGCGGTATCCCATGTAGGAATGAAGGATGTCGTAGTAGACGGGGTCTCCTGGACGCAATACGCGGTCTGAGAATACATGCGGATGAGGATTGCAACGCTCGCCCGAAATCGCGTTCACCGCCTCCACATACTCGGAACCCATGTCGTACAAAACTTTGCTGACGAGTCCTACCGCCTGGTTCTCGCTCAAACCGGGCTTCATCGCACGATAGAGTTCGTCGTAGGCGGCATCAACCATCATCGCCGAGTGATTCAGCAGGCTGATTTCGTCGCGCGTTTTGATGAGGCGCGCTTCCGACATCAAGGCTTGTCCGTCGACGACTTTGATTCCTTCTTTTTGCAAAGCAAATAAAACGGGTAACTCGATGATGTCGATGCCCACAGGCTCTTTGTGCAGGCCGCGCATCTCGAGTTCGATACGAATCTTCTTCGCGACATCTTCAGCGCGCCCCATCTCGGGTGTCATCGCGCCGCGGAGCACGGAGATCCCGGCGCGCGACCGTTCTCCAAGCCAGGGACAATGCAGCTGGTGATGCTTCGCCGCCGATCCGAAATCCCAGAGGATGGGCTCATCGTTCTGCGGCAGGAGCGTGAACCGGTTCGCCTTGTCTTGCGCCCATGTCCCGATGTGCGTTGCGGTCAGGTAGCGGACGTTGTTCATGTCGAAACATAACAACGCGCCCATCTCGGATTTCTTCAGCAAATCTTTCGCGCGGTCCAAACGCTCGCGACGCAGGCGATCGAAGTCGATGCGATTTTCCCAATCGACAGCCATCGATCCATATGTGGGCAGAGCCATAAAGTTTCTCCTTGAAAGCAGGCCAGAGGTTGGAGGTCAGATTGTAGAGGTAAGAATCTCGCTCGATCTATCAATACTGGGAGGCTCTTACCTCTGCAATCTTACCTCTGCAATCTAACCTCTGAACTCTAACTGTCAATCTCCTGCTTATTTTCCGCACAGCGCTCTTGCGGCTTCGAACACTGTTTGCTCGGTTGGTACGGTTACATCCTCCAAGGGCGGCGAAAATGGAATCGGAACATGCATTGCGCCCATGCGTTTGACGGGAGCGTCCAAATCGTAGAAGGCGCCGGTCGCAATCACTGAGGCAAGTTCGGCTGTCACGCCGTAGCGTTCGTAGCCTTCGTCGAGAATGATCGCGCGTGAGGTTTTTTTCGCCGACTCGATCAGAGTCTTCTCATCCAACGGCCACATGGTTCGCGGATCGACCACCTCGGCACTGATTCCAATTTCTTCGAGCATTGTCGCCGCGCCCAGCGCCACTTGCACCATGCTGCTGGTCGCAACCAACGTAATATCCTCGCCGACTCGTTTGATGTCGGCTACGCCGAGCGGCACCGTGTAATCGCCTTCGGGAACTTCGCCTTTCAGCTTATACATCATCTTGTCTTCGAAAAAGACAACTGGATTCTCGTCGCGAATCGCCGCTTTCAGCAATCCCTTGGCATCGTATGGGGTCGACGGCAGCACTACTTTTAGTCCCGGCACGTGGCAGTACCACGCGTGCAGCGATTGCGAATGTTGTGCCGCCGACCGCCGGGTGGCTCCCATCGTCGTTCGCATCACCATCGGGACTTTCCACTTTCCACCCGACATGTAATGGACTTTGGCGGCCTGGTTAACCATCTGGTCCATGGTCAAGGTGATGAAATCGCCGAACATGATGTCGACCACGGGACGCATTCCCGTCATGGCCGCGCCCACTGCCAATCCCGTGAAACCCGCTTCCGAGATCGGCGTGTCGACCACGCGATCTTTGCCGAATTCTTCAAGCAGTCCAGCGAGGACTTTGAACGGCGTGCCCGCCTCGGCCACATCCTCGCCCATGATGCACACCGTTGAGTCGCGGCGCATCTCTTCGGCAAGGGCCTCGCGGATGGCTTGCGCGAAGGTCAATTCTCGAACCGCCGTTTCAGGCATACACGTCCTCGGCTACCTCATCGACACTCGGATACGCCGCTGCTACTGCGGACTCCACCGCGTTCTTCATCTCGGACTGCAATTCGGACTGGACTTGCGCCAGACTCGCCGCGTCGGCGAAATTTTGTTCGACCAGCCACTTCCCAAAATTCAGGATCGGATCCCGTTCCGTCTTCCACTTCTGCTCTTCGGCCTTGGGACGGTAATATTCGCGGTTGATATCGCCAACGTGATGCCCGTGATAGCGATAGGTGTTGCAGAGCAGGAACCCCGGCCCGTCGCCGTGGCGGGCGCGACCCACCAGACGCTGCGCAATGCCGTGAACAGCGCGGACGTCCTGACCATCCACGCTCGCCGCGTCCAATCCAAAAGCGGTGGCGCGCATCAAAATGTCTCCGGCTGTGGTCTCCGAATAATGGGTGTACTCGGTGTAAAGATTGTTTTCGCAGACGTAAATGACAGGAAGTTTGAAAAGTTGCGCGAGGTTCATCACTTCATACAAGACGCCCTGCCCTAGAGCGCCTTCTCCGAAGAAACACACGGCGACCCGACCGTTGCCGAGACGCTTCGCTGCGAAAGCCGCGCCCGTCGCGATGCCCGCGCTGCCGCACACGATCGCATTGGCGCCGAGGTTGCCTGTAGCTGGATCCGCAATGTGCATGGATCCACCCTTGCCTTTGCAATACCCAGCCTCTTTTCCGAGCAGTTCGGCGAACATTCGATCCGGAGAAGCACCTTTCGCCAGGCAATGTCCATGACCGCGATGGGTGCTGGTAATGTAGTCGGCGCGATCAAGAGCTTCGCATACACCGACCGCGATCGCCTCTTCACCGATGTAAAGATGCGCCAAGCCTGGCATCAACGCCCGCGTATAAAGTTCGTTGACCTGCGCCTCAAACTCACGGATGGCCACCATCTGCCGGTACATCCGAAGCCACAATTCAACTTTTTCTGAGGTTTCTTTCGGCTGCGCCGCGGTCGTCATTTTTTCACCCCCGTTGGAACACCTGACATGCGCGCCAGCACGTCAAATACGACCGCAAAATCCAGCTTCTCCCACCCCATGCCGCGTGCGGCCGTCAGAAACTCGTTGCTCACGGCCGTTGTAGGGACGGGAACATTCAGCTTGCGGCCCAACTCCATCGCCAGCAGCATATCCTTCTGCATCATGTTGCAGTCGAACCAGGCCTCTTCCGGTTGCTGCAGAACAAACGGACCCCGATACACAATCATCGGCGACGCAATCGCGCTGTGGATCATCACATCGACCGCAACCTCTCGCGAAATTCCGCTCTTCTCCGCCAACAGCACTCCCTCACAAAAGGCCATCATCTGCACCGCTAGTTGCAGGTTAACTGCGATCTTCATCGACAATGCCACGCCGTTGTCTCCCACGTGCGTGACCTTCGGCCCAATGTCATACAACAACGGCTTGAGGTGTTCGAAGGCTTCTTTCTTTCCGCCCACCATCACCGAAAGTTTGCCTTGCTGCAAAGTGATCACGCTGCCCGACACGGGAGCGTCAATCATGTCGGCGCCCTTCTCGCGAACCTTCGAGGCCAGGGCGCGGCTCACGTCGGGACTCACCGTGCTCATGTCGATGAGAAACTTGCCGGGTCCGATACCGGCGAGCAGTCCGTCGGGACCTTCGGTCACGGCCGCGAGCGCCGCGGAATTCGTGACCATACTGAAAGTAACGTCTGCGGCATTGGCCACGGCCTTCGGAGAATCGGCGAACTGCATGCCCTTTTCGATCAGCCACTGCGCTTTAGACCGCGTGCGGTTGTAGCCGGTTACGGTATGCCCTTTTTCGAGCAGGCGAGCGACCATATTGCCGCCCATCACGCCCAGACCGATGAACCCCAAATTCGCCATGCGACCGTTCCCCTTCGCTGCTAGATTCCCTGATCTTTCTATGGGGGACCTTATCTTTGAATCTTTGCGAGATCTCTCTCTGGAAGATCTTTTTCGTAAAATCGTGATCTATGATTCGTAAAATCGTGATCTATGAAATGAGCGCGGTTCCTATAAAATCTGCGCCGACTACTTCTTCCCCAGCGACGATGAATCCGCGATCACTTGCTTGAGATGAGCTCGCATGGCCTCTCGCGCTAATTCCGGATCACCCTGCTCGACCGCTCGTAGAATCCGCTTGTGATGATACTGGCCGCGGTCTGGACCGCCTTCGACGTTAAAGATGCGGCTGCGCTGCTCGCGCAATAGTCCAACAATCGAATCCAGCAAGGACAGGATCAAGGGATTTCCCGCGGCTTCCGCCAGTGCGAGGTGAAAGTCGAGATCCGCCTCCACGTAGGCTTCTGGATCATTCAGGTTGCGGCTCATCACCGCGACGGCCTCGCGCATCGTGATCAACAGTTGTTCCTCAATCCGAGTCGCCGCCAGACCGGCAATTTCCGGCTCCAGCACCAACCGCAACTCCGCCAGATTTGCCGAGCCTTCCTGGGGATTGATGCGAATCATCAGGTCCAAGGACTGGCGCATCGCCTGTGAAGTGCCATTGGTCACGAAAGTTCCGCGGCCGGAATAGGCTTCCACCAGCCCCTTTTCGCGAAGCGTCTTCACAGCTTCGCGAACGGCTGTGCGGCTTACGCCAAAGCGCTGGGCCAGATCGCGCTCCGCCGGCAACTGGTCGCCGGGCTTCAGTTGGCCTTGCAGAATCGAATCTTCCACTTGCTGGACGATTTGTTCAAACAGGCGGGAAGTCTTAACCGCCCGGTATAACGGTTTGGCGGCGAGCGGATCCTCCAAGTCATTGGCCATAATGCCCCTCATATTCGCGACCTCCGATGACGATGGTATTGTGGTCTGACCACTATACCATAACGTTCGATTGTCGGAATCCCCTGTTATCGCTTACTGAATCCAGACCGTCTTGATGTTGACAAACTCGCGAATCCCACACTCCGCCAGCTCGCGACCGTGTCCCGAGTACTTCACCCCTCCAAAGGGTAGCCGCGGATCGGAGGCCACCATTTTGTTGAGAAATACCATGCCCGCGTCGAGGTCGTTGATGAACCGTTCCGTCTCAGCGGGATCCTTTGTCCAAGCACTGGCACCGAGTCCAAAGCGGCTGTCGTTGGCCAGTTGAATCGCCTGATCGACGCTGTCGACGCGGAATAGCGACGCCACCGGACCGAAGAATTCTTCTTTGTACGCGGGCGAGTCCCGGGGAATATCAGTCAGCACAGTTGGCGCATAGAAACTTCCGTCGCGGTCCAGAGGATGGCCGCCTGTCAGCACGCGCGCTCCAGCCGCAACCGTTTTCTTCACATCGGCATCAAGCGACGTAACTGCATCCGCATTCGCCAACGGACCCAATTGCGTCGCGTCATCGAAGGGGTCGCCAATCCGCAACTCTTGCATACGCTTTACAAACTTGTGTTCGAACTCGTCGGCAATTTTTTCAGAGAGGATAAAACGCTTGGCGGCAATACACGATTGACCGTTATTTTGCACACGGGCATCGACCGCGGTCGCGATCGCGGCGTCGAGATCGGCACTGGGCATCACAATAAAGGGATCGCTGCCACCGAGCTCAAGCACAACTTTCTTGATGCGGCGGGCAGCAGAGATGCCAACTTGAATTCCCGCGCCCTCGCTACCCGTCAGCGTCGCGGCAACCACGCGCGGGTCATTCAAGATGCTGTCCACCGGCCCTGAACCGATCAGAAGCGTCTGGAATACGCCCTCGGCGAATCCTGCACGCCGCACGATCTCTTCAATCTTCAGCGCGCATTGGGGAACGTTCGAAGCGTGCTTCAACAGGCCGACATTGCCCGCCATGAGCGAGGGTGCGATAAAACGGAAGACCTGCCAGAAAGGAAAATTCCAGGGCATAATCGCGAGAATTGGACCGCTCGGAAGATAGCGAATAAAACTGCGTTTGGCACCTGTTTCGACGACTTCGTCGGCGAGAAATTTCTCCGCGTTTTCCGCGTAATAGCGGCAGCCCGTCGCACATTTGGCAGCCTCCGCCACTGCCGCCTTGAGCGGTTTGCCCATCTCGAGAGTCATTAATCGGGCGCACTGTTCTTTCTCGCTCTCGAGAATTTCAGCGGCGCGCAGCATGTTTTTCGCGCGCTCCGCAAAAGTAGTTTTTCGGTGGACTCGAAATGCGGCAGCTGCCAATTGCAACTTTTGTTCGATTTGCGCTGCGGTGAGAGGTTCGAAAGTCTTCAGCACTTCGCCGGTTGCAGGATTGGTACTCGCGATAGCCATGCGTCGTTTTTCCTTAGCTGGTCGATTTTGCGCCAACTTATCGGTTTCGACCAGAAACTTCGCTTGGAGAGGGGGAAGCTGTCTTGTGGTCGAACCACAATACTACTTGACGGGTGGGCCACGTCAAGGCTATACATTCACAGCGCTTGATCTTACTCCCAGTCGAAACCAACCGTGTACTTGTTCGGCCCGGAAAACTGTTCCATCCTCTGTTTCGAGGATCTGGAGGTTGTAAATGCATTCTCCGTTGAATGGCATGCGCATCGTAGCTGTGGTGTGCCTCCTGCTGGCTCTCAGCCTGTCCGCCTTTTCGCAATCCACAACCGGTCGCATATTAGGGAGCGTGACCGATCAATCGGGCGCGGGCGTCTCGGGAGCCGCCGTCGTGATCACCGACACCCAACGCGGAACCACTCGCGCCGTCGCCACCGACGCCTCGGGAGATTATGCTGCTCCCGATCTGCAGCCCGGCGTTTATAAGGTTAAGGCAGAGGCCAAAGGATTCAAGGCGGTCGAGCGAGTCAACATTGCGCTGGAAGTAGCGCAAGACTTGCGGGTCGATGTCACCTTGCCGCCCGGCTCGGTTTCGGAGACCGTCGTCGTCACCGACGAGGTTCCTCTGGTTGACAGTACTTCCTCTACATTGGGGGGAACGCTTAGTAATTCCGAGATTAACGACCTCCCGCTCAACGGCCGAAATTACGAGAATCTTCTGCAACTGCGCCCCGGAGTCGTCCGCTATCCGGGCGGCGGCTTCTCCACGACCAGCACCAACGGCTTGCGCGCCGAAGATAACGCCTACTTTATTGAAGGCCTGTTTAACAGCGAACCATACTCTGGGCAGGCGATCGTCAATGGCGCCGGGATCGCGGGTGACTCTGCGACCATCCTTCCGATCGACGCGATTCAGGAGTTCAACATTCAGCAGCTTCCGCCCGCGGAATATGGCTGGAAGCCAGGTTCGGTCGTCAACGTAGGTCTGAAGTCCGGCACGAATGCCATTCATGGGACCGCCTTCGCATTCGGCCGCGACGGTGATGTCTTCGACGCGCGCAATTACTTCAACACGGTGCCGAACTCGAAGCTGCCGCGAACCCTGGAGCAATATGGCGGCAGCGTGGGCGGTCCGATCATCAAGAACAGGGCGTTCTTCTTTGGAGCCTACGAAGGCCAGATGTATGACGTGGGCAATTCGTTTAGCGGGATTACCAGCCCGTTCATGCCCGCGTCCCTGACTGATGCTACGAATTGTCTGGCGATTGCCGGTGACTGCGCTAACAGCATTACCGATGCAATCAATGATCTGACTGCTGAGGGGGTCGCCATCAGCCCGGCAAGCTTGCAAGTTGCGGGTTGCACGACAACGGGCGGCACAGTTTCATGCAACGGCAAGGGCTTCCCTTTAAACAACACACAGTCCATCGATATCGCGAACGGATTCAGCAACGATGTTGGCGTTAAGAACGTAGTTACAAAGGTAGATTTCCGGATAAGTGAACGGCAAAGCGTCAGCGGCATGTATTTTTTCGGAAACAACACAGGAACGGTGGAAGACTTTCCCGAACTGCAACAGAATTGGCTCTCGAGGATTCACACCCGCGCGCAGGTGATTGGCGGCAGTTGGATTTGGACTCCGAGTTCGCGCTGGGTCAACGAAGCTCGCGCCGGTTACAACCGCTTGTACCAACCAACATTGCCGGGCGATCTGAACACGCCAGCCTCAAGTTACGGATTGGACACGGGTGTAACTGGGCCATTCACCGGAGGCCTGCCGCGCATTGGTTTCGGCGGCCACTTCTTTCCCGGCCTCGGCGGTTTCAAATGGCCGAAGTTCCAGGGTCCGGACGATGTGATTCAGTTTTCGGATCACATTTCGTACATCTCCGGAAAACACTCGATCAAATTCGGTGGCGAATTTCACCGCAACAACGTGACCAATGCAGCTTACGGCAATGCGCGAGGCAGTATCACGTTTCTTGGGGGTAACACCCCCGACCCCAACAATCCGGGATTGTTCTTGAATACGACGACGCTCGAGGATTTTTTCTCGGGCGCTCCCTTTAAGGCGTCGGTCGAAATCGGGAATCCAACACTAAACCTGCACAATTGGGCGACCGGTTTGTTTCTGCAAGACGACTGGCGCATCGCGCGAAATGTAACCGTGAATCTCGGGGTACGCTACGAGTTCAGCTCAGTTCCGTCAGAAGACCATAATCATCTGGGCAACTTCGATCCGACAGTGGGGCTGGTGCAAGTCAACACCGGAAGCCACCCCATCAGCAGCCTTTACAATCCTGACCACAGGAATTTCAGTCCCCACGTTGGATTTGCCTGGGACACGAACGGGACAGGCAAGACCGTCCTCCGAGGCGGCTTTGGGCTGACGTACGAGACGGTCAACTGGCAATCGTTCATCGCCTTCAACAATGCCTTTGGACCCGGCAGCGTTCCCACCGGTGCGATCATCGACGGATCGGGGGACACGGCGGGAGGCAACATTACGACCGGTAATATCACGGTCTTCCCGAATTTCCCCTGGGATAACGGCCCAATTTATGGCAGCCCGACGATTAATTGCTTCAACAGCCCCTGCCCGATCATGAGCGTGGATCGCAACCTGACTACGCCATACGTCTGGAACTGGACCTTTAGTATGCAGCACGCATTCACTCCCAACATCACGTTGGAAATGGCCTATGTGGGTAATCACGGTGGAAATCTGGTCGGCATTCGCGACATCAACCAACCGCCGGTGGGATCGGGCTGGCCCGCTCAGAGCGTCGCTAACTGCGTCGCATCCGGGTACACGGATCAAACCTTCTGCGCTCCAGACAGCACTGGACTCGAGGAAGCGAACCGTCCCTTCGCCACCAAGTTCCCCTACTTGAGCAATGTCTTTCAAATGGCCAACGTCTATCGCTCGAATTACAACGGTCTGCAGGTCACGTTGAACTCGAGGAATTTTCATGGATTGAGCATGGTTGCTGGCTACACCTATGCCCACGCTCTTGATGACGTGGGTGCAAACTGGGATTTCGGCTACGGCTCTGGACTTCCGCAGAACGCTCACAATGTTGCCGCGGAATACGGAAACAGCGACTTCGATGTGCGTCACCGTCTCACGGTCTCGTTCACGTACGCTATCCCCGGCAAGAAAGGTTACGCACAGTCCTTGGAAGGTTGGGAACTCAATTCCATCGTCACCGTACAAAGCCCGCAGTACTGGGGTCCAATGGACGAAGGAACGGATGCATCCGGCATCGGTCCGCTTCCGGTGAGTCCTCCTGCCCAAAGCCCGATTCGCTGGAATTTCTTCGGAAACCCAAACGACTTCAAATCCAGCGCTACGGGCATACCGTTCTTTCCAGGACAACAGATTCAAGGGGCGCCGACCACAAACGCGACTTGCAACGCAAAGGCATTGGCGCTGGATGGCGGCAATACAGCGGGTCCTGCCAGCACAGCGCTTAATTTGTTCGGATGTTATGCGAACGGTAATTCTGTGATGATTCCGCCCGCCCTCGGGAGCTTTGGCAACATGGGCCGCAACACGTTCCCTGACACGGGCTTCCGCAACGTGGATTTCTCAGTTGCTAAAAACTGGCATTTTGGCGAGCGCCTACATGCCCAGTTCCGCGCTGAGTTCTTCAACATTTTCAATCACCCGAATCTCGCGAACCCTTACGGCGGACAGAATGGCTTCGGCTTCAACGATCCTTCCGTTCAGCCATTCGGATGCGCGTGCGCTACTCCGGACGTTGCCGCAGCTAACCCCGTAGTCGGTTCCGGTGGCAGCCGTGCTGTGCAATTGGGCTTGAAGCTTATTTTCTGATCTCGCGATATTCGCAAGCGAGGTTTCGTAAAATCGGGGTCGGATCTTTTCCGGCCCCATCTTTTCCGCCAGAAAGGAATCCACTCCGTGTTCCGACCGCCGAACCACCTTCCCCAGGTTTCAAAGTCTTTCCGGGCTCTTGCCGGTTTTTTCTCCACCATCCTGTTTTTTATAGCTACCGCGAGTTTCTCGTGCTTCGCGGATGAACATGCCGAGCGCACGATTGAAGAAATCAAGGCAGAGGCCGTCCATCGCGCCGAGGTGGGGCAGTATCCGCTGATTGGGTTGAATGCCGACGATGTGCGCGAAGCCTTCAAGTCGGTTCATACGCGCGATAAGGACGAATGGGCGAATGCCTTCATGGGCGTGGCTGATCGCTACATGAATGAGGCAAAGTCGATTGAGAAGACAGACCCGGCGAAGGCCAACGCCGACTACATTCGCGCCTGGCGCCTCTACTCTTTTGGACGCTGGCCCATCCCCGCGTCTCCTGCCAAGCAGGCGTCTTATGAAAAGGCGTTGGAAGCGTTCCGCGCTCACGCAAAGTTCTGGGATCCTCCGATGGAGATTGTGAGGATTCCATTTGAAGGAAAAGAAATCATAGGCTACCTGCGGCTGCCGAAGAATAGCAACGGCCCAGTGCCGCTCGTACTCGCGGTCAACGGACTCGATAGCCGTAAAGAGGATTTGGCCGAAAGTTTTGCGGCGATTCTTCCGTTTGGCGTTGGATATCTCGCCGTCGATGGTCCAGGCACCGGTCAGAATCCGATCAAGGTCAGTGAAACCGCCGACCGCATGTTATCGCGCGTGCTCGACTATATCGCCACACGTCCCGAGATCGACAAGACTCGCGTAGCCATGCACGGCGTTAGTTGGGGAGCGTATTGGGCGACCAAGATGGCGATTGTTGAACGGGCGCGGCTGAAAGGCGCGAGCGCGCAGTCGCCTCCGGTTGACACTTTTTTTCAGAAGGAATTTTTGACGAATTCCCTGATCGGCAATCGCGAATATCTGTTTGACCAGGTTCCCGCGCTGATGGCGATCTTCGATAACGTCCATACCATCGACGAGATGGCCGTCGAGTTGCCGAAAATGTCGCTTGTCAAACAGGGTTTGCTCGGCAAACCGATGGCTCCGATGCTCATCCTCGCCGGCGTCAAAGACACGCAGGTGCCCATCTCAGACATCTACCTTCTTATGAGCAACGGCGATGTGCCCAAGACGGCATGGGTCAATCCGCTGGGCGGACATCTTGGCAGGCAGGTTGGCGTCTGGCCCGATCCGCGAATTTTCAAAGAGGTGATCATCCCCTGGCTCGTGCGCATCCTGGAGCCAGAAACCGTCAAGTAATCGCATCCGCTTTTTCTGTGTCGACAGGCGACCCGGCCGTTCGCACGGAACACCCGGACTGCCACTGAACGACAACTCATCCATAAAGACCAAGGACAAACAGCCGCGATGGAGACCCTTACACCCACGCAAGCGAGTACGCGGCAAGGCGAGCCGACGCCCAGCAAACTCCCCTTCTATCGCGTTCTGTGGGTGCAGGTGCTGTTCGCAATGGCACTCGCCATCGTGCTGGGATACGTGGACCCCGCGCGCGCCATCGCCATGAAGCCGCTCGGCGATGCGTTCATCCGCCTGATCTCGATGATCATCACTTTGATCATTTTCTGCACTGTGGTGACAGGGATCGCGGGCATGGAGAACCTGAAGAAAGTCGGCCGCGTCGGCGGCATGGCGCTTCTTTATTTCGAGATCGTTTCGACGATTGCCCTGCTGATCGGTCTCGTGGTGGGCAACGTGGTCAAACCGGGCGGCGGTTTTAACGTCAACGTCGCTACCTTGGACTCCAAGTCTGTCGCGGACTACGCCGGCCAAGCCAAAGCGCAAACTGTCACCGAGTTTCTGATGCACATCATCCCAACAACTGTCGTGGACGCCTTCGCCAAGGGAGACATTCTTGAAGTTGTGTTCGTCGCACTGCTCTTCGGTTTCGCCATGTCAGCTTCCGGCGCGCGCGCTAAACCAATGATCGACTTCATCGAGTCTTTCACGCACGTCGTCTTTTCCGTGACGCGCGTGCTCATGAAGTTCGCGCCCATCGGTGCCTTTGGCGCCATGGCCTATACCGTTGGCAAATTCGGACTGGCATCCCTAGGCCCGCTCGCCAAGCTGATAGGAACCTTCTGGTTGACCTCCGTCTTGTTCGTGGTAGTTGTACTCGGACTGGTCGCGTGGGCCGCAAGTTTCAGCATCTTTCGCTTTCTCGCCTATATCAAAGAGGAGATCTTGCTGGTCTTGGCCGTGAGTTCTTCAGAAATTGCCATCCCTACGCTGATGGCGAAGCTGGAAAAACTTGGCTGTTCGAAATCGCTTGTCGGCCTCGTGGTTCCGACCGGATTCACCTTCAACACAGACGGCACCAGTCTCTACATGACCATGGCGGCGCTCTTTGTCGCGCAGGCTACGAATACGCATCTCACCTTGACGCAACAGCTCACAATTTTCGCTGTAGCGGTTCTCACATCTAAGGGCGCCAGCGGGGTCCAAGGAGCGTCGTTCATTGCCCTCGTCGGCACGTTGTCGGTTATTCCAAGCATTCCCGTGGCTGGCATGGCGCTGATCCTCGGCATCGACCGTTTTCTAAGCATGTTTCGCGCCCTGGTCAACATGATCGGAAACGGAGTCGCTACTCTCGTGCTCGCGCGCTGGGAGGGTGAACTCACCGGCCAAGCGTTGCAAGAGAACTTGCTTCGCCCTCAATCGCAGGCGTGATCCGCGAATTTTGACCTGATCTTTTTTCTTTCGGAGCGAGATTCTTCTCTTGCCTGTGCACTAGTGATTCATTCACAGCGTTACCGCAACGCCGTTCCTTTGGCTAGAATCACAACATTCGTCGCCTCGTCGCTTCGTCCTGGCAACAGCCGGTCCGAAATCGGACTCTAATTTTCGAGGTGTGTCATGAAACCAGCTAGCTCTTCGCGTTTCGCTCTTCTCTCCGCCGCCGCCCTTTTCCTAGCGATCGTAGTCGTGCTGATGGTGCGCGTGGACATGCAGGTCGGCGCTGCTCCAGCGTTCAAGGGAGTTTTGACTTGGCACAACGACAACATGCGGACCGGACGCAACTCCAGCGAGACCGCGCTCACTCTCAAAAACGTCAACTCGAACACATTTGGAAAGCTTTTCGTACTCACTACCGACGGCAAGGTCGACGCCGAGCCTTTATACGTACCTGCCTTGAGCGTGGGAGGTAACACGCACAACGTTCTTTTCGTAGCCAGCGAAAATGATACCGTCTACGGCTATGACGCCGATAACGGTGCGGTCTTATGGCAGGTGAGCGTGCTCGGATCCGGCGAAACCGCCTCCGATGACCGTGGTTGCGGGCAGGTATCCCCGGAAATTGGAGTGACATCGACTCCGGTGATCGACCCCGCCGCTGGACCTCACGGTACGATTTACCTGGTTGCGATGAGCAAGGATTCCGGTGGAAATTATCATCAGCGGCTGCACGCGCTTGATATTACGTCTGGTGCGGAGGAGTTTGGCGGCCCGGTCACTATCGCCGCTCAATATCCCGGTACCGGCGATAACAGTCAAAATGGCAATGTCATTTTCGATCCGAAGCAATACAAAGATCGCGCCGGATTGTTGCTGCTCAATCACGTGGTCTACACGAGTTGGGCGTCGCATTGCGATGACCGCCCCTACACGGGATGGATTATCGGCTACAACGAAACGAGTCTGGCGCAGACATCGGTGCTCAATGTAACTCCGAATGGCAGCGAAGGCGCTATCTGGAACGCAGGGGCGGGTCCGGCCGCCGACTCGAGCGGCAATATTTATTTCCTCGATGCGAACGGAACCTTCGATACCACCCTCAACGGAAGTGGTTTTCCGGCGAATGGCGACTACGGAAATGCCATCACGAAGCTCTCCACCAAGAAAGGGCAGTTGGCGGTCGCCGATTATTTCAACATGTATAACACAGTGAGCGAGTCTGATGCGGATGAAGATCTAGGGTCGGGCGGGGCGATGGTGGTGCCGAATGTCAAGGATTCCAACGGAGGTGTACATCAACTCGTAGTCGGCGCTGGCAAAGACTCGAATATCTACATCGCCAACCGCGCGAACATGGGAAAATTTAATCCCAACAACAACAGTCAGATTTACCAGGAATTAACGGGCGCGCTCTCCGGTTCCGTGTTCTCGGCTCCGGCGTTCGCGGATAATCGAATTTACTACGGCGCAGTCGGCGATCACGTCAAAGAGTTTTCCTTTAACTCGAATGCCCAGTTGAATTCGACGCCCACCTCATTAACGACAACCCAGTTCGGCGATCCCGGAGCCACGCCAAGCATCTCGGGCAACTCCGGAAGCAATCTGATTCTGTGGGCGACGGAGAATACTTCTCCGGCAGTTCTGCACGCTTATAGCGCGAATAATCTGGCTGTGGAGTTGTACAACTCGAATCAGGCTGCGGGCGGGCGCGACAATTTTGGCAACGGCAACAAGTTCATCACACCTCTGATCGCAAACGGGAAGGTCTACGTCGGAACAACAACAGGAGTCGGCGTGCTGGGACTGTTGCCATAGAAATTTGTGCTTCCGGTCTGAGGACGGGCGCCGCCCGTCCTCTTTCTCGCTTGATCGATCAATCTCGATCGGTCAATTCGAATTTCCCGCGAGTGGCAAAAACACTAAAAAACGCGTGTCGCCGGGTTGCGAATTGACCTGAACATTTCCCCGGTGCTTCTTGACGATGCGTTGCACGGTGTCGAGGCCAAGGCCTGTTCCTTGCCCCACTCCTTTGGTAGTGAAGAACGGCTCGAAGATGTGGCCTTTCACTTCAGGGGAGATGCCAGGCCCGTTGTCGGCAATCTCGACTACCACGCAGCCGTCGTCTTTGTATGTACGGATTCTCAGCTCACCGTTTCCAGCCATGGCGTCGATCGCATTGTCGATGAGGTTGGTCCACACTTGATTGAGTTCGCTGCCGAATGAATTCACGAGAAACGGGACGCGCTGGTAATCGCGCTTCACGGTAACGCCTCGCTTGATCTTGTAATTCAGGATAGTGAGCGTCGTTTCCAGACTCTTCACAATGTCGACGTTCTGCACCGGAGACTGATCCATGTAGGTGTATTCCTTGATGGCACAGACCAGGTCGGAAATGCGGGACGTGCTGCTTTCGATTTCATTGAGTAAATTTGCAATCTCTACGGAGGCCGCAATCCGCACCAGAGCCGCGCGCGCTGTATCGGGTTCTAAGGCTGCAAACAAAGATTCCAGTTGTTGCGGCTTGACATTTTTCCGTGCCAAATCGGCGGCCAGTTGCCACAAGTCGGTCTGGCCGTGGCTGCGCAACAACGAATCGATCCGCTCTTCGAGATCACTCGCAGTCAAAGCGTCCGGTGGATGGTCGTCATGTTGCATGAACGCCGCTTCCATTCGCTCAATCTCCGCCCGCTGTTCAGGGGTCAGGTTTCGCCGGCCGAGTTCGACGCTGGCCACCTTGATCTTTTTCATGACATCGCGCAACTGGCTTGTGGCTCGCCGTGCCGCCGAAGCTGGATTATTCAGCTCATGGGCAAGTCCTGCGGAAAGTTTGCCCAACCCTGCCAGCCGGTCGCGCTGTTGCTCGATGCGCGTCGCCTCGCGAATTCGGTCCGACATCAAGCCCACTAAGCGCTGCACCAATTCCGGCATTTTTTGTACCAGTTCCGGGAAGCGCGC
>Ga0302275_10003159_pt1 | contig 16857 bp, 12 predicted proteins | sample III_Bog_N2_2_FD_200229 | JGI IMG/M metagenome (GOLD analysis project Ga0302275, IMG submission 200229) | Peat permafrost microbial communities from Stordalen Mire near Abisko, Sweden - III_Bog_N2_2 | ecosystem: Environmental > Terrestrial > Soil > Wetlands > Peat | place: Sweden: Abisko...
TGGCAAAAAAAGAAATGATTGGAACCAAGCCGAAGTCGGCGGGCCGGTTGTTCGCCGGGACGTGCCTCGTGCTGGCCCTGCTGAGCGCCTCGGCCTTCGGGCAGACGCTCAGGATCAACAGTTCCCATGCTTCTCCCCGTTCCACGCCCGAGCAGACGGGCTTCCAGGACGCAATCGTCAAGGAGGCCTTCAGGCGGATCGGGATCGAGGCCGTCATCGTCCACCAACCTTCGGAAAGGGCGCTGCAAAACGTCCAGTCGGGCGTGGACGACGGCAATTTCGCCCGCGTCGCCGGCCTGGAAGCCAAATACCCGAACATGGTCATGGTGCCGGAAAAGATCGCCGATTTTTTTTTCACCGTTTTCACCAAGGACCAGGCCCTGTCCGCTTCGAGCTTTGCCGACCTGCGGACGAAAAACGTGGCCATCGTCATCGGTTGGAAAATCCTCGAGGACAATCTGGCCGGAGCCAAAACCCTGACCAAGCTCAAAAACGGAGAAAACCTCTTCGCCTTCCTGGCCGAGGACCGTTGCGACGCCGTGGTGTACGACCATTTGCAGGGGCTGGAAGTCATCCGGCAAAAAGGCTTGACCGGCATCCGGGCGGTCCTGCCGCCCCTGGCCACGCTGCCCGTGTACCTGTATTTGAACAAGCGCCACGCCGCGCTGGTCGAGCCTTTGGCCCTCGCGCTGGCCGGAATGCGCCTGGACGGAACCAGCGAACGCCTGACCCGGGAGGCGCTCGCGGAGGCAAGCGCGCCCTGACGCCGGCCTGTTCTTGTCCGGCAAATTTTGATAGCCGCCAGGACATGCAAGACGACGCGCAAACAGTCCGGCTCAAGATCATCCTGGCCTACCAGGGCACGGATTTCGAAGGCTGGCAACTCCAGGCGGGCCGCCGCCCGGCCCGGACCGTCCAGGGCTGCCTGGAACAGGCCCTGGCCACTCTGGCCGGGGGGCCGGTCAGGGCGCACGGCTCGGCCCGCACCGATTCCGGGGTCCACGCCCTGGAGCAGGTGGTCCACGCCGACGTGCCGGCCGCTCGGGCCGGGCTGCCCTGGCAACGCGCCCTGGACGCCCTGGTTCCCCGCGACATGGCGGTTTTGGAGGCCGCGCCCGCCCCAAGCGGCTTCCATGCCCGCTTCGACGCCGTGGGCAAACGCTACGCCTACACCCTCTGGACCGAGCCTCGTTTTGTAATACCACAAAGACGACAGTTTGTATGGCAAACGGGACCACTCGATGTGGACGCCATGCGCCAAACCGCCGAAATCCTGGTCGGACAGCACGATTTCGCCGCCTTCGCCAACAGCGGCTCGGACGTGCGCACCACCGTCAGGCACGTCAGCGCCATCCGGACCCGGGGCGGCGGGTTTCCGGGCGAACTGGTTTTCGAGTTCGAGGCCGAAGGTTTTCTCAAACAGATGGTGCGCAACCTCATGGGAACCCTGGTTGCGGCGGGCAGGGGTAAAGTGAATGCCGAGGCCGTCCGATCATGTCTTGAGATGAAGGACAGAACCAGGCTCCCGGCCACGGCGCCGGCCCAGGGGCTGTGCCTGGAACGGGTGTTTTACGGAGAATCCGGTGGCAGGCGATTGGTATTTGGACATTCTCCCTCCGACGAGCCAGACCGCGAGCGGGACCGGCGCGCCCTCGACCAGGGTCGCGCGGACGCCGGCGACCGGGGAGGGCCAAAATAGAACGGGCTCCGGCGGCGGCCTGGTCAGTCCGCTGGCGAGCGGCCTGGACCGCCGCCTGAACGCCTTCCAGAACGCCCTGTCCTCTTTCGTCTGGCCGAGCAAGACCGACGCCTGGTTTCAGTCGCGCCTGGTCGTCCAGAGCCCCGGTTCGGCCGGTGAGCTCGCGGCGAACGTTCCGCAACTCAGTACGGTTTCCAATCCAAACAAGTTCTATTCCAAGGGCGGGGACCTTTCGGGGCAAAGCGGCATTGCCGCCGGCGACTACGCCTTCAACCTGACCATGGGCTCGTCCCGGGAAACGATCGCTGTCAGCGTGGGCGAGGGCGACACCTGGGGCGACGTGTTGGGGAGCGTGCAATCGGCCGTCAACGCCGCGCCTCTTCCGGTCCAGGCCGACGTGATCTCGCAGCGGACCCCGTTTTCGGTTGAACCGGACCTGGCCGCCACGGGCGGGGTGCTGGCGCTTTCGGTCAATCCCGGCCGGCCGGACCAAAGCGTCAGCCTGGCCGACATCTCCGGACATCTGTTGGGCGCACTCGGCGTCCAGGCGACGCAAAATCCCATCGCGCCCGCCACCCGGGGCACTTACCAGGTCCAAGGGAGGCAACTGTCCCAGGCTTCGAGCGTGCGTTCCACCGCGTTCGACGCCAACGCGCCCACCAGCCTGGCCCTCGGCCGCCACGACTTCGCCGTCAACGTCTCCACCAACGGGGTCGCCGGCGCCCCGCCGACCACGTACGTCTCCAAGGCTTACGACCCGAACGCCTCGACCACGCTCGCGCCCGGAAACTACACCTTCAGCTACCGCTTCGGCGAAGAGAACAAAACCCTGACCGTGGGCGTCAAGTCCGGCTGGACCTGGAACGACGTCTTGCAGTCCGTCGCCGCGAGCATCAACGGCCAGGCCGTCTGGACCTCGGCCTCGAAGACTCTTCCGACCGGCCAGTCCTCGTTTTCCCAGCCCGGCCTGGCCGCCTCGGTGCAGTCCTCGCCCCTCCCGTCGGCAACCGCCCAGGGCGTGTTCACGAACGGCGCGGTGCTGCGGGTTGGGACCGAGGCGCCCTTTGCCGGACAAAACTTCAGCCTGTCAGACGGTTCCGGGGGACTGCTCGCTTCGCTTGGGCTCACGACCAAACTGACGGGAACGCCGCTGTCGATAACGGTGCAGAGCGGCTGGACCTGGCAGGACGTCATGGCCCGTATGGCCAACACCATCAGCTCCAGCGTGCCCGAGGTCGCGGCCGAGGCTTCCGACCAAACGTTCTATTCCGGGGCCGTGCCCGGACAAACCATCGTCAACACCCAGGGCGTGGGGTTGAACGTGGCCGTCGGCGATCCGCGCATCGGCCGGCGCATGACGCTGGGCGACGGGGCCACCGGGCTGCTCGCCTCGTTGCACCTGCTCGCAGCCGCCCCGGCCCAGGACGGCAAAATCGTCGTGGACGGCCAAACCCTGGTGTCGGAGAACAATACCTACGCCGTGGACCAGGGCCGCCTGCAACTGGGCCTGGAGTCGAGTTTCGACAGCGTCCTGCCGGTCAGCGTGGTCCGGAGCATGGATCAAATAACCAATGGATTCAGCGATATAATAAACAGCTACAACGATCTCCAATCATACATCAACAAGACCAAGGGGAGCTGGAACAGCGCCCTGAGCCGGACCCTGGCCGCCCCGGTTTCGGGCCAGGCCGGCAACCTCGCCTGGATGGGCGTGAGCGGCTCAGCCAAAGGCAATCAACTCTGGACGCAAGGCCAACCCTTCTTCAGCGCCCTCGTCACCGACCCGGAGCGCGCCGGGACGGCCCTCGCGGGCCAGCCTGGCGGTCTTATCCCGGCCTGGCAACAAGCCGTGAACAGTGTGCGCCAAAACGGCCTGGAGAGTTACCTCAACGCCGAATCCCCCCTCGGCCTGCCGCCGGAAACGGTGCAAAGCGAATTCGACCTGGAGAAAAAACACCGGCTGCTCAATCTGCTGGGGTAAAGAAGAAAGACGGAGGGAAACTTTTTTGGAAAAAAGTTTCCCCCGGACCCCCTTCAAAACTTTAAAGGGTGTCGTCGGATGACGAACAAAAGCCATATTTTGTTGTATTATTAAGCTGTTGCAACGAGTTTCCGGTTTATCTTAAAGCGGGGGGGCGGCAGCCCTTTTTTGGAAGAAAGAGTGGTTCTGCTTTTAAGCCCGAACGCGTCAGTGCATTGAAGAGGAAAACCAGAACCACGGGTATTTTCCCCGAGGGCTGCGCCCCGGCTCCCATAAAAGCGGATACAGAGCGCCTGAACCGGGGCGGCCTCAAACTTTAGGGGGTGTCCGACCCCCCTGGGGTGGATGAGAAGAATTATTGTTTCAGGGAATTAGGCTGGGCATTCTGGGCTAAACGGGCGGGAAAGCGATTTTCCTTGGAGCGCATCGACTTCGACGCCGCCCCGGCGGGCATGGGTTTGCCGTACAGCCAGCCCTGGGCGAAATCGCAGCCGGCCACCGAAAGGAACTCGTGCTGCATGGCGGTTTCGACCCCCTCGGCGACCACTTCCAGCCCCAGGCGCTGGAAGAGCTCGATAAAGCCCGAAACCATGGACCGCGCGCGCGAATCGTGCTCCAGGGTCTTGATCAAGGAGCGGTCCAGCTTGACGATATGCACCGGGTATTCCACCAGCACGGACAGGGACGAATAGCCGACCCCGAAATCGTCCACCGCGATGCGGAACCCGCTGGAGATGAGCCTGCCGATGATGATCTTGGCGGCGGCCGGATCGGCGATGATCATGGACTCGGTGATTTCGAGCACCACCATGCCCGGGTCTATGCCGTAGACGCCCGCGCGTTCGATCAAGTCCTCGACGAAGTCCTCGTCCTGGAACTGGTTTCTGGAGACGTTGATGGACAGCCGCGCCGGAGTTCCTTCGGCGGACCATTCCCGTATCTGGGCGAACGCCATGTCCAGGGCCTGGCGGCCGATTTGCGTGATCAGCCCCTCTTCCTCGGCGAAGAATATGAAATCGTTGGGATAGACCAGCGTGCCGTGAAGGTTCCAGCGGATCAAGGCTTCATGGTGCACCGCGGTTCCCGAGCCCATGTCCACGATCGGCTGGTAGTGCAGCACGAATTCGTTTTCAGTGATCGCCCTCTTGAGCTTGCTCTTCAAATCGAGTTGCGCCTTGGCTTTCGCGGCGATGTCGGGTTCGAAGAAGCGGACCTTGCCTCCGCCCTCGGCCTTGGCGCTGTACATGGCCGTGTCCGCGTTTTTCATCAGGGTGTCCGAATCCGGACCGTCTTGCGGGAAGAGGGCCACGCCGATGCTGGCTCCGATCTCCAGGACCACGCCTTCGAGTTCCAGGGGCAAGGCAACGTGCCCGATCAGTTTTTCGGCCAGGCGCTGGACCACCTCGGACTCCACCGTCTCGCGCACGATCACGGTGAATTCGTCTCCGCCCATGCGGGCCAGGGTGTCTTCTTCCCGCAGGCATTGGCGCATGCGTTTGGCCAACTCCGCCAGCACCTGGTCGCCGATGGAGTGGCCGAGGCTGTCGTTGATGTTCTTGAAGTGGTCGATGTCGATGAACATCAAGGTAAAACCCCGCGCCCGCCGCGAATCGATGGAGATTTCCTGCTCCAGGCGGTCCATGAACAGGGCGCGGTTGGGCAGGCCGGTCAGGCTGTCGGAGTAGGCCAGGTTCTTGAGCAGCCGTTCCGTGGCCTTGAGCTTGGTGATGTCGGAAAACACGAGCACGTGGTGGCTGATCGTGCCGTCGTCGTATTGGAGGGCGTTGATGGTGGCTCGAAGCGGCAGGGGTTTGCCCGTGCGGCTGAAACCCCACAACTCGCCGGACCAGGCGTTCTGGCGCTCGATGCTCTCGAGAATCGCCCGGTGCTGGCTGCCGTCGTGCGCCGACAGAAAGCTCGCCCGGACGGAGCGCCCCAGGGTCTGATCGGCGGTGAACCCGGTGATGCGCTGGCAAGCGGCGTTGATTTCCAGGACCGTGAAATGGCGGTCGGTGATCACCACGGCCGCGTCGGTGGCTTCGACCACGGTCTTGAAAAGCACCAGCCGTTTTTCGGCCAGCCGGCGTTGGGCGATTTCCGCCTTGAGGTCGGTGTTGGTTTTTTCGAGCTTTTCGGTTTGCTGATTGATTTCGGAAAGCAGGGTGTTGTAGGCCTCCACCACCTGGCCCAGCTCGTCCCGGCTGGCCCAGGGAAGCGGTTCGCGCAGACCCGCGGCGGAGTTGCGCTCAAGCGACCGACGAAGCAGGTGAAGCGGCTTGCCGATCTGCCAGTTGACCGCCAGGCCCAGGGCGCAGGCCAGAAAGAAGAGCAGGACTCCCGCCGCCGGCAGCTCGATCAACCGGCCGGAGGCGACGGTCTGCCGTATCCTGCCGTCGTGGAAAGCGACGGCAAGCCGGCCGATGACATGGGACTCGTTGCCGGCTCGGCGAATAAGCTGGCGTTCGGCCGTGAAAACGCGGCCGACTTCCGGCGGCGTCTCCCCGGCTTGCGCCAGCACGGTGCCGTCCGCGTCGTACAGGCGGATCCAGAGCAGGTCGCTGTTCTGGGCATAGCCGCGAAACAGCCGCTCGATCGTCTCCTGGTCGAATTCCCAGACCGGCCCGGCAAGCTCGGCGGCTTGCGAGGCGATGAAATGCTCCAGCCGGTTGTGCAAATCTTCCTCGGCCTGCTTGGCCAATTGCGCCGAGAAAAAGATGTAGATCACCGCGGCCACGGCCAGGGAAACGGCCAAGGCGGGCAGAAGGATCTTGGTCGCCAGCCCGATGCGCGGGAGTTTGACGCAATGTGGTACGAACGAAGCCACGGCGAAGTCCCTGTCTACCGGTTTTCCAGCGCCTGGATTTGGGCGTCGAGATCTTCCAGCCGCCGCAAGCGCTCGTCGGGATCGATGGCGTCGTTCGCCAGCAGATGGGAACGCTGGCGATGCAGCTCGATGATCCTGATCGGGATCAGTTGCCGGTTGTCCGATTCCCTGAAACCGCTTCTGGCCATGGTCGCCAGAATCGCCGCCTCGCCGGCAAGGCGGGGGGGTGATTTGCCGGGTGAAGGGCGGCCGTAATCCAAGAGAAATTTCCGGATCTTGGCCTTGAGAGCAGCGGGCAGGTCGGAGCGCCAGACGATCGGGTCGGAAGGGATCGGCGGGGACGTCCAGATGATTTTGACCGACCGGCTCCTGTTGGGATGGCTGGCCAGGAAGCGTTCGAGATCGACGCTGTTGCTCGTGGCCACGTCGATGCGTCCCTCGGCCACCCCTAGGAAATTGTTTTCATGGTTGTTTTGGAGCACCCGTTTGAAAATATCCCTGGGATCGAGCCCCCTGGCGGTGAAGAGATAATATCCGGGGATCACGTGCCCGGAGGTGGAGTTTAGGTCGCCGTCGCCGAAGGTGAGCTCGGAGGCCTTGGCGAAGACGTCGTCCACGCCGGTCAGCTGCGAGCGGGAGTTGGCGAGCAGGTGGGAGAAATATTCGGTTCGTCCGTTCGTATCCACGACCTGGAAGGCGACTTCGCCCCCGGACCGGTCCACGGCCTCGATCGCGGACTTGTTGCCCATCCAGGCGATTTGGACCGCGCCCGACTTCATGGCCCAGATCACCCCGGCGTAATCGTCGTACACATGGGGTTCGACCTTGATTCCGAGACGTTCGCCCATGTCGTCGAGCAGCGGCCGCCAATAGCCGATCACGGCCTCGGCCGAGGCCGTGGAGATGAGCCCAAAGCCCAAACTCCGCGCCGAGGCCGCAGCCGGCAGCGCAATGAGCGCGGCACACGCCAGAGACAAAAACGTCATAATGGGTAATAATTTGTGCACGGGGCGAGAACTACCATAAAAGCATCGCTCGTGGCGCTCGACACACATTTGTCGACAAAATGTCACTGGCTATTGCAACCAGGGACGGGCTATTATTGAAATAGAGGAACACGCCAGCCGTGGGACTCATGGAGGGGGATATGAACGAGAACCTCATCGATTCGTCGATCATGTTCAAGCACATGCTCGACCAGAACAAATCACTGGCCGGCAAGGCCGTCAAGGTCAGGCCGCGCATCGCCTCGCTCATCGAACTCACGGCCAACCGCCAGAAGTCGAAGATCGGCCTGATCACCCTGCAACTATCCGATTTTCATATAAAGTTCGCCGGGATCGGGATGGAAGCCGGCATGGAGTGCCTGGACATCAGCCTGGACGAAGCGGTGTCGCATTTCGATACGTTCTTTCCGGAGTGCAAGATCATCTTCATCCAGGAGGCCTCGCCCGGCGACTATGTGATGATGTTCGAGCACCAGGCGCAGGATCAGGACGAACTCTTTTGTCCCTATTTGGCTTACCGCGCCGCGGTTTCCCGGTCGGTCTCCGGCCGGGTGCAGCTCTTGACCGGGGCGGGCCTGGAACTGTTTATCGGTTTCGCCTGCTTGGAACGCGGAGAGGACGTCAAATCGAACACGGCCCTGTTTTCCGCCGTATGCAAGTCCAAGCGGCTGGCTCAAAAGAAAATCGACGCCGCCGTGTATCCCTCGAAATCGGAATTCAACGACATGCTCTCCCAGGGCTTGACCGGCGTGGTCTATCAACCGGTGGTCGACCTGACCAACGGCATGATCATCGGTTGGGAGGCCTTTGCCCGCAGCCAGTCCGGCATTCCCATTCTGGACGCCCTGCGGCTTTTCGAGCTGACCGGCTCGACCGACAGGGCCTTGGAGCTCGAACGCGGCCTGTGGCGCCTGGCCCTGGCCGGGGTTGGCAAATTGCAGTCCCGCCAGAAGCTGTTCCTCAACGTCAGTCCGGCCTGCCTGGCCGACCCGCATCACCATCCCGGGGATTTCGCCAAGCTGGCCGGGGACTACGATCTGGAAACCCACAACATCGTGCTCGAATTTTCCGAAAAACTCTCTCCCGGCGAGCAGGCCTCCCTGCCGGAGCGGCTCGACGCCTACCGTTCGATGGGTTTTTTGACGGCCATCGACGACGTGGGCGCGGGGCATTCCAACATGATGTTCCTGGCCCGTTTCCGGCCCGATTACATCAAGGCCGACATTTCCCTGGTCCGGGACGTCGAGACCAACCCCTTCAAGCGGGTGATGGTCGAGACCTTGGTGCTCATGGCCGAGAAAACCGGGGCCAAGGTCATCGCCGAAGGCGTGGAAACCGAACTGGCCTTGAGCTCCCTGGTGTCCATGGGCGTGCATGCCGGCCAAGGCTACTATCTGGGCGCGCCCGCCCACCCCAAGCCCGACAATCCGGTGCGCATCCCGCTCAAGGCCAGTTTCAGCCAAGCCACGGCCGGGGAATGGAAATGTTCCTCGCCGGTGGGCGACCTGACCACCCCGTGCCTGGTCATGGAATCCGACAAACTGATCAGCGACGTCAAAAAGCTTCTGGCCGACAAACCGCCCATGAGCAGCGTGGTCGTGGTCGAGGGCGACAAGCCGGCCGGACTGCTCATGAATTACAGCCTGGACAAGGCGCTCTCCGCCAAATTCGGGGTGGATCTGTACCACAGAAAACGGGTGATCAAGCTCATGGACGCCAACCCGCTGTGCGTCGAGTACGGCATGCCCATCGAAGAGGCCGCCAGGCTGGCCATGAACCGGGGCGCGGCCAAGATTTACGACGACATCATCGTCACCCGGGACGGCTCGCTCATCGGCACGGTCTCGGTGCAAAAGATGCTCGACAGCCTGGCCAAGGTCCAGGTCGAGTTGGCCAAGGGCTCAAACCCCTTGAGCGGGTTGCCCGGCAACGTGGCCATCGAGCGCGAGTTCAACCGCCGGGCCAAGGACGCCGTCCTCTCCAGCATGGTCTACGTCGATCTCGACAACTTCAAGGTCTACAACGACGTGTACGGCTTCAACCAGGGCGACAAGGTCATCCTGCTCACCGCCCAGGTGTTGCGCGACGCGGTCAACAACCACGGAGCGCCGCAGGATTTCATCGGCCACGTGGGCGGGGACGATTTCGTGGTCATCTCGGCCAAGGATGTTTCCGACGCCATCGCCGCCGCGGTCATCGAATCCTTTGCCGAAGAGGTGCCCAAGCTCTACACCAAGGAGGACCGGGAGCGGGGGTACATTTGCGGCAAAAGCCGCGACGGCGTGGAGCAGTGCTTTCCGCTGATCACCGCCTCCATAGGCATATTGGATTGCGATTTCCAAACCACGGTCACGTTTGAAGAGCTCAGCCACCGGGTGGCCGAGGTGAAGAAATTCGCCAAGTCCAAGCACGGCAATTCCGTGGTGCACGATCGCCGGGCCCCGCTCGGAGCCGCCCCGGCGGATGCGGTTGCGGAGACCGTCAACTGATCGCCGCCTCGGGCGACGTTTCAGGCGGGCGTTTCGTCCCGGAGCGGGCCGCGGTAGTCTCCTTCACCGCCAGGAGTTGTTCCCGAATGCGGCAGACCCCGCAGGTCTCCAGATTCGACGGCGCGCCGCAGACGCGGCAATCTTGCAACGGCCCGCGGTCTTGATGCGCGTGAGGGGCGAAGGCGGTTTTGCCTTGGGTCAGGAAGCGCTCGTAAAAGGCCGTTTTCGAGCCCGGGCTGCGTTCTTCCAAATCTTCCCAGAGTTTTTTGTGGCCGGTGAAGCTGGCCCCGTGGCTGTACGGGCAGGCGGCCGTGCCGTGGTGCAGGCCCTGCATGAAGCAGTAAGCGGCGGTCTCGAATTCGCTTAACCGGCACAGCGGTTTGACCTTGCGCGCGAATTTGCCCTGAGCCGGCATGAGCGGTCCTTGGGTTCCCAGGAAATCGCGGTCCCAGCGCAGGGTGTTGGCGAAAAGCCGGGCCACCTCGTCGTCGAGGTTGTGCCCGGTGGCCAGGACGTCGTAACCCTCTTCATACGTTATTTTATTCATGTAGTGGCGTTTGATTTTGCCGCAGACCGAGCAGATCGGCCGTTTGACCGCGGCCTTGACCTCGGGGATGGCCAGGCCCATCTCTTCGGGATCGACCACGCGCAGGGGAAAGCCGCGCTCGGCGCAAAAAGCGGTGACGATCGCGCGCGCCGGGCCGGAAGAGTTCGGGATGCCCAGGTCCAGGTGCAGGGCGGTGACATTGTACCCTTGGGCCGCGAGCTGATGGATCAGGGCCATGGAGTCCTTGCCTCCCGAGACCGCGACCAGAATTTTTTCTTCCGGCTCAAAAAGCCCGTGGTTGTGGACGGCGCGTTCGACCTGCCGGGCGAAGTAGGCGGAAAAACACTCCGGGCAAAAGGCGGTGTGGTGGCTGGGCAGGGCCACGGCGGCGGTTTGCTTGCAGACGCGGCACTTCACTGCTTATCCCCGCGAGGTCACGCCGCGCACCACGATTTCGTCGCCGTGGCGCAGCGTGCGGTCCTGGGTTAAAAGTTCGCCGTTTCGGATGACCAGCGCTTGCGATTGCCGCTTGCCGATCTTATGAAGAAGCTGCAAGACGGTGTTGAGCGTGTCGAAAGAGAGGGTTTTGCCCTCGGGTTCGAGGTGGACGGTGATCATGGTGCATGGCCTTGGATTGATGCGGATTCGTCGGTTGCATGCTATCCCAGGGGCGCGGCCCGCGCAAGCGGGCGGCGCGTCGCCCCGGAGCGGCCGGTGAGGAGTTTCGCGCAGCTCTTCGCCCGGTTCGCGTCTCGGCCCAAGATAAGGCGCAAACTCAGGCTCGCCGCCTTATGGCGCGAGTGGGGGCGTCTTTTCGCCGATGCGCCGTTCGATCTGGGGCGGCCCTTGGGAGAACGCGAGCGGGTGCTCGTGGTCGGGGTCGAGGACCCGCTGGCCATGCAGGAACTCGGTTTCGTCCGTCCGGACATTCTTGCGCGGGCAAATGCATTTTTAGGCGAACAATGCTTTGACAAGGTCCGCTTCGAACTGATACACGGGCAAGCTTCCTTGGGAACAACTCTGGTTTCGCCGGGCGTCGAGCCTGCCGCGCCCGGGCCGTTGCCCCAGGTCGGGGGGCTTGATTTGCCGCCGGACACCCCGATCGGCCGGTGTTATGCGAAATATGTCGCGCTGGCGGCCGCGGGCCGCGGGGAGCGCGCCTCTGGGATACGTATGAAGGAGAATGGACAATGAGCGATGAAATCGAAGTCACCGTGGAACTTAAAAAGCCTCTGGACAAGATGACCGCGAAGGAACTTCGCGACGTGATCATCAACCAGATGCCGATGATTTCCGGCGCCTCGGGCATGGGCAAGGACGAATTGGTCGCCGCGATCAAGGGCGCCCTCGGCATCACCGAAGAGGGCGCGAAAGTTTCGCCCTACAAGACGCAAATTTTCGCCATCAAGGGCAAGGTCAAGGATTTGCGGGTCAAGAAGGTCGAGCTGGCCGCGAGCGGCTCGCGCAAGGAAGTTGAGATCCTTCGCCGCAAGATCAACAAGCTCAAGAAGCGCACCCGGCGTTTGGCGTCGGTATAGCGGACAATGTCCGGCATCCCCTTGACAAGGATCGCCGGGCAATTTAGAGGGCGGATTCGCATTTGCCGGTGGGGGATCGTCTAGCGGCAGGACTATGGACTCTGACTCCATCAACCTAGGTTCGAATCCTAGTCCCCCAGCCAATTTGAATTTGTCCCCATCGTCTAGCCTGGTCCAGGACATCGGCCTTTCACGCCGGTAACAGGGGTTCAAATCCCCTTGGGGACGCCAAGCAAAATCAACGGGTTACACATAGAAGTGTAGCCCGTTTTTTCGTTGGTCCACATCCCGCTCCCTGGCGCCAGTCAAAATCGGCCGACGGCCCGTGATACGAGATGGCGACGCCGAACCCCGACTTCCCGGCGTTTCGTCGCGCGGGTGAACTGGCATCTTTACAGCCCCGCTATTTTATATAATCCGTGGAGGCAGTGCCGGCCCCGCGGGCGACGACGGCCCCGAACGGGTCGCGCGACAAGCGAGGCGCTCAAATCCCTTCTCGGAAAACAATGGAGAATCGCGACATGTTCAGGACGGCATCGCTGGCGCTGGCCGTTTTTTTGTTGCCCTGGATGCTCACGGCCCTGCCGGCCCAGGCCAACGACAGCAGCGGATTTCAGGGAACTTCCGGCATCGCATTGTCGCAAAATAGCGACGTCCGCATGGTTTCGGAGGATCTGTACATCAGCCCGGGGGAGATCAGGGTCGAGTACGTCTTCCGCAATATCACGGACCATCCGGTGGAAACCCTGGTCGCCTTCCCCCTGCCCGACCTGGACCTTTCCGCTGGAATCAGCGCCCCCAATTGGATCTTTCCGGCCCAGGGGCCGAATTTTCTCGATTTCAAGCTTTGGGTCGACGGCCGGCCGGTCGCTCCGGCGCTGGAACGGCGTGCAATATTCCACGGGAAAGACGTGACCGAGATCCTGGCGCGGGCCGGAGCGCTCGATCTCGCCCCCTGGCTGCCGGGCGCCTATGAGAAGCAGACAAAGGCCATGCCCAGGCAGGTGCTGGACCGGTTGCACCGGGAGGGGCTGCTCGCCGAAGACGAGGACCCGGACATGCCGCAGTGGATACTGCGCGCAAAGTATTTCTGGACGCAGCAATTCCCCGCCGGGGCGGACGTTCGAATCCGCCACACGTACAAGCCGTTTGCCGGGCATGCGCTGGTGGAAAACGCCGACGGCATTGACGGCCGCAAAACTGTCGGGCGCCTCCTCGGCGATCGCCCGGCGGATGACGACCGTTATTGCCTCGACACGGGGACCCGCAAGGCTCTGAAGATGGCGAGCCACGGCTCCAAGCGACTCCTGGACGCGGTCGAAATCGAATATATCCTGACCACCGCCCGCAACTGGCTGGGGCCCATCGGCCGTTTCCACCTGACCATCGACAAGGCCGCGGCCGGGGATGTCGCGTCCCTGTGTTGGCCGGGATTGCGCAAAACCGGCCCCACCACGTTCGAGGCGACCAGCGACAATTTCACCCCGGACAGGGACATCAAGCTGTTGCTCTTCCATGTCGTGCCTTTGGAGAATCAATGAGGACCCGGTGAACCCGGGGAGGGCGCAAGCGGGGCGACGGCAGCCGCGCACTCAACCCGAGCCGCTTAGTTCGCCTGGGCGATGCGGGGCGAGACGAACACATGGCCTTGCCTGCCGCCCTGACCGCTTGATCCGTCCCGCGAGCGTGTGTTGCAAGACGCCCGGCCGAGCCGGTCACTTCGCGCCGATTCGCCGCAGCCAGGACGGCACGAGCACGATTTTTCCCGCCGGATCGACGGTCACGTGCTGCGTGAAGCCCGTGGCCAGGAGAAGCTTTCGGCTTTCGTCCCACAACTCGTAGAAAAAACGAAGTGACGCCCGGCCCCACTTGCCGATGCCCGCCCTGATCCAGAACGGTTCGTCATACCGGGCGGAGGCGTGGCAGCGGTAGGCCGCCTCGCGCACGGGCAAGAACAGGGCGCGGCTTTCCATCTCGGCGTACCCGATGCTGTGGGCGCGCATGAATTCGCTGCTCCCCTTTTCGAATAAGTGGAGATATTTCGCGTGGTACAGTTCGCCGTTGGCGTCGGTTTCCTCATGGGCGACACGGTGGGCCAACCAGATGTGCGGGTCGGGGAAAGCGCTCATCGGTTCACGGACGCCGGGCCGGACGACAGGAACGGACGTTGCGGCGAGCTCGCGGGCATCGCGGTCAGCCGTCCGTTTGGGCGCAGAATCCGGCGATGCCCTCCGCCAGCGTTCGCGGGTCGGCGGGAACGCCCGTGGACAACTCCAGGCGAATGCCCGTGATGCCGTATTGCCGCAGCAGGTCGGCCAAACCGTGGATGTGGGCGGGCGCAAGGCAGGGGCGGCCGGTATGGGGACAGGCCGTGGGCGGACAGGCATAGACCTTGATGTTGCGCACGCCGGCCAGCAGCAGCCCGTACAGGATGCGGAAACCCACGCGGCAGACGCCGCGCACCACTTCCACCCTGGTGTCGGGAGGAACCGGCAGTTCGTCCAGGCGCGGGTACATGCAGGTGGCGCTGAGCGGCATGGACCACGGCACGTCGCCCCGTTCCAGGGGGGTGCCCATGAGCGCGGATTGCTGCTCGCAGATGAAGACCATGGTGCGCACGGGCCGCGCCCGTACTTCGGTCAACAGGCGCTCCATCTGTTCCTGGCGTATGGTGCCCGAGGCGCAGGCCACGGCGCACCGGCCGCAGTGGACGCATTTGGCCGGATTGAAATTGGGGTTTTTCCGGGCCTGCCCCCCGGGCATGGAGGACTGCTCCATCACGATCGCGCCGGTAAAGCAGGCCTTGGCGCACAGGCCGCACCCCAGGCACAGGCCGTGGGTGACGGCGCCGTTGCCTACTCCGCCGGGGTTGCCGGACATGGTCATGGCTGCCTCCCCTGTGCCCGCGTTAGTTCTTCCGTATGGCCGTGAGCGTCCACCACTTGCACCCGCAGGGAAACACCGCCGTCCAGGCGGTGCGTGGCGCAGCTCATTCACGGGTCGTAGGCGCGCAGGCACATCTCCACCCGGTTGAAGAGTCCCTGGTCGAGCGGCTTGCCTCCCCGGTCGTCGATGAGCCGCTGGGCCGCGAGTTTCATGGAAATGTGCATGCCCGCATTGTTGTGCGTCGTGCCGGCAATGATGTTGACCATGTCCAAAAGGCCTTCGTCGTTGGTCCGCACGTGGTACAAGAGCGTGCCCCGGGGCGCTTCGAGGTGGCCGACGCCCTCCCCGGCGCGGGGTTCGACTGCGCCCGCGTGCACCTGCGTTCCCGTGATTTCCGGGTCGCGCAGCAGCTCTTCGGCCCGTTCGCAGCAGTAGACGAGTTCCACCAGGCGCGCCCAATGATAGAGGCCCACCACATGGGCCGGGCGTCCGAATTCCCGGCGGAAGAACTCCAACTCGCGCTGGGCCTGGGGGGTGGATATGCAGTCGGCGACATTGAGGCGCGCCAGGGTGTTGACCCGGTACACGCCCAGGGGGTTCCGGTAATCGAGCTCGAGCCCTCCGGCTTTTTTGAGATAGGGAAACTTGAGCCAGGACCATTCGCGGCTGTCCTCGGAAATGTAATCCATGTAGCGCGAGGCCGGGAAATTCTCCATGGCCCCGTCCGGGTGCAGGACGCGCAAGTCTCCGTCGAAAAGGTCCAGCGACCCGTCTTGCGGCCGGACTGTTCCCAGGTAGGCCGTGGCGTAGTCTCCGATCTCCCGGAACATCTCGATATACGGCGGCAGGAGCTTTTCCCGGGCCAAGCGCATGGAGTGCAGGCAAAAAGCCGTGACTTCGCTCAGTCCGGCCAGCATGGCCGCGCGCTCGTCCTCGCTTAAGGGCTTGGTGAATCCGCCCACCGTGGCGGCCACGGGATGGATGATCTTGCCCGTGAACATTTCCAGCAGTTCCGACACCCGCATGCGGGCGCGCACCGCCTGGCGGACCAGGTCCGGGGCGGCCTTGATCAGGCCGAAGATGTTGCGTCCGGCGGGGTCGGCGTCCGGTCCGAGCAGGAAGTCCGGGGCGGCCAGAAAGTAAAAGTGCAGGATCTTGTCCGGAATCGTCGCCAGCATCTGGCACAATTCGCGCAACTTCACGGCGGTGGGGGGCACAGTGACACCCATGGCCGCTTCCACGGCCTTCACCGAGGCCAGATGGTGCTGCCAGGGACAAATGCCGCAAATGCGCGTGACGATGCGCGGCAGTTCCTCGGCGGGGCGGCCTTGGACAAAGCGTTCAAAGCCGCGCAGGCTCATGACGGATAAATGGGTGTCCGCGACGTTGCCTTGGTCGTCCAGATAGATGGTCAGTGCGGCGTGGCCCTCGATGCGCGAGAGCGGGGCGATGTGCAGTCGTTTCATGAGGGCTTCTCCCCGGACGGGGGCTTGGGCGCCCCGGTAAAACGGGACAGGTATCCGGGCTTGTCGGGCATGGCCGCCGGATCGTGCCCGGCCACGGCCAGCGCTTCCAGAAAATCGAGAGAGGCAACGCTGTCGGCCCGCACCGGACCGTAGCATCCCCGGCAGGGGGCGCGGCCCGCGATGCACTGGGGGGCGCCTTCCCGGCCGCCGCAGCCGGCCCTGGTCACCGGTCCCAGGCACACGTAGCCTTGAGCCAGAAAGCACGGCATGGCGGACAGGGGCGCCGTGGGGTCGCCAAGGGGGGCTCTCAAGCTGCGCAGGGGGGCCTTGCTCACGCCGCCCGAAACGGCCGAAACGGCTGGACAGACCGAGCAGACGCTGCGGTCGGGCAGTACCGGGGAACGTCCTTCCAACACCGCC
>Ga0302275_10003160_pt1 | contig 16844 bp, 18 predicted proteins | sample III_Bog_N2_2_FD_200229 | JGI IMG/M metagenome (GOLD analysis project Ga0302275, IMG submission 200229) | Peat permafrost microbial communities from Stordalen Mire near Abisko, Sweden - III_Bog_N2_2 | ecosystem: Environmental > Terrestrial > Soil > Wetlands > Peat | place: Sweden: Abisko...
GAAGATCGGCAAGGGTCGGAGGATTCTCAAACGATTTGAGCAGACTCTTGCCGCGCAGGTCGGGGACGGGCTTCTTGCCGTCGAGCCAGATGTATTCGAGTTTGTATTTTGTCATAACGTTGCGATGATGACTCCGCTGAGGAAATTAACGTTAGTATCTGTGAAAATCTGATGAAGGGCAATCGCTAGTTTTTATCCGTTTCATCGCTGGAATTGATCTGAGGTCGGCCCAGACTGAAATACTACGAGTGTCATCTTGACGAACCCGCAGCAAACCGTCACACTCTGTTAGATACGGCGGCCTCGTAAGTCCCGCCTGCACCAGGCGTGCGCCCCGGAGCGGATACTTGAAACGCATTTCTCTAACGACCTGGATTCTGATCGCGCTCGTCGGCGGTATCGTCTTCGGAGCCATCGCGCCAGGCCCCGCAAAACAACTCGCCATCCTCGGCACCATCTTCCTCCGCCTGATCAAATCGATCATTGCGCCGCTTCTTTTCGGCACGCTCGTCAGCGGTATCGCCGGCACCGGCAACGTGAAGACCATGGGCCGCATCGGCGGAAAAGCCATCCTTTACTTTGAAATCGTAACGACCATTGCGCTTTTTGTCGGCCTCGGTGCGGTGAACCTGATCAAACCCGGCGTTGGCGTCCAGCTTCAGAAAGGTACCGGAGCGGGCGTGGCCAGTTCGAGCGCCAGCCTGTCGCAGATCCTCGAACATACCTTTCCCACCAGCATCATTGATTCGATGGCGAAGGGCGAGGTGCTCCAGATTGTCGTTTTCGCCTTCATCTTCGGCGCAGCCTGCGCCACTGTGGGCCTCAAAGCGCGCCCAGTCGTCGAATTCTGCGAATCGCTTTCCGAAGTAATGTTCAAGTACACGAACTACGTGATGCTCTTCGCGCCTTTCGGAGTCTTCGGCGCGATGGCCGCGACCATCGGAGACAAAGGCCTCGGCATCCTCGCTAATCTGGGCAAACTCGTCCTCACGCTGTACGGTGCCGAAGCATTCTTCGTTATCTTCGTTTTCGGAGGTGTGGTGGTCCTTCTCCGGATCCCGCTGCAGCGATTTATCAGATATGTGCGCGAACCGTTTCTGCTCGCATTCTCGACCGCTTCGAGCGAATCCGCGCTGCCCATCGCACTGAAGAATATGGAGCGCTTCGGCGTGCCCAAGCACATCGTGGCCTTCGTGCTGCCGACGGGCTACAGTTTCAATCTCGACGGTTCCACGCTCTACCTCTCGATGGCCGCCATGTTCGTAGCGCAGGCCGCCGGAGTTCAGGTTCCGTTCGGAACTCAGTTGGTCATGCTGCTGACGCTGATGCTTACGAGCAAGGGCGTCGCCGGAGTTCCGCGTGCTTCGCTGGTAATCCTGGCCGGAACTCTGGCTACGTTCAACCTGCCTGTGGAAGGCGTGGCTGTGATCCTCGGTGTGGACACCCTGATGGACATGGCCCGCACTTCGGTGAACCTGCTGGGCAACTGTCTTGCGACGGCGGTGGTAGCTCGGTGGGAAGGCGTAGATCTGATCACCGCGGCTGCGGAAGCCGATGCCCAGACAGAAGCGGCAGCGGCGTAGATAACGAAAAAGGCGGGACAGGCGCTTTCGCCCAATACCAATGCGGGGATAACTCAAAGGTGGAGCAGGCGGTTTCGCCTGCTCTCCGGCCGTTCCGGGCAGGCAAAACTGCCTGCCCCACCTGGAAACTCTCACTCATAAGCCAACAAAGGTCCCGGAAACGTCGCATTCCGAAACTCAAGTGGCATTGGGCGCTTTCGCCTGTCGGAACGCGCACGAGTAGGCGCAGCCTACCCCGCTCGCATGGATCAGGCGGTTTCCTCTGCGTCCCCGGGGCCGAAAACGCGGCCTTCCGAAAATTCCGGTCGGATCGGGCGGTTTAGCCCGTCCATACGTTTATTTCTGGGAGACTTCGATCGCTTTCTTCAGAATCAGATCTTCAGTCGGTTTCTTTACCGGAGCCGCAGGCACAGCATCTGCGCTGTCGTCATCCGAATCCCCGATTCCCGGTTCCATCTCGACAACCTGCTCGTTCGGCGTGATACCGTTATCCTGAATTGACTTTCCGCCCGGTGTGTAATACTTGGCCACCGAAAGGATGACGGCACTGCCGTCTTCCATCTGGATCGCGCGGCGGATCGAGGCGTCGCCGTACGTGTGCTCACCCACCACCGTCGCGCGTTTGTCATCCTGCAGCGCCGCGGTGGCGACTTCGGCCGCCGAAGCCGTGCCACGGTTAGTGAGAACGACCAGCGGGAGCGCAGTTATATCCTTCTTTTCTTCGGCAGCGTAGTCTTTGCGCGCTACTTTCTGGCCCTGTGCGTAGGTAATGAGGCCCTTGCTCAGGAACAGATTCGCCAGTTCGACGCCGTCTTCAGGCTCGCCCGCGGCGCAGAATCGCAGGTCGAGCAGCAGTTTCTTCGCGCCCTGCTTCTGGAGAGCCGTAACGGCCGTAGCGACCTGCTTCACTTCACCGTTCGTGAGCGCGGACACCTTTATGTATCCCAGGTCGTTCGGCAGCATCTTCGATTCAACCGGCGGATAGGCGATCACCGTACGGGTGAGCGTGAGCTTCTGCGGTTCCGGCTTGCGGCGGAGAACCGTCATGTCGATGGAAGATCCCGGCTCGCCTTTGAGCAGCAGCTTCGCGTACGCGAGCGGCATGTCACGGGTAGCGATCCCTTTGATCGATTCGATGAAATCCGCAGTTGTCAGACCGGCCTTATCGGCAGGCGATCCGGGGATTACGGCCACGATCGTTATGTAACCGTATTTCTTCGCCAGCACCATGCCAAGGTCGCCCTTGTAGGTGTCGAAATTCTTCAGGTATTCCTTGTACTGCGTGGCGTTAAGGTAGCTGGCGTACGGGTCGATAGATTCGAGCATCCCGTTCATCGCGCCGAGCGTGACGCTGCTCATGTCCGGCTCTTCCACGTATTCGCTTTTGATACGCGACAGCACTTCGGAGTAAACCGAGAGGTGCTTGTAAACGTTATTGCCCGCGCCCGCGACGGTATCGTCAGCCGAAGCGCCTTTCGTAACTACTCCGCCCAGCAGCAAAAGCGCCACGAGACAGGTGGACGACATCACGACTACAAATTTCGCGCGGGTGTTCATATATGTTTTAAGACGCGGAGCACCCTCGAAACGGTGCGCAGAGTTCCGCGCTGTTTCGATTATAAGACGAACACTGGCTGTATCCGACTGTAGACTGGACATTTCATGTCGCGAATGCTCGATGAGATCCGGCAGCAACCCGACGCACTGGCGCGAACGCTGTCGGCTGAACTGAAGAACACAGCGAAGTTCCGCGATCTGATGGCGGTAAGGAGGCCCCGACTGGTGGTTCTGGCGGCCCGCGGAACTTCCGACAACGCCGCGCAGTTCGGGCGCTATCTGATTGAAATCACAACGGGAATTCCGGTTTCACTGGCGGCGCCGTCGGTTCATACGCTTTATGACGCGCCTCTGGATTACCGGGATGCGCTGGTGGTGGGGATTTCGCAGTCGGGTGAATCGACCGACACCAATGTGGTTCTGGAAAAAGCGAAGCGGGCCGGTGCGGTTACAGTCGGAATCACGAATGAGGCTAAGAGCGCAATGGCCGGGATTGCGGACCACGTCTTTCTGGCGCGCGCGGGCCGGGAAAAAAGCGTCGCCGCTACGAAGACCTACACCAGTCAGTTGATGCTTTTCTATATGCTGGCATACGCTCTGGGGGGAAAGCTCGGCCCTGCGGAACTACAGGCGATCCCCGATCTGGCCGCCGCAGCCTGTTCGCTGGAGCGCGAAGTGGCAGACCTGGCGGGGCGATACCGCTTTATGCACCACGCGGTTGTGGTGGGCCGGGGACTGAACTACGCGAACGCATTCGAGTTTGCGCTCAAGCTGATGGAGACCTCGTATGTGGTGGCGGAGCGGTTTTCCTCCGCCGATTTTCTGCACGGTCCGATTGCGATGGTCGAGCCGAATTTTCCGGTCTTTCTGTTTACACCCACCGGTCCGACATGGATTTCAACCCAGGAGATGCTGGTCCGGCTGAGGGATCTGAAGGCGGAGACGGTCGTGATTACCGATAAGTCGAATGCCGCGGTTTCGAGTCTCGGGCCGCGCGTGATCACGATTCCCGCGAAGATTCCGGAGATCCTCTCGCCGATTCCTTACATCGTGCCCGCTCAGTTGTTCGCGGCGGCGCTCGCACGCGAGAAGAATATCGATCCGGACCGGCCCCGGACATTGAGCAAGGTGACGCGAACGTTGTGAAACCGCGCTCTCGTCCCTGCAACCTGACCGGATCAGCCACCAGTTGGCGGGAAAGGCCGTAGCCGGTTCCGGAAGCGTGGCGATCCGCATCAGGAACCAATGCGCCGGACTGGCCGGTGCGCCCGTCATTTACCAGATCGCGTTTTGATATTGCTCGTTGATTCGTCGATCCGATGTAATCAAAGGAGCCTCATTATTTGCGATCGCATTCGCCACGATGATGCGGTCGCCCGGTTCGCGAGTCCATTTCACTGTCAGCGCGCTGCTCATAACGGCGGCCATCGGAAATTGGCAGACCGACAGTCCGATTTGCTGATTGAGATCTGAGAGAATCCGGGCTGCGTCGTATTGGATTGTGCCCTTTTCATACAGCATCTCAAGTTCGAGCATCACCATCGCAGATACCAGAAGATCGGCGGCCTCGATTTGCTCTATCGCTCGTCGGGTCAGTCGGGTAACGTTGCCGGAGTGCAGGTAAATGGCGACGTTGGTGTCAAGGTAAGAGATCACGAGCGGTGAGCCCATTTATCATCCCAGGCCGCCCGCATTTCGGTATCTAACTGCTGCTGACTGCGGTCGAGATCCTCCAGAGTCCCGTTGATTGTTTCGCGCCGGATCAGTCGTGACATCTTGGCGGGTTTTTCTCCCGGCACAATCCGGACAAGTCGGCCTTTGTGAGACACTTCTATGAATTCGCCCTGCAGCGCCCGCTCGACGATTTGAAACAGGTTCTTTCGAAACTCCGTGCTGGTAACCTTCATATCTCAAGTGTACGATCAGAGCGTACGTTACGCACAAGCTGAACGTACGCATGTTGGACAGCGCGATGTGTTGCGCTGCGACACATGAAGTCCTCAAGCGTCCGCGAACTTCATCTTAAGACCAGCGAAATCGTGCGGCAGGTCGTGGCCGGCGAGTCCTTCATCATCGAAAAGCGGGCGTACCAGTGGCCGAGATTCGTCCCATATGCGAACGGCCAAAAGCGCGCATGCCCGATCGCGAAGTTCTCATTAATGAGCGGCCCGGAGACGATGGACAGCGGTCTGATTCTCGAGCAGAACAGGACTTGAGACTGTATTTCGACACCGCCTACCTTGGCAAATGCTACTGGAATGAGCCCGACGGGAGGCTGGTGCGGGAACTGGCGCGGCGGGCCGATGGCCTGTATTCATCCGCCATCTGCATTGCCGAACTGGCTTGTCTGGCGCATCGCAAGGTTCGTGAGGGGCCAATCACCACGGTCGACGCTGTGACACGGCGGGATTTGTTTCTTGACGATGTGAACAGCGGCGTCATTACGACTCTACCTGTGACAGACCTGCTCTTGCGCCGGGTCGAGGCGATCACCCGGACCCCTGCCGCCTGCATGTTTTTTACGGACTTTCGACGCGCTCCATTTGGTTACAGCAGCCGATTCCGGTTTCCGTGAAGTATGGACCAACGATCGGCATATGCTTGCCGCCGCACCCTATTTCGAGTTGGCAGGACGTTCCGTTTAACCTGAACCTGCGGGCAGGTGGCTCAGTCCCCCGCCTTTTCCACCTCGACCAGACAGCTATAAAACGTCGGCCCGCCGCCTTTGTCGGTTAGCCGCTGCGACGTCAGCATATTCACTCCATTACCTCCCTGCGCGAGTTTCGGCCACCGCACCGCCGGCGAACACACCACGCCGCGCGCGACCGTCGGCAACACTTCGGCGCGCAGCACGCATTTGCCGCGGTCGTTGAAGACCAGCACCGCATCGCCGGTTGCAATCCCGCGCGGCTTTGCTTCCTCCGGATGAATCGTCAGCACTGCCGTATTGGCATCGGTATCGGGTCGATTCCCGAACGTCGAGTTCATGCTGTCGTCGTTTTTTGGGGAAATCAGTTCCAGCGGGAATCGCGCCGTCAGCTTTCGGTCGCCCGCGCGAGATTCCACCGGCGGCTCGAAATCGAGCGTCTCGGCACGGAATTCGCATTTGCCCGATGGTGTGCCGAACCCGCCCTCCGCAAAAGGCCGGAACGGATTCGGCAGGCGCAGGCGCACCGAGTGTTCGGCCTCCAGCTTTTCGAGCGTAATACCCTCCAGAAACGGATGCCCGCTCGCGAGCACCGTGCGGATCATGTCGTCGTCGGTATCGCGGAAGCAGGGGTCGTAGAAACCCATGCGTGCCGCCAGGCGCCGGAAGACTTCATTATTCGGCAGAGCCTCGCCGGGCGCCGCCAGCGCGGGTCTCGCCAGTTGCAGATGGTAGTGGCCGTACGCCTTATAAATATCGCTATTTTCCAGAAAGGTCGTCGCCGGCAGCAGAATATCCGCGAAATCCGCAGAATCGTTCTGGAATTGTTCCAGCACAACCGTGAAAAGATCCTCGCGCCGCAGGCCTTTGCGCACCGCATTCTGATCCGGAGCGATGGCCGCCGGGTTCGAATTGTAAACCACCATCGCCTGGACCGGCGGATTGTCCAGCTTCGTAAGCGCCTCGCCCAGCAGCGTCATGTTGACGATCCGAGCCTCACGCCCCAATGGCGACGCGTACTGCAGATCCGGGCGCTCCAGCTCGTCGCCATTCAGGTGAAACGCCTGCGATGTGGAAAGCTGCAGCCCGCCGCCGATATCGCGCCATGCCCCCGTCAGCGCGGGCAGCAGACCGATCGCGCGAACCGCCATCGCGCCCCGTTCCGATCGCTGTACACCATAATTCAGGCGGATCACGGCGGGGCGCGTGGTCGCGTACTCGCGCGCCAGTTGCACGATGTCGTCTGCCGCAATGCCCGTCAACTCCGCGGCGCGTTGCGGAGTCCATTCGCGGACGCGCTCCTTCAGCTCGGCGAATCCCAGCGTGTGGCGCTCGACGTAATCCCGGTCTTCGAGGCCCTCAAACGCGATCACATGCATCGTCGCGAATGCCAGGGCGGCATCGGTGCCGGGGCGAATCGCATAATGCCGGTCCGACAATTTCCCGGTGCGGTTCTGGTGCGGATCGATAGTATAAAACCTCGCCCCGTTGCGCCGCGCTTCCACAATGAAAGGCCACAAATGAACGTTGGTTCCCAGAATATTCGCGCCCCACGCAAGGATGAGCTTCGCGTGGCGGAACTGCTCCGGCTCCGTGTTGTAGCGGATGCCGATCGCCTCCGTCATCCCCGCCATGCCGGCCGAGGAGCAGATCGTACGGTCCAGCCGCGATGCGCCGAGCCGATGGAAGAAGCGCCGGTCCATGCCACCGAAGTTCAGCATTCCCATGGTGCCCGCATAGCTGTAGGGAAGTATGGATTCCGGCCCGTACCGGCGCGCCGAGTCGCCCAGCCGGGACGCGATTTCGTCCAGCGCTTCGTCCCACGAAATGCGCACGAAACGTCCTTCACCCTTGGCGCCGATGCGCCGCTGCGGATAGAGCAGGCGGTCGGGCGAATACTCGCGTTCCAGATAGCGCGCCACTTTGCCGCACAGGAACCCGCGCGTCACCGGATGCTCGGGATTGCCGCGCAGCCGCGATCCCCGGCCCGCGTCGTCGATATCGATCAGCAGCGAGCAGGCGTCCGGGCAATCGAGCGCGCAGACGGAGTGCCGGGTCGTGGTGGCCATACCCGATTTTAGCCACTCCGGCGCGCGCGCATGGCCCCGCAAGGTGGAGTTCAGCCGACGAGCGCGGGGAAGCCCAGGCTTTTTCGGATATAACACATCTGGCCCACGTGATAGCTGTGGTGCAGGGCCAGGAAAGCTATCTGACTTCACGTATGACGCGCAGAACTTCCTCGCCCGACGGATACGTGCTTGCTTGGATACTGCCGTTTACATGATGTGCTCCGTTGATGGTAAGTAAGAGCTAACGGTAGGTATATACGCACATACGGTCGCCAGTCAAGACTCTCCGTGAATCAGACAGTGACCACGATTTTTCCGATCTGCGCATTCGCCTCCATATATCGGTGCGCTTCAACAATCTGACTGAGCGGGAACGTCTTATCGATGCGTGGACGGAAGTCCCCTGCGGCAAGGTGCTCGAACACATACCGCTTCGCCTTCGCAAAAGCCGCGGGATCGGCGACCACTTCGAACAGCGTGTAGCCCTTGATCGTGAGGTTCTTGCTGAGCGCCGGAAATAAGGGGTAGGGAGTGGGCTCCGCGGCGAGCGCTCCGTATTCGAAGATGATGCCCTCGCGGGCGGTTGCTGCAGCCAGCGCTTCGAGCCCCTTGCCGGCGACGGGATCGAATACGATCCGCGCCCCCGCGCCGCCGGTGATTTCATTGACGCGGCCTACGAGGTCTTCCTCTTCTGTGACAATCACGTAATCCGCACCCAGCGTGAGAAGTTCCGCCTTCTTCGCTGAAGTTCGCGTGGTGGCGATGCTGGTCGCGCCCTCGGCACGCGCAATCTCGATGGCGGCCAGTCCGACACTGCTGCTCGCGGCGGTGATCAGCGCGAAATCGCCTTTGCTGAGCCGACCCTGCGCCACGAGCGCGCCGTACGCCGTCAGGTATTGCATCCAGATGCTCGTTCCTTCTTCGAAAGAGAGCTTGTCGGGGTACAGGGCAATCGCATAAGCGGGGACAATGGCCACCTCGCCGTAGACTCCGTATTTGTTCGCTGCGAATGCGGGAACCGTGCTGACCGTCTTGCCGAGCCAACTCCGCTCGACCCCTTCGCCGACCGCTTCCACGATTCCCGACGCCTCATATCCGAGCTTCGAAGGGAGTTCCGGCTCTACGAGATACCTGCCCATCCGAAACATCACTTCGGCGCGGTTGAGGCCGATGGCTTTCACGCGCAGCCGCACCTCACCGGGGCCAGGTTCGGGAAGCGGAAGTTCATCGACTTGGAGGACTTCGGGACCACCGGTTTGGTGGAAACGCACGATTTTTACGGTGTTGGGCATGCGCTCGTTCGATGCGCTGGTTGCTCCCGTCGATTCTCTTACTTGACTTATTTAAGTCGCGCAATCGAAAATAGTCCTGTGAAGCCGGGATTTGTTCGAACTTCCATCGATCTGCCGCAGGATCTCCACCGTCGGATGCACGAAGTCGCCGCTCGAAAAGGCTGTTCGGCTCGCCGTCTGATTCTCAACGGAATTGAGCGCGCGTTGGCCGAGGAACAAGCGCCAGTTCGACCGCCGCGGCGGCTGAGTCTCGATCCGCCCCTGATTCCACCCGCTGGCCGACGGATTGAGTTGAGCAACGAAGACATCTATGAGCTCATTAACCTTCCCTGACATTAATGTCTGGCTGGCGCTTGCTACGTCTGAGCATGTCCATGCCGCTGCCGCGCGGCAATGGTGGGAACACCAACTGGGCTGCATCGCATTTTCGAGAATTACACAATTAGGGTTCCTTCGCCTCGTCACAACGTCCGTCGCCATGGGCGGAAAGCCCTTGACAATGGCCGATGCATGGCGCGTGCATGATCGCTTTTTTGAAGACGACAGGGTGGCATTTGTACCGGAACCCGCCGAATCGGATACTTACTTCAGGAAATTTGCGGCCGCTCGGACCGCTTCTCCGAAAGTCTGGGCTGACGCCTGGCTGCTTGCTCTGGCCACCGCATCCGGCGGTATTCTGGTCACTTTCGACCGGGCACTTGCTGCGCGCGGTGCCCGGTGTCTACTTCCAGAATGAGAGCTGCATGGTATATTTATTCAGTCGAGTGAATAAATAATCAGCCATGCCATTCCCCGTCGGAATCGTTGGATACAGCGGTTACAGCGGCGCTGAAGCCGTACGAATCCTGTCCAAACATCCTCACTGCGAGCCGGTCCTGCTCGCCCACCGCAGCGACGCGGGCGAAGGTCCGAAGCTGCTGCGCAAATCCACCATCCGGCGTGCTCCCGCGGGTCCGGAATCCGTTGTCGCCGAAGGCCTGAAAGCCGTCCTCCTTGCTACGTCGCCCGAAGTTTCGATGGACCTGGCGCCGAAATTTCTCGGCGCCGGAGTCATCGTGGTCGACCTCAGCGGCGCATTCCGCCTCCGCACCGCCGAGCGCTACAAACACTGGTATAAGGAAGAGCACACCGCCGCCGGGCTGTTCGAAGAAGCCGTTTACGGTCTGCCGGAATTCATGCGCGATCAGGTTCGCGGCGCGAAGCTCATCTCGAACCCGGGCTGCTATCCGACAGCCGCTAACCTCGCCCTCCGTCCGCTCGTTGCCGCCGGTGTAATCGACCGCGCCGCCGGCATTGTCTGCGACGCCAAAAGCGGCGTCAGCGGAGCGGGCCGCAAGCCGTCCCTCAAAACCAGCTTCTGCGAAACTACCGAAAATTTCTCCGCATATTCGTTGCTGAAACACCGCCACGTCCCGGAAGTCCTGCAGACCAGCGAACTCGAAGAATGCGAATTCAGCTTCACCGCGCAATTAATCCCGATCGACCGCGGCATTCTGGAAACCATTTATTTCCGCGCCGCGAAGCCTGCGACGGCAGCCGAAATCCTGTCGGTCTACGAACGGCAGTACGCCAACGAGCCGTTTGTGCGCCTCTATGAGGCCGGACACGTGCCCGATCTGCACGCCGTCCAGCGCACCAACTTCTGCGACATCGGAGTCATTGCGGACGAGGCTTCCGGCCGCTGCGTAGTCGTCAGCGCCATCGACAACCTGGTGAAGGGCGCGGCGGGCCAGGCCATTCAGAACCTCAATCTGGCGGCGGGCTTCGAAGAAACGGAGGGTCTGCTGTGAAGGCCCTCATCAAGATTGGCGGCAGCCTGCTGGACGATCCGGCCGCCCGCCACGACATCGCGCGTCAAATCGCCCGCGTCGCCGAACTCGGCTGGCACATCACGGTAGTTCATGGCGGTGGCAAGCAGATGACGCGCTTTCTCGAAGAGCGCGGCATCAAAAGCAATTTTGTCCGCGGACTCCGGGTCACTACGGAAGAAACTATCGACGCTGTACTCAAGGTGCTGGCCGGAAGCGTGAACACGCAGCTTGTCTCCGCGCTTGGCCTGGCGGGCGTGAAAGCCGTCGGCCTTACCGGCATCGATTCCGGCCTCGCGGTTGCGGAACAACTCGACCCTGACCTGGGCTTTGTCGGACGCGTCACCTCCTCCGACTCACACCTGCTGCGCACCTTAACCGCTGCCGGATACGTGCCTGTGGTTGCCTGCGTGGCGGGCGGCGCGCAGGGCGAGGTTTTCAACGTGAACGGTGATTCGATGGCCGTCGCGGTTGCCTCGAACTGGTATGTGGACCGGCTCGTATTTCTTACAGACGTCCCCGGCGTCCTCGATGCGAACAAATCCATCATGCCCCTGCTGACCATTAGTGGATGCAGCGATCTGATTGCAACCGGAATCGCCACGGGCGGCATGCAGGCGAAACTCAACGCCGCCATAGAGGCGGTGGAGCATGGCGTGCGGGAAGTCCGCATCGTGAAAGGTTCGGATCCGGATATCGTTACCAGAGCGTTTGGCAACGAAGAAATCGGCACACGCATTGTCGGGGAGACGGTTTCTTAATCAGCGCGTCCCGATCAAAACGGAACAAAGCCAATTCGGTCCCGCCACTCACCCTCTTCGGAAGCCGACCACACCAGCAACAGTTGTTCAATTGCCTCCCGAATCTCTATCGTCTGCGACACGATCAGAAGACCGGCACTGCTGCGGCCCGAGACGAAATCCCTGAAATGTCCTCGCATCGTCTCGCGGTCGTGTGAAACGAGTATGCGCCCCTCGCCGGCGGCAGACGCAAGAACTTCCGGATCGCCAAGACCCAAAACTCCGGCCGCCTTGGCGGTCTGGATGCCGATGGCGGGCTCCCGCCGGAACAGTCCCGCAATGATCCTGGCGTTGAAGTTCTCGTCCGCCTGAAACCGGGGCCGCATTCCGGTCAGACGGTCGTTGCGTGTTTGGCCGCTTCGAGTTTGGAGTAGAGAAGGGCATTCGCCTCACGCGACACCTGTGCCAATTCCTCAAACCGCGCTTCGCCCTGTTTCAAATACGCGTCGATCTCCGCCCTCCGCGTCAGATAAAACGTGATCCCGCCATAGACCTGCACCAGCGAGAGAGAGGGAAACGACTGAACGATTCCCTCCGGCGATTCACCTCTCAGGAACTGGTAGACCACCGAGTCCAGAGTCACACGGCTTCCGGTGAAATAATATGCCGCACCTCGCCGCTCGATGAACTCCCGGTCCATGTCCGTGCTTTGAGTATAGTTCGTTCCCCCCTTCCGGAGGAACATACCGGGTCCGCTCACTCATGGTATAATTATTCAGTCGAGTGAATAAATAACCAGCCATGTCATTCCCCGTCGGAATCGTTGGATTCAGCGGTTACAGCGGCCCCGCACCCGCCCGTATCCTTACCAAAAACACCCGCCCCACCGGCACGCAGATTGCTTCGGAGCACGCATGATCAGCGCGCTCACCGCGGATACCGTCGAATACGCCACGACGTCCAACAAAAACATCGAAGTGCGCAAAGCGTCGATGCTCGACATCCCGCCGCTCCTCGAACTCATCAACGGCTACGCGGCCAAAGGCATCATGCTGCCCCGCACCGAGTTCGAACTCTCGGAGAACATGCGCGATTTCACCGTTGCTTATGACGGAAACCGTCTGGCCGGTTGCGGAGCGCTTCATTTCTATTCGCCGGCGGTCGGTGAAGTCCGCTCGCTGGCGGTTGCCGAAACTCACAAGAAATACGGCATCGGCCGGCTGATCGTCGAATCGCTCGTCTACGAAGCCAAGCTCTACGGTCTCGACGCGGTCTTCGCTTTCACTTACGTTCCCGGCTTCTTCTCGAAGGTTGGCTTCAATGAAGTGGAGCGCGGCGAGTTGCCGCTCAAGGCCTGGAAGGACTGCCTGCGCTGCCCCAAATTCCACTCCTGCGATGAAATCGCCGTCCTCCGCGTACTGCGCCCGCAGCGCTGGGAGCAGCGCGCCGCACTCCAGCCCGTGCTGGGCGTCGAAGGCGGCACGGTGGTAATCCTGCCCAACATCCGGCCCGCCGTTCCGCGCCGATGAGTCTTCCGTTCGCCACGCGCGCGCTGCGGTCCCGTAATTACAAGCTCTTTTTCACAGGGCAGGGAGTCTCGCTGATCGGCACGTGGATGACGCGGATCGCCACCAGCTGGCTGGTCTACCGCCTCACCGGATCGGCCGCGCTGCTGGGTATCGTAGGTTTTGCCAGCCAGATTCCGGCCTTCGTGCTCGGGCCGCTGGCGGGCGTCTGGGTCGATCGCTGGGACCGGCACCGAACCATCGTCGTCACCCAGATCCTCTCGGCCGTGCAGTCGCTTGCGCTTGCCGTTCTGGCGCTCGCGCACATCATAACCGTCTGGGAAATTGTGGCGCTCGCGCTCTTTCAGGGGCTGATCAATGCCTTCGACATGCCCGCGCGGCAGTCGTTTGTGATTCAGATGGTGGAGCACCGCGACGACTTGGGTAACGCCATCGCTCTGAATTCGTCCACGGCCAACGCGGCGCGCCTGGTCGGACCGGCCATCGCGGGCCTGGTCGTGGCGCAGGTGGGCGAAGGCTATTGCTTCCTCATCGACGGCGTCAGCTATATTGCCGTCATCGTTTCGCTGCTCATGATGCGGATCGCGGCGGCGCCCGCACGAAAGCCCGCGCGACACGTCCTGCATGAGCTTCACGAAGGCTGGCATTATGTGGTGAATTCGGTGCCCATCCGCTCGATCCTGACGAACCACGCCATCGTCAATCTGTTCGGGATGCCCTACTCGGTACTCATGCCGATCTTCGCCGCGAAAGTGCTGGGCGGCAATGCGCACACGCTCGGGTTCCTGATGTCCGCGACGGGCGTGGGCGCTTTGCTGGGCGCTATGATGCTCGCGGCGCGCAAGAACGTAATCGGACTGGGACGGCGCATCGTGATGACCACGGCGCTGTTCGGCGCGGCTCTGCTGAGCTTTTCGCTCTCGCGATATCTCTGGCTTTCCCTCCTGTTGCTGCCATTGGCCGGCTTTGGCATGATGCAGGAGATGGCGTCGAGCAATACCATCCTTCAGACGATCGTTGACGACGAAAAACGCGGGCGCGTAATGGCGTTTTATTCCATGGCGGGGCAGGGAATGCTGCCGTTCGGAAGTCTGCTGGCGGGCACGCTGGCCGCGCGCTTCGGTGCGCCCGTTACCCTCGCGTTGTGCGGCATAGTTTGCATGATGGGCAGTGTGTGGTTTGCGGGCCGCCTGCCGCGGATTCGCCAGCTCGTGCGGCCCATCTACGTGCGCCTAGGGATCGTCGAGGCGCTTCCCGAACTTCCTTCAACCGAGGCATGATGAATGCGGAATTGGCAAAAACCGGGACTTATCTCGAAATGGGCGCTGATAATGGTGGGCTCGCTTGCGATCTGCCAGGCGCAGCCTGAATTCGAAGTCGCATCCGTGAAGCCCGCCGCCAATCCGGAGGGCAGAGCGTTGATTCAGGCGCTTCCGGGCCGGCTCACCATGACGAACCTCGCACTGAGGCGTCTCATCCTGATTGCCTATGGTCTCCAGGACTATCAACTCGCGGGAGATCCGGCCGGGATTGATTCCGAACACTACGACATTCAGGCCAAAGCGGGCGGCACTGCTACTGTGCAGCAAATCGAGGGTCCGATGCTTCGCGAACTTCTTGAGGCCCGTTTCCAATTAGTTCTCCATCGCGAGACCAGGCAGTTGCCGGTATACGAACTCAGGATGTCGAAGAGTGGCGCGAAACCCGAACCTGCGAAGGAAGGCAGCTGCATTCCCTACGTCGTCGATTCCCCGCCGCCCGCGGCCACCCCGGCGGGCGAATCCCGCCCGAATTACTGCGGCGTTCACGGAACGGTAGACGGATTAAACCGGACCCTCGAAGGAAAGGCGGTGAGCATGGCGGAATTGGCCGCGACCCTCTCGCGAAGTTACAACTCGGTACTCGGAAGAAACGTCATAGACGCGACAGGGCTGACCGGAATGTATGACGTAAACCTGAGGTGGGCCATCGACCCTTTGTCGTCGGGCGTCCCGCCGGCGAAAGCGCCTGTCCTACCTTTTTTCGTTGCAGTCCGTGGTTTCCAGTCGGCGTGACGTTCGGCACCGGTTGGTAATCTGGAGTTTCACACATCCAATGGAACTGGCGAAGCAGTGGTATGGCCGGAAGATGGCCAGATGGGAGCACCAGCTCGCAACGAAATCGACCGATCGCGTGGTGCGGCCCTTCGACTGGGGTGTGGAATGGATGCGCAACTGGCCGTTTCAGGTCGATGAGGCCGACGCGGAGAAGCGCATCGTCAAAACGAACCGCCTGGTGATCGGGAGCAGCCAGGAGTTCTTCGATTATGAGGTTCCGCGCGACTTCGCGATGGAAGATTCGGAAGTGCGCTTCACCTCGCCGGTCGATACGCCGTACCCTGAGAACAACCTGGTCCGCGCGCGCTACTTTCCCGGTAAGCCGCGCTTCAAACGCGGCAGGAAGGCCGTTGTGCTGCTGCCGCACTGGAATTCACATGCCGCGCAGCATGTCGCACTGTGTAAGGGGATCGCGGAACTTGGAATATCGGTGCTGCGCATCAGCCTGCCGTATCACGACAAGCGTATGCCGCCCGAACTGGGCCGCGCCGACTACGCGGTTTCGGCCAACGTGGCGCGCACGATCGATGCGACTCGCCAGGCTGTGATCGACGTCCGCGCCTGCTACGACTGGTTGCAGAGCCAGGGCTATGACGACCTCGGAATCGTCGGCACAAGCCTGGGTTCATGCTACGCGTTTCTTGCCAGCGCGCACGACCCGCGCATCCGCGTCAACGTGTTCAACCACTGCTCCACTTACTTTGCGGACGTTGTCTGGACCGGCCTATCGACGCGACACATCCGGCAGGGCATTGAGGGCAATATCGATGTAGATCGTCTGCGCGCCGTCTGGGACTGCGTAAGCCCGGTGCACTATATGGATCGTTATGCGGATATGGCGAAGAAGTCGTTCTTCCTGTATGCCACTTACGACACGACGTTTCCGCTGCACCTTTCGCGCCAGATTGTGGACCATATTCAGGCGCGCGGCGTAGCGCAGCGAATTGTGGCGATGCCGTGCGGGCACTACACGCTGGGCGAAGCGCCGTTTAAATTTATTGCGGGTTACGAGATCTGCTCGTTCCTGAAACGCAACCTCTGAAGCGCGCCTATTTGCGCGACTGCAGGCTCTCGAGGTACTTCGAGAGGTTATAGATGCGCATGCGGCCCAGATCCTGATCCCAGGCGATCTGCGAGAAGACGGGTCCCCAAACAGGCATCGCGCGCGTGCCGTGTCCCGATGCCAGGACTTCTTCGCCGGAGATGACGCGCTGGACGCGGGCGGCAGGGTAGGTGCCACCGTTGGTGAGGGCGATGCGCGTCAGATCGGGCGTCGCGATTTTGAGGGATTTCGCCATCGGCCCCCCGCCCTTGCCGTCGGGGCCGTGGCATACGGCGCAGTAGGCCATGTAGAGGGCGGGTCCCTGCACGGAATCGATCAGGCGGGTGGTCTCCGGAGCTTGATGGGTCTGAGTATGGGCGGTACCGGCTGTGAGCAAAATCAGGGCAAAAGCGTGAGCGACTTTATGGTGGGAAAACCGTTCGATTCGCATGGGAACCTTCTTGTCTGCGCGCGCTCACGCACC
>Ga0302275_10003177_pt1 | contig 16805 bp, 12 predicted proteins | sample III_Bog_N2_2_FD_200229 | JGI IMG/M metagenome (GOLD analysis project Ga0302275, IMG submission 200229) | Peat permafrost microbial communities from Stordalen Mire near Abisko, Sweden - III_Bog_N2_2 | ecosystem: Environmental > Terrestrial > Soil > Wetlands > Peat | place: Sweden: Abisko...
GAACTGCATTAGGCTTGCGAACGGGCTTGCATGGGAACCGCGTTAGGCCGCGCTGTAGCGGCGAACAGTACGACTCCGACTTGGGCCTCTACTACCTCCGCGCCAGATACTACAACCCGGCAACTGGTAGGTTCCTGTCAAGAGACCCGGAAGACGGGGGAGCAATAGATCCGGGATCGTTGCATAAATACCTCTACGCGAATGGCGACCCGGTTAACGGCTGGGATCCCGATGGGCGCGCGGATGAAGAGGAATCGGGACTTAAATTTGCATTGATTGAAGACGCCGCCCTGCCCGCTCTTAGGGAGTTTGTGGGAGACTTTATCAGATTACAAGCCATTCCCTGGATTGTAAGAGGTGCCCGATCAACGGCAGCGGCCGCGAGAGTCGTCGCAATATTCTTGGAAGATGTAGCTAGAACAAAATTGGCAAAAGGCCTCTTGAAGCTTTACGTTTGCTATGAACTGGGGGTGCTTTTTGTAGATTTGACTTTGGACCTCGACGTCGCGCATATAAGTGAAGATGCGAGGAAAAGCTACGAACGATTGGCAGACGCAGGCATGATTTATGTCTGCTCTGAGCACATGCTTTAATACGGAGCAAGAGTGATGAATTTTGTTGCGCTGAAAAGTCTACCCGATAATGAGGCTTTCACAAATATATGCCGCTTGGTAGGCATCTTAATTTGTATTGGCCTTGTATGGCGGCAGCAGGGGATAGCGATTTTTCCCATCCGGTGGACCGACGTGATATTCATTGGTCCGCTCTCGGTTGCAGTTTTCTTCAAGAGAAGCGGACGACCGTACTGGTTCTTGTGGGGGTTGGCCGCTGGTAGCTTTGTAATGTATACGATTTTGTTGAAATACCTCGTGCCAGGTGTACACCCTTGACGGCAGCCGGATGGTGGCTCCAGTGCCTTGCACTTGGTTGCGGGCGGGTTGCCCACATCTGACCAATAACTCTGGGTGGCCCATGTCTGGCTTTTCAGACATGGGAGACCACGAAGCACATCGATGCGTATCCAATAGCAGCGAGCCGTCCTTCGGGGCGGCTTGCCTGCGTCTGAGGCTTGCTTCCGGAGTCCTCAGCCCATCGGGCCGAAGGACGCGCTGCCTTCGGCATCGGGAGTAGGGTGACACGTCTCCCCCAGTCGGGAGCTGTGCGGCAACCTTGGGTTGCCGCAGAGTAACTTAAACCGAAAAGCAGCGTCTAAAGGAAAAATGCGCTCTGGGCCGTTTGGCTTGGAGCGTGGCGCGTCAAGCGCCAGGAGTACGCGGATGAGCCGAGTTCCCATCGAGCACACGCGGAAGAGTTTTATCTTTAGCAGCCAGCCTGTCTGCTAGCCGAGGCCGCACGGAAACCGTGCGGCCTTCGCGCATCACTGCCTTGGAAAAACAAATGCGGAACCTTGGAAACCGAACGCCGGAGGTGCCGAGTGAAGCGTGCGCTGCGAACCAGATCGGTTGGGACCAAAGTCTCGGAGGCGGAGCTGCGCGTGCTGGAGTCGCGTGCGGCGGCGGCGGGACTGACGCTGTCGGAGTGGGTCCGGGATGTGCTCTTGGGTTCGTCTGTGGACGCGGGCACGATGGCGGCGGAGCGGGCGATCCTGGCCGAGATGCTGGCAATGCGGGCCATCCTTTTGAACTTCCTGTTGAAGCTGAGTATGCGCCAGCCGATCACGGAGCAGATCAGCCGGGAACTGATTACGTGGGCCGACGAAAACAAGATGAAGCGTGCGATGGAAATACTGGCAAAGAGTTCGGCGCGCGAGGCGCGGTTGCAGAGTGCGCCGCCGGAGCCGGCGCTGCCCAAGGCGGCGATGAAAGCGGCGCCGGGAGAGGACTTATAGGAGAGGAGATTTAGAGCGATGCTGACACTGTCGAAGCCGATCAGCGCTGGCCAGGCGCAGGCGTATCACAAGTCGGAGTTCGCGAACGCGAAGGAGAACTATTACACGGAAGGCGAACGTGTGCGCGGGGAGTGGCAGGGTCAGCTTGCGCAGCGTTACGGGCTGATGGGCGAGGTCGGCAAGAATGATGTGTTGGGGGAGCAGTTCGCGCGGCTCTCGGAAGGCCAGCATCCGGCCACGGGCGAGGCGCTGATACGCCGCCAGCAGGCGCGAGAATATGTGAATGACAAAGGCGAAACGGTGCGGACGATGGAGCACCGCGCGGGGTGGGATGCGACCTTTTCGGCACCGAAATCCGTCTCGTTGACGGCCCTGGTTGGCGGCGATGACCGGGTGAGAGACGCGCACCGGGAGAGCGTTCGCGTGGCTCTGGACGAGATGGAAAGATATGCCCAGGCGCGCATCGGCGGCAACGCCGTGGCGCAGACGACGGGAGCATGGGCCGTTGCCAAGTTCGAGCACGACAGCAGCCGTCCGGTCGATGGATACGCCGCGCCGCAGTTGCACACGCACGCGGTGATCTTCAACGTGACGGAGACGGCGGAGGGCAAAACGCGGTCGTTGCAGGCGCAGGAACTTTACAAGACGCAGCAGTACGCGACGGCGGTTTATCGTTCGGAGCTGGCCGCGCACTTGCAGCGGCTGGGTTATGAAGTCGAGCGCGGCGCGCATGGTCAGCCGGAGATCAGAGGCTACACGCAGGAGTATCTTGAGGCGTCGAGTCCGCGGCGTCAGCAGATCGAACAACGGCTCGCCGAGCAGGGCCGAAGAGGAGCCGGAGCGGCGCAGATCGCCGCGCACCGGACGCGGGACGCCAAGCAGCCGTTATCCATCGAAGAGGTCCGGGCGCAGCATCAAAAACTCGCCGTCGAGCATGGAAATCAGCCGCAGCGGGTGATGGCCGAGGCCGCGCGGCGGTGGGGCGTGGAGCTTGAGCCGGAGCGTTCGCGGCAGGTTGCCGAGAGTGCCGTGACGTATGCGCGGGAGCGCGGGATCGAGCGCGCGGCGGTCGTCGATGAACGGGCTCTGTTGCGCGATGCGTTGAAGCATACGATGTGCGAAGCGCGGTTGCCGGAGATTAAAACGGAACTTGAAAAGCGCATCGCCAATGGCGAGCTGATCGAGGTTCCGCGCCGCGAGGGAGAGGCTGGAAGGGCGTTCACAACGGACGAGATGCAGGGCTACGAAAGAAAAATAGTCCAGCGGATGCAGGCGGGCCGGGACATCAATGTCATCGTCGATGGGCGCACGCGGGAGTGGACCTTCAAACAGCATCCGCACCTGAGCATGAGCCAGCACCGGGCGGTCGAAGATGTGCTCGAAAGCCGCGACAGGATGATGGCTCTGGAGGGCGTGGCGGGAGCGGGAAAGACTACTTCTTTAGCCGCTGTTCGAGACGCTGTTGTGCATCACGGCTACGAAGTGAAGGGGCTTGCGCCGACTTCGCGTGCGGCGCAAAAGCTGGCCGAGGCAGGGATGGAGACGGAGACCTTGCAGCGTCATCTTGCGCGCGGCCAGCAGCCGGAGGATGGGCGCGCAAGAGTGTACATCGTGGACGAGGCGAGCATGGTCGGCACGCGGCAGATGCACACGTTCCTGGAGCGGCTGAACCGTCACGACCGGGTGCTGTTGGTCGGCGACGTGCGGCAGCATGAAGCCGTCGAAGCGGGCAGGCCGTATGCGCAGATGCAGGAGGCGGGGCTGCGCACGGCGCGGCTCGACGAGATCCTGCGGCAGAAAGATCCAGTGCTCAAAGAGACGGTGGAGCAGCTTGCGCGGGGCGAGGTCAAAGAAGCGATCGCAAGCCTTAACCAACAGGGCCGGGTGCATGAGATCGAGGACCGCGCGAAGCGCTTCCAAGAGATGGCGCGGGAGTATGCTCGCGTGCCGGATCGGACGCTGGTTATCTCGCCGGACAATGAATCGCGCCGCGAGATCAACGGCCAAATCCATCGTGCGATGCGGGAGTCGGGCCAGGTCACGGGCACCGCGTACCGGGTGCCTGTTCTCTATGCGCGGCAGGAACTGACGGGGGCCGACCGGCAGCACGCGCAGAATTACGCAGAGGGCGATGTGCTCCGCTACTCGAAGGGCTCGAAGCCCATCGGCATCGAGGCCGGAGAGTATGCGCGCGTCGTGCGCGTGGACGGAGAAAGCAACACGCTGACCATCACGCGCAAGAGCGGCGAGGAGCTGAGTTACGACCCGCGCCGGTTGCAGGGCGTGACGGTCTACCGCGACAGCGAGCGCGTCTTCGCCCAGGGCGACCGCGTGCAGATGACGGCTCCGTATCAGAAGCAAAATCTCGCCAACCGCGAGCTGGGAACGGTCGAGAAGATCGACCACAGCGGCAATCTGAAACTGCGCATGGACTCAGGGAGAGAGGTCGAGTTCAACGTGCGGCAGATGCCGCATCTTGATTACGGCTATGCGGTGACGAGCCACAGCAGCCAGGGCCAGACCGCCGACCGTGTGCTCGTTCATGTGGACTCATCGCAGGCGCACGGCGAGCTGCTCAACAGCCGCATGGCGTATGTGTCGGTGTCGCGGGCGGAGTTCGACGTGCAGATGTACACGAACGATGCGAAGTCGCTGGGCCACGTGTTGAGCCGGGACGTATCGCATCCATCGGCGATGCAGCAGGTGATCCACGACGAGCTAGCCGGGTTGAAGATCGGGCCGCAGTCGCAAGGCAAGGAAGTAATCCAGCAGGACTTCGGCATGGGCCTCGGCCTCTGAGGAGGCCGTACCCTCCGCTCCAGCATCCGTAAAGGCTCTCCGCTTCGCTCCGACCGCTTGCAGCGGCGCGCACAAAACGCGCGGCCTTGACTGATGCCTCCGCTGCGGGTGGTTCTCAGCTATGAGAAGAATGTCTTCTTCTCATGTTCCTAAACATGAGAGAGCTAACTGGCCTCAGCGTGAGCACTGCCAGCCAGCGAGTTAATCAGCCGAATCACGGCTCTCTGGTCCTTCGTCGGCAGCACGTCCATCTTCTGAAATCTCTTCCAAAGCCGCTGCTTCTGTACGCTGCTGTTGCCGTTCGGCTCTGTCGGCCTCAATCCCAACAACTCATCCGTGGAGACTTCCAGGACGCGCGCCAGCGGAATGATGGCCGTCGAGGGAGGCAGTTCGGCTTCGGTCTCGTAGTAGGAAATCACGCGCTGGGTCGTCCCCAGGGCTTCGGCAAGCTGGACCTGAGTGAGGCCGCGCGTCTTCCTGAGAGCGAAGAGGCGCTTGCCGAATGCGGAATGTGGCTCTTTCTTCGCGGGCATGTCAAGACGGATTTTAAGGTCCATTTTCGAGTACTCCTGAAATCCACTGTCTGGATATACACTGTATGTATATACTGAGGCACGGTGAGAAAAACTGCAAAAAGTGGAAAAACCACTTGACAGGTTTTTCAGCGGAGGGCGGAAAGATGGCACGAATCCCGGAGCGCGAGGTCGAGCGGCTGAAACGAGAGGTATCGGTCGAGCGGCTCGCCGAGGCGCGGGACATCAAGTTGCACCGGCACGGTGCCGACCTGCTGGGCCTCTGCCCGTTCCATGCCGACCACAGCCCGTCGCTTGTCATCACTCCGTCAAAGAATCTCTGGCACTGTCTGGGAGCCTGCAACATGGGCGGAACGGCCATCGACTGGGTGATGAAGGCCAATGGCATCAGCTTCCGCCATGCGGTTGAACTGCTCAGAGCAGACTATCTTCCCTTAGCCGCCGTTCCAGTGCATCCGGTCAAACAGAGCACCGTGCCGAAGTTGCCGCCGCCGGTTGCGCGGAATGCGGACGACCGGGCGCTGCTCGTTCAGATCGTGGACTACTACAGCCGGACGTTGAAGCAATCGCCGGAGGCGTTGAAGTATCTCGCCTCGCGCGGCCTCCAGTCTTCGGAGATCATCGACCGCTTCAAGCTGGGCTTCGCCAACCGGACGCTGTGTTACGGGCTTGAGGGAAAGAACCGCGTCGCCGGCGCGGAGTTGCGCGGACGGCTGCAGCGGCTCGGCATCCTGCGGGAGAGCGGCCACGAGCACTTCAACGGCTCGGTTGTCGTGCCGGTGTTCAATGCTTCGGGCGAGGTGGTCGAGATGTACGGGCGGAAGATCACCGCGAAGCTGCGCGAGGGAACGCCGCTGCACCTGTATCTTCCCGGCGAGCATCGGGGCGTGTGGAATGAAGAGGCGCTGATCGCGTCGAAGGAAACTATTTTATGCGAGGCGCTGATCGACGCGCTGACGTTCTGGGTCGCGGGGCACCGCAACGTGACGGCCAGTTACGGCGTGAACGGCTTCACAGCCGATCACCGCGCGGCCTTCGCTCAGCACGGCACGGAACGGGTTTACATCGCCTATGACAACGATGAAGCGGGCAACAAAGCCGCCGCGAAACTGGCCGAGGAGTTGATGCAAAGGGGAATCGAGTGCTTCCGCGTGGAGTTCCCCAAAGGCATCGACGCGAACGAATACGCGCGGAAGGTGACGCCAGCGGCGAAGAGCCTGGGCGTACTGATCAATCGTGCATCGTGGCTAGGCAAGGGACAACGTGCAGCAGTACCGGAGCCAGACATCGAGACACTGCCAGCAGAAGAAAAAACAGCGACTAAAGAAAAAAAGATCGAGGACGACGAGCCAGAGCCAATCGCAGAATCAATGCCGACAACAGACGCGCCGACACAAGAGGTTTTTTCTTTAGCCGCCGAATCGGAGCCGGTTGCACCGGCAGCGCCCGCGCCAAGCATAGACGTTCCGGTCGAGATACGCGGCGAAGACATCTTCATCCAGCAGGGCGAACGGCGTTACCGCATCCGTGGCCTTCATAAGAACCTGAGTTATGAGCTTCTAAAAGTCAATGTGCTTGTCTCCGGCACGACGCCGCACGGCGAGTCGGCCTTCCATGTGGACACGCTCGACTTATACGTAGCGCGGCAGCGCAGCGTCTTTACCAAGCAAGCCGCCGAGGAGCTTGGCCTCAAGGAAGAAGTAATCCGCCGCGATCTGGGCCGGGTTCTGATGAAGCTGGAGGAGCTACAGGACGAGCAGATCAAAAAGGCTCTGGAGCCGGAGAAGAAAGAGATCGAGATCGGCCAGGAGGAGCGCGCCCAGGCGATGGAGTTGCTGCGCGATCCGCGCCTGCTGGAGCGGATCATCGAGGACTTCGCACTGTGCGGCGTTGTCGGCGAGGAGACCAACAAACTCGTGGGCTATCTGGGCGTGGTCTCGCGCCACTTGGAATCGCCGCTCGCGATCATCGTGCAATCGTCATCGGCGGCGGGCAAAAGTTCGCTGATGGAAGCCGTGCTCGCGTTCCTGCCCGAAGAGCAGCGCGTTCAATACTCCGCGATGACCGGCCAGTCTCTCTTTTACATGGGCGAGCAGGACTTGAAGCACAAGGTGCTGGCCATCGTGGAAGAAGAGGGCGTGCACTCTGCGGCCTATGCGTTAAAGCTGTTGCAATCCGAAGGCGTGTTGACGATAGCCTCGACGGGCAAAGACCCGGCGACGGGGCGCTTGCTCACGCATCAATACCGCGTCGAAGGCCCGGTGATGATCTTCCTGACGACGACGGCCATCGATCTCGACGAGGAGATGCTGAACCGCTGTCTTGTTCTCTCCGTCAATGAAGACCGGGCGCAGACGCAAGCCATCCATCGAGTGCAGCGCGAGGCGCAAACGCTTGAAGGCTTGCTCCAGCGGCGGGACCGCAGCACCATCCTTGCCGTGCATCGCAACGCGCAGCGGCTCTTGAAGCCCGTCTTCGTCGCCAATCCCTACGCGCGGGAGTTGACGTTCCTCGACTCGCAGACGCGGACCCGGCGCGACCACATGAAGTATCTGACGCTGATACGCAGCATCGCTCTTCTTCATCAGCATCAGCGGCCACGGAAGAGGGTCGAGCACCGGGGCCGCATGGTCGAGTACATCGAGGTTACGGTGAACGACATCGCAGTCGCCAACCGTCTTGCGCATGAAGTGCTGGGCCGCTCGCTGGATGAGCTGCCCCCACAGACCAGGCGCTTACTGTTAGCCATCGACACGATGGTTACAGCCGAGTGCGAGCGGCAGAAGATGGCGCGCTCTGACTATCGCTTCTCGCGCCGCGACGTGCGCACGGCGACCGGCTGGGGCGATACGCAGTTGAAAATCCATCTGCATCGGTTGGAGGAGATGGAGTACCTGTTGGCGCATCGCGGCGGGCGCGGCCAGAGCTTCGTTTACGAGCTTGTCTTTACTCGCCAGGCCGACAGCGGCAAGCCCACGCTGCCCGGCTTGATCGAGATCGACAAGCTGAAGGAATGAGTACGACGGAAAGAAGTCGGGGCCGGAAGGTCAGTTGTCGGGGTCAAGTCGGGGCCAAGTCGGCCCCAGGTCGGCGGGGTGTCGGGGTGCCTGAAACCAACTTGCCGCCAATGTCCATGCGGGTTAAGAACGAATCCGCGCAAGAGCACGAGAAAACGCATATACGGGGCGCAGCGAAATCGGCGCTTCGTCGTAACCATGAAAAGGAGGAGAGAGATGGCCCGAGTAGTCAAACCGCGCAAGCAGCGCACGCCGCCGAGCACGCCGTTACAAGCGATGCTCGAAGAGTACATCGAGTCCCTTGCCGTGAAGGGTTTTACCGACGACACGCGCCATGTGCGCCACGAGCATCTATCGCTGTTCGAGCGCTGGGCGATGGAGCGTGGACTGAGCGAGCCGGTCGAGGTCACGCGGCCCGTGCTCGAACGCTATCAGCGTTACCTGTTCCACTACCGCAAGAAGGACGGCTGCCCGTTGAGCTTCGCCAGCCAGCACTCGCGGCTGTCGCCCCTGCGCATGTGGTTCCGTTGGATGACGCGGCAGAACTATCTCTTGCACAACCCGGCTTCGGAGATCGAGTTGCCCAGGCTGCCGAAACCGCTGCCGCGTGTGCTGACCGCATCCGAAGCTGAACTGATCCTGCATCAGCCCAACATCACCGACCCGCTCGGCATCCGCGACCGCGCCATGCTGGAGATGTTTTACTCGACCGGAATGCGGCGCACCGAACTGCTCCGCTTGCGGCTCTACGATGTGGACCGCGAAGCGGGCATCGTGACTATCCGCGAAGGCAAGGGCAAGAAGGACCGTGTAATCCCCGTCGGCGAGCGCGCCGTCGCGTGGCTCGACAAGTATCTCGACCAGGCGCGGCCCCGGCTTGTGGCCGAGCCGGACGACGGCACACTCTTCCTTACCGCGCAGGGCGAACCGTTCGGTCCCAACCGTCTCAGCGGCCTGGTCCGCGATTACGTTGAAGCGGCCGGAATCGGCAAGCATGGAGCCTGCCATCTCTTCCGCCATACGATGGCCACGCTGATGCTCGAAGGCGGCGCGGATATCCGCTTCATCCAGCAGATGCTCGGTCATGCGCGGCTCGACACGACGCAGATTTACACGCACGTCTCGATACGGATGCTCAAGCAAATCCACTCGGCAACCCATCCGGCAGCGCAGCTTAAACACGGCTCGGAAGACCCGGCGGAGGCCGTCCAGAACGCCGTGCTTGCCCAGGATGTTCCAGGCCAGATGTGGCCCGGTGTTCCGGCCTCGACAGCCGAGGAACTGTTCGCCGCTCTGGACGCCGAATCAGATGAGGAAGAACGGGAGTAATGTTCTTCTTTTAGTAGCTGCTATAGCTGCTAAAGAAGGGGCCGATTCCGTCCCGGAACCGGCCCCGATGCGTCCCTGAATCCCATGCCGATCCACACTGCAATCGCTCTCCGATCCGCTCCGTAATCCGCTGCTCTTCCGCTGCGCAATCTGTGGGCGATGCTGTGCACAATCCGCCGCTCTTCCGCCGTGCAATCCGCTCACAATCCCGCGCAGAATCCGCTCCCGTTCCCGGCTCCCAAGCCGTACAATCGGAGGCAATGGAATCAACCCAAATCCAGGCGTTGAACGAACCGCCTCCAGCTGCAATGCCGCAGCTAAGCGAAAAACCGCGTCAGGGGTTCGAGACCTGGAAAACGGCAGGTAAACCGGGGTCGAGTAGCTGCAACTTCACGGTCGCGTTAGGCTTGCGGGCAACGGTGGTTGAAAACGGTGTCAGAGAAACTTACAGCGCCAGATACTACAATCCCGCCACGGGAAGGTTCCTCAGCCGCGATCCGGAGGACGGAATCGCTACTGATCCGAAAACCCTGCACAAGTATCTCTATGCCGGCGGCGACCCCGCCAATGCAATTGATCCTAGCGGTCGTGCGGATGCGGGCGAAACGGGACTCACATTTGCGTTGCTCAGTACAGCCCCCGTACCGGAGCTTACAGCGATAGTCGGAACCGCTGCGTCTAACGCGCTACTTGCTACCGGTATAACGGACGCAATCGCCGCAATAGAGGCGGCCGCTAACGCAGGGAGCGCCGAGGAGGCAGTCGAGATTTTGATAAATGCAACTAAACTGATAATTAAAACCAAGCCGCTAGTCAGGGTTTTCTTGTGCAGTCCGTTAGTTTTCGCCTACGGTTTCGCTGAGGGCCAGTTGATTCTGTACGCGCACGCGCACGGGTTTAACGATTTAGAGGTAAAGGGAATGGAGTATGTTCTCGACAAAGGCAAAGACGCGCTCAAGGTGGCTTGCGGGGCACAGTTATTGAGGTATTTCAAGAAATGAAACGACTAGAGAGTCTGTCCTTGTATTTTGCGACCTATCCATATCGCAGGCGTCTCCCCATCGTGGGCGCCTATTTGATTCTGAGAGCTTTCCACCATCGCCCCCTTCTACCTCATGATCCATATGGATTTGTTACAGACGGGACGCTCATCCTTGCAATGCTGAGCAGTCCAAAGCGAAGGCCGTTTTGGCTTTTCGTTGGGATTTTCCTCGGCCAGATTATTGGCATCATCATGTGTGCTTCATACTGACGGGCGGGCGGCCCACATCTGACCAATAAATCTGGGTGGCCCATGTCTCGATTCTGAAACATGGGAGACCGCTAATGCCGGAAGGCAACCTGACCTATCATTACTACTCAACGGGCAAGGTGGAAAGCATCCAATCCTCCAACACCAACGGCGTCAACGTCAGCTACACCTACGACGGCCTCAACCGGCTCAGCACGGTGGTGGATAACCGTCTGTCCAGTAACAACACCACCAGCTATACCTATGACAACGCCAGCAACGTGGCCCTGATAACTTACCCCAACATGACTCAGGATAGTTTCACTTATGACCCGTTGAACCGGCTTACCGCGATGAATTCGGGAACGGCGAGCTACTCCTATCAACTCGGGCTGACGGGTAACCGCACACAGGCGACCGAATCCACCGGGCGCACCTTGAACTGGAGCTACGACGGCATCTATCGACTGACAAATGAAGCCATCAGCAGCGACCCCGAGCAAGTGAACGGCTCCGTTGCCTACGGTCTGGACCCGGTTGGAAACAGGTTGACACAAGGCTCATCGATTACGGGGTTGAATTCGGGCTCGTTCGGCTATAACGCCGACGATGAAGTTTCCACTGAGACCTACGACAATAACGGCAACACGCTGACCACAGGCGGGAAGACCTTCGCCTATGACTCCGAGAACCACGTCACGTCGATGACCCAGGGGTCAACTGTGGTTACGATTAAGTACGACGCTTTTGGCAATCGGGTCTCGAAAACGGTGAACGGAGTTACTACACAGTACCTAGTCGATAACCTGAACCCTACCGGCTACTCGCAGGTTCTGGACGAGTTATCCGGAACGACCGCCGCACGAACCTATACTTACGGCCTGCAGCGCATCAGCGAAGACCAGATCGTAAACAGTGCTTGGGTGTTAAGCTTCTACGGCTACGACGGCGCAGAAAGCGTTCGCCAGCTTACAAATTCAATGGGACAGATAACAGACAGCTTCGAATACGATGCTTTCGGCAACAAGATCAACTCGACGGGAGCAACGCCGAACAATTACTTGTATCGCGGCGAGCAATACGACCCGGACCTGGGCCTGTATTATCTGCGGGCAAGGTACATGAATCCCGCTACTGGAAGGTTTCTCAGTCGAGACCCGGAAGATGGAATCACCAATGATCCCGCATCGCTGCATAAGTACATCTACGCCGGTGGCGACCCGGTGAATGCCTATGATCCGACGGGACGTTCCGCGGGCGCCGCAGTTCGTGGCGGATCCGGTGAGGAGTATTTGGGATTGATAGCAGCCGTGGTGATCGCAGTCCAGTATTCGGCAAACAACGCTGGCCGAAATTCAAGCTCTGTCGTTAGCTCCGTCCGTATGCTTGGAGAGAATCTGAACTGCAGTTACCATAGGACGGCGTGTATGTTGACGGGGCTTGCGAGCAAGAGAGGCGGAAAGTGGGGCCAACGAAGATGCGACATGTGTTATGAGGCGTGCATAAGGAATGAGGGGATATGGCCAACCGATATCAGAACGACAGGGCGTCCGCTCGACTGCGAGTACAGTTTGTACCCTTCAGAATGACAGTTGAAATTTGAGCCGTTGAAAATCCTGGGGATGGAGGTTAAGCAATTGAGAGCGAATGAGAAGGGACAGAGAAACACAAAATCGGCCAGCGGCGACTTCGCTCGTGCTCTCTCAAATGAGGTGATTAATTCGGAGATGAAGAGCCATGCACATTTTGCTCGAGATCTCCGGGATCTTGAGAAACACTACTTGATGCGCCTTGAGAGCTCCCCGAAAATCTGCCTTGAGATCAGACGCAGGGTTTCCGAGCGTTTGCTCGATCACGCAATACTTGTTCAATGCAAACAATCTGTATGTAGAGCAAGGCTGAAAGCGGCCTCGGCGGTCGGGTTTTCCGACTTGGTGCAAAAAACAACCTATTCCATCCTCTATGCAAAATGGGCATTCGCTCAGGGACACAAAAGGGTCGCCCGCAGGGTTACAGACGAAGTTATTGGCGAGCTTGAGCGGTCCCTGAAGAAGAAGAGCAGCACGACCCTCCGACAATGTTTGGCATTCGCGAAGAGATTTGAAGGCTTCATGAGGAGGGCAGCGGAAGGGGCGATTTCCCCGTGACTTGATAGGACTCGTTGGCGTGGGAGGGTGGGCTGGTCCCACGCTTTTGGGGCCTGGGACCGAGCAAGGCGGCCGCACTCTGGCGTGGAGTTACAACGGTATTTATCAGTTGACCAATGAAACCATCACCGGCGACCCGGCCAACAGCAACGGCAACAACGGCTACGCCTCCTACACGCTTGACCCTGTAGGTAACCGCACCGCGGCAACCTCCACATTCAGCGGCTTCACTCCCGTCTTCGGCAGCTACAACCTCAACGACCAGCTTTCCGGGGAAACCTACGATAGCAACGGTAACGTAACCCGCACCGCCAACGGCAACAACTACATCTACGACTCTGAGAATCACATGATCTCGATGTCGAACAGCACTACATCGGTGACCATGAAGTACGACGCCTTCGGCAATCGAGTCTCGAAGGCAGTCACCACCGCAGGCGTCACCACCACCACGCAGTACCTGGTCGAGGATGACGTAAACCCCACCGGCTACGCGCAGGTCATCGAGGAGCTAACCGGCCCCATCGGTTCGGCAGCCGTTCAGCGTACGTACACCTACGGCCTGCAGCGCATCAGCCAGGATCAGTACATCAGCAACGCGTGGCTCTTGAGCTACTACCAGTACGACGGCGGCAGCGTCCGCCAACTCACCAACTCCACAGGCCAGGTGACGGACAGCTACGAGTACGATGCCTTCGGCAATAGCTTCACCAAACAAGGCACGACACCCAACAACTACCTCTACCGCGGCGAACAATACGACAGCGATTTAGGCCTCTACTACCTCCGCGCCAGATACTACAACCCGGCCACAGGCCGCTTCATGTCTCGCGATCCCAACAATCCAGGTTCAACCGATGCGACCGGGACACCCATCGATCCCAGGGAGCTGCATAAATATCTTTACGCTGGCGGCGATCCGGTAAACCGTGTCGATCCACGCGGGCGTGCGGAACTGTTTGAGTATTCCTTAGTCACGGGGGGATCCAAACTTGGCGTCATGGACTATGTTCTCTCTAAAGCTGGATTAACCGTCGCGCTGTGTTTTTATGGCGTGGCGAGGACGCTCTACACAATAGCCCACGATCAGTCGTTTTGGAACGATCTCGATGGCGGGGCTGCTGTTGTCGGATGCGCCATAATGTTCCCGCTACCCCCTGTAACATAGGCGTCTTTGGACGGCATGTGTGATGTAGTTGCGTCGTCGGCTACGAAGCAGTCAGAGCGGTGAGACGTAAACGAGGGTATTCCATGATTATTAGGTCTAAGTTGCAATACATCTTGCTCGGGATGGCCTCAGCGATGGCGCTTGCCATGGTCTTCGCTAACAGCCACACACTCGTCGTTCTTGAGATTGCGCTCCTGAGTGTTTTAGTACTGTCATTAGCATTGCTCATTCGTCGCTGGAAGACTCAAGAAGCTATTCGATCAGCGTTGGCTAGCATCGTATTCGCAGCTGGCGCAATCATCTCGTACAAGGTGCAACACTCTGAAGTCCTTATTCTTGTTCCAGGGGTGGCGTCCGCCTTATTTGCCATTTTTGCTTTCAGGGAATTTAGATCACAAAAGGCGAGCAGCCGGGAGTCCCACTCTTGACCAGCCGCTAAACTGGCCCATCCTTCGCTTTTTCTAGCGAAGGGTGGGTTCCACGAATCCCCGTCCGGCGTTGTGACGTACGCGCTGCCTACGGCATCGGATTTAGGGTAGACACGTCACCCCCAGTTGGGAGCTGTGGAGCAACCCATGGTTGCTGCGCAGTAACCAAATCCTGAAAAGCAGCGTCTAAAGAAAAAATGCTCTGGGCGGTTGTGGCCTGGAGCGTGGCGCAGCCAGCGCCCGGTGAACGCGTATGAGCCGACTCCCCATCGACGAATCGCGCACGAGTTTTTTCTTTAGCGGCCCCGGAACGAAAGCATGGCGGGCCGTGGGCGCGGTGTGCGGCCTGTCTTGGCTGACGATCTTTTCCGAATCAATCCAAACAAAATCCAGACCAGGCGGTGGCTTATGAAGCGAGCGCTGCGGGTAAAATCCGTCGGGACCAAAGTCTCGGTGGCGGAGCTGCGTGTGCTGGAGTTGCGTGCGGCAGCGGCGGGGCTGACCTTGTCGGAGTGGGTTCGGGATGTGCTGCTGGGTTCGTCGGTCGAGATGGGAACGATGTCGGCGGAGCGGACGATCCTGGCCGAGGTTCTGGCGATGCGCACGATCCTTTTGAACTTCATGCTGAAGGTGGGCGAGGGTGTGACGATCCCGGAGGAGGCGAGCCGGAAGCTGATCAAGTGGGCGGATGACAACAAGATGAAGCGGGCGCTGGAGGCGCTGGCGAAAAACTCGGCGCGCGAGGAGCGAATGCAGAACGCGCCGCCCGAGCCTGCGCTGCCACGGATGCAGATGCCAATGGACGTGGCGCCCGGAGAGGAGATGTAGAGCGATGCTGACACTGTCGAAGCCGATCTCAGCGGGCCAGGCGCAGGCGTATCACCGGTCCGAGTTCGCCAACGCGAAGGAGAACTATTACACGGAAGGCGAGCGCGTTCGGGGCGAGTGGCAGGGGCAGCTTGCCGAGCGTTACGGTCTGCATGGCGAGGTCAATGAAGAGCAGTTCGCGCGGCTCTCGGAAGGCCAGCATCCGCAGACGGGCGAGGCTCTGATCCGCCGTCAGCAGGCGCATGAATACGTCAACGCGCAGGGCGAAACGGTGCGCGCGATGGAGCACCGGGCGGGCTGGGACGCGACGTTTTCCGCGCCGAAATCGGTCTCGCTGACGGCGCTTGTCGGCGGCGATGGCCGCGTGAGAGATGCGCATCGGGAGAGCGTTCGCGTGGCTCTGGACGAGATGGAAAAGTACGCGCAAGCGCGCATCGGCGGCAACGCTCCGCCGGAGACGACGGGCGCGTGGGCGGTGGCCAGGTTCGAGCACGACAGCAGCCGTCCGGTCGATGGTTATGCCGCGCCGCAGTTGCATACGCACGCGGTGATCTTCAATGTCACGGAGACGGCAGAAGGGAAAACGCGCTCGTTGCAGGCGCAGGAACTTTACAAGACGCAGCAGTACGCGACAGCGGTTTACCGTTCCGAGCTGGCAGCGCACTTGCAGCGGCTGGGCTATGAAGTGGAGCGCGGCGCGCACGGTCAGCCCGAGATCAAAGGCTACACGCAGGAGTATCTGGAGGCATCGAGTCCGCGGCGTCAGCAGATCGAACAACGACTCGCCGAGCAGGGGCGAAGGGGCGCAGGAGCGGCGCAGATCGCCGCGCACCGGACGCGGGACGCCAAGCAGCCGTTGAGCATCGAGGAGGTCCGGGCACAGCATCAAAAACTCGCCGCCGAGCATGGAAATCAGCCGCAGCGGGTGATGGCCGAGGCCGCGCGGCGTTGGGGTGTGGAGCTTGAGCCGGAGCGTTCGCGGCGGGTTGCCGAGAGTGCCGTGACGTATGCGCGGGAGCGTGGGATCGAGCGCGCGGCGGTGGTCGATGAGCGTGCCTTACTGCGCGATGCGTTGCGGCATACGATGTGCGAAGCGCGGTTGCCGGAGGTGAAGGCAGAGCTAGAAAAGCGCATCGCCAATGGCGAGCTGATCGAGGTTCCGCGCCGCGAGGGAGAGGCTGGCCGCGCGTTCACGACGGACGAGATGCAAGGCTACGAAAGAAAAATAGTCCAGCGGATGCAGGCGGGCCGGGACATCAATGTCATCGTCGATGGGCGCACGCGGGAGTGGACCTTCAAACAGCATCCGCACCTGAGCGTGAGCCAGCACCGGGCGGTCGAAGATGTGCTTGAAAGCCGCGACAGGATGATGGCTCTCGAAGGCGTTGCGGGCGCGGGAAAGACTACTTCTTTAGCCGCTGTTCGAGACGCTGTTGTGCATCACGGCTACGAAGTGAAGGGGCTTGCGCCGACTTC
>Ga0302275_10003178_pt1 | contig 16801 bp, 18 predicted proteins | sample III_Bog_N2_2_FD_200229 | JGI IMG/M metagenome (GOLD analysis project Ga0302275, IMG submission 200229) | Peat permafrost microbial communities from Stordalen Mire near Abisko, Sweden - III_Bog_N2_2 | ecosystem: Environmental > Terrestrial > Soil > Wetlands > Peat | place: Sweden: Abisko...
GCGGAATCGAATTCCGCGCGGGGAATCAACTTCAACACTTGAGAGAAAATGCTGCATACTGTGGGCAAGGCTGCGTCCTCCTCTGACGCTGAGTTCTAGACAAACCCAACCTATCAGAACGGCGCAGCCTTACCTTTATACCTGACCTACTACCGATTTTCCTGTCTTGGACAATAGTGAGTTCCTCTGCAAGCACAATTGCCGCTTGCAGGAGGCGAATCTCCGGTAGCACCATACCCATCCTCCTAGCCAAAGACCAAGGGCAAGTAATGGTTTTGCACCGAGCCGCAGATTGACAATCGTTGCTGCGTGTATCGGATGCGTTCCTGAACTGCGCGCGTAGCGATCGGAAAGCAAAAACGCTTTGCGCCGATTTCTTCTTTGGACGTTCAAGCGAAACGAACGTAACAAAGAATGTAACCAAAGTTGGCACAAAAGTATTTTGTGCGCTCCAAGAGCACCGAAACTGACGGAAAGTTTCTGGGGCGTGAGTAGCTGCAAAGTCCCATCGTGTAGGTCATCTTTCATGAGCGTTATTCCTGATTGGAATAACGCTCTCCGTAGAATTCATTAGACAGATCGCCAATGCTCAACCAACCTATGAACTGAGCCGGGCACTACTGGGTTCTCTGGATCGAGAGAGTGAAGGAGGAGCAACTGCATGAACTCAATATCTGCAATTCAATCCTTGGGAGCAGCAGATCCACTTCTGACAGCAGAGGAAGTCGCGGCGAAACTCAAGGTCAGCACGGACTGGGTTTGGGATCATTCATCGCGGAGGATGCCGTATTTACCAGTGATTCGCATGAGCGATGGTGCCTTGCGCTACCGCGCCGGCGGGATCGAAGAATTTCTACGAGAGCGGGAAAATGCCTCCAATTTACGGCGCAAACGCCGGTAAAATAGAGGTAGCCCGTTTTTCCTCCCACACAGAAATACGAGGAACCGATGGGTAAATCTCACCAGAAGGGATGGGTGTCAGTCCGCGGAAAGAAGTGGTATGGATACTTTCGCCGGACGGTCATTGATCCAAAAACAAGTGAACCTAAAACCGTCTCCACTCCGGTCGCGCTCGGGTTGAAAGCCGAGATGACCAAGTACGAGGCGCGAGAGAAGCTGGAACTCGAAATCAAGAGGCTTACGGGGCAGATTACGGAAGATGGGGTTGTCAAGAGCGGCAGCGTCACTTTCGGCTGGTTTGTCCATAACCGCTACATGCCGCTGAAAGAGGCGGACTGGAAAGAGGAGACGGCCAAGACGAAGAAGTATCTCATCCAGGCCGACCTCGTCGATGCTTTTGAGGATGTTCGGCTCGAAAACATCGACAAACTCGATCTCCAGACCCACCTCAACCAGATGGCCAAAACACGGTCCAGAGACAGAGTGTTGCAAGCCAGAGCGTACATGCGGGCTATCTTCGCCGAGGCAGTCGAACAGGACTTCCTTCCCAAAGACCCCGCTCGTTCAATCAAAGTTCCTTCGGAACTGAAGGAAACCGACAAAACAACGCTCACGTGGGACCAACTCCGGGCTGCCTTGTCAGGGCTTCCTCTTCGGGACTGGATTGTGCTCAAGCTCGATATGTCCAACGCCCTGCGGCCGGGTGAGTTGTTTGGGTTGAGGTGGAGTTGCTTCGATCCAGAACTCTGCCAGATCGAGATCAAGGAGACGGCCTACAAGGGGAAAATCCGTCCTTGGGGCAAAACCAAGGGAAGTCTCACGAAGATTCCGATTGCCAAACAACTGGCAGAAGAACTCCAGGCATGGCGCGAGCAGTGCCGGGAAGAAGAGCAGCATAAGAGGAAGTGGCATGGACCGACCGCGGATTCGCCCGAAGCGTTCATCTTTCCGGGACGCAACGGCGGGTTCATCGATTCGAGCAACTACCGCAACCGGGTGCTGCACAAACTGGCGAAGGAACTGGGACTGTCGAAGCTGACCTTCCAGGTCATCCGTCGCACGATGGCGACGCTGGCCAAGGACATGGGCCACGTCAAGGACATTCAGGGAATGATGCGCCACTCTCGATTGGCCACCACGACGGATGTCTATATGCAGTCTCTTGAAGATGGGGTCCGCACGACGGTGAACTCGATCTACGACGAGCTGAGTAGTACCGGCACGTTGGGATCAGTTCCACGGAAGTCTGCGACGGCTCGGTCCAGCCATGCTGACCGAGAGCAGAGCGCCGCAAAGATCGTTCCCGGAAGGGAAACAGCGGCAGTACCAAAGCCGGTTCGTGGAGTGGTTTTGGAATTTGCGACAAGGATGCGACAAGGTCGAGGAAGGGAGGAGCTTCTAAGTGATTGATTTAATTGGTGGACCTGGTCGGGATCGAACCGACGACCTCTTCCATGCCATGGAAGCGCGCTCCCAAACTGCGCCACAGGCCCACACGGGGAAATGCAACTTTTCTATTGTCTCCGGTTGGGCGGCTTTCGTCAAACCCGGCCGCATTTGGCCTCAAACCCTGTCCCGGGCGACCCTGGGGAATTCCGCTTTTGTCCCCAGCGGCCTCCCTTCAGAAGAAAAAACTTTCGTGACCGGGAACACTTGCATGGGGTTCCGGTGTCTAAGACAATAGGGGGTACAGGGCATTTGGCGAATAACCAGTGTCCATCTCCCGCGCACTCCAGGGCAGTAGTGGATTTCCAACGGCGCTTTTTAAGCTGTTGGGGCGAGTGACCGCAACCGGAAGCCAGTTTTTAGCCGGCGCAGATTTAACAGGCGCCAAAGAGGGGTTTCGGATGCGGTAAGGTGGGAGGACTCTGATCTATGCAGGCGGACCTCACCATGGGCAATCTTGCCAGCACGCTGACGTTTCAATCCGAAGAGGCGGCGCTGATCGAGGATCTTCAAGCCGGTTCAGAGGAAGCCTTTGCCTGGCTGATTGCGCGCTACCACCAACCTATCTTTTCATTGCTGGCGCGCACTGTGCAGGACAGTGGCGATGCAGCAGACCTGACCCAGGAAGTCTTCGTGAAGGTCTTTCGCGGAGTGGGCGGTTTCCACGGCGAGTCGTCGCTGCGGACATGGATGTACCGCATAGCCCTGCGCGAGGCCTCCAACCAGCGGCGCTGGTGGATGCGCCACAGGCAGGCGGAGATTCCTATCGAACAGGAGATCTCCGAGAGCGAATCCGGGCAGCCGAGGCGGCTGATGGATTCGCTGGTGGACCCCGGCGAGTCGCCATTTGAGATGGCGGCGCACGAAGAGAACAGGGCGCGGATTGAGGCGGCCTTGAGCCAGGTGCCGGAACCCTTCCGCACCACGCTCATCCTGCGCGACATTGAAGGGTTTGTTTACGAGGAAGTGGCGGAGATACAAGGCGTGAATCTGGGAACGGTCAAATCGCGGCTGGTGCGTGGACGCGCTGCGTTGAAGGCGATTCTGACAGCTCCGGCAAAGGATGCCTGTTCTTCGCAGAGTACGGCATTCGAAATGCCCCTGAGAGAGGAGGCGCGATGAACGATTGCAAGGCAATACAGACAAAGTTTGCGGAGTATCTGGACGGCCGTTTGAACGGACGCGAGATGCAGGCCGTCGCCGCGCACCTGAAAAGTTGCGGGGAGTGCGCCGGCGAGTGGAAGTCCCTCGAACAGACGCAGTTGTCTCTGGCGGGACTGGGACCAGTGCCTGAGCCGGAAGACCTGCCATTGCGCATTCGCGTGGCCATCAGCCAGGAACGCGCGCGCCGCCGCCAGGGTCCCTTCCACGCATTCGATGTTGCCTGGAGAAACACCGTTGGTCCTTTCCTGCTGCAAGCCGCGGCCGGTTTTGCTTCTGCAGTGCTGCTGCTGGGCACGGTCATCGTGCTGGTCAGCATGTTTACCCAGCCGGAGAGCGTACAGGCTTCGGCGGACGAGCCGCTGGGAAATGTCACGGCGCCGCGCTTCCTCTATCTCTCCAGCGTCGCGGGCGAGAACCAGATGGACTCCTTCGCCGGTCCGGTGGTGATTGAAGCCTACGTCAGTGGTTCTGGGCAGGTCTACGACTATCGCATCGTCTCCGGTCCTACAGACGATGCTACCCGCCGAGAGGTGGAGAACCTGCTCTTGTGGAGCCGCTTTGAACCGGCACGCCGCTTCGGTCAGCCGGTCCCTGGGATGGCGGTTCTCTCCTTTTCCGGCGTCTCCGTTCGCGGGTAAGGCGCCTGGACTGGCATGCCGAGGGCGCGCTGTCCCGGATTACGGTATGTTGTGCAGGGGCCGTGCGTAGAACAAGACAGCACGCTCGATGGCGTCAACCACGGCTGCGGAAGATGATTTCGTTGGCCTGAGCGGTTTCGGGCAGGGGTGGGATGCAAGGCAGCATTGTCATTCATTCCTGGTTCCCCACCTTCCAGCCGCATGCAAAATCACCTGGAGATCGGCATTACGAGTTCCGCTGCCCCTCCGGCGCCATGGCTTGTTCCGAGGGCGTAGCGGTATCCTTGACCACCTACCCCCCCACCCGTATTTTGGGCGTAAAATACTTGTTTTCATGAGCTTACGGGCAGTGTTTCGCTGTAAAATCGTCATAACAAAAGAGTTGCCCGCAAAATCGTCCAGGATAAGGAGTTAGAGGCTCCTTTGCAAGACAAGGAGGACGATTGGGAAAAATGCACCTGAGAATTATTGTGCGACGACGCGGCAAAATGATCTGCAAACAACTGAACCTGTTGCAATCCCTGACGCCACTCGCACTCCACTTTGGATTTTGCAAGCGGCACCTTCTTTAAAAATTCTCTAATTTTCACTTTCACGAAAGCAATGAATGGGTCTACGCTCATCTTGCGCACCTTTGCGCATAAAAAAGGAGAGCCTTCATGAGAAATTCCATACGTACCGCACTTGTAGCCGCTTTGTTTGCGTCTGCCACTTCAATCGTTCTTGCCGCTCCCACGAATCCAGCCCCTCGGCCCCCGCTTTTGACACTGAGTGCTCCCACGAATCCAGCCCCTCGGCCTCCACTGTTGACACTGAGTGCGCCCATCAATCCGGCCCCGCATCCTCCGATGTTGTCGGTAAGTGCGCCCATCAACCCGGCCCCGCATCCTCCGATGTTGTCGGTAAGTGCGCCCATCAACCCGGCTCCGCATCCTCCGATGTTGTCGGTAAGTGCGCCCATCAACCCGGCTCCGCATCCTCCGATGTTGTCGGTAAGTGCGCCCATCAATCCGGCCCCGCATCCTCCGATGTTGTCGGTAAGTGCGCCCATCAATCCGGCCCCGCATCCTCCGATGCTGTCGGTAAGTGCGCCCATCAACCCGGCTCCGCATCCTCCGATGTTGTCGGAAAATGCGCCCATCAACCCGGCCCCGCATCCTCCGCTGTCGTAAAGAGACTCGACAGCCTCTATAATCTTCTCTGCGCTTGGTTTCTTGGAATAGAGAGAATCTCGCCAGCGAGGTGGAATGAGTCCGTCTGCGCTTGATTATGTTTTGTGGTTGGCGAGTTTTCTCGGTGAAGCCTTCCTATTCTTTGTCCTTCTCTATCGGCGCAGGTGGAGGGAGTTCCCTGTTTTCACTTTCCTGACGGGCTTTGAGACAGTACTGAGCCCAGTCGAATATGCACTCTTTCGTTATGGAAGCGTGGGCTATTACACGCGCATCTACTATACGGTCATTCCTATCGAGTTTTTTCTCCAGCTCGGTGTGGTTTTAGAAATCGCGCGTATCGTGATGCGGCCTACCGGAACCTGGGTCAGGGATGCCAAGAAGCAATTCATCTTCTGGGGCGCTCTGGGCATTCTTTTCGCCGCAGCGCTGCCGTTTCTGGTGACGCCTCCGGCGGCGACGCTGCTGGAACGGCTGGAGGTGCGGGCAGACCTCTTCACCAGCCTGGTGATTTGCGAACTGATCGCCGTGGTGACGCGGACATCGAAGAGCCTGGGCCTGGGCTGGCGAAGCCACGTCATGGCCCTGGGCAACGGATGGACCGTCTGGGCCGTGGTTGCCATCCTGGTGGACGGGCTGCACAGCTACTTCGGCGCCGAGCGCTGCTTCAGCCAACTGGAGCACGTGCGAATGTTTGCCTACTTGACAGTTCTTGGATACTGGATGGTTCAGTTCTGGCTGGAGGAGCCGGCCCGGCAGCCGCTTTCGCCGGAACTTCGCGTCTATATCGAGACGCTGCACCGGCGTGTAAAAAATAATCTTGACACGCTTGACGCGCAAAGGTAACATTCTCCCGATGACCTTTGAGCCGTCCTATTTCGTGTTTGCGGTCCTGCTCTGCGGGTTTGCGGGAGTGGTGATTGCCGATTGGCTTTCCCACCGCAAGCAGGCGCGGCGGGATTGGCACGAGCTTGTCGCTGGCCTGAGCAGTGTGGATTTCGAAGGTATTTCACAGGTCGCGCTGGATTATCTGACTCCGCGCCGCGGTCAGATCGATCTGGAGCCGGCTAGAATCTGGAAGTTACTGGGCGGTTACGAAGGTCTGAGAAAAATGCGCGAGAACGCGGAGATCATGCTAGCGCTGGCCGCCTATGCGCAGCAATGGAATTTCGAAGAGGCTACGATCGTAACCGAGCGCATGAGGCACGATGCGGCGTTGTTGCGCCGCGCAGTCCGTCGCGTGGAACTGGGCATGATTCCCTCCATGCTGTTTCGGCGCTTCCGGTTCACCCTTCCCCTCGAGGCTCAGGAGGCGTCTTCCGCCTACTACCTTATGCGTCAGCGTCTGCTCTCGCTGTATGAAACCAGCCACGTGTGCCGGTATCCTGTGCTAGCGGCTGTCCTCTAAGGCATATCGAATCTATTTGCAGCCGCGCCCCTGACGTTTGACCCTGCCGATGCGTCTAACCAGAGAGAAACCAGAGTAAACGTGCCCACACTGAGAGTCTTCGAAGTGGCTTTTTCTTGAGGAAAAAGCCACTTGGGGGGAGTGCTGCCAGGGATACACCTACTCTGGTTTCGCTGTAGACTTGCAGACAAGGTTCCTCATGACGCTCAGATCATTTCCGTCTTCCGCAGTTCTTTCGTTTACCGTCTTTTGCCTGTTGGCGGGTCTTCCCTCCGCTGCGGTTTGCGCTCAATCATCCAGCAGCAACTCCGACAAGCCGTCGGGGGCGGGGCAGAGTTCGTCTTCGGCACAGGCGTTCGTGCGGGAAAAGGCGCCTTCGCTGGTTGATCCCGCTGGTCCCACCATCTCGCTGGTCAGCACAGAACCCGTTTTCCTGATGGCCGCGGCGCTGAATGCCTGCGGTTACGACGAGGGCCTCGGCGGGAGCGCGCCGGTTCGCCAGAGGGTCCGCGACGAATTGAACCTGGCGCTCTCCAAAAGCGAAGACGCGCGCGCCAAGCGTGACCATCTCTGCCTCTACATTGCCCAGCATCGCATGACGGGCGGAGAGCGCGACATTTCGCAGTACATCTCGCTGGCTCTCTATCTGACCCCGCCTCCGGAACTGGAAACGTCGGCCGAACTGACCGAGATGCCCCCCGACTCGACCCAGGTGGTCGAGATTGTGCCCCTGCTGCGCGACTTTGCCGCCGCGGTGGACCTGCATGGCATCTGGCTGGCGGTGCATCGCACATACGATCAGGAGGCCGACCGGATTCACGATTCGCTGTCCAACATGATCGTCTCCACCAACCTCTACCTCAAGTTGCCCGCTTCCACATACGAAGGGCGGCGATTTGTGGTGGTTATAGAGCCCATGCTCTCGCCGCGCATGGTCAACGCCCGCATCTACGGCGCCGACTACGTGGTGGTGGTTTCGCCGGCAAATGGAACGATTCCCTTGACCGACGTTCGCCATACATACCTGCACTATGTAATCGAGCCGCTGCTCTATGCCCGTTCCACTGCCGTGGACCGGACGCAGCCGATTCTCAAGGAAGTGCGGGAGGCGCCGATGGAGTTTCGCTTCCGCTCCGACTCCGTGGCCCTGACCGTCGAGTGCCTGATCAAGGCCATCGAGGCGCGCACTATGGATACCGGAATTCCCGTTTACAAGATTCCGGCCAACGTGGATCGCTCTGAGATGCCGCGTTATGAGCATGAACGCCAGATATATCAGCAAAAGGTGGATGCGATCCGCACTGCCGCCATGCGCCACGCCATGACCCAGGGATTCGTCCTTACCCAGTACTTCTATGGTCAGTTGATTCATTTTGAAAAGGACCCCGCCAGCCTGCGCGACACCATCGGCGAGATGGTCTACAGCATGGACATAGAGCAGGAAGCGCGCCGCGCTCACAATCTTGAATTCGACAAGGTAGCCGACGGCGATGTGCTGTCGCGCAGCAAACCGCGCAAGTTGACGGGATTGGATCTGGCCGAGGCGCGCCTCGCGGCCGGCGATGTGGCCGCGGCCAGCGCCATGGCCCGCCAGGCCCTTGCCGCCCACTCCGATTCCTCCGATTCTCTGGAGGCAATCGCCGTGAGCGCCCGCGCAGACTTCATCCTGGCCAGGGCGGCCATTCTCACGGGGCATCCGGATCAGGCCATGGATGGATTTCAGAAGACTCTAGCCACCAGCAAGGACTCGCGCCTGCTCTCCTGGTCGCACATTTACCTGGGCCGCATGCTGGACCTGGACTGCAAGCGCGACGAGGCCGTCGCGGAGTACCAGGAAGCGCTGAAGACGCGCGACGGGCAGCAGGATACCCGGCTGGCCGCCGAGCGCGGCGTCAAGGCTGCCTATGCCGTTAAGGGCCACAGTTGCGAAGAGGATGCCGGCGACGAACCGTCCGCTTCCGCGCCGGTCAAGTCCCAGGCCGATAAGCCGGCGGCTTCAGGACAGAACGGGACCGGAAAGCCGCAATAATCTCGCATTGAGCGATAGTCGGGGAAGCATCTGGCGTCTAATAATGAAGAGAAGACCCTCCTGAGCCGGGGATTCCGGCTCCGGGAGTGATTGTGTCAGGGAATTCAGATTGAGGCGCATGTGGAAGCGGATCTTGCCGAATTGGAAGCCGCGCTGGGGCACAGTTTTGCGCACCCCGAGTTCCTGGTGCGCGCGCTGACGCATCGGTCTTTGGCGAACGAGCAGGCGGCGCATGAGCCGGTCCGGGAGAGTGGCAGTGCCGCAGGCGAGGGAACGGGCGACAACGAGCGCCTGGAGTTCCTGGGTGACGCTATCCTGGGGCTGGCGGTGGGAGAAGCGCTGTTTCTGCTTCACCCGGAGTGGCAGGAGGGCGAACTGACCCGCGTTCGCGCTCAGTTGGTCAGCCGCCAGCACATGGCGGAGGTGGCCGCGGCCACCAGCCTGGGCAACTATCTGCGCCTCAGCCACGGCGAAGACAAAAGCGGCCTGCGGCGCAAGATGACTGTGCTTTCCAATACCATGGAGGCCGTGCTGGGAGCGCTCTTCCTGGATGGCGGCCTGGAGCCGGTGAGAGCTTTCGTCCGGCGCTCTGTGATGGGCGAGGCAGCCGAGGAATTGGCCAGGGAACTGCGCTCCGGAGACGCGCTGGGAAACTATAAATCAGCGCTGCAGGAGCAGTTGCAGGCCACACGCGCCGGAACGCCCGTCTACCGGGTCAAGAGCGAAAGCGGTCCCGACCACCGCAAGCGCTTTCTGGTCGAAGTCCGGCTGAAGCCAGCAGAAGGAGAACCGGGGAAGCCCCTGGCTCGCGGGATGGGGAGCACCAAGAAGAACGCCGAGCAGGATGCCGCGCGGCGAGCGATGAAGCAGCTCAAATCAGAAAAGAAGAAGGCCGGGGCCGGGCTGGACGCGGAGTTGGCGTTGTCATTTTCAGAGAAGAAGGAGCCAGCCGCGCGATGAGCACTGTTGCTCCAGAGGTCGGACTGTCTCAACGGCTCGAACTGCTGCGGCTTCATCTGCCTACTGTTCCCGAGGCCCTTGCCTCGCTGCTGCGGACGGTGGTGGTGGCGCTGTTTCTGCTCACCTTTGTGCTTCAGCCCTATCTCATCCCCTCTGAAAGCATGGAGCGCACTTTGCTGGTCGGAGATTTTCTGCTGGTCAACAAACAGGTTTATGCTCCGTCCGGGCGGCTTGGCCAGATTCTCATGCCCTATCGCGACATCAGTCGCGGCGACATCATCGTCTTCCATCCTCCCGATCAACCAGGGCGCTTCTACGTCAAGCGGGTTGTGGGCCTTCCCGGCGACCGGCTGCGCATCGCCGATGGCCGTGTCACCCTGAACGGCGCGGCTCTCGATGAGCCCTACGCCGTCTTTGAGCCCTCCGCCCGCAATCCCTTCCGCGATGACTTTCCAGCCAGCGTCTACACGGACCCCAACGTGGAGCCGGCATGGTGGAAGCAGATGCAGGGCCTCGTTCGCAACGGCGTCCTCGCGGTGCCCCAGGGCCAGTATTTTGTGCTCGGAGACAATCGCAATTACAGCAAGGATTCCCGCTTCTGGGGCTTTGTTTCGCGAGAGCAGATTGTGGCCCGGCCGCTGGTCATCTACTTCTCGCTCTCCCGGCCTTCGACCACCGATGTTCAACAGGTCGTCATCCAGGCCGCGGATGATAAACTCGGACACGACAGGGAACTGTCAGCCAAACTCTCCGGCTTTGCACGATGGAAGCGCATCTTCCATGTGGTGCATTAGGGGATAGAGAACAGAGATCAGAGAACAGAGATCAATGTGCGGCGGTGAGTGGTCAGACGACCGGATTTTAACTGATCTCTGACCACTGCCCCCTGATCTCTGACAACGAGCGACAGAATGACCAAGAAGAAAACGCCCACTTCCAAGACGCTGTCCGAGGCCCAGCCGGCCTCCGAGTCCGCGGAACAGCAGGTGGAGGAAACGCCTTTCGAAGCCCTTGCCAGCATCTGTTCCATCCTGGTTGTTGGCCTCTTCATCCTCTACTTTCTTGCGCAGAACTTTGTCATTCCCTCTGGCTCGATGAAAGACACGCTGCTGGTTGGCGACCACCTGGTGGTGGACCGCATCACGCTCGCGCCTCCCACCAAATGGATGCCGCTGGTTCACTATCGCGAGCCCAGGCGCGGCGACATTGTGGTCTTCATCAAGCCCGTGCCCGACCTGGATGCGGAAGGAAATCCCCAATACCTGATTCTGGTCAAGCGGCTGATCGGCGTGCCGGGCGACCATATCCATCTGAGCAACGGCATTGTGATTCTCAACGGCGTGGCCCAAAACTTGCCGAAGGATGGGGACAATTCACCCAACCCCAACAGTCCCGGCGAGAAGGAGTATCTGGATGAGTTTCCGTCCATTCCGCCGGCCATGAATCCAAGCGCCACTGAAGCCTGGGCTGTCGATTTTCCCAATTACATCGAGAACGGCGATCTGGTCGTTCCTCCCGGCCACTACTTCATGATGGGCGACCACCGGCACAACAGCCTCGACTCGCGCTACTGGGGCTTTGTTCCCAGGGAGAACATCCTCGGCCGGCCGCTCTTCAACTACTGGTCCTTTGTGACTCCGGATGACCAGCTTGAACAGCCGGGGCTCGGCCACAGTATGGCCTGGATGGGCCACATCGCACTGCACTTCTTTACCGAAACCCGCTGGAGCCGGACCCTGCATCGGGTGCGCTAACTGCTGGCGCGTTCGAGTGAAATACCATAGAAAAGACCATGACGGAAGACACGCAAGGCCGGCGATGCAAGCACAAGCGGCTCTGGCTTGCCCTGACGGCGGTAGTGGCAATCCTCGCTATTCTGATCGTGCCCCCGCTGGTGAGCGTGAGCCACTACAAAAGCCGCATCACCCAGTTGGTCTCCGCCTCGCTGGGACGCCCGGTGCGCATGTCTTCTGTTGAAGTGCGCCTCTTGCCCCGGCCCGGCTTTGTCCTCAATGACCTTGCCGTCGAAGAGGATCCTGCCTTCGGCGCGGAACCAATCTTCCACGCCAACACGGTTACAGCCTCCATTCGTCTGCTCTCGCTATGGCGCGGACGCCTGGAGATCGGCTCCATCAGCGCCGATGAGGCCAGCCTGAACCTGGTGCGCGCCGAGGACGGCCGCTGGAATCTTGATTCGCTTCTGCGCACGGCTGCCGCTCGGGCTCAGGCTGCGGCCAGCGGTACCGGACCGCGCGGAATGGTCGAGCTGCCCTACCTTGAGGCCAGGAATTCCCGCATCAACATCAAGAAAGGCGCGGAAAAGCTGCCATTTTCCCTGCTGAACGCCAAAATGTCCCTGGACCAGCAGCGTCCCGGCGACTGGCGTGTCCGGCTTCGCGGCCAGCCCGTCCGCACCGACCTCAGCATCGAGCAGGCCGATACCGGTATCGTGCGCCTCGAGGCCAACCTGCGTCAGGCCCCGCAACTGCGCCAGACGCAGGTGCATCTCGACCTGGAGTGGCGCGAGGCGCAACTCGGCCAGCTCACACGCCTGGTTCTCGGCTCTGACGCCGGCTGGCGCGGCGACCTCACCGGCGAACTCCATCTCGAAGGTACCGCCGAGGCGGCTCAGATCAAAGCGCAGTTGCGCGCAACCGGCGTCCATCGCGCCGAGTTTGCCCCGGCTGCTCCCATGGACTTCGACGCCAACTGCGCGCTTGTCGCGCACTACTCCACCCGCGCCATCGACAACCTGGCTTGCGACTCTCCGCTCGGCTCGGGTCACATCCGCGTGACCGGCAATCTGCCCGCCAGCGTGTCCGGCCAGGATGCTTTGCCGCGCGTTTCCGTCGAACTGGACCGCATCCCCGTTGCCGCCGGACTGGACGCGCTACGTACCGTGCGCAGTGGCCTGGGCGCCGACCTGGTGGCCGCCGGCCTGGTGAGCGGCAAAGTCACGTACGCCCCAACGGCCGCCGGCAGCGCCGCGCCTGAGAAGCCAGAACACCCCGGCCACGCCAGCTTGGCCAACGCCCATCCCGCGGTCGAGGCGCCGCTCACCGGCAGCCTCACAGTCCAGGGACTTCAACTCAGCGGCGACGGCCTCAGCCAGCCCATCCGCATTGCCAAACTTCTTCTGGAGCCCGCTCCTGCCCTCGCGAACCAGCCATCAGGCTCTTCCCAGGTGCTGGCGGCTACGGCGACGATTCTTGCAGGCGGGTCCGTTCCGCTCACGGTTTCCACCCGCCTGGCGCTTTCCGGCTATCAGGTTACGGTGCGCGGCCAGGCCTCCATCGCCCGCGCCAGGGAACTGGCCCATGTGGCCGGTCTCGCCAATGCGGCCGCCCTGAACGCTCTGACTGGCGACCCCGTTTCCGTAGACCTGACCGCCGAGGGGCCCTGGATGCCGGTCGAGAGAGTTCCTTTCGGCGCGCCCCCGCCTCCATCCGACAGCCTGACCGGAACCGTCACCCTGCGCAACGTCAACTGGAAAGCGGATTACCTGGTGAATCGCGTTGAAATCTCCCAGGCTACTCTCCATCTGGCCTCGGACGAACTGCTCTGGGACCCGGTGGTCTTTTCCTACGGTCCGCTCAAGGGAACAGCCAGCCTCACTCTGCCTGCCGCTTGCGAAGCGCCTCAGACCTGTCCGCCAACATTCCAAATCCAGTTCGGCGCGCTCGACGCAGCCGTCCTTCAGACGGCGTTCCTGGGCGCTCATCTGCGGGGCACGGTGCTCTCCACGCTCCTCAATCGCCTCCGCCCTTCGGCCGCTCCGGCCTGGCCGCAGCTTGAAGGCACGGTCAAGGCCGAATCTCTCATCCTGGGGCCGGTCACCCTCCACGAGCCCGTGGCCAACATTCGCTCGGTTGCCGGCGGGGCTGAGATTACCGCCTTCGATGCCGGTCTGCTCAGCGGCCGCGTCCACGCAGACGGCGCATTCCACACCGCCGCTACACCCAAGGACAAGCCTTCCTATGTTCTCCAGGGCCAGTTCGAGAAGCTGCGCCCGCAGGCCGTGGGCCAGTTGCTCGGGCTGCGCGCCTCCGGCGCTTCCTTCGACGGCAATGGCAAGCTCGAACTCTCCGGCTTTACCGGCGACGACCTGGCCGCCTCGGCCAAGGGCTCTCTCCATTTCGAGTGGCAGCGCGGAAGCCTTGCCGCTTCAGGCTCGACCCCTGCTCCCTCGGCTCTTTCTCGCTTCGACCATTGGACCGGCGACGCCGAAATTGCCAACGGCTCGCTCACGTTGAAAGAGAGCCAGGCCAGGCGCGGTAGCCGCATTGAGCCCGTCCAGGCCTCGGTTCCTCTGGCAATTCCGCCCAAGATCGCCTTCCCCGCGTCCAAAGAGACCCCGGCCAAGCACTAGAGCGATTTCGATTCACATGTTGACATTGCGGTATCGTGCAAGGTGGCTTTTTCTTGAGGAAAAAGCCACTTAAAGGAAGTGCGCCCGGTGCAAAGCAATTGGAGAACCGTTGTAGCTGGTTGGCAAAGTTTGCTAAGAGTGGTAAGCTGCTTTCAGTTCTGTCCTCCATAAGAAGATGGGGAGGGAGAAGCATCATGCCAACTCGCAATGTGAATCTGACCAAAGAACTCGACAGCTTTGTTTTGGCGCGGGTCGAAACCGGGCGTTTTGAGAATGCGAGTGAAGTGGTGCGCGCCGCTCTGCGCTCTCTGGAGCGTGAGGAACGGATCTACGATGCCAAGCTGGAAGCACTGCGGGTGGCCATTGACGAAGGAGATGCAAGCGGCGTAGCCGAGGGGGATGTCTTTGCGCAGGTGCGTAAGACGCTCCATCTGGCCGCAGATCCTAGCTAGCCATGGCCACGCTACGTTTTTCCCGCAGAGCCAAAGCGGACTTGTTGAGCATCGGCGCATACACACTCCAAACCTGGGGCGCGGCTCAGACAGCGCGATACCTGGACAGCCTGGAGCAATGCGCGAAGTTGCTTGCCAGCAATCCTGCGCTCGGCCGCCGCTGCGACTGGATACGCCCCGATCTGTACCGCTTTGAAAAAGAGCGTCACGTCGTGTTTTACCGGCGAGAAGAGAACGGCATCCTCGTTTCGCGCATTCTGCATCAAAGCATGCTTCCCGATCAGCAGTCCTTCGAGGACACTGCGCTGGACGTGTGAGCGCATCGTGGCCGGGTAAGAAGGCCGTGAAGCAGTGTTATGGATGCGGCGTAATCGCAACGATGGTGATGACGGGAGTTCGTTTCTTGCCCCGGATTTCATCGGGGCCGTAGTGCCAGAAGGTGCGGTACGCGCCGGGCGTTTTGTTTTGGGCGTAGGCCTCGAAGATTCTCTCGCCATTCGCGCCCGTGAGTGAAAGGAACTCGTGTGTTTGAAGGCCGGGATGCCGTGGGTCCACTTCCAGGTAGCCGAGAGCCTTTTGAACTTGCCCGAGGAGCGCGGCCTTGGATGGAGAATTCTCAAGCGCCGTCAACTGCGCGTCTGCCGTGGGCGTGAATATGAGCTTGCGTTCCATGCCTACTCGCGCGCGTGCTTGGCAAACGAGCCGCGGTAAACACTCTTCCCTTCAGCCGATTCCCGCAAGCCCTGCTTCACGCTGGCCAGAGCCTGCGGATTCTCATAGAGCCACATCTCAGAGGCGGGAACGGCCTTGACCGGGTCGAGAATGAGTTGGCCGAGGGGGTTGCGGTAGATGTTGTATGCCGTGGCGCCGCCCAGAGCCTCTCCCAGCGACAGGCGCTTTTTCGCGTCCGGCTGTGCAAACTCGGAGACCAATTGGAAATCGGTATTCTTGAGGACTGTGGAAGTCACCATAGTGGGAGACTAACACAAGTAGGCCAATGTATCAAGTGGGATGATCCCACCCAAAGGCGCAGACTCTCCCAGCTCCGGATTCTCGGGCCTGGGATTGCTTCTTACTTCGCTGCCAAGTTCATGATCTTGAGCGACTCGCCATACGGCGCGCGCAGCAGGCCGCGCTCGGTGATGATGGCGGCGATGTATTTGGCTGGAGTCACATCGAAGGCTGGGTTGTAAATGTCCACGCCATTCGGGGTGAGCTGCTTGCCGCCGTGGTGGGTCACTTCGATGGCCGGGCGCTGCTCGATGGGGATGGCGTCGCCGTCCGGCGTGGCCAGGTCGATGGTGGACCAGGGAGCGGCCACATAAAACGGAATGCCGTGCTCATGCGCCGCAATCGCCACGCTGTAGGTGCCGATCTTGTTGGCGGTGTCGCCGTTGGCGGCGATGCGGTCCGCGCCGACGACCACGGCCTGGATGCGTCCGGCGTGCATGAGGCTGGCGGCCATGTTGTCGCAGAGCACTGTGGTGGGAATGTGGTCGGCCATCAGTTCCCATGCGGTCAGGCGCGCGCCCTGCAGAAAGGGCCGCGTTTCGTCGGCGAAGACGTGAATGCGCTTGCCCTGCTCGACGGCCGAGCGGATGACGCCCAGAGCGGTTCCGTAGCCGCAGGTGGCCAGCGCCCCGGCATTGCAATGCGTCAGCACGCCGCCTTCGTCAGGGAGCAGGGCAGCGCCGAAGGCTCCCATCGCTTTGCACGCGGCAATGTCTTCCTCGTACATCGCGTTCGCTTCGGCCAGAATTTTTTGCTTGATCTGGTCGAGAGGGGTGCCAGCGGCTATGAGGCCCGCAAAGATCCGCTTCATGCGGTCGATAGCCCAGAACAGATTCACCGCCGTGGGACGCGTTCCGGCCAGACAGGCGCAGATCTGCTCGAATTCGGGCGCAAACTCCTGAGCCGTAGCGGCTTGCGCGCCCAGGACGCCGAGGGCGACGCCATAAGCCGCCGAAACGCCGATGGCCGGCGCGCCGCGCACAACCATGGTGACAATCGCGTCGGCAACCTGCTCGTAAGTGGCGGCAAGCACATAGCACTCCTCGAGGGGGAGCTTGGTCTGATCGAGAAAACGGACGCCTTCCGGCGTCCAGGCAAGAGTAGGAATCATGAAACTCCAGTGTAAATGGTAGGACGAACGCAGAGGACCAAGAGTTGAGCTGAAAACATTTTCATTTTTCCGCTGGACTTGACTCCCTCCCGATGCGTAAAGTTGATTTTTGCGCTTTCAGACGTTTTTTTCCGCGCCGCTCTT
>Ga0302275_10003181_pt1 | contig 16795 bp, 16 predicted proteins | sample III_Bog_N2_2_FD_200229 | JGI IMG/M metagenome (GOLD analysis project Ga0302275, IMG submission 200229) | Peat permafrost microbial communities from Stordalen Mire near Abisko, Sweden - III_Bog_N2_2 | ecosystem: Environmental > Terrestrial > Soil > Wetlands > Peat | place: Sweden: Abisko...
GCTTCGTTGGCCGGTTCGTCGCCGGGCTTGCCGGCCGCGCCGGGGTCGGAGCTGGATCCGGTGAGGGTGTTGGCGGCGCTGGGCAGTGCGTGGCGCTGGCAAATCTTCCAGATGATGGTGGATGGCCAGGAGCTGACGATCAACGGACTGGTCGCGACGATGCGGCGCTCGTACAACGCGGTCCACAAGGACATGGATGTGTTGTGCGCGGCGGGCGTGGTGAGGTGGCGGCTGGGTGCGGACCAACGGGTCGGGATTTTTTTCATCCCGGAGGAATTTTTGCGCGGCGGCGGCGTGGTGGAATTCGGCTTCGGCCAGTTTCGGCTGCCGTCCACCGGTCCGGTGCGGCTGCCGAAGGATTGAGGACGGGCGCGGCGGCCCGGCGGGGTGGGGCGGGCGGATAATTTCTTTGCGCGAACCCGGCGCATTCCCTAGCATCGCGCCCAGCTATGGTTTTTTCCTTGAATTTCCCGGGGGCCGCCGCGCGTCGGTGGCTGATGATCACGTTGGGGGCGTCCGTCCTGAGCCTGCACGCGGACGGTTTGGATGCGCCGGGGGCGGCCCCGGCCGGCACCACGAATGCGGCGGCGGGCGGCCTCGAGAATTCGGTGGTGAAGGTTTTTTCCACGGTGCGTTATCCCGATCCGTACAAGCCCTGGGCCAAGCAGTCGCCGGAGGATGTGAGCGGCAGCGGCGTGGTGATCGAGGGCCACCGCATTTTGACCAACGCGCACGTGGTGAATTACGCCAGCGACGTGCAGATCCAGGCGAACCAGGCCGGCGACAAAATCTCCGCCACGGTGGAGGCGATCGCGCCGGGCATCGACCTGGCGGTGCTGAAGCTGGACGACGACACGTTTTTCGACACGCATCCGGCGTTGGCGCGGGCCAAGACGTTGCCGGGCATCAAGGACGCGGTGCTGGCCTACGGTTTTCCCGAAGGCGGCAGCGGCCTGTCCATCACCAAGGGCATCGTGTCGCGGGTGGAGTTCGCGCCGTACAACTTTCCGGTGGACGGCCTGCGCATCCAGATCGACGCAGCCATCAATCCCGGCAACAGCGGGGGCGCGGCGGTGGTGGGCGACAAGATGATCGGCCTGACCTTCAGCCGGTTGAACGATGCGGAAAACATCGGCTACATCATCCCGAGCGAGGAGATTGATTTGTTCCTGAAAGACATCGCGGACGGTCATTACGACGGCAAGCCGGGAATGTACGATCAATTGCAGACGCTGGAGAACCCGGCCCTGCGCGCGTTTCTCAAGCTGCCGGCGAACGTCGCGGGCATGGTGGTGCACCAGCCATACCGCACGGACGCGGCGTATCCGCTCAAGGAATGGGACGTGATCACCCGCATCGGCGACACGCCGGTGGATGACCAGGGGATGATCCGGCTGGGCGACGACCTGCGGGTGTGCTTTGAATACGCGATCCAGCACCTCGCGACCAACGGCACCGTGCCGTTGACGATTGTCCGCGCCGGCCGGGAGCTCAAGATCAACCTTCCCGTCTCGGCGGATTATCCGCGCCTGATCCCGGCCTTGAACGGCGAGTATCCGTCGTACTTCATCTACGGGCCGCTGGTTTTTTCCGCCGCCACCGATGACTATCTGGGGAGCGTGCTGCGGTCGAAGTATGCGGCGGCCGTCCTGGCGCGCTTCAGCGCCTCGTCCAGCCCGCTGGTCACGCGCATTACGGACCAGCCGGCGTTTCCGGGCGAACAACTGGTGGTCATTGCCTCGCCGTTCTTTCCGCACAAACTTTCCGAGGGCTACAGCAACCCCCGCGCGCAGGTGGTGAAAAGCGTCAACGGCATCCGGGTGAAGAACCTGAACCACCTCGTGGAGATCCTGCGGGACGCCAAGACGGAATTCATCACCATCGCGTGCGACAGCCGCTTCAGCGAGACGATGGTCTTCCCGCGGGCGCAGATGGTGGCCGCCACCGACGCCATCCTGACCGACAACGGCGTCCGCGCGCAGGGTTCGCCGGATACGCTGGCGATCTGGAACGCCAAGGCCGCGCGATAAAAGCCCCGTCCGGTCCGGCCGGGATAAATTTTCCCGGTTGAAAATTTGCGACGAGACGGACGCCGAGGACAGTTGCCTTCAATCAGGACAATGTCCGCCGGAGAAACCCGGCGGCGCGGGCCGGCCGAATATTTTTTTGCTGCCGGATCCAACACCGGGTTTGCGCCGTGCCGCGCTGCCGGCCTTGCAATTAAAAGCGATTTTTAATGCGCGTTTCCACCAAGGCAATTTCTGAAAAAACTTTAGGAAAAAACTTCTGAATAAATTCCGGATTGCGCGCGCGCTGGCAAGCGGCCTGCACTTGATCCGGGCATGCAGAGCAATGTCGTTAGTAGTCGGAGAAATTTGATCGTCTTCGAGTTGATGGTGAGCAGTGCGTTGATGTGGGTGTTCCTACTTCCCGTTCGTGCCAATGAAAGCGTCACCCTGGCCTGGAATTCCAGCGCCGACCCGCAGGTCGCCGGCTATAAAATCTATTCCGGCCTCGCGAGCCACAGCTATGCCGGCGTGCTGGCGGCCGGCAACGTCACCAACGTCACCGTGACCGGGCTGGTGCCGGGCGCGACCTACTATTTCGCCGCCACCACGGTGGATCGCAGCGGCGCCGAAAGCGGTTATTCCAATGAAACTCAATACACCATGCCGGTGACGCCGGCCGCGCTGACGACGGCGACCCGTTCCGGCGGCCAGTTCAGCGTCAACGTGTCGGGCGACGCGAGCCAGCGGTACGTCGTGCAGGCGTCCACGGACCTGGCCAACTGGGTTTCGCTCCAGACGAACACGGCACCGTTCACGTTCACGGACCCGAATGCCGGCGCGTTCAGCCAGCGCTTCTACCGCGCGCTTTATCTGGCCCCGTAAATAGGTGTATCGGCGGGCTGCAATAGCTGGCACCATCCGCCATCGGCTTACATCGTGAACCTTTCAACCGCCAGCTTTGATCGCAGCGCGCCGGACTTGGCCGGGTGCCCGGACGAATCGCTGCCGGAGTTCGCCTTCATCGGCCGCTCGAACGTCGGCAAGTCGTCGTTGCTGAACACGCTGGCGGGCGTCGGCCGGCTGGCGCGCGTCTCACCCACGCCCGGTTTCACCAAGCTCATCAACTTTTTCACGGTGGGCCGGACCTGGCGGCTGGTGGATTTGCCGGGCTACGGCTACGCGGAGGGATCGCGCAAGCACGTCTCGCAGTTCAACCGCGCCGTGGCGAACTACCTCCGGCACCGGCCGAACCTCGTTTGCGTGTTCCTGCTGATCGATTCCGGCCTGGAACCGCAGCCGATTGATCTGGAATTTGTGCAATGGCTCGCGCGCCACGCGCTGCCGTTCGTCATCGTCTTCACGAAAACGGACCGCGGCACGCCCGAATCCGTGGCGGCGAACATCGCGGCGTTCCAGGAACGCATCGCCGGCTGGTTCGAACAGCTGCCGGAAATTTTCCAGTGTTCCGCCACAACCGGACATGGCCGGACCGAGCTGCTCGGCGTCATCGCCCAGATTGTTGATGCCGGTCCGGCGCCGGCGGAACCCGCGCCGGCCGCCGCGCCGTTGCCGCCGGAAGCCGAGCCGCCGTTCCGAATCCAAGTGCGCGCCGGCCAGGCGCGGGAGAAGGATCCGCTCGCGAAAAAGAAACTCAAGGGCGCTCGGCCGTGGTAGCTTTCACCGCGCGACTTGCGCTTTTCATTTTCCAGCCTAGTTTGTCCGCGCCATGGCCAACGCATCCACGTCCGTCCCGCATCTGTTTCAACCGCTGACCGTCCGTTCCGTGACGCTGCGCAACCGCATCGGCGTGTCGCCGATGTGCCAGTACTCGGCCACCGACGGCTTGGCGAACGACTGGCATTTCGTCCATCTTGGTTCCCGCGCGGTCGGCGGCGCAGGCCTGGTCATCGTCGAGGCCACCGGCGTCGCGCCGGAAGGCCGCATCACGCCCGGCTGCCTTGGCCTGTGGTCGGACGGGCACATCGGGCCGCTCGCGCGGATCGCCCAATTCATACAGGCTCACGGCGTGGTCGCGGGCATCCAGATCGCGCACGCCGGCCGCAAGGCGTCCGCCGCGTTGCCGTGGAACGGCGGGGCGCATTTGTCCGCCGCGCAAGGCGGCTGGGAGACGATCGCGCCCAGCGCGATTCCTTTCGGCGGTGAATTGCCCAAAATCCCGCGCGCCATGACGGCGACGGACATCGCCCGGGTGCAAGCGGAATTTGTCGCCACGGCGGAGCGCGCATTGACGGCGGGCTTTCAATGGCTGGAGCTGCACGCGGCCCACGGCTACTTGTTCAATGAATTTCTTTCGCCGCTCACGAACCGGCGCACGGACCAATACGGCGGCAGCTTCGAGAACCGGGTCCGGCTGCTGCGGGACACGACCCGCGCCGTCCGCCAGGTCTGGCCGGACCACCTGCCGCTCGCCGTGCGCATTTCGGCGATTGATTGGATGGACGGCGGCTGGCAGATCGCCGACAGCATCGCGCTCGCAAAATTGCTCAAGGCCGAGGGCGTGGACGTGATGGATTGCAGTTCCGGCGGCGTGGTGCCCGACGCGAAAATCACCGTCAAGCCCGGCTACCAGGTGCCCTTCGCGGAACAAATCCGCCATGGCGCGAACATCGCCACGGCGGCGGTCGGGTTCATCACCGAACCGCAGCAGGCGGACGACATCATCCGGAACGGGCAGGCCGACGTGGTGCTGCTGGCGCGGCAGTTTCTGCGCGACCCGTATTGGCCGGCCCACGCCGCGCGCGCGCTCGGACATCCGATTCCGCCGCCGAACCAGTACGCGCGGGCGTGGTAAGGGCGCGCGTCGCGCTTGAACATTCCCGCCGCGCCGATTAATTTTGCGCCATGCCAATCTACGAATTCCATTGCGCCGAGTGCGAACGCGATTCTGAAATCCTCGTCCGCTCCGCCGAGTGGCGCGGCACGAAATGTCCGCACTGCGGCTCGACCCGGCTCGACAAGAAATTTTCCACCTTCGCAGCCGCCGGGGCCGGCCACGACGCGCCCGCCGTTAAAAAACCCGGCGGCGGGCGCAGCGGCGGCGGCTGTTGCGGCGGCCATTGCCATGGCGGTCATTGAGGCCGCCGGCCGGACCGCCGCATTCTGTTGAAAATGAATTTCGATCACGAGGTTCGCGCCGTCGCGGGCCAGTTTCAATTGGCCGGGGATTTTGTCCGGGCCGAACCTTTCGGCAGCGGCCATATCAACGACACCTTCCGCGTCACGACCGGCCACGGCCTGCGCAACCGTTACATCCTGCAGCGGCTCAACCCGGGCGTTTTCCCGAATCCCGCCGCCGTGATGGAAAACATCCGGCGGGTCACGGCGCATCTTGACCGGAAGATCGCCGGGGCGCCGGACGCCGCGCGGCGGGTGCTGCGGCTGATTCCGGCGCTGGACGGAAACCCATTTTATCGCGACGCCGCGGGCCATTGGTGGCGCGTCTATTATTTTGTCGAACGGACGCGCGCCGTGGACGTGGTCGAGTCGCCGGCGCAGGCGTTCGCGGCGGCGCAGGCGTTCGGGCAATTCCAAAAACTGCTCGCCGACCTGCCCGCGCCGCGCCTGCACGACACGATTCCGGATTTTCATCACACGCCCAGCCGATTTGCCGCGCTGGAAAAAGCCGTGGCCGCCGACGCTTTCAACCGCGCCCAGCCCGCCGCGGCGGAAATTGAATTTGCCCGGCGGAACCAAGCGCTGTGCCGTGTCCTGCTCGATGCCCGATTACCGGAGCGAGTCACGCATAATGATACCAAGATTAACAACGTGCTGCTCGACGACGCCACCGGCGAAGGCGTCTGCGTGATCGATTTGGACACCGTCATGCCAGGCTGCACGCTTTACGATTTCGGCGACATGGTGCGGTCGATGACGAATCGGGCGGCGGAAAATGAGCCCGATTTGACGAAGGTGGAGATGCAGCTTTCGGCGTACGAGGCGCTGCTGCGCGGCTATCTCTCGGCGGCGGATTTTCTCACGCCGGCGGAGAAGAACCTGCTTCCCGTGGCTGGCCAGCTCATCACCTTCGAGCTGGGGCTGCGTTTCCTGACAGACTTTCTGGCTGGCGACACTTATTTCAAGACTGGGCGGGCGGCGGAAAACCTCGACCGCTGCCGCGTGCAGTTCAAATTACTTGAATCCATCCGCCGCCAGGAGCCGGCCATGCGCCGGCTGGGGGCGACGATCTGAGGCGGACGCAGCGGCGCGACAAGTTGGTTGCCGCCAGAGTTAAGGCACGAATTTTTCTTCCCCCAGCTTGAGCGTGACCGACTCGGCCACGCCGTCCACCTCGAGCACCGCGCGGTCGGCGTCAATTTCCCGGCAGCGGAGCTGCACCGTGCGATTTCGGAGCTTCACGCTGTTCGTCTCGCCCACCGCGAACGACACGCCGTTGATGAGGGCCCGGCGGCTCGCATCTTCCACCAGCAAGCCGACCAGCTTCAACGAGGTCGGCAAGGCGGCGGGTACCTTCGTGAACGTCATGACGGGCCGGGGCAAAGGCGCGGCCATCGCGGCCGGTTCGGTTTCGAGCGTCGACGTGGTACCGTTTTTCACCCAGTTTAGGATGTAGGCGATGCCATTGTCCTTTTCGAGCGCGACCAGTTTTTTTATTTCGCCGTGCGTGTAGGGATTGTCGAGAATTTTTTGCATCTGTTCCGTCTGCGACCGGGATTCCATCAGCTTGTAGGCGGACAATTCACAGATCGCCTCGGTCGTGTCGCCGTCGATGACGTGCTCGGGCGGACGGTTTTCGTTGATCCACAGGTGGGTGTATTCATGCGCCGCCGTGGCGGCCAATTCGGTGCGGAGCCGCCCGCTTAACATCACCACCTCGTGGGTGCAGTCGCCCTTCGGCGTCCGCCGCGTGCTGGCGAAGCCATATTTGTGCAGGCCGTCCGGCCGGCCCTGTTCGGACCAGTAATCCACGTCGAACAAATTCACCGTCACGTCAGGAAAATTCAGCGTGAAGCCGCTGCCGAACAGTTCGACCAGGTCGCGCCGGGCGTCCGCGTAAGCGTCCTTCGCCCCGGCCACGTCCAGCACGGTGTTCGGCTTGTCGAACTTGCAGATGAACCGGCCGTCGCCTGTTTTGACCGCGCCGTCGCCGTCGCGGATGGGCAGGCCGCAAATCGAGCAATGGTTTTCCAACCGGTAACACTCGTCGCAGATCGGCCCCCACTTGGACATCCAGACGCGGCCGGTCAGCGGCCCCCGGCCGCAGATGACGCAGAAATAATTTGTCGATCCGGCGGATGCCACGACCGTCGCCGCGAACAAAACCAAGATGAACGCGAACTGGCGCATGCCGGTTTCACATCGTGAGCGCGGCGTCCCAGTCTTTCCAGACCGGCTCATAGCCGAGCTGGCGGATGCGCTCTGCCACTTCAAAGGGCGGGCGTTCGTCGGCGATGTTGAACTGGCCGGTCGCATTCGTCGCGCGGTTTTCCACCGGCGCCCATTCGCTCGCGCCGGAGGCGAGCTCCTTGATGACGCCGCGCTCGGTGTGGTGGATGTTCCCGCGGCCCGCGCCGGTGTAGCCGCCGGGCTCGGTGCGCGCCCCGGCGCTCATCATCGTCACGCCGAGCGGCATCAGGCCGTCGCGCAGCTTTGGATTTTCCCGGGTGGAAAGCACGATGCCGACATCGGGAAACATCAGGCGGATGGCGCAGATCAATTGCGCCAGTTCGCGGTCGCTGATGTGCGTGAGCGGTTCGAACTCGCCCGCGCACGGCCGCATTCGCACCGTGGAAATCGTCAGCGCCGCCTTCCAGCAGTTGCGCAACAGATAATCGGCGTGCGCCGTCGCCGCCAGCGCCTCGTAGCGCCAGTCGGCCAGACCGTAAAGCGGACTGATGCCGAGCCGGCGGAAACCGGCGGCATAGGCGCGTTCCGGGGTTTCGAGCCGCCAGTCAAAATTCCGTTTCGGCCCGGCGGTGTGCATTTCCGCATAGACTTTGCGGTCGTAGGTTTCCTGATACACCACGAGCCCGTCCGCGCCGGCGGCGACAAGCGGACGATATTCCTCCGCTTCCATCGGCCCGACTTCGAGCGAAACGCTCGGCCAGTCGGCGTGCAGCGCGGCGATGCAGTCACGGAGATAATTGTTGGAGACAAATTTTGGATGTTCGCCCGCGACGAGCAGAAGGTTGCGGAAGCCCTGATCCTTGAGCGCCTGCGCTTCCTGCCGCACCTCGTCGAGCGAGAGCGTGACGCGCAAAATCGGGTTGTCGCGCGAGAAGCCGCAGTAGGCGCAGTTGTTGACGCACTCGTTGGAGAGGTAAAGCGGCGCGAAGAGCCGGATGGTTTTGCCGAAGCGCTGCTGCGTCATCAGGTGCGCGCGGCGGCCCATTGCTTCGAGATTTTCCGAAGCTGCCGGCGAAATCAGCGCGGCAAAATCGGCCAGGGAAAATTTGCCGCGGCTGGCGGCCGCGCGTGCGGCGGCGGCGCCGGTGGCGAGCGACTTTTTAACGAGCGCATCCAGCGGCAACGAATTGAATTCAGCGACAAAGCTCACGGGAGCAGTCTAGCTCAATTCCGCGCGAAGTCGAGAAACCGCGAAATGCGCGAACCCGCCGAACCGCGCGCAAGGAATTTAAAAATAATTCGCGTATTTGGCATAGTTCGCGGTTAAATTTTTGAAAATGAAAACCGCCTTGTCCGCCCTCGGCCGCCGCACCGCGCCGCCCGCCATTTCGTGGCTGATCAAGTCCGCGCTGTCGCGGCCCAAGCTGATTTCGCTCGCCGCCGGTTTCACGGATAACGCCACGCTGCCCACGGAAATTTCGCGCCAGCTGCTGGATGAGATTCTCCGTTCGCCCAAAACCGGCCGGCCCGCGCTGCAATACGGACTCACCGCCGGCGAAAGCCATCTGCGCCAGCTCACCGCCACCCATCTGCAAAAGCTCGATGGTGGACATGACCGCGCGCATTCGCCGGAGCGCGTGCTCATCACCGGCGGCTCGCAGCAGTTGCTGTACATGACGCTCGAAGCGCTGTGCGACGAGGGCGACCTCGTGCTGGTCGAAGACCCGACTTATTTTGTTTTCCTGAGCATACTGCAAAGCCGCGGCCTGCGGGCACGCGGCGTGCGGCTGGAACGCGACGGCGTTGAGCTGGCGCATTTGGAAAAAATCCTGACGGAGTTAAAAAAATCCGGCGAGCTGCGGCGCGTGAAAGCGCTTTACCTAGTCACCTATTTTCAAAACCCCACCGGCGCGACCACCCGCCTCGCCAAAAAGCGTGCCGTTCTGAAACTGTTGAAAAAGTTCGAGCCCGCCGCCGGCCATCCGCTGTACCTCATCGAGGATGCGGCGTATCGCGAGCTGCGCTTTGACCACGGCGAGGATGTGCCGACCGCGCTGACGCTGCCCGGCGCGCGCGACCGCGTGATCTACGCCGGCACCTACAGCAAGCCGTTTGCGACCGGCGTGCGCGTGGGCTTCGGCATTTTGCCGGAGCCGGTCTATAACGCAGTTTTGCGCATCAAGGGTAACCACGATTTCGGCACGGCCAATCTGCTGCAACATCTGCTCGCCCGAGCGCTGGCCACCAAGCTCTACGACCGGCACGTTGCGATGATCCGCAAAAATTATGCCCGCAAGGCGCGGGTCATGCAGTTAGCATTGGCCCAACATTTTCCCACGAAGATGGAAATCTGGTCAGCTGGCGGCGGATTGTATTTCTGGGCGCGCTTGCCAAAGGGCATTGCCACGGGCGTGAAATCAAAAGTGTTTCAAGCCGCGTTGAAGGCCGACGTGCTCTATGTTCCCGGCGAGATCTGCTACGCCGACGATCCGTCGCGTGCCAAACCGGACCATGAGCTGCGGATTAGCTTTGGCAGCGCCAGCGAGGCGAAAATCCGCGCCGGCATCCAACGACTGGGCGCAGTGCTGAAGAAGTTCGTCAGCTAAAAATCACATTCCGTCGGTTGACAAAATCTTTCCGGTTGGCAGAATCGCCGTGGTCTTCCGAGATTCACAGGCTTGATCAGAAGCCGGGCCAGCCGCTATCACCACATCATGAAATCGATCATTACTCTGCTACTGCTAACGGGATTGCTGGCGGCCACCGGCCCCGTTCGCGCGCAGGACGACACCAACGAAATCGCGCAGATGGCCAAGGCCGTCCAGCTCGTAAAGAATCTAAAATATCAGCAGGGCGAGATCGACCTGCGCGGCGGCCTCGCGAAGCTGACCGTGCCGCCGGAATTCAAATTCCTCGGTCCCGACGACACCGAGACCGTGCTGGTCAAGCTCTGGGGCAACCCGCCGTCCGAGGTCAAGCCGCTAGGCCTGTTGCTCCCGGCAAACCTAACGCCACTGGACACGAACTGCTGGGTCGTGTCCATCGAATACAGCGAGGACGGCTACGTGAAGGACGGCGACGCCAGCAAGATCAATTACGATGACCTGCTGAAAAAAATGCAAAAGAGCATCGCGGAAAACAACGTGGCGCGGCAGGAGCATGGGTATCCGCCCATCACGCTCGTCGGCTGGGCCGCGCCGCCGCATTACGATGCCGCCACGCACAAATTATATTGGGCGAAGCAGCTCCATTTCGGTGACGAGCCGATGGACACCCTTAACTACAGCATCCGCATGCTGGGCCGGAAAGGCGTCCTGGAATTGAACGCCGTGGCCGGCATCAGCCAGTTGCCGGAGATCGACGCGCAGACGCCGCAAATCCTCGGCATGGTGGATTTCCAGGAGGGCAACCGCTACGCCGACTTCGATCCCAAGGTGGACAAGGTGGCGAAGTACGGCATCGCCACCCTCGTGGCCGGCGGGGCGCTGGCGGCAGCGGCCAAGCTGGGCCTGCTCAAAGGCCTGTGGGTGTTCATCATCGCGGCGAAGAAATTCATTATCATCGGCTTCGTCGCCCTGGTGGCGTTCCTCAAGAAACTCTTCCGACGCGGCGGCAACTCGGCGGGGAATTGAGCCACCCGTCCGCCTGAGTTGCCAATGGCAAGTATTGGCTTGAACGGCCTTTCACTTGCTGTTGTCCTGTATTCTATGAAGCCACGGTCCGCGTTCACCTTGATTGAATTGCTCGTGGTCATCGCCATCATCGCCATCCTGGCGGCGCTGTTGTTGCCGGCCTTAAGCCAGGCCAAGCAGCGGGGCCAAGGCATCGCCTGCCTCAACAATCTGCGGCAACTCACCCTCGGCTGCAAAATGTATCCCGATGACAACGGCGGCGCGCTGGCCTCGAGCTGGCCCATTGGGTTCGGCCTCTACCCAGTCAACCCCTGCTCGTGGTGCTCGGGTTGGGCGTCCTACACGGAACCGGGCGGCTATAATTACGGGCCGGACCCGCAATACAACTGCACCAATGTCTATGCCCTGCGCCAAGGTGCGATCTGGCGGTACATCCAGGCGCCGGGCGTCTATCGGTGTCCGGCCGATGACCGGAGCCTGGGCGGGTTGCCGGTGGTGCGGAGCTATTCAATGAATTCGTGGTTGAACGGCCGGAGCAAGGGGGATCCGACCGGAGTATCGGATTTCACTACGCCGGCGGCGGACGCGACGCTGACTTACACCTTTTTCCGTCAGGAGAGCCAGATTGTCAGTCCTTCAAAGACATGGTGCCTTATTGATGAGGACGGCAGCACGATCAACGATTCGCTTTTCGTAGTGGACATGGGGCCGGCCAACAGTATTCCCGACTTACCCGCCACGCGGCATGGGAACGGGTATGAGTTGAGCTTTGCCGACGGCCATGTGGAATCCGTCAAATGGCTGGATGACAGTACGGCCTGGCTATCCGCCCCGGCGGATCCAGACTCGGACTGGGAAAAACTGAAGACCTGGACGACGGTGCTGAGGTAGCCGGTGCGGTCAAACGCCTTTCTCCTGCACGCGGCGGGTGAAGCTGCCGGTGCGGATGACGGCGCGCTTGTGCAGGCCGCGCACAATGACTTCCTGCGCGTCGCGCGCCTCAATCTGGAACGTGACCTTGCGGTCCTCAACGGCGATGACCTGCGCGCGGCAATGGATGGTCTGGCCCACGGGCGTGGGCGCGAGGTGGCGGATGTCAATCTCGACGCCCACGGTCCGCTCATCCGCTTCAAGATGCGGCGCGAGCGCGTGGCGGGCGGTGCGTTCCAGAAATTGGATGATATTCGGCGTGGACACGACGGCAGGCATGCCGTCGCCGGCAAATTCCACGGCGTGTTTCATGTCCGTGGGAATGGCCAGTTCGCCGACTTCACCAATTCGGGGGCGGGATTTCATTTGGGCAGCAGGTCCGAGACAAGCGCTTTCTCCTCCTTCAATTCATTTTCCGTCGCGGCAATCTTGGCCTTGCTGAAATCGTTGTGGAGCAAACCCTGGACGATTTCAAAATCCTTGCCGTTGCTGCGGATGGGGTAGCTGAAGATCAGGCCCTTCTCGATGCCGTAGCTGCCGTCGGAATGGACGCCGACGCTGAACCAGTCGCCGGCGGGCGTCGGGTGCGTGAGCTTATAGACGGTGTTGCAGGCGGCGTTGGCGGCGCTGGCGGCGCTGCTCAGGCCGCGGGCCTTGATGATGGCCGCGCCGCGCTGCTGCACGGTGGTGATGAAATCCTTCTCCAGCCATTCGCGGTGGCTGATGATGTCCGGCACGAGGCGGCCCTGGATCTTGGCGTTGAAGAAATCCGGAAACATCGTGGCGCTGTGGTTGCCCCAGATGGCGAGGTTGGTGATGGCGGTGACGTCCACGCTGGCCTTTTGGGCGAGCTGCGACTTGGCACGGTTCTCGTCGAGCGCGGTCATGGCAAAGAAGCGCTCCTTCGGCACGCCGGGCGCGTTGTTGGCGGCGATGAGCGAATTGGTGTTGCACGGATTGCCGACGACGAGCACGCGGATGTCGCTGGCGGCGTTCTTGGCAATTGCATTGCCCTGGCCGGTGAAAATCTTGCCGTTGATGCCGAGGAGATCCTTGCGCTCCATGCCGGCCTTGCGCGGCACGGCCCCGACGAGCAGCGCCCAATTCACGCCCTTGAACCCTTCGTCGAGGTTCGCGGTCGGCACCAGCCCTTTGAGCAGCGGAAACGCGCAATCGTCAAGTTCCATGCAGACACCATTGAGCGCGGCCAAGGCCTTTTCATCCGGCACTTCGATGAGGTGCAGGATGACCGGCTGGTCCGGCCCGAAGGCGGCGCCGGAGGCGATGCGGAACAGCAGGGAATAGCCGATCTGGCCGGCCGCGCCGGTGATCGCCACGCGAATGGGAGGTTTGCTCATAATTTTTTTTGGAACGGCATTATGCAAACGCTGGCGTTTTGAAGCAAGTTTTCCGCGCGCCAAAAAATTTTGCTTGGAAAAGTTTTGTTTCCCGCGTAGAAAGGGACAGCTCTTTGAAAGCGGCGGGAAAGTTCCCGCCACCAACGCAGTCAGATGTCTGGGAACCCGGTGTGAATCCGGGACGGTTGCGCCACTGTAACGGCTACAAACTCCCAAGGCCACCGACGAAAGTCGGGAAGGCGGGAGTGAGGTTTGAAGCCGAAGTCAGGATACCGGTTTGATTGTGCTCGTCGGCCCCACGTTTCGGGGCGCTTCTCCGCAAAGAGAAGGATGAGACCAGACCGCCCGGACTGTTTCCGGGCGGCTCGTCGAAGTGCCTCCATTCCTCGTTTGCGATGTCTGGGGGTTTTTTATTTTCAACCTCCCGGCCTCGCGCTGGTCTCTCAACTAAACCCGTTCCGCGCCTGTCGCGCGGAACCAGAATGAAAGATCAGTCCATGAAAAAAATCCTGTGGTTCACGCTGGCGTTCGCCGGCCTCGTTGTCATCTCCCGCGCCGCCGACGGCTTTGCCGACGCGGTGGTCAGCTATAATCCCGGCACCGGTTACGTGGCGGGGTACACCAATGTCGCCGCCGTGCTGGGGCAGCCGTCCACCAACAACCCGTACGGCGAGGCCACGGATGTGTTTGACCCGCCCTACGGCACGGATCAAGTGCTCTCCATCGGCGCGGGCGGTTCGCTCACGGTAAATTTCAAGACGCCGATCCGGTCCAATCCCCGCAATCCGTACGGCATTGATTTCATCATTTTCGGAAACACCGGGTTCATCATCACCAACGCCTACGACATCAACTATAACTGGATCGGCACGCCGGCCACGGACGGTTCGACCTTCGGGGAAAACGACGGTGCGACGCGCGTCTCCGTCAGTCTCGACGGCCGGCATTTTTACATGTTGAACCCGGCGCTCGCGCCCACGGTGGACGGCCTGTATCCGACGGACGGCAGCGGTGATTTCCACACGCCGGTGAACCCGGCGCTGACCCCGGCGGATTTTTCCGGCCTCACCGGGGATGAGATCAAGGTGCTCTATAATGGTTCCGGCGGCGGCACAGGCTACAACCTCGCTTGGGCGCAGGACACCAAGGGTCACCGGGTGTGGCTGCCGGAAGTCCGCTACATCCGCATCGACGTATTGAGCGGCCACTCGGAAGTGGACGCCTTTTCCGCCGTGCTCCCGCCGTGCGAAGTCCGTCGGTGGCGTTGACGCAACCTCCGGTTGACGAGGCGGCCGGTCTCCGGCCGCCGCTTGCCGCCAATGAACCCATCCCGTCATCCGTGTGCGGACGCCTCGTTCGCACACGGCCTATGCTGGCTGCTGGTCGCCCTGTGGCTGGCCATGCCTGCGCCCGGAAAATCATCCACTGTCACGGAAGATTTCAGCACCGATCCGCTCGCGCACGGTTGGCAGGTGTATGGCGACACGAATTTGTTCCGTTGGAATTCCACGAATCAAAATCTGGCGGTCACCTGGGATTCCTCGCAAACCAACAGCTATTTTTACCTGTCACTGGGAACGATCCTGGCGCGGCGGGACAATTTTGGCGTGTCCTTCGACCTGCAACTGGCGGACCTCGCCATCGGCAGCAATCCGGCCAAGACGAACACCTTTGAACTCGTCCTGGGTTTTATCAACCTGACCAACGCCACCAGCACGAATCTCTGGCGCGGGGCCGGCATCAACGCGTTGCACGGCGGACGCAACACCGGCGAGTTCGATTATTTCCCCGATTCCGGCTACGGCGCGACCATTTCGCCGACCCTGCTTTCGAGCAACAACCAGTTCGCCACCTCGTTTTCTTTTCCGCTCACGCTCGATCCGGGCGCGTTGTTCCACGTCGTGATGAATTTCAATGCCACCAACCAAACCCTGCACACCACGATGACCCGCAACGGCCAGCCGTTCGGCCCCATCAACGATACGATTCTGGGTTCGTCTTTCACGGACTTTCGTTTCAATGAATTTGCCGTGGTCAGCTACAGCGACATCGGCGCGGACGGCTCGTTGCTGGCGCACGGCACGGTGGATAATATCGTCATTACCCTGCCGCCGCCGCCGGTGCAGAACCTCACCGCCGGCTTCATGAACAGCGTCTGGACGGAGCAGTTCCTCAGCCGCAGCAACTGGCTCTACACGCTCGAAGGCACGACAAATTTCATTTCCTGGAACAGCGTCAGTATTTCCACGAACGGCAATGGTGCCGGCCTGGCTTTGGCGGCCACCAATGCCCCGCCCGCCCGGGGCTTTTTCCGCGTGCGCGCCGACCGGCCATGAACCTGCCCCTGCCCTTCATCAATCCCGGCCGCTGCCCGCTCTGCGGCGGGGCGAACGATTGCCAGCTCTGTTCGCCCGCCACCTACAAGGGCCAGTGCTGGTGCGCGCATCTGGAAATCCCCAACGACCTGCTCGCCCGCGTCCCGGAAAACCTCCGTGACCGCGCCTGCATCTGCCAAAACTGTGTCGCCCGTTTCCAACTGGAAAGCGTGCCGGCCGTGCCCGCGTCGCATGCCGCGCGCCGCGCGCCGGAGCGCAGCAAAGGCGGGTTCTCACTGATCGAACTGCTCATGGTCATCGCCATCATCAGCATTTTGGCCGCGTTGCTGCTGCCCGCGCTGACCCGCGCCAAGACCATCGCCCAGCGCGCTGGCTGCGCCAGCAACCTCCGCCAGCTCGGGCTCGCCACGGAGTTGTATTGGGACGACAACGCCGGCAACTGTTTCAAGTGGATTTATGCTTCGACCAACCGCAGCGGGCATCTTTATTGGTTCGGCTGGCTGCAATCCGACACGACGGCGGAAGGCCAGCGCACGTTCGATTTGTCCCAAGGTGTTTTATTTCCCTATCTCAAAGGCAGCGATGTGCGGCTTTGCCCCGCGCTTTATGCCACCCCGGCGCAGTTCAAGCTCAAGGGCGACGGCGTGATTTACAGTTACGGCTACAACAAATATCTATCCACCGACAACCCCTTGCCGCCGGTCAAGGTCGACCAGATCAAGCAGCCCACGGACACCGCCATCTTTGCCGACGCCGCGCAGATCAATGATTTTCAGGACCCGGCCTCGCCGGATAATCCGTTGGTGGAGGAATGGTATTATTTGGACAACGAGACCGCCCAACCGATCTCAAATTATTATCCCAACGGCCATTTCCGCCACGCGCAAACCGCCAACGTGACGTTTGCCGACGGCCATGTGGATTTGGAAAAAATGGTGCCCGGCTCGCTCGACTCCCGGCTGCCGGCCCAGAACCTCGGCCAGTTGCGGCCGGAGATTTTGACGGTGCCGTAGTTTAGACGCCGATCTGCTGCTGGATCGCGCCGCAGATTTTTTTGGACCAGGCGGCGAGGGTTTTCGCGTCGCGGCCCTCCACCAGCAGCCGCGCCTTGGGCTCCGTGCCGGAGTAGCGCAGCAGGAGGCGTCCGCCCTGCGCGGCCAGCGCTTTTTCCGCGCCGGCCACGAGCGCGTCCAAACCGGCGAGCT
>Ga0302275_10003187_pt1 | contig 16759 bp, 16 predicted proteins | sample III_Bog_N2_2_FD_200229 | JGI IMG/M metagenome (GOLD analysis project Ga0302275, IMG submission 200229) | Peat permafrost microbial communities from Stordalen Mire near Abisko, Sweden - III_Bog_N2_2 | ecosystem: Environmental > Terrestrial > Soil > Wetlands > Peat | place: Sweden: Abisko...
GCGTGCGCCGATCTCGATGGTCTCCGGCGCGTGCATGGCCCACTGGATGAGCGTTTCAATCTGCGGTGGAATCGTCGCGGAAAACAGTGCCGTGTGGCGGTGCTTCGGACATTTCTCGACCAGTCGGCGCACGTCGGGCAGGAAACCCATGTCGAGCATGCGGTCGGCTTCGTCCAGAACCAGAAATTCCACTTTATCGAGCTTAAGCGTGCCTTGCTCAAGGTGATCAAGCAGGCGGCCGGGTGTGGCCACTACGATGTCCGCCCCGGCGCGAAGCTCGTCGTTTTGCTTGCCGTAACCCACCCCGCCGAAGACTACGGTGATTTTCAAATCCATGAACCGCGCGTAATCGCGGAAGGCGGTTTCGACCTGCGCGGCGAGTTCCCGCGTTGGTTCGAGAATGAGCACACGCGGTCCGCCTGGCTGGTGCTGGCCCAGCTTGGAGAGAATGGGCAGTGCAAAAGCCGCCGTCTTGCCGGTGCCGGTCTGCGCGCTGCCGATGACGTCCTTGCCGGACAACACCAGCGGGATGGAGCGCAGTTGAATGGGCGTCGGCTCGGTATAGCCCACGGCGCGGACGCCTTCGAGCACCTTGTCACTCAATCCCAACGCGGCGAATTTCATGAGGGGCTTCCTTCAGTCGCGGCCGATGGTAACGATTCCGGCTGAACCGGAATTCGAACCACCGGCGCGGGGACTGTTTCCGGCGGTGTGGGAACTTCGGCGGCCAATTCGCCGGCGACCGCTTCGGGCGTCACCGTTTCCACGGTGCTGACGCTTTCGCTGGAGGCGGCCGGTTTCTCGGCAACCGTTTTCTTTTCCGGCTTCGGTGGCTTGGGCGCGGGTTTCTTCGCGGTTTCCATCCGGCCATCGGCAAATTCTAAAACGGCACCCTGATGAATCAGCCAATGCAGATCCACAATGACCGCCGTTTGTTCCGGCGTGGCTTCGGCCGTGGCGGCTGGCTTGGGTCCCGGGGCGGTCGCTTCGCCCTCGGCAACGGGCGCGGGTGTCACGGGAATTTCCGCGACCGGCGTTTTTGCGATTTTGGGCGACGGCGCGAGCGCCTCGATCAATTTCTTCCGCGTGCACTTCGCGTTGCTGTTGATATATTCGATTATGCGCCGGATGTTTTCCGAAACCGGCGTGGTTTCGAGGTCGAGGAAGGTCGGCCGCGCGACGCTGACGTGGGTGACGGTCTTGTTGACTTTGAAAAATTGCAGGCCGTGCTGCGCGAACTGCTGGCTCAGCTTCGTTGCGATGGGCAGCGGGAAGAATTTCTGCTGCTCCCATTCCTGGCGAATGAGCCGCTGCAGGCCGCTGCTGCGCAGACTGCGGCTGGCCAGCCCGGCAACCGTGAGCGTTTCCACCGGCTTGATGATCGCATCCTTGTGCGTGGCGCGGAAATGTTTCTCAACCTCTTCGAGCGTCGCCAGCTTGAGCGGCTCTGGCACGTTGAGGCAGACGTATTCCGTCTTGAAGCTTTGTTCTTCGATCCATTTCTTCACGACGGCCTCGTCCTTCACGATCTTTACGCGCGCCTTGAACATGTCGAACGGCATCCGCGAAAACTTTTCCGTGTGGAGCTTGCGCAACTGGTTCTGGTAATCGTGATAATTCGGCGGCCCGAGAATCGCCCCGCTCAAGCCGCACTGCGCCACGAACGTGTAAACGCCCTTGGGCGGTTCGGTCGCCGTGCGTTCCGCCTGGTAAAACGTGGCGAAATGATTTTTGAGCACGTGCGCGACGGCCTCGTCCTCGCTTGTCCAGGGCGAATCGTCGAGCGCGCAGACGAACAGCGGCTGAACTGCGCCCTCGGACTTTTTCTTGGTGAGCTGAACGGAATAACGTTCCCCTTTTTGCAAGATCAGCAGGGCGATCTGGAACAGCGGATAAGCCCGGCCCGTCATCTTGATCTGCTTGGACAGCTGCTCAACCCCGCGCTCCTCCGGGATGAACGCGACGTTCAGCTCTGGCAACGGTGCGGGCGGCGCGGGCCGTTCCTCGCGTCGATCTTCTCGCCGGTCGCCGCCCCGGAAACCGCCGCCCTTGCGTTCGCCACCGCCAAATTTGGAACCGCCCCGCGACGGGCCGCCAAAGCCGCCGCCGGCACCATCGCGCCGCGGCGCGCGGCGTTCGCCGGGCTTGCCGCTGAAGCTGCGTTCCGGCTTGACCCCTTCGTTGCCGGTGAATTTTGCAAATTTGTTGGACTCAGTATTCCCTTGCGCCCAAGAAGGCTGGAAGAGGTTTTCCAAGTTAAGGTCGAGTTCGGCGATGTTACTCATGTAAAAATGCCCCGACACACGGGGTTGATATTCCAGCATAGCATGGATTGGCCCGGCAGGGAAAGCAAGGCTGCAAAAGGAAAGAGGCAACCGATGAACGGCTGCACCCGGAGCCGGGGGGAAGAATTAATTGGTGACGATCGGGGCGGCCGCGCGCTTGGCCATGATGGCCGCGATAATCTTTTGAGCCAGTTCGGGCTTTTCTTCCAAGTGCTTTTTCGCAGCCTCGCGGCCCTGGCCGACCAGGCCGCCTTCAAATTGCAACCATGCGCCTTTTTTATCCACCACCCCACAATCGACACCCACGTCGAGAATGCTGCCTTCTTTATCAATGCCGTGATTGTAGATGATGTCGAACTCCGCCTCCGCGAACGGCGGCGCAACCTTGTTCTTTACAATCTTGACCCGCGTGTGGTTGCCGTAAACATTTCCGGCGGCGTCTTTGAGCTGGTCTTTGCGGCGGATGTCCATGCGGACACTGGCGTAAAATTTGAGCGCCTTGCCGCCGGGCGTGGTTTCCGGGCTGCCGAACATGACACCGACTTTTTCGCGGAGCTGATTCGTAAAAATGCAAGTCGTCTTGGATTTCGCAAGGATGGCCGTGAGTTTGCGTAACGCCTGGCTCATCAAACGCGCCTGCATGCCCATCGTGGCCATGCCCATTTCGCCGTCGAGTTCCGCTTTCGGCACCAGCGCGGCGACGGAATCAATGACGATTACGTCCAGCGCGTTCGAGCGGGCGAGCGTTTCGCAAATGGTTAACGCTTCTTCGCCGGAATCCGGCTGGGAGACGAGCAAATCATCCAGATTAACGCCGAGTTTTTTTGCGTAGCCGGGATCGAGCGCATGCTCCGCGTCAATAAACGCCGCCAGGCCGCCGGCTTTTTGCGCATTGGCAATGACGTGGAGCATCAGCGTGGTCTTGCCGGAAGATTCCGGCCCGTAAATTTCCACGACGCGCCCGCGCGGAATGCCGCCAACGCCCAGCGCGAGGTCAATCGCCAGCCCGCCGGTCGGGATGACTTCGATTTTCACCTGCGCCCGCGCGTCGCCGAGACGCATGATGGCACCTTCACCGTAGGCTTTGGTGATCGAAGAAATTGCGGAATCGAGTTCGCGATCGCGCGTCGCGGTGGCTTTTGGATCAACTGCACTAGGGGCGGATTTCTCGCTGGCTTTCGGTGGCATAAAAAGAAGATTTCGATTTTATTTGAAAACGAACACTAGTCAAACGGCGATGAATAGTCAAATGCCTAACGTTGCGTCCTAGTTTGATATTTGGTGCGGACTATCAGGCGAGGTGCAAACGCAATTTAATTTTCCCTCGGCCGTTTGATGACGACTTCAATCTCCCCTTTATTCTTGGCAATCATGTTTGCGGGTAGGGTGCCACGCCAGAAAACGTTCGGGTAAACCACCGCCCCGCGCCCAAGGATGCTGCCGGGATTCAGCACCGCGTTGCAGCCGGCTTCCGCACCGTCGCCCACCAGCGCGCCGAACTTTCGCAGCCCGGTATCGCGCGGCACGCCGTCCACTTCTACCTCGATGTTTCCGGGGAAGAGTCTGACGTTGGAAACTTTCACGCCCGCGCCGAGGTGCGCCTGATGGCCGAGAATGGAGTCGCCCACATAATTGTAATGCGGCACCTGCGCGTGGTTGAAGAGTAGGACGTTTTTCAGTTCGGAGGCATTCCCCACCACGCAGCCATCGCCTAGCAGGACGTTCTCGCGCAGATAGGCGTTGTGCCGGATCTGGCAGTTCTTCCCAATCATGGCCGGCCCTTTTATCATTGCGCCGGGTTCCACAACGGTGCCTTCGCCGATGATGACGCGGTCGCCAATGCTCGCGCCGGGAAAACGACGCGGCGGATTTTGGCGCGCTACCTGGGCCAGGTAAGGCGCGATCTTTTGGAGCACTTCCCAGGCAAATTCGCAGTCGTTGAACAGCGCGGCGTGATCGGTCTGGGCGAGGTCAAACAGGTCGTCGGCTTTGAACATGGTGAAAAACTAATGCAAATCTCGGTGCCGGCAAAGGGAAATGGCGCGCGTCCATTTGCTGGACAGTGGTGAATACATTTTGAGACACAGAATGCGGCGAGGGCGAAAGGTAGATGGCGATTGTTTGGTCAAATTGATTTTCAATCGGAAGACACCCCTTGGCTTGGAATGTGCTTAAAATATCGAGCCGAAGGTTATCGGCAAGCACCACCACCAAACGCATGGCCGTCAAATTCCAGTTTCAATTCGCCGGAGTCGATTTCAGCCGGCCCAGTTCGCCGTATCGGAAGTGGCTGCGCATCCTGTCGTGGACCTTGGGCATCACGGTCTTGCTACTGGCCTATTGGGCTTATTTGCATCATTTGATGCCCGGTGGCACCCGTCCGTCCGGGCATTTCTCGCCGCCAGCGCCCGCCTCCGCCGCTGCCGCTAAACCCACCGCGTCGGCACCACCAGCGACCAAGCTGCCGCCCATGCTGAAAAAGATCACAGATGACGGCATCCTTGCGCTCGGAAAATATTTGCTGCCGGCGATCAGAACTTCCCCAGTGAGTCCGAGTCCAACCACTTCACCGAGCGTGCCGGAAGCCAAGCCGGTGACGGTGGCCGTGGCGGCACCGAGCGTGGCCATTGATACTACGCCGGCGGCGCCCCGGCCTTACCGCGTTCATACCGATCAGGAACGGCTGTTAATGGCCGGTCAGACGGCTTTTGCTAATGTGATCGCCGAGGCGGGCAAATATCCCGACGCCTATGGATTTGAGGCGGGCGATTTTCTGTCAGATGCGAAGCTGGGTGAACCCATGCCGATCTACACAGTGGAGGCAACGGCTCGGGCGAATTACAAGCTCGGGCAGCCCGTAAAACCTCTGCTCAAAACCGCCAAACAATGGATGTTTCCTGTGATGATGGGCGAGCGCATCTGCTGCATGGTTTCGGTGATGCAAACTGGTCGCGATTATGTTCCCGGTCCCGGCTCCCGGTCGCTGGCCATGGCGTGGAGCCGCATCCTTGAGAAATGGCCGGCGGAACAAGGGTACCATCCGCTGCTGCTGATCAATCCGGACATTCCCGGCTACTATTTCACAGTGCCGGAACTATCGGTCCAGAATATCACGGATACGATTGAAATGTTTTACATCCATCCGGGTCTATCGCCGGCGGATGTTATTTTGGCCAGTTGGCGCTGACGCTTGAGTTGGCTGGCGCTCCCGCCCGGAATTGAACCGGGATACGCGGATTAGAAATCCGCTGCTCTATCCATTTGAGCTACGGGAGCAGCACCGCTTCAAAATAACAATGTTTCCCGACGCTTACAAGATTACCGGAATAGTTGTCGAACCACGTCCCATGTTGAATGCGCTGTCGGCAATCTTGTCAGCGGTTTGAGAAACGGCTAGTTTGCTTCGCGCAGGTTGCTCCCGTAGCTCAAATGGATAGAGCTGCCGTTTCCTAAATGGCTGATCCCCGTTCAATTCGGGGCGGGAGCACCACCGGGCTTACCCATTCCCAAGCCTTCAGTAACGGGCCAGCAGGTAGCTGCGGAATTTATCATAATCCGCGCCCATGCGGTCGAACTCTTCCGGCAACTGGATCGCGGCGGTCATCGCCGGCGGCACATCCGGCGCGAAGCCGATAGTTTTTTCGATTTCTTCCGGGAATTTCGCCGGATTCGCGGTCTCAAGAATGACGGCGGGCAGACCATTCAGCGGTTCGTGTTCCTGCCAATCCAGAAAGCCGCGCCACGCCACCGCGCCGTGGGCTTCGAGCAGCAATTGATATTTGTTCCAGACCTCGCGGATGGTTTCACGCGTGCGGTCGTCGGAAACCGAACTCGAAAACAAATCGCGGCGCATCGCGGTTAGGTCAGGCTGCCGGTGAATCCGGCCGGTTTCGTCCATTCGCCCGCCATACAATGCCACGAGCCGTGCGAGATTGCTCGGATGGCCGACGTTCATCGCATTGGAAACCGAGTTGCGCGACGGCACGATTTTTTCGTAATGGCCGGTGGCCAGAAATTTTGGAAACGCGTCGTTGTCATTCACGGATGCCACGATTTTTTTCACCGGCAAGCCCATCTGCCGCGCGACGATCGCCCCCATCATGTCGCCGAAATTCCCGCTCGGCACAGAAAAAACCATTGGCTCGCCGGGCTGCGCCAGCCGGGACGCGGCATAAAAATAATAAACGCTCTGCGGCAGCAGCCGGCCGATGTTGATGGAATTCGCGGACGAGAGCGGCAGATGTTTCAATGCCGGATCGGCAAAGGCCTGCTTCACCATCGCCTGACAGTCGTCGAACTTGCCGTCAATCGCCACGGTGCGGACGTTGCCGGTCAGCGTGGTCATCAGCTTACGCTGGCTCAGGCTGACTTCTTCAATCGGGAACAACACGATGACGTGGATGCCGGGAACACCATGAAACGCATGCGCCACCGCCGCACCGGTGTCACCGCTGGTCGCGGTGAGAATGGTAAGCTCCTGGCCGTCCTCCTGCAGAAACCGGCCCATCAGCCGCGCCATCATGCGTGCGGCAAAGTCTTTGAACGACGCCGTCGGACCCTGGTCCAGCCGCATCACGACCACGCGGTCATAAACCTTCTCCAGCGGAATGTCGAAGTTGTAAGCTTCGCGGCAAATTGTCGCAAACGCATCGGCAGGTATGATTCCATCGGTGTACTTTGACAGGACCCGGAACGCGATTTCGTGATACGGCAGTTTGGCAAAGGCGGCGATTTCTTCCGGTGCGAGCGTGGGAAATTTTTCGGGAAAATACAGTCCGCGGTCCGGTGCCTGTCCGCGCAGGAACGCCTCGCGCAGGTTCACTGCGGGCGACTGGCCGTTGGTGCTGACAAATTTGAGCGGCATGGACTAATTCCGCAGCGATTGGAAATTCGGATTGTCCACGATGATCTTGATGCCCTCCTGCCGGATGTTGGTCTGGAATGCCTCGTGGATGCGGTCGAGCGAAAAGTGATGCGTGATGAGTTTTTCGACCGGCAGGCCGATGCGCTCGGCACGTTGCAGGAAATGGTAGGCGTTCGGATATTCCCAACTGTTGTAGGCCCAGCTGCCGACGAGCATGATCTCCTTTTTGCAGATGTCCTCGTGCGGATTGATGGTGCAGTCGCCGCCGTCCACAAAAAAGCCGACTTCGCAGATGCCGCCGCCGCGCCGGACGAGTTTCCAGATGGTCGAGGCCGCCGCCGGCACGCCGGTGACTTGAAACGCAAAATGCGCGCCAAGTCCCTTGGTCAATTTTCCCACGGCCTCGATCAAGCCCTGCCGGTCGGGATAATCCCGGATATTAATGGCGTGATCTGCGCCCATCCGCTTGGCGGTTTCGAGCCGCGAGGCGTTGCCGTCAATGGCGATGATGTTGTTCACGCCGGCGGTGCGGACGATTGCGATCATCATCAGCCCGATCGGGCCGCAGCCCTGGACGATGATGCGACTGCGGAAATTGATGAGCCCGGTCTTCTTGGCGCGCTCCAGCGCGTGGGCGGCGACCGCGGCCGGTTCGATCAGGACGCGAAGGTCGAGGTTCATATCGTTTACGACAAAAAACGAGGAACCCGGGCGGATGATAAGGTATTCGCCGAAGTAACCGTTGAAATGGTTGTTCGGCTCGTCGGGCAGCAGTCCGTAAATCTGAAGGTCATCGCACAGGTTCGCCTTGGCCGGATTGTATTTGGCGATCATGCACGCCGTGGAAGTCTCCAAAGTGCTGGTCACGATCTTGTCACCGGGACGGACGGGTTTGCCGACGCTGTCCATGCGTACTTCGCTGCCGACCGCCACCACCTCGCCGGTGCCTTCATGGCCAAGCACCACGGGACAAAGGTTGAACGGGTCGTTTTTGAAACAATGGATGTCCGTCCCGCAAATACCGCAGGATTCGACGCGCACAAGAATTTCGTCGTTGCGGATTTGGCGTAGCGGAAATTCCCGGAACTCCAGTTTTTCCTTTGCCACCAGCACGGCCGCCCGGGCACGGTCGGGAATTGACGTGGCGTCAACGATGGCCGGTGCCGCCGGAATTTTCGTCGGCTCGGCGACCACCAACGGGGCCGGCGTCAGGGTTTCCGCCGCCTGGCTCAATTGCGTCTTTTTGAAAACTTCTCGGACGATTTTTTCGACTTCCGCGGGATTGAGGTTCATGGTTTTTGGCTCCTAAGAGAAATTTTCCACGCGGATCATGACCGGCTTGCCTTTGATAGCGGGCAGTTTCGCGATTTGGGCAAGCGCTTTTAACGCCGCGCCATTGGGTGCGTAGTGGAGCATGAAAATCAACGGCACACTCTCGCCTTCGTGGCCTTCGGGCTGGATGACCGAGGAAATGCCGATGTTAGACCGGCCGAAAATCGTCGCAATTTTCGCCAGCACGCCGGGCCGGTCCACGACGTTGAGCCGGACGAAATACTGGGATACCACTTCTTCAATCGGTGCGACGGCACCAGAACATTCGTGCGGCACAAACGGCGGCAGGCGGTGCTTGGTGCCAAATTTTAAGTCGAGCGCGGCGTCCGCCAGATCGCTCAAAACGGCGCTGGCGGTGGCCTCCCGACCAGCACCGCGACCGTAAAATAGCGAGTCGCCCACGATGTCGCCGCGCACGAACACAGCGTTAAATGCATAGTTCACGCTGGCGAGCACATGGGTGTTCGGAATCAGCGTCGGGTAAACGGAAACCTGCACGCGGCAGCCGGCACCAGTTTTTTTGACGATGCCCAGCAGTTTTATGGTGTAACCCAGTTCGCCGGCAAATTTGATGTCCAGCGCGCTGATGTGCCGAATGCCTTCAACATGGATTTGTTTCGGGTTCACCCAGAAACCGTGCGCCAGCGACGCGAGAATGCCCGTCTTGTGCGCGGCGTCGTGACCGTCAATGTCCAAGTCAGGTGGCGTCTCGGCGTAACCCAGACGCTGCGCGTCGGCGAGAACTGCGCTGAACTCAGCGCCTTTGAGTTTCATGCGCGTGAGGATGTAATTGCAGGTGCCGTTGACGATGCCGTACAGCGCGGTGATGCGGTTGCCGACAAACCCTTCGCGCAATGATTTGATGATGGGAATGCCGCCCGCGACGCTCGCCTCGTAATAAAGGTTCGTACCGTATTTTTTGGCTGCCGCGAACAGCTCTTCGCCGTGCGCGGAAAGCAGCGCCTTGTTCGCGGTGACGACGGGCTTGCCGAGCTTGAGCGACGTGAGAACAACTTCGCGCGCCACCGTCGTACCGCCGATGAGTTCCGCGACCAGGTGTACCTCGGGATCGCAGCACACTTCACGCCAGTCGGCCGTCAGCCAGGCGCGGGGGATTTTGACGGCGCGCTTTTTCTTGAGGTTGCGCACGGCGACGCGGACGACTTTCAACCCGACACCAAGGCGCGAGGCCATGAGCGCGCCATTGCGCTGGAGCGCGTCAATGACGCCGCTGGCGACAGTGCCGCCGCCGATGATGCCGAGGTTGACCTGCTGCATAAATGAATACACAGCTTGCCGCGAAATACTTCGGGGGACAAATCAATTTTGGCTGCGAACTGGTTCCCTTCAAGCCGGCAGAGGAATCTGCGCGAGAATTTCCGCCACCACTTCGGCCACGTTGACGGCGCGCTGATCTTGATCGGGCCGGAGAATGAGCCGGTGCGCTAAAACATTTTGTGCAATCGCCTGCACCAGCCCGGCGGAAACAAACTCGTTTCCGGCAATCACGCACATGGCCTGCGCGGCGCGAAATAATCCGAGCGAACCGCGCGGGCTTGATCCCAGCCGCAGCGCCGGATGTTCCCGGGTCGCCCGCACAATCTTCAAGATATAATCGCACGCTTCCGGTGTAACCTGGACAGCCCGCACGGCTTCCTGGGATTTCAAAATCGCGTCCGGCGTCGTCACCGGCGGCAATGTTTCGATCGGATGCCGCAGTTGAAAGCGTTCGACCATTTGCTTTTCGTCGGCGAACGAGGGATAGCCAAGATTCATCCGCATCAGAAACCGGTCTTTCTGTGCCTCGGGCAGCCGAAAGGTTCCTTCCTGCTCGATCGGATTTTGCGTGGCGACCACCATGAACGGTTTTTGCAGGCGGTAGGTGACGTTGCCGGCCGTGACCATCGATTCGCCCATTGCCTCAAGGAGGGCCGATTGGGTGCGCGGGCTGGCACGGTTGATTTCGTCCACGAGCACAAACTGGGAGAACAGCGGGCCAAACCGGAATTCTGTGCGGCCGGTTTGCGGCTCGAGGCGTGCCTCGCCCAAGACATCCGACGGTTGCAAATCCGGCGTGCATTGTATGCGTTTGAACGTGCAGCCGGCGCTTAGCGCAATCGCCCGTGCCAGCATCGTTTTCGCCACGCCCGGAACGTCCTCAATCAGCAAATGACCTTCGGCCAGAAAGGCGGCGATGGCCAACACCACTTGCTCGTGTTTGCCGACGACAACTTTTTCGACGTTGTCGATGACCAGCCGCGCGATAGCCGAGGCTTCCGCCGAGGTGAACCTTTTGGGTTCTTCGATCGCCGTCAGAATGATCTTCGGTCTTTTCTCAACTGGAGATTCGGGGCCGACCATGGCTTTACCCTTGCAAACAAAGGCCGATGTGCTGGCCGACATCCTCCAACCGGCGCGTTTCTTCCGGCGTGTAGGCGTAGGCGCGGAGCGTGCCGATGCCGAGGGTGCCCACCATGTTGTCGCCCACCCGGACCGGCACGCACAACGCGCCGCCGACGCCGGTTTGCTTCGCACCCGGCTGGGCTACGCCGTCTGTGTCGGTCTGCAAATTGCAAATCGTCACCGGCCGGTTTTGTGCGACAACTTGGCCGGCGATGCCTTTGCCGACGGGAATAGTTTTGATGATTTCAAGCAGCTGCGGTGGCAGGCCAACTTGCGTCGCGAGTTGGAGGGTTTGCGTCTGTGGTTCGAGCCGGTGAATCGTGCCGGATTCGGAGGAGAAATCCTTCAGCACCTCACGCAAGATCTCTTCTAAAACAACTTCTCGCGGCCGGCCAGCTTGCAGCAGCGCTTCAATTGTCAGGAGCAGCTTGTTCATGACTTGATATCACCAGAACGGTAATGCAGTACTTTGACTTTTTCGAGTGTCACCAGTCCGCCCCCCATCATGGTTTCCAAGGTCGGCAGGAAGGAATTAATTTTTTCCTCGCTGTCTACAATTTCGATGACCAATGGCAGATCAATCGAAAGCCGTAGAATTTTCGCTGTATGCAGCCGGCTTGACTTGCCGAAACCCATCGGCCCGCGCAATACCGTCGCACCCGCGAGGTGCAGTTCGCGCGCTTTGAGCACGATTGCTTCATATAGCGGCTGGTGTTCCCAGCGGTCGCTTTCGCCGAGAAAAATCCGCAATAGCATGGCTTCGGTGGGAATTTGCATTTTAGTTTCCTTTCATCGAATTGAAGGTTGTGCCGAGCAAATAGCCGAGCCAGACGGCAATTAGACACAGCACGACGGATAAAACAATGTTGCAGCCGGCGTAAAGCCAGTCGCGATCTTGCAGCCGCTGCAAAGTTTGCCAACTGAACGAGGAAAACGTCGTGTAGCCGCCGCAAATACCAATCATCAGAAATTGGGTGGCGAAAGCGCGCGATTGGGAATCCATCCGGCCTTCGGGACTGGCGACCGCGCCGATGACACCGATGACCAACGAGCCGGTGACGTTGATGATGAGCGTGCCCCACGGAAACGTCTCGCCAAAGCGCGCCGAGATCAGGCCGTTCAGCCCGAATCTTGCCACGCTGCCGAGAGCGCCGCCAAGGGCCACCCAAAGATAGGCTAGCATAAATCTGCCAAATTTTGTCTGCCCCGACGGGATAGCGCAACCGAAATGCGTGAGTCAGCAGCGGATAATCAGCGGACAAGAATCAAAAGGGAGCTTCGCTTAAGTAAACAGTTTGGTTTCCAAAATAAACTGTTGTGGTCAATAAGGTTGTGATTTAATCATGAACGGTTGGGGCAACTTACGCGTCTTACAGTTGTTAAATGTATCATCGGTCAAGCACAGCGAACCACCTTTTATGACAAATCATTTCCCATCCAGAGCCTTTGGCATTTTGTTGCTGGCCATCGCCATGGTCGCGATCCGCGAGCATCCCGCCCAGGGTCAAACCGCGCCGTCATCCGCCAGCATCGGAGCGTTGCCGCCCGGCATCACGCCGGGAACGCCGGTGGCAGAAGTTCTCAAACTGGTCCAGGCTGGCGTGGCTGCCGGCGTCATCCAGTCATACATTTCCGGTTGTCCCGACGTCTTCAATCTGAACGCCGACCAAATCATCGCCCTGACCGATGCCGGTGTTTCTTCCGATTTGGTGAACGCCATGTTGGCGCACGACAATAATCTACCCGCTGCCGCCGTACCGCCGGTGACCACACCTGCTCCGGTTCCGGTGGACGAAGTCAGCGCTGCTCCACCAGCTACGGACATGACCCTGGATGATTTCAATAATGCTTTGGCACCGTACGGCCAGTGGGTTCAGGTGGATGGCTATGGTCGATGCTGGCGACCGACGGTGGTGATTTATGATTCGGCGTGGCAGCCGTATTGCGACCGCGGCCGCTGGGTCTATACCGATTGCGGCTGGTACTGGGACTCGAATTATTCCTGGGGCGTGACGTTTCACTATGGCCGCTGGTTCAATCATCCGCACTATGGCTGGTGCTGGTGGCCGGAAACAGTGTGGGCGCCGTCATGGGTGACTTGGCGTTCGAGCAGCGATTATTGTGGCTGGGCTCCCCTGCCGCCGTTTACCGCCTACCAGCCGGGCATTGGCTTCACCTATCGCGGTGCCAATGTCTCGGTTGGCTTTGACTTTGGATTGGCCGCCGGTTGCTTCACTTTCGTGTCCGCCGATCATTTTTGCGATCCGCATCCGCGCAATTTCCGCGTCCCGCATCAGCAAATGTCGCAGATATATAACCAAAGCGCGATCGTCAACAATTACAACTACAACCACCATAGCATTGTGAACAACGGCATTTCCGTCTCCGTGATCGGATCGGCGTATCATCATCCCATCCCGGCCGTGTCGGTCAACGTGCTGACCCATCCGGGCCGCTACGGCTCGCAAGGCCAGGGCATGAATCATCCGGCGCATTCATATGGTTCCAGTTCAGGTGCCGCTGATTCCTCCGTCATACGGCCGCCGGCAAATACGGGGTTCCAGCATGAGGGATCTACTCATAACAATTCCGGCAACGGCGCAAACATTAACCATCCGCCTTCCTACGACCGTCCGGGGCCAAGCCAGCCGGCACCCGCCAATAACCCTGCGCCGGCCCACAACCAGATTTCCAATGGCTCATTTCCTGGTGAATCCCATCAACCCATTCACGTTAATCCTTCGCCCAATGCCAGTGCTGCCGCGCCCAATGCCTGGGCACCCGCAGGCAATTCGCATCCTGCATTGCCTTCTGAAACCCACCGGCAACCGGAGCCGGCGACCCCCCCCAACTTCGTTCGCCAGTCCTCCGGGAGCGCCTTTGCATTCGCCGCGTGAAGAATCGCGCCGGAATGAGATCCAATCGGATCCACATTCCGTCCAGCCCGCCGCTCCGGAGAGACCGGCCCCGGCACAAAATCAAAATCCATCGGCGAACGCTGGCGGCAAGCCGTCGGGCTGGGGCGGTCAAAATCATTAAACTCCCGTTTCAAGACACCGGGTTGGCAATCGCCCGGCGTTTTTGCTTTTGCCGCCGCGTTGTCGCTGGCAATCTTCTGCCGTGGGAATTTCCCGGCAGCAATTTGAACAAATGCAGCAACGCCTTGGCGGAAAGCAGCCGCGCTTGGGCAGTTCGCTGGCGGTCACGCACCGCCCGCCGCGGGACTCACGTCAGGTTATTCTAGGCATTGATCCATCGCTGCGAGGAACCGGCTATGGAGTCATTCAGACGGAAAAAAACAGTCCGGTGGTCGTCGCGCACGGAACAATTTCCTGCCCGAAAGATTGGGAACGTTCCCGCTGTCTCGCAAAAATTTCCCGGACGCTGCGCGCTGTCTTAACACAGTTCAAACCGGATGTTTGTGTCATTGAAGGCCTGTTTTTCGCGCAGAATTTGAAGACCGCCATCATGATGGGCGAGGCGCGTGGTGCCGCCATGGCGATAGTGGGCGAAGCCGGAATTGATATTTTTGAAATCGCCACGCGCAAGGTGAAGCTGGCCATCGTCGGCTACGGCGCGGCGCAAAAAATCGCCGTCGCCAAAATGGTGCAGCGGATGCTCAACCTCGCCGAGCTGCCCGCGCCCGACGCGGCGGATGCGCTCGCGCTCGCGCTGACGCATGCGCAGGAAAATTCGCGGCACGGTTTGACGTTGCTGAAAAAAATCTAGTTTATGGAATTTCGTTGTCCAAATTGCAACGCGCCGATTTACAGCCGCAAACTTAAAATTTGCGGTGTGTGCGAAGGGCCATTGCCGAAAGAACTTTTGATGAACGATGCGGAAATTGCGTTTTGGAAAAAAGAAATGGACAAGGAAGAAAAAGAATCCAAAGATTTTGGGCGGCAGATAAAAGATGTCGGCCCTCATGACAGCTTCGGCGGAGGCATGCCAACATGATCGCTTTTCTCCAAGGCAAACTTGTCGAAGCCCTGCCCACGCAAGTGATCGTGGACGTAAATGGCGTCGGTTACGAGGTTCTCATTCCGCTGTCATCGTTTGACAAATTGCCACCGCCCGGCGGGGCGGTGAAGTTGCTCACCCAGCTCATCGTCCGGGAGGATGCACACATACTTTACGGTTTCATGACGGCGGCGGAACGCGACTTATTTCGGCTGTTGATCCACAACGTCAGTGGCATCGGCCCGAAAACCGCGCTGAACATTTTGAGCGGCATGAATGTGGTCGCGATCCGGGGTGCCGTGGCGACCGGCGATGTGAAATCCCTTTCACAGATTTCCGGGGTCGGAAAAAAAACGGCCGAGCGCATCGTGGTGGAACTGCGCGACAAAATCGGCGCGGCGGGCGCGCTCGAAGCCGCCAGCGCCAAACATCTGCTTTCACCCGGCGACCAACAGACCAATGATGCCACCCTGGCGCTCATGGCGCTGGGCTTCAAACAGCTTGAGGCGCACGACGCCGTCCGCGCTGCGCAGACAATGCTGGGACCGGCGACGACGGTGGAGCAACTCGTGCGCGCTTGCCTGAAGAAGGGAGCATGAAGGCTGAAATTCCTCCGCCAGCTGCGAGCCAAAAACATCAGTCTGGCTTGATCATTCCGCATGCGCCGAAATGGCATCAGCGATTAGTGGCGGCCGGGCTTTACGCCGTGGCCCAAGTTCTAACCGCGACGCTGCGGTTCAAGCTGGAAGACCCGTCGGGCTATTTTTCCGACACGCCGCAGGAAAAAATAATTTTTGCCATCTGGCACAACCGGCTGGCGCTCGCGCTGATCCTTTACCGCCGCTACGTCGCGCGCCGCGACCGCCGGCACCGGCTCGTGGCGCTGGTGAGTGCGAGCAAAGACGGTGGCTTTCTGACCGCCATTCTCGAACTGTTTCAGATGCAGCCGGTGCGCGGTTCGTCTTCGCGGCGCGGCGCGCAGGCCTTGCGCGAAATGGTGGCGTGGGGCCGGCGCGGTCACGATCTGGCTCTCACACCGGACGGCCCGCGTGGGCCGTGTTATGTCGTGCAGGAAGGCGTCATTTCCACCGCCCAATTGACCGGCCTGCCCATCGTGCCGATCACGTATCATCTCAACTGGAAAATCCGCGTCAAAAGCTGGGATCGTTTTCAGATTCCGCTGCCGTTCGCGGTCTGCACCGTGACCTTGGGCAAGGCGTTGCGGGTGCCGCGCGCCACGGATGCCGCCGGCCGCGAGCAGCTGCGCCTGCAACTGGAAGCGGATCTCCACGCCATCACCCGCGATTGATCAATGATCGCCCGCGTCAGTCTGGAAATCGCCTTGCGCAAGGAATTTGACTATCAGATTCCCACCGAGCTTGCTGGCCTTATTGATGTCGGCAGCCGCGTCCAAGTGCCGTTCGGCCCGCGCAAACTGCTCGGCGTGGTCACCGCCGTGGCTGAGGAATCCGGCCACCTCAACCTCAAGCCCATACTCAAAATCATCGGCGGCCAAACGCTGGTCACGCCGAAGGTGCTGAAGCTGGCCCGGTGGATCGGCGAATACTATTGCTGCGCGCCGGAGACCGCGTTGAAAGCCGTGCTGCCCGAAGCCGTGCGCAAGGAAGATGCCGGCTGGCGTGAACGGTTGTTTGTCCGGCCGGTGCCCGTCAGCGGCGAATTTCCGACCTTGCCGAAGCGCCAGCAGGAAGTCTGGAACCTCCTGGAGGAACGCCGGGAAATTTTGCTGTCCGACCTGGTCAAACTGGCCGGGACGACGGCCGCCACCGTTCGCAAACTCGAAGACCGCGGCTTGCTGGAAATCACCTCGGAAGTTTCGGCGCGCGATCCTTACGCCCGCGAAACCATTCTGGCAACCCAGCCGATCACCCTAAATTCTGCCCAAGCCGTCGCG
>Ga0302275_10003190_pt1 | contig 16752 bp, 12 predicted proteins | sample III_Bog_N2_2_FD_200229 | JGI IMG/M metagenome (GOLD analysis project Ga0302275, IMG submission 200229) | Peat permafrost microbial communities from Stordalen Mire near Abisko, Sweden - III_Bog_N2_2 | ecosystem: Environmental > Terrestrial > Soil > Wetlands > Peat | place: Sweden: Abisko...
TTGCGCTTGGCTTTGCGCGCGATTCCCAACAGGACCGCATCTACCGGATCGCGCCGCAGTTGATCGAAGCCATGCCTTCGGTCGAGCTTGAACAACGGCCTTGGTACAACCCCGGACTGAGCAGCCGCTGGTTCTTTATTCCGGGAATTGTCGGCAGCCTGACGCTGGTGCTGGTGATTACACTGACGGCCTTTGCGGTGGTGCGCGAGCGGGAGATCGGAACTCTGGAGCAGATCATGGTGACGCCAATCCGCCCGGCCGAGTTTATTCTCGGCAAGACGCTGCCGTTTTTTCTGATTGGCCTGTTCGATGTTTCGCTGATTGCGGTGGTGGGGACGTTTTGGTTCCAGGTCCCGTTTCGCGGCCACGTCTGGGTGTTGCTGACGGGATCGGTTCTTTTTCTCTTGTGCATGCTGGGTGTGGGCCTGCTGATTTCGACGGTCTCGTCAACGCAGCAGCAGGCCATGGTGACTGCCTTCTTCTTCATCATGCCGGCGATCAGCTTTTCAGGGTTCGGATTTCCCATCAGCACCATGCCGCAGTGGATGCAATATCTCAGTTATATGATTCCGCTGCGCTATTTCCTGATCGTTCTGCGGGGTACTTATCTGAAGGGCGTGGGGATGGAGATTCTTTGGCCTCAGATGGCGGCGATGGCAGGCCTGGGAATCAGCCTGCTTGCGATTGCCATCCTTCGCTTCCACAAGGCGCTGGACTAAGACCCGCGGCGCCCCGACGGGGCTATGGCTGCCAACTGGGATGCATTCCCAGGGTTTCACCCTGGGCTATTCTCACGGCCTCCCGCTGGGAGGCTTGCAGGCAACGGCATGCGGAGATGGCAAACGGGACTTGGTCCGGGAACGAGAACGTTCATGCGATTTCCCGGCCCCCGGTGTGCTGCACCGGCAAGCCTTGGCCCTGAGAGGCTAAAATCGAAAGGTTCAGCGGCTTGATTCCCTTTGGTGATGGCTCGCCCTTTCTATTGGTGGTACTTTACCCTTTTGGCCGCTTTTTGGGCTGGGTTTGCGCTGGCTGCGTTGATGCCGGCTGAGTTTTGACCGGAATAGTGCGGTGTTGCGGCTGGCGGCAAAAGTTCGGGAGCAAGGCTTCTTTTATGATGGAATTCCATATTTCCCGGGATGCGCGCGAACGTTATCAGTTCACGCAGTCCCTTTTTTCCTACACAGGGAACGTCGTTTTCGCCAATGTTGCTGCCTGCCGCGAGTTCGCGCAGCGGATGAACCAGGTGCGCGAGGTAGAAAAGCATCCCGAACTGGCGGTTCATGCCGGTTCGCTTTATGCCATGGGCCTGATCGACGAGGCCAGCCACGTGCTGATGGCGCGCTACCGCGAGCAGTTTGATCCGGAAGTGATGACGAGCGCGCTCGGCTGGTTCTCAGCGCAGGTGGGTGTTGAGGCGCTGGACAAGCTGCTGCTTACATTTGTTGAGGAGTTTCCAGGGGCCAGCGTGACGAGCGGACTGGAGACGCCCCAGCAATGGCTGGCAGGCTCGACCGATGGAACGCCGCACCGGGCTGCCGCGCTGGAAGAGTTGCTGCTGCTGTGGACCGCAAATAAAAATGAGGCCTTTCAGCCCTTCGAGGAGCTTTTTGCGGACAAAGCCCTGGCGGAAAAGACGGTTTATCGCCAGGTAACCCAGCAGTTGCCCGAGTACTTTGCCAGTCGCCCGTTGATCCCGCTGGCCGACTCCGCCCCAGTCAACTTGCTGGAACTGCTGCGCGCGCCGGCTTTGCGCTCTCCCCGTTCCCTGAGGGAACAGCTTGAGATCATTCGCAACCTCTGGAAGCCGCTGATCGGCGATAGCCTGGAGCGCTTCCTGGTGATGGCCGGCGAGATTCTGCACGAAGAAGAGCTGGCTATCTGGATGCAGTTCAATCCTCCTGGCAGGCGCGGACGGGACGGCCAGCAGCAGTGGCCCTCCGAATTTGTCCATTCGGAGGTGCCGACCTTTGGCGATCCGGCCCATGAATACGAGAAGTTCAGTGCCGACACGGCCTGGATGCCCAGCACGGTGCTCATCGCCAAGAGCACATACGTTTGGCTGGCGCAGCTTAGCAAGCAGTATGGCCGCGGAATCACCCGACTCGATGAGATTCCCGACGAGGAGCTGGCGACGCTCGCGCGGCGGGGGCTCAACTCGCTGTGGCTGATCGGCGTGTGGGAGCGCAGCCGCGCGTCGAAGACGATCAAGCAACTCTGCGGCAACCGCGACGCGGTGGCATCGGCCTATTCTTTGTTCGACTACTCGATTGCCGAGGATCTGGGCGGCGAGGCTGCCTACACAAACTTGCGCGACCGGGCCTATCGCCACGGCGTGAGGCTGGCCAGCGATATGGTGCCGAACCACATGGGCATCGACTCGCCCTGGGTGATTGAGCACCCGGACTGGTTCGTCTCGCGGCAGGATACGCCTTATCCGGCGTACAGCTTCAATGGTCCCGATCTCTCCCACGATGGGCGCGTGGAGATCAAGATCGAGGACCACTACTTTGAGCAGAGCGACGCGGCGGTGGTCTTCAGGCGGCGCGACCGGGCCAGCGGGGAAACGCGCTACATCTACCACGGCAATGATGGCACCAGCTTTCCCTGGAACGATACGGCGCAGCTCGATTATTTGAATGCGGCGGTGCGGGAGCAGGTGATTCAGACCATCCTGCACGTGGCGCGGCTGTTTCCGGTGATTCGCTTCGATGCGGCCATGACTTTGGCCAAGCGGCATTTCCACCGGCTATGGTTTCCAGGGCCGGGGGCCAGCGGTGCCATTCCCTCGCGCGCCGAATATGGCATGAGCCAGGCCGAATTTGACCGGCACATGCCGCAGGAATTCTGGCGCGAGGTGGTGGATCGCGTGGCCGCCGAAGTTCCGGGAACGCTGCTGCTGGCTGAGGCATTCTGGCTCATGGAGGGCTACTTCGTCCGCACGCTTGGCATGCATCGCGTATACAACAGCGCCTTCATGAACATGATGCGCGACGAGGAAAACGCCAAGTACCGCTCGGTCATCAAGAACACGCTGGAGTTCGATCCCGACATCATGAAGCGCTACGTTAACTTCATGAGCAATCCCGATGAGCGCACGGCCATCGACCAGTTTGGCAAGGGCGACAAATGCTTTGGCGTGGCGGCTCTGATGGCGACGCTGCCCGGCCTGCCAATGTTTGGGCATGGCCAGATTGAGGGCTTCACCGAGAAATATGGGATGGAGTACCAGCGTCCCCGCTACGACGAGACCGCCGACCACTGGCTGGTAGAGCGGCACGAGCGGGAGATCGCTCCGCTATTGCAGCGGCGCTGGCTCTTTGCGGAGAGCAGCAACTTCCTGCTTTACGACTTCCAGGAGGCGTCGGGTTCGGTGGACGAGAATGTCTTCGCCTACTCGAACCGCAAGGGGAACGAACGCGCGCTCGTGGTCTACAACAATCGCTACGGGACCACGCGCGGTACCATCGACCTTTCCGCGGCGTATGCCGACAAGGGCGCGGGACAACTGCGCCAAAAGCGGCTCAGGGAAGGCCTGGCGCTGACGGGAGACTCCGGTTTCGTTCTCGCATTCAGGGATTCGCTCACCGGGCTTGAATACCTGCGCAGGGCCTCGGATCTATCGCAGCGAGGACTCCCACTCAATCTGCATGCTTATCAGTGCCACGTCTTCCTGGATTGGCGCGAGCTGCGCGCTACCGCGGAGAAGCCATGGGACCGGCTTTGCGATCAGCTCAACGGAAGCGGCGTTCCCAGCCTGGACGACGCGCTGGTGAATCTGGAGTTGAGGCCCGTGCATGAAGCGCTGCGGCAGCAGCTCGACCCGTCCGTGGTGCGTCAACTGGCCGATCTGGCCGAGCATCCTCGCGCGCTTGCCGGCGTAAAGGACAAGAAGCTCGATCTGGAGCGCAGCGCATTCTTCGATTTGGCCTGGAAGCGCTGCGAAGCGTTCCTGCTGGCGGCGCAAACGGCTTATGCCTCACGTCTCGGCAAAACGTGGGAATCGAACGGCCATTCCGATTCGGAGACGCTGCAATCGCTTTCCCTGGTCTTCAGTGAGCGCCTGCGCGCCGCGATGCGGATTCCGGCCATCGAGGCGCTGTTCCCGGCTCCGTGGACGGCTGCCGCGCGGCGAGTGCTGCCGAGTCCCAGTCCGCAGTTCACCGCGACGGCCATGTGGGGTCCGGTGCTGGGCTGGTGCGCGCTGGAGTTGCTGGCTGAATCGATCGATGCGGAGGAACCGCAGCGGGTGGCGCTGGACCTGTTTGACAGGCTCCGGCTGCGCGAGCCGTTCGCAAAGGCTTTTGGCGCTCTCGGATTCGAGGGTGAAGAGGGTTGGCGCGTCGCGGCCCGCATCAAGGTTGTGCTGCTGACAGGGTCCGGCGCCGGCAAGGAAGAGGAAGCTGGGACAGAACCGGAAGCGCCCATTGAAGCCGAGACGGCGGCGGAAGTTGGAACTGGGGACCGGCTGCACACTGCCGAAGCTGAAACGGCAAAGCCGGTTGCAGATTCGGGCGAGGCCGATGGTGGCAAGACAATCGGGGCTGGGGAAGAAAGAGTGTCAATCTCGCCTTCGCTGTGGCTTGATGCGGATGTGCGCTGGCTGACCGGAGTTCACGAAGCAGGCGGGCACGCCTACATGGTTCGAGAGCCATATGAGGAGATGCTTTGGTGGCTGCTCATGCCGGCCTTGCTGCGAGTGGCCGGCGAGACCGCCCCCAGCCGCTCCGCTGTGGAGGCGATGAGCAGAACCGTCGAAGAGGCTCTGGCAACGGCAGAGGCCGCCAGCTACCGAATCGATGCGCTGCTTGGTTCTGCCGCTGAGCCGGAAGATGAAGTGGTTTCCATGGCGGAAGATGAGCCGCAGGGGATTGAATCGGAGGAGCCACAAGGTGGAGCGCAAGAGGCAGCGGAGAAGCCTGAGCCTCTGAAGGCAGACTGAGCAAGGGCGTTTCCAGAAGATGCAAAGTTTGCATTTGGTCGAGGAGACCTCACTGGCGGTCTGCCTACTCCCGAAATGACCAAATCCTTTTGTCACAGTCAGGTGTGACGCTAGGCACATCGCAAGGATTCCTCGCGGTATCAATGTTCCAACGGACATTCTCTGGAGAGTTTTTCCGCGGATAGCGCTCAAGCTCGACGGGCGACATCCTCTTTCGCCAGCTATAGGAAGCGTTTTCGGCGAATGCTCTCTTACTCTCTTCCCTCTCTCGAGAAGCAGTCCAGAGGTGAGGAGGGTTTGGCGGATGTCGCCCTCTCAATTTCGTGTGGGATGCGCTGGACCCCAAGCTGAACCGCGATGGGATGCGGAGCAAGCCGGTGTCTTTGCCGCGTCGCGACTCGGCCTCGGGTTGGTGGCGCTTGCCGGAGAGCGCAAGGCCCAGACGCGATCTTCCGGTTTATTCAAATCAACTGTTGAAGGGCGAACGCGGATATTCGTGGCTCGCACAGGGGAAGACTTGCTTGCGCCGGCCGCCATTCGCGCCGCGTGTTGAGGGGAGGAATCATGCAGAGTGTCGCCAATGGAGCGTTAAACGCACACGAGCGGTTGCTGATCGACCAGGCGATTGCCGCGCAAGGAGACCGGCCCGGAGCGCTGCTGGGGATACTGGAAGCGGTTCAATCCGCCAACGCGCACAAGTATCTTTCCATGGAGTCACTGCGCTATATCGCGGAGGAGACCGGAGTTCCGCCGGCGAGGATCTACAGCGCCGCGACCTTCTATGCGCTGTTCAATCTGGAGCCGCAAGGCGACAACGTGATCTGCGTTTGCCGGGGGACAGCCTGCCACACCCGAGGTTCTCGCGACCTGCTGGAGAAGCTGTGCCTGGATATGGGGCTGAGCGGACAGGAACAGGGCGATGCCAACGATGCCGACAAGCTGGCGCTGACCACGCCAGACCGCAAGTTCACCATTCGCACGGTTGCCTGCTTTGGCCAGTGCGCGCTGGCGCCGGTCGTTGAAGTGAACCACCACATTCTGAGCCATGTGAAAGAGCGAACGCTACAGCGGGAAGTGAAGGCGTTGAGACAGGGGAGGAAATAATGCCGCGCATTCTGGATATCGGTGTGTTCAACGCGGTACGTGAGTCCGGGCTCGCCAAGCTGATGCCGTCCATTCCGCGCATTACAGTGGGGATGGGAACATGCGGCCGGGGCAATGGCGCGGAAGAGCTGTACCACGCCCTGAATGAGGCGATTCAACGCAGCGGGCTGGATGTGCTGCTAACCGGCGTGGGCTGCTTTGGCTCCTGTTTTCAGGAACCACTGGTGAGCGTGCGGATGCCGGGAAAGCCGCTGCTGATGTTACGGCGGGTACAGGCCAACGATGCCATGCACATTTTAGAGGGGCTTTCCGCGGGTGTCATGCCGCCGGAGCTTGTTTACTGCAAGATCGAGGAATGGGACCACATTACCGGCTATGTGCGCTACGGCCAAGGCTATCCGGAGATTGTGCCGTGGAACTCAATTCCATTCTTCAAAGGACAGAAGAAGATTGTCCTGCGGAACTGCGGACTGATCAATCCTTCGGATATCGAGGAATACATCGGCGTCGGCGGGTACCAGGCACTGTACAAGGTGCTGATCGACGGGCGCGGCGAGGCCGTGATCGAACAGATGAAGGCGGCCCGGCTGCGCGGACGTGGCGGCGCCGGCTTCCTGACCGGCAACAAATGGGATTTTCTGGCCAAGGCCAAGGCAGACCACAAGTACATCATCTGCAACGCGGACGAGGGCGACCCCGGCGCTTACATGAATCGCAACGAGATTGAGGGCGATCCCCATTCTCTGCTGGAGGGGATGATCATCGGCGCTTACGCGATGGGAGCGACCGACGGCATTGTCTATGTGCGCGCGGAGTATCCGCTGGCGGTGCGCCGCCTGACACGAGCCATCGAACAGGCGCGGGAGTATGGGTTGCTGGGCGTCAACATCCTGGACCGCGGATTCAACTTCAACATCGAGATCGTGCAGGGCGCGGGCGCGTTTGTTTGCGGCGAAGAGACCGCGCTGATCGCCTCGCTCGAAGGCTTTGCCGGCCGGCCGCATCCCCGCCCGCCGTTTCCCGCGCAAAGGGGTCTTTGGGGCAAGCCGACCAATATCAACAATGTTGAAACCTGGTGCAACGTCGCCCCCATCGTGACCCGCGGCCCAGCATGGTTTGCTGAAACGGGCAGCGTGAAGAGCCCCGGAACCAAGGTCTTTTCGCTGGTGGGCAAGATTCAGAATACGGGGCTGGTGGAGATGCCGCTGGGCACTCCGCTGAAGAGCTTCATCTATGACATTGGGGAAGGAGCGGCCGTCGGACGCCGCGTAAAGGCGGTGCAGACGGGCGGTCCGTCGGGCGGTTGCATTCCCGTGGAGATGCTGGATACGCCGGTTGATTACGAGAGCCTGGCGCAGATTGGCTCGATCATGGGGTCCGGCGGCATGGTAGTGATGGACGAAGACAACTGCATGGTGGACGTGGCTCGGTATTTCATCGAGTTCACGCATTCGGAATCCTGCGGCAAGTGCGTGCCGTGCAGGGTGGGACTGAACAAGGCGCTGCGCATCCTGAACTCGATCACGCAAGGCAGCGGCAGCACGGTTCACCTGGCTCTGCTGGATGAGCTGGGGCGGATGATTCGCGAGTGTTCGCTCTGCGGCCTGGGGCAGACTGCGCCCAATCCCGTGCTCACAACGATCAGGCACTTCCGCGAGGAATACGAGGATCACATTGTGGCCAGGCGCTGCCGCGCCGGCGTGTGCCAGGAACTCGCTCTTTCGCCCTGCGAGAACAGTTGCCCGCTGCGCATGAACATTCCGCGCTTCCTTGAGCTTTATCAGGAGGGGCGGCTGGAGGATGCGTTCGAGTCGGTGGTTCTGGACAATCCGCTGCCTGCATCGACGGGGAGGGTCTGCCAGCACCCCTGCGACAATCGCTGCCGGCGCCAGTCGTTCGATGAGGTGGTAAACATGCGCGAGGTTCATCGCTTCCTCGCCGACACGATCTATCAATCGGACCTCTTTGAACCGATGCTGCAACGAATCAAGGCGCGCAGGCTCAAGCCGACCGGGCGCAAGGTCGCGGTGGCTGGGTCGGGGCCGACGGGCCTGACGGCGGCTTTCTATCTGGCCATGCTGGGGCACGATGTGACCATCTTTGAAGAGCGTAGCGAGGCGGGCGGCATGTTGCGCTTCGCAATTCCCGAGTACCGGCTGCCGAAGTCGGTGCTGCGGAGGGAACTTGACCTCATCGAAGGTGTGGGCGTGAAGATGGTGTTCAACACCAGGGTCGGATTTGACCTGCCGTTGAACGAGCTGGCCAGCAGCTACGATGCGGTCTTTCTTTCCATCGGAACGTGGAAGGAGTCATGGCTCTACCTGCCAGGAACAGAGCTGAAGAACGTGCATCCGGCCCTGCCGTTCCTGGAATCGGTGGCAAAGCACGAGAAGGTTGCGATGGGAGCGCGAGTCGCGATCGTCGGGGGCGGCAACGCAGCCATCGATTCGGCGCGGACGGTGCTGCGAATGGGCGCTCAGGCCACCATTCTTTACCGCCGCGAGCGCAAAGACATGCCCGCGATCGACGAAGAGATTCAGGCGGCCGAGGAAGAAGGCGTGCAGTTCGTCTTTTTGGCCGCTCCGCACCGCATCCTGGGCGGCGCGGACGGAAGTGTGAAGGCCATCGAGATCGTCAAGACGCGGCTGGGCGAGTACGACAAGTCCGGACGCAGAAGGCCGATTCCCACCGACGAGGTGCAGCGCTTTGAATGCGACAGCGTGATTCTGGCGGTGGGCGAGACCTTCGATGTGGATTTCTGCCGGGCCTCCGGTTTGGCGCTGAAGGAAGAAGGCACAATCGAGGTGGATCGCTTCACCCTGGAGACGAGCCGCTCGGGGTTCTATGCGGGCGGCGACGTGATCACCGGCGCTTCCAATATGTCCAACGCCATGGGCGGCGGCAAGCAGGCGGCGCGCAAGATCGACGAGCGCCTGATGGGCGAGGAACGCTGGGAGCGGCTATTCCCGCAGTTTGAGTACAGCCGCATGGCGCCGGGCGAGCCGAGCCTCAGCCGCCGTCATATGGCACACCTGCTGCCCCCGGAACTGAGGGCTCATTCACAGCAGGAAGTGGTTGCCGGGCTTAGCCCGAAAGAGGCGCTGGAGGAATGCCGGCGGTGCCTGCGCTGCGATCTGAAAACCGCTGTCAGTAGCCATTGAGAAAGGAGTGCCGCTTTGCCTACCAAAACGATTTCCGTCCGAATTGACGGCGAACTGGTGACCGCGCAGGAGGGTCAGACGATCCTGGAGGCGGCCCGCGCCCACGGCAAGCAGATTCCTACGCTCTGCTATCTCAAGGGCCTGAGCGCGGTGGGCGCCTGCCGCCTGTGCATGGTGGAACTGGCGGGGACAGACCGGCTGCTGCCGGCCTGCACCACTCCCATCCAGGACGGGATGTCCATCAAGACCGCCTCGGAGAAGCTGACGCTCTACCGGCGGATGGCCGTGGAACTCTTGCTGGTGGAGCGCAACCACATCTGCTCGGCGTGTGTATCGAACGGCCATTGCGAGTTGCAGTCGATGGCTCAGGCTCTGGGCATCACGCACGTGCGCTACTCCTATAACAATCCTCGGTTGCCCGTCGATTCGACGCATCCCCGGTTTGTGCTCGATCACAATCGCTGCATCCTGTGTACGCGCTGCGTGCGCGTGTGCGCGGAGGTGGAGGGCGCGAATGTGTGGGAGGTCTCGTCGCGAGGGATTCACTCGCGCATCGTGAGCGATCTGAAGGATGCGTGGGGACAAGCCCGGAATTGCACCGGCTGCGGCAAGTGCGTGCAGGCCTGCCCCACCGGCGCGCTGGCGGAAAAGGGCTTCTCGGTTCACGAGATGGTGAAGAACAGCGACCAGGTGACCCGGCTGGCTACGCAAAGAGCTCATGCGGGGAGTGGGGCGCGGTAGGGATCGGTTTTTTCCGGTTCCGTTGCTGTGTCCCGGGTCGTTGAAAAGGCTGGATTCCGCGGCGGCGAGTCGATAAAGAGATGATTTTGTTGGGTAAGGCCTCGAGCGGATAGTTCGGGGTCTTCCTTCTTGGACCGGAGAGATCCATCGGGCTCCGGCTGTGCTGTTCAGCCACCAGGCTGCTCTGCCACTGAGCCGGATTTGTCCCAGGCGGTTGCACCCCGTAGAATCACAGCAGGGCCGGCGGTGACGTTGCCCGGGGCGGCGCCAGGTACCGATGAGCGAACAGGAAACAGGGATTTCCATACAAGCGGCGGCGGTTTCGCCCGCTTGGACCAGGATCGAGCGGGCGCGGCATCCACAGCGGCCCTACCCCATGGACTTTATCGAGCGGGTCTTCACGGATTTCAGCGAGATTCACGGGGATCGCGCCTATGGCGACGACGAGGCCGTGGCGTGCGGCATGGCGCGGCTGGGCGACGACGAGGTGCTGGTGATTGGCAACCGCAAGGGCGGCAGCACCAAGGATCGGGTGCGGCGCAACTTCGGCATGCCGCATCCAGAGGGCTACCGCAAGGCGCTGCGCTGCATGAGGATCGCCGAGAAGTTTGGGCGGCCGGTGATCAGCTTCATCGACCTGCCGGGCGCTTATCCCGGCCTGGGCGCAGAGGAGCGCGGCCAGGCTGAGGCCATTGCGCGCAACCTGCTGGAGATGTCGCGGCTGAAAGTGCCCACGATTTCCGTGATTACTGGCGAAGGCGGGTCGGGCGGGGCTCTGGCTCTGGCCGTTAGCGACCGGGTACTGATCCTGGAGAATGCGCTTTACTTTGTGATTACGCCGGAGAGCTGCGCGGCCATTATGTGGCGCGATGCGGCGCACAAGCAATTGGCAGCCGAGGCCATGCGTATTTCTGCGCCGGAGGTTGAGGCGCTGGGCTGCGTGGACGAGATTGTTGCCGAACCGGCGGGCGGCGCGCACACCGATCGCGAGGCCGGGGCTGGGTTGCTGGGCTGCGCCTTGAAGAAGCACCTGGCCGAGCTGAAGGCAACGCCGGTCGATATCCTGGTAACCGCGCGGCAGCAAAAGTTCCGCAACATGGCGCAGTTCTACACGGAAGATTAATGGCGGATTGGGTGGGGGTTCGAATCAGCATGTGGGGCGCCGGTAAGAGATTGCCGGACGCCGATCGCCTACGCGGCGGTAGCCGAGCTGGAGCAGGGGGATGCCGATGAGCACACCCCGCGCTGGCGGCGGCCGGTTCCGCGCCTATGTGCAGTTCATTGCCGCGGTACTCTACTTCTTCCTGGCGCGGTCGCTGGCGCATCGCGGCGCGTTGGGCCTGGCCACGGAGCCATGGCGCCCTTTGGTGGAGCAGGCGATGCTGGTCTTCCTGCTGCTGCTGGGCTACGCGGGATTTGGGTTCTGGCTGGACCGGCAGATGCACGCGGTGAGCGCGCAGGGTTTGCCACGGCGCGAGGGCTGGCCACGCGAAGCCGGAGCGGGCCTGGCCGTGGGCTGGTCGCTGGCTGTCGTATGCGTGCTGCCGATGGTGGCAGTGGGCGGCATCGCCATCGTTCTCAACTTTCAGCTCACTGCCTGGTGCTGGCTCGCCGCCGATGCGGCTTTTTTTGCGCTGGCCACGCTGGCTGAAGAGATCGCTTTTCGCGGGTACGGGTTTCAACGCTTTGCACATGCGGTGGGACCGGTTGGAGCTTCGCTGGGTTTTGCTGCGTTCTACGCCATTGTGCAGGCGCGAGTGCCGGGGTCGAACCACGCCAGCGTTGCTGTCTCGGTGATGCTTACCCTGGTGTTGAGCACGGCGTATGTGCGAACGCGGGCACTGTGGCTGAGCTGGGGCCTGAATTTTGGCTGGAAGGCCAGCCGGGCTCTGCTCTTTGGACTCGCCGTAAGCGGCGTCAACAGCCATTCGCCCGTGGTGCAGGGAGATCCCATGGGGCCGTTCTGGCTTACCGGTGGCGGCTACGGGCTGGATGCCAGTTGGGTTGCTTTTGTGGCGCTGCTGGCGGCGCTCCCGGTGGTCTTCCGGGTTACGCGGGATCTGGACTTTCGCTACAACGCGCCGGTGATTGTGCCGGGCGGGATTCCGGTGGATCTGGATGCGGCGGGACGGCGGCAGCACGAAGCCGCGACGCGCGCGGCCGAGCCCGCGGCTCCGGGCCTGGTGCAGATTCTGCCTGTGGCTTCGCCGCCGCCAACACGGCCAGATGAGCCGTAGACGAACCACGCCGGCCAATTGTGTTAACCGCAAGCGTCTTGAGTTATAGCGTCAGTCCGATTCTTTCCGGATCATTTGTGTTCTCTTGAGCCTCTTGCAGAATTCCATTGAGACTGCAAGAAGCTCTCACGCCATGCGATTTCTTAGCTATGGAGCGGCCATGAAACAAATTCCCTGTATCGCAGCGACGCTGCTGGCAGCATTTGCTCTCCTTTATCCGTCGAAAGGTTTCGCGCAGGCAAGCCCCGCTGTTTCGGCCCCTCATCGGGAAACCACGCAGGATCTCGTCGCCAAGCTGAATCCGCAGCAGAAGCAGCAATTCGACGATGCGGGAAAGGCCTACGGTGAATATCGCTATGCCGATTCGCTCGCCATTCATCAGCTCCTGCTGAAGGATCTCCCCGGCGACCCCATTCTTCTGAAGTTTGCCAGCGAAGCCGCGCTCCAGAATGGAGATGCGGCATTTGCCGTGAAGACGCTGAAGCCGCTTGCGCAAGCCGATCCTGACGACTGGCAGGCTGCCGCGATGCTCACACGCGCCTGCGCCGAGACGGGCGACAAGGCGGGCAGGGACGAGGGAATGGCGCACATGCTCGATCTGCACAGCCGGGGCATCACGCCGCCGCAATTGCAGCAATATGCCGTGGAAAGCGTGAAGCTGGGCGAGAACACGCTGGTGATCAACACTTCCCTCGTGCCGTGGGGCTATTACAAGGTCTATAACCTTGGCAAAGTCACTCACGGTACAGGCAAGCTGCTCTTGAGCATTACGCTGGAGAGCAATGACTTCGATCAGCCCGGCTTTGCCAAGGATCATCCCGACGAGGCTGCGAAGGGAATGCGGCGGTTCTCGATCGACACCTACACGGAAACCGGGACCGATAGCGCCGGACACCGCACGCAGACCCAGGGCCTTTACAAATTCATTGACGGGCAGCCGCCTTACGAGACCATCCGGGAGGAGTTTGTGAAGATTGCCGGCGGGCAAGGTAGCCCCATGGGCAGCCGCACGAACTTGAAGGTTCCGTAGCTCCGCGCATGCTGCTCACTCTGGCGAATGGCTGGGCAGGAGTAGACGCCGATTTGCTTTTTCCGCTGGAAACGGAATATCTTTTGCAAGAATGCAGTTCGCATGCATGGGAGGCTCCCATGAGCAGGGGATTCTCACCCACGAGGCCACGGCCAGCCACATTTCCGGCCGCAACGGCTAGCTGCAAAGTGTATTTTGGGCACGTGGTGAGCTGTTGCGCCGTCGCGGCGCTTCTGGCTGCCGGAGTGGCTCGGGCGCAGATCACGATCAATACGAAGACCGGCGCGGTGACAAACAACTCCTCCGGCGTCACCATCAACACCGTGGACCGGCGCTACCAGCAGATCACTCCAACACAGGTTCCGCTGACCAAGTCGGAGCTGGACCCCAAAACGCGCCTGGAACTCATCCGGCTGCTCGAATCGGAGCAGGGGTTTGCCATGCGCCCGTTTCCGTGCGGCCACAAGGGCCTGACGCTGGCGGCCAACGGCAAACTGGAACCGGCGGGGGAAGCTTATCTGGATATGGTGACCAGCGCAGGGCTATCGGCCAAGCCCGGCGACCGCGTAGTGTTGACCGACGTCAAGATTGAGCACTCCCGGTTGATCTTTGAGCTGAACGGCGGGCCGGACCCTAAGCACCGTTTTCTGCGCCACATCGAGATCGGCGCGGGGCCTGACGTGACCAGTCCCGTTATTCAGGACAACGGCAAGGAGCCGGTGGGCGCGCGGCTCTCACTCACCTTTGCGGACCATGTTCCCGAACTCACCGGGGCGGAGGTCAAGGCGCTGCTTGCTCCGTTGATCTCATTCGACTTGAAGACCCCCGTTCAAGCCTTCACTGACACGCTGCCGCCCAAGCTTAAAGACGCCATTCTCGGCCATCGGGTAATGGTAGGCATGACTACGGACATGGTGCTGTTTGCCAAAGGGCCGCCGGAGAGCAAATCGCGCGAGATGGACGGGCAGATGCCCTTCGAGGAATGGATTTACGGCAAGCCGCCCAAGGACGTGGAGTTTGTGAGGATCAACGGCAATAGCGTGATTCGCGTGGAAGTTGCGAAGCTGGGCGAGAGCCCGGTGATCTTTACCAAGAACGAGGTAGAAGGACTGTTGCGCACTGACGGTACGGCGCTTGATCCGAGCGATCATAGCCAGCGGGTAGCCAAGGTGGGCGACCTGGAGGTCAACCCCGACACGCAGGCGCCTGCCACGCCGCCGAGCCTGCGCAAGCCGGGCGAGAAGCTGCCCGCAGACACCCAGCAGACCGGTGTAATGAGGCCGGTGCAGATGCCCAAGCCGAAGCCCCAGCCGAGTGCGGATCCGGACGACGCTGCGCCACCGCGGCAGCCGCTCCCCGATGCCTCGCAGCCGGGGCTGCCCAAGCCGCAGATGCCTGCGCCAGCGGGAACCGACCAGCAAAATTGAAGCGATCGCTGCGCCGTTGATGTAAACTTGAAGGAGCGAGTCCGGCTCCCTCCAGGCAATTCCATTGCACAGTTAGGCTGGCAATCCCTTTGCGAACAGAGGCGAGCCCATGACCGCGCCGTTGAAGCCGCGTGGCAAAAGTTCGCGCGTGTGTGCAGAGACAAACCCAGAAGGAGAAACACCCAGCCGATGGCCAAGATTGCAAAAACAGGCGACCGCAAGAAGATGATGGACACGACGAAGTCTACCGACTGTCCCAAATGCAGCAAGCCGACACGCATCGTCAAGCGCGTAAAGGACCGCGAGCGCGGCATCCCCGGCGGAGTCTACATTTCGTGCTCTGTGTGCGATTTCTACGAGAAGCTCTAAGCGAAGGACCAAATTCGAATCGAAGAAGCCCGGCAAATGGCCGGGCTTTTTCGATTGACACCTATCGATCTTGTGTCGCAAAGCGGGACTTTTGCAGCGAGAATAACAATACAAATAGGCTAAACAGGCTCGGGGCAAAGGGGCAGATAGGAACCGAAATGCCCAAAAGACCTCACACTGCGGCTAGAGTCTGCGTTGATTCCAAATCTGCTTACGGCATGAATGAAGTTGACCCATGCATAAGTTCGTGGATTTTCATATGTTGTAAAGGCTAAATTCTTATCTTGCCCATCTGGTGCCGCCACGAAAGCCACGCCCCTTGAAAGCCGGTCGATTCTCTCATTCTTAGGGTATTCTGGAGGCGCATGATCCAAGCATCCATGACCCGCCGCCCGGCCCCTCCGAGAATCGGGAGAATCGTCCATTGACCGCCGGGCGTTGGGGCGCGGGCTTTGCCGCCGTAGCGCGCTTTGTGGCCGAGATCGAGGCCGCCGCTGCCGGCCAGGGCCAGTTGCGCCCCGGCTACGTGCTGGCCGGCGACGAGGCCTTCCTGCTGGGCCGCTGCCGCGCCGCCATACTCAAGGGCTTTGTGCCCCCCGATCTGCGCGATTATTGCCTCTCAGAACTCGACCTTTCCGGAACCTCGATCTTCGAAGTGCTCGACCGCGCGCAGACGCCTTCGCTCATGGCGCCCTTCCAGGTGATCTTCATCCGCAACGTGAAGCAGCTCTACACCCGCGGAGCCAAGAAGGAAGAGTTTGCCGCCCTGGATCGCTACTTCCGTTCGCCCAACCCCCAGGCGCTGCTCGTCTTCCTGGCCGACTTCCTGCGCATCCCTTCCGACATCCGGCGCATGGAGATGGACGACAAGAACCGCTTCGAGCGGCTCACCGAGACCCTCGGCCAGCACTGCGGCATGGTGGAACTGGCCCGCGTGAACGAAGACGACGCCATGCGCTGGACCGTAACCACCGCGCAGGAGGGCGGCGCGCGCATGGAACCCGAAGCGGTCCGCCAGTTGGTTGACGCGCTCGGCGCTGACATGATGCTTATCAGCTCGGAGCTTGAGAAGCTGCTCCTCTACACCCTCGGCCGTGGACACATCACGCTGGGCGATGTTGAAACCATGGTCCTTGGCGCCAAGCAGCGCTCGCTCTACGAGCTGACTGACGCCATCAGCTCCCGCGACCGCGTGCGCGCGCTCGCCCTGCTCCACGGCCTGCTGAATAGCTCAGAAGCCGGTGAGGACGCCGCCATCGGCCACCTCTACATGCTGGCCCGCACCTTCCGACAGATGCTGGTGATTCTTGAGAAGAATGTCCGCGACTCGCGCGCCATCTGGCAGGCTCTCTGGCAGGGCTTCCGCATGCCCCCCTTTGCCGCCGACGATCTCATCCGCCAGGCCCGCCGCTACAAGAGCCGCCGCGAACTGACCCGCGCCCTTCGCCTCGTGGCCCGCGCCGATCTGGAATTGCGCTCTTCTCCACCCGACAAGCGTCTGGTCCTTGAGCGTCTCGTCTACGACTTGGCCTCGGAGCCAAAGCCCCCTTCGACACTCTTTGCCACCAACCAGCTTTCCTTCGAGGTGTAGGCGGCAGACGTGCGCCTATGCCCGGTCCGGCTTGTTCTACATTGACCGACCCGCTCCCTACGCCTTCACCGTTCCCAACGGCGAAATCAGAATCAGCGTCACGCTTTCCGCGGTACTCCGCTTGTGCGGCGTACCCCGCGGAATCACCAG
>Ga0302275_10003191_pt1 | contig 16750 bp, 7 predicted proteins | sample III_Bog_N2_2_FD_200229 | JGI IMG/M metagenome (GOLD analysis project Ga0302275, IMG submission 200229) | Peat permafrost microbial communities from Stordalen Mire near Abisko, Sweden - III_Bog_N2_2 | ecosystem: Environmental > Terrestrial > Soil > Wetlands > Peat | place: Sweden: Abisko...
GTTCGGTGTCAAATTGGCCGTCCCAGCAAAGGTCACAAAATCACCCACACCAGGCCCAAACCCTCCAGCCCAGTTCACCCCGTCACCCCATGTGTTGTTCGGCAAACCAGCGCCATCCCAGACTTCAGCCGTTCCAACAACGGTCAGCGAAATATACCCAATGTTGCTGTTACCGGCATTATCTATGGCGGAAACGGTCAATGTCTGGACAACCGTGGCAGTGGCGTTGCTGACAATTATGCTGTTGGTGTAGATGCTGGTGCCGTTCGATTGAACCAGCGATACAGATGAACCGCCGCCAATTGCAGTCGCATTCACGGTGACATTGGTAATCGTGCCGGCTGTGGACACGACGCTGACGCTTATGGTCACCAGTTGGTCATGCGCCGCCGGATTCGGTGTGGCCGAACCGTTCAGGATGTTGACCGCAGAATAGTGAACCGTGACAAAATTGGGCCCGGTTACAACATGATAATTTTGGGGATTGGCCGGCTGCGAGCCCAACCAGACGGGCGTGCTGTTAAAACTGCCGCTGATGGTGCCGCCCTGATTGGTCATGAGCACGTAATCCGCCGTCGTGTCCAGGCTGCCTCCTGTCAAGTTGAGTCCGACATTCACGCCGCTGGCATTAACTGTTCCGTTGCTAACGACAATCTGGTCGTTGATGCCATTGTAGGTGCTGCCCAAGTTGAAGTCTGCCTCAGCTCCGGTGTTGTAGGTCAGGCTCCCAAATATGCTGTTTGTCGCACCGTTGACATTGCCCAGATAACCGCCGGGCAACGTATGGCCTCCGTTATTGACCGTCATGTTGCCGAAAATTGTCCCGCTGCCGCCGTTCGTTCCGCCGCTGTTGACAACCACGCTGTTGGAAATAGATCCAGGACTATTGACCTGCAACGTGCCACCGTTGTTAGTTGTGCCGCCGGTATAGGTGTCAGCATTCGTCAAGGTAAGGGTGCCGCTGCCCGTCTTGACAAGTTTGCCCGTGCCGGAAAGAACCCCGTCGAGCTCTATGTTCCATGCGTTCGACATGGCGTCCGCCGCCTGAAACGTCGGGGTATTGGTCAAGGTTATTGGTGCGGAAGACGTCCAATTGGCAAGCGCCCCCACCGTGGCGTTTCCGAATTGAGCAAAGATGCTGGCAGCCGGGTTGTTCACCACGAGACCACCGCTGCCCAAATAAAGTGTTCCCCCATTCAGCACCAGTTCGGAATTCGTCCCGGTTCCTGAAGAATTTACCACGATGCCGTACAAGTTGGCGGTGCCGCCGCCAAGTGTCATGATGGAGTCATATTCAAGCAGTAAACCGTCCGTTCCCAGATAGGTCAGCGAGCCGTTGGTCATGGTTATATTGTTGTTACCATCACCATTAACGGTTCCTACTTCAAACCCGCCCGACAAGGCGGTGATGTTCAGCGATCCATTATCAACGGTCAGCGTGGCTGGATGGCTGGTGGCCGCCCCATCGGAACTCACATCCAGAAGGGTTGATATGGTGGTGGTGCCGCCATTAATAACCAGGCCGTTGCCCCTGCCCACATATGCCGAACCGATGTTAAGGAAGCCATTGGTGATTGTTACAGGCCCGCTGTTGTTGCCTCCGTTTCCGCTGTCAGGACTGCCGCCCATGGTCAGGGTCGTAAAATTGGCCGTTGCCCCCCATATGTTGATTGAGGAACCGTTTTCGTTGGCGGTAGTTCCCACTTTGACGGTTGCCGCATTGGCGATGGTGCCGCTGCCGACGAGATTCAGGATTGCCCCCACGTTGCCGGTCTGTTGAGTTGGCGGCCCGACTTGAATCGTACTGCTGCCCAGCGTGCCAAATGTGCCGCTTTTGATCGTCAGGGTGGCATTGCTGTAAACAGAGGTGTTGCCGGTGTAGGTGGCGTTGCTCACCGTGAGCGAACCGCCGTTGGCGGTGCTCACCAGAAGGGATCCAGAGCCGCTGATCTGGCCGGCGTATGTGTTGGCCGTACTGTTGTATACAGACAGTGTCACCGCTGAGGACCCCAGATCGGTCAGGTTCAAATTTTGCGAGCTGTTCGTCCCGAGCAGTCCGCCCAGCGTGGCGCTCCCGCCGATGCCGCTACCAAAGGTCAGCGTGCCGCTGTTGTAATTCAACGCGCTGTTCTGCAACGCCAGCGGGTTGTTCAATTGCAGCGTCCCGTTGGCGATGACCGTCGTGCCTTTAAATATGTTCGCGCCGCCCAAAACTACCGTGCCCGGTGTCGGGGCAAGGCTGTTAATCGTAAGATTGTTTGTCCCAGTATTGCCGGCCGAGGCGATGATGCCATCTAGCTCGAACGTCTGACCGCCGGCCGCGTCAATGAGAGCAGTTCCCGGTGTAGCACCGGATGTTGGGCCAATGCCAATGCCGCGATTCACGTTCAATGTTGCACCGTTCCCCAAGAGGTCGCCACCATTAAGGATGACGTTATTTAGAGTCGCCGAACCAGGCAGTGCACCCACATTCGCGTCTGCTGAAATACTCAACACTCCCGCGTTGACCGTTGTGCCTCCCGTATATGTACTCGTGCCCCCCAATGTCAGGGTGTTGGTCCCAGCCACTACCACGCCGCCGCTGCTTGCTCCGTCGGATATGGTGTTATTGAGCACGACATTGCCAGACGTCACGGCAATGGTCTGCACGCCGTTTAGAGCCACCGGCACGCTCACGGTCTGCACACTGGCCGAATTGTTCGTCATCCCACCAGTCAATGTCAGCGTGTAGCTCGCCGTCGGATCGACGATGTTAAACGGCCCTGCTGTCGGGTTAAAGGTCAGCGAACCGATGCTGTAATTACCGTCCATGTCCGCCGTCAATTGCGTATTCCCGGCAAACGTCACAAAATCCCCCGAGCTGGTGGGTGCAATCCCGCTCAGCCAGTTGCCACCAGTAGTCCAATTGTTATCCGTTCCCAATCCGTTCCACACGTCTAGCGGTCCCACGTTCAACGTCAAAATCGCCGTGCTCAATTCAGACCCGCTGTTCTCGGCGCTCACCGTCAGGCTCTCTGCTCCATCTCCGGTCGTGTTCAACACCGTGTAGCTGTTCGTGTAAACGTTTGGCGTCGAGGACAGGTTCAGCGTCAACAAGGTTGTGCCCGGCGATGTTCCCGCTATCGCGCTCACGTCCACCGTCACCCCCCCAGCATTGACCGGATAGGAATTCCCCAGCACCGTCGCACTGATGGTCACTATCTGGCCCGGTCCAACAGGATTGGGGCTGGCGGTGGCCGACACAATCGTCGGCGCGCCGGATATGATGCTCAAAGTGTTCGTGGCAAAGTTCGTGATTCCCGCATTGTCAACCAGCTTGAAATAATTGTTTACTGTGCCGACGGAAACCGACGCCCCAACGGTCAAGCTGTTGGTGTAGGTCGTCGGATAGGCCGCGCCGGTTGGATACAGCGTCAAGACCGTGGTTCCGGGCACCGTGCCCGCAGCCTGGCTCGCATCCACCGTGATGCTGGCAAGCGTGCTCCCATTTGTCGTTACCGTCGCGCTGATCAAAACACTCTGGTTGGGATACGCCGAGTTCGGACTTGTATATGACGTCAGCACCGCAGGCCCAGTAACTGGCGAATAATGAAGAAGAACGGTATTGCCAAAAGGCAAGATTGTATATTGGCTGGCATTCAACGGCGCAACATCCCAGACCAAGGAAGGGGAGCCAGAGGCCGTGATCGCGCTCGAATTGGTTATCAATACATAGTCGCCAAGGCTCAAGTTCAGCGATGTGCTCGGAGCCTTGATATGGAAGACGGCGGCATTCAATGTCAGGGTGCCATTCGCCACAATCATGTCGTTTGTTCCAAGGTTGGTGCCGACATTAAAAGTGAGTGTCGAGCCTGCGGATAGGGTCAGGTTGCTGTTAATGGTCAACACCGTTCCCGCCGTGCTCGCACCCGCTCCGGGGGCAATGTTGCCGCCGGATTGATTTGTCACCACGCCGCCAATTATCCCGCTGCCGCCCAAGATGCCGCCGCTGGCAACCGTGACCGCGCCGGTGCCGGTGGCACTGCCGGTGGAATTGCCGGCCAGCAAGATGCCGCCGCTGACGGTTGTGCCGCCGCTGTAAGTATTCGCCGCAGATAGCCCCTGTGTTCCTGACCCGCTTTTATTCAAAGCCAAGGTGCCGCCGCCCGTGCCGTTTTGAATCAGGCCATTAAATGTTGCCGTATTGGTGCCGCCGATGGTCAGCGTTGCAGCTGCGGCGTTGGCATCCTGAACCACCGGCGTTAAACCCGCTTGATAATTGGCCGTGGAAAGCGAAGCGACGGAAACACTGTTGCCAGCCAGCGTCAGGGTCGGCGCGGTGGCATAGGTGCCAACCGTGTTGTTGGCCACGCCGGCGATCATGCCGCTGCCATCAAAGTTGATCGCATTGGGCGTGGTTGAATTCAAGGCGCCGGCACTGCCCAATTGGAGCGTGCCGTCATTGATGTAAACCCCTCCCGTAAAGCTGTTGTTGCCGCTGAGTATCAAAGTGCCCGGCGCAGCCTTGGTGATGGCCGTGCCCGAATTATCCGCAATGTTCGCGCTGATGCTGAACGGTATGACCCCCGTGTTGGTCGCCGAAATAAAGATCGTCAGATCCGAACCTGCCGGCCCGATCAAACTGCCGCCACCCACACTGTCCTTGATGCTGGATCCCGCAGTCACGAGCGCCAGCCCGTTGACCAGAATGCCGCCCGTCTGCCAGGTGTGTCCGGCCAGGTCAATCGTCGTCACCTGATTCACAGCATCGCGGAAACTCGCATCCGTGGCGTTCGCCGCCAGCGTTGTGGTCGCCACGGCCACATTGGCGTTCTGGCCCGCTGTTCCCAAGCTCGTCGCCGTCGTGGCGGTGTAACCTACCGCCCCAAGCTGGTGTGCCGCATTAACAAGACCCCAATCATTAAAATTGTCGTAAGTTGTCCCGCTGGGCGGATTGCCAACCGTCAAATAGGCCGTTCCAGCCGCATTGGTCAACAGCGTGTCTGTCGCAACTGACGACAGGACAACTTGCTCCCGGCCCGTGTCCACTGGGCGCGTTGTAAGTGTGCCGCCGACATGACGGGTAACGGTTCCGGAAAATGTCAGGTTGGCGTTAAAACTGCCGTTGCGATTGACCATGATCGCCGATTCGCCGGGGTTGATCGTCAAATTCGCATTGGTCGAACTGATGGCAATCGAATAACCATAAAGCAACGCTCCGCCGCCCAGGGATACATTGGCCGTGGTGTTCAAGGGATTGGCAGTGCCGCTGGTGACGGGCACAACCAAACTGACTATGCCACCATCAATCGCCAGCGTGCTCGTGCCGATGGTGTTCACATTGGCGGTGGTTCGGCCATTGATCGTGAACGTGCCGCCACCCGTCTTGGTGATGCCGCCCGTGGATGTGAGGGCATTCGTGCTTGAAAACGTCGTGTTGCCGGCACCGGCGATGGTCAGCAAGTTCGCACCGGCATTTAATGAAGCCCCCTGTATCGTCAAGGTCCGGCCAGAGGCCACATTCCAGGTCTGCGCTCCACCCAAAGCCAAGGCGCAATTAAATGTGGCGTTGGTGTTGTCCGCCGACATATTGATGCCGGAAGTGCCCAGCGTCAAAGTATAGCCCCCAGTGTTGGCGATGGTCAGTGTGCCGAGGGTGTTATTATCCAGTTGAAGGCCGCCCAAAGTCAAACTCCCGCCCAAAGTCATGGCCGCCATGTGGGCTGCTGTGGGCACATTGCCAAATTCGCCAATATCTGTCGTCGCAGGAGCGGCACTCCAGTCAGCAGTTCCACCGTTCATGGTGGTCGTGTCCAGCTTGGTGACGTTGGCCGCGCGTAGACTCAACATACCTGCGAACAACAACAGGCTGACGGCAAGTGAATAATTTCTGGTTAAGGTGGTTTTCATAATTATTAAGCTTTAACGGTTGCCCTTGCTACAAAGACGGAACACTCTGAAAATCTCGGGTCACAATTACAGTCCGCCAAGTGTTTGGAATCTTCAAAGTACGGTGCAATTTTTGGTTTTACCAAATGAAAAAACTTTCTGGTTGTTAAAAGTGTTCAAACCCAAAAATGAGTTCTGAAAACTTGCTTTTTCTTCTAAATGGGCTTTGGGCGATAGTATGTTCATCCGGCACTCTGGTCAAGAAAATTATTGAACAATTGAGTGCCTTGTTTTATAGAAGGAGAAGTACTCTGATTTGAGGATTTTAAAGAAAGTCGTGAAAGTCGTGCCGAATTATGCGACATACCTTGATTATTAAAGATCCTGAATTTCAGTATATGGACGGCGTAGCCCACCGGACTTCTCAACTTGCTGGGGCCGGGGCACCAGTCCATCCAAAGACTTACTGTTCACCAGTTTATCGGCCTGCTATCCTTTTGCAGTTAATGATTTTATTAGTGTTGTTGAGAAGGAACTCCGGCTTTGGCGAATGGCATTTCATCATCGGAATGGATGCGGTTGCCCGCCGCGTCAACAATCGTGGCTGTCACAAAGACCATTATCTTTTTTGATATCTCCGTTTTGGACTGGCTTTGAAAAAGCCGTCCAGCGAGCGGCAGATCGCCAAGAAAAGGAACTTTGTCCTTTGTCGTTTGGTCTGACGAGAGAATCAACCCGCCAAGAACAACAGTCTGACCATCCCAAACATTCACATCTATTCTGCCTTGTCCATGTATGGTGGGCAAAACAACCGGCAAATTTATTTTATTACCTGCCTTGATATCAGCAACAGTAGTATTGGTTGTCGTGTCATAAACCAAACCGGCGTCGATACTCAAATCAATGGTATAGCCATCACTCAAAACCCATGCGGTTGAATCCAAAACCGGACCAAACTCTACGCTTTCAATTTGTGGGGTGATTCCCGAATTGGTTGCCGTTCCCTGATCGGTGAAAACTCTTACATTTGAAACAATGCTTGTCGCCTTCATTATTGTGCGCCTTCCGCTAGTTGTGACCACTTCAGGTTCACCCAGAACTTCGGATTTGCCGCGCTGCTCCAATGCGTGGAGAACAACCCGCAAATTTGTATCTGTCAAAATACCCGTGAACGGGGCAGATAACCTGGCGGAATATTGCTGGCCGCCGGTGCTGGAAGTTGTGTTGCTGGAAAAAACGCCCAGTGGATTGGCCGCTGAAACTGGCACGGCTGGCGACGGAGAACCGCCGACTTTGCCAATCACATTATTGCTGCCGAAATGTCCCAAATACCAGTCAAACCCGGATGCGTTGCCATCGTCCTGCGACAATTCAATAAACCGCGCCTTGATGTGGACTTGCGGCGGAACTTGATTGAGCGTCTCAATTGCGCGTTCAATAATGTCCAAATCCGGCGCGGTCGCTCTGACAAACAACATACCCAACCGGTCATTATAGACAACCGACTTGCCTTTGGGTGAGTCCCAGTCCACGCCCAACTTGCCGAATAAACTTCTGGCCATCGTCGAAACATTGGTGGTTTGCAAGCCGGCGGCTTCTTTCAAAGCGGTAACAAATACTATCTTGTCCACTTTGAACATCCGTTCAAAAAGTGGCGGAGATTCATCTGGCGGAGATTCATCCTTTAATGAGAAAACGATGCCGTAATCAAGAATGGAATATTTGATGGGGTGATCACATGACAATACAATTGCGTCCAGCACATCGGCCAGCCGCGCGTCTTTCAAATTTAGTTTGATAAGATACGACCCTATATCCACCGGCTCGTCACTGCCAGCCGGGGCATTTCCCGATGTCGTGGCATTTTGTTTGTTGTTGTTGATTAAAAAATTGATTCCCTTTTTCTCGGGGTCACTGGCCCGGATTTTTTTGCTCAAGTCACGAATAACCTCCGACAACGGAGTAGGAGGGTCGTATGAAATCAAATCAAACCGGATGCGATCGAGCTTCGAGACGATTTTTTGCCGACCCTCACTAAGATAATTAGTAGCCGTGCTTGGGCTGACTTTCCAAACCGGAAGAATAATGCCACTTGACGGCGGAAATGTTGCTGCAAGACGTGCTTCACGGGCTTTTTCAATAAGGTCACGGTAGTAGTAGGCTGATTGATTATCTGGATTCAGAACAATCGCAGCTTTCAACTTGGATTCCGCCTCTTCCAGCTTTCCCATCTCATAAAGCAGCTTGGCATCCTGAACCATTTTATCGGCTTGGATTTGTCCTTCAAAAGAATTGGTGTCCACCGTTGTCGTGACGATTTCAACACCGATGAAAACCACCAGATTGCTCGCGGTCGAACCACCCGAATTCTCCACTCGGATGACAATACCGCCGTGATTTTCCAACGTGGATTTTGTTTTGAACTGGTTGGTGACAGCAACATTCATCCAACGGTCAATTGTTTTGCCTTGCATGGTCAGTTTTATCAAACCGCCATCCACCACCGGCAGGCAGGAAAAACTCACGCTGTTTGTTTCATTGCCAACAAACATCTCTGCGGTTTCGCCGCTTAACGTCATCACACGCGACGCAGAAATTCGCTGGAATGCGGTCGCGTTCAGCTTTTCATGAATCTGGCTGAATTCATCCGCCGGCACAGACCACCACGAGTCACCATTTTCTTCGCCCTGATTAAATTTTAGCGGTGCGGCAATTTTTTCAAATTCAGCGGGAAGCGCCCGATAAAAATGTGTGGTCACCAGAATCGAAGGCAGGTTTGTCTTTTGCAAAACGGCAGGCTGCGCGGAAACGGCGGGTGCAGGCGCAAACAGTATTTTATTTTCCGCCGGAGTCGGCCCTTCGCCCATCGGCACGGCGACGGCGGTGAACGCCAGAATTCCGAAAATCGAAACGAGCGTCAGCCCGGCCTGTCGCGGCGGACGAAAATCCACCAACCGTTCAATGCGTTGCCTCAGCGCGTGGCGCGATTCCAAAATCCCCACGAGGCCGAGGCTCGCCAGCGGACGGTTCAGCGCGAGCTTCGCCACTTCCAGCAACGTCGGCGCGTAGGATTCCGCCTCGTCACGCAGCGCGAGCATCACGGCGTCGTCCACGGCCTCCTCGCGCACGCGGCGGATGCGCGCATTTGCCAGCCATACCAGCGGATGCCACCAATAAAAGATTTGCAGCAACGCTTGCGCAAAATTCATCCACACGTCACGTCGGAGCAGATGGATTAATTCGTGCAGTAATACTGCGCGCAATTGTTCATCTGAGAAGTTTTCAGCGAGCGATTGCGGAATCAAGATCACCGGACGAAACAATCCGCAAACGGCGGGGGACATGGAATTCGTCGTCAGCTTCACCTGCACTTTGAATTTCATGCCGACGACTTTTTGCGCTTTCGCAGCGATAATGCTTAACCGTTCCGAAGTTGCCGCGCGACGGATCTGCCGCGTGATTTGCCACCAACGCACCAACAGCCAGACAAACAACGCCGAACTGACCGCTGCCGATACAACCAACAACCATGCTGCATTTGTCATGGCCGGTTTTGGCGAAACAAAAACAGGCAACGGAGCTTGTTGAATTTCCGGCAGCGGCGCGTTGTCGTAAGTGACGGTAAAATGCTTCTGTGGTTTGGCAACAATTGGCGGCGGCGTTTTGTGCAGCCACCAGGCCGGACTTGTGGGCAACGCGAAAGTTGTCGGCAAGCAAAGTTTCAGGAGGACAACCAGCCAGAGCGCGTAGCGAATGGATGCATGCAGCTTGCGCCGGAACAAAAAATCAAACGTGAACAAGACGACTATGAGGAGGCTAGACTGCCAGAGCATTGGCCATGCGAAACTCAAAAAGTTTCCGCCCAATTCGTTCAGGGATTCGATGAATGAATTCATGTCGCGCCTTGGTGCGGATCATTTCTTCGCGGATTTTTTCTTCGCCTTGATGAGCGATTCCAGCTCCGCCAGTTCCGCCGTGTTCAAATCCTTGCTTTCCAAAAGGCATTGAACCATCGGCGTGAGAGCGCCGTTGAAGGCGTGCTTGAGCGCGTAGAATAGCTCGCCGCTCTGCGCCTGCGCGCGAGTGACGGCAGACTGGTAGATCGTCAGCTTGCCTTCCTTCTTCGCCTTGAGCACGCCCTTGGCCACCATGCGGTCCATCAGCGTGCGTACGGTGGAATAATGCCAGCCGGTTGGCTTAAACAGCCTGTCCTGGATGACGGGCGCGGTGCAGGGTTCGGTTTCCCAAACGGCCTTGATGACGGACCATTCGGACTCGGTAAGTTCGACAGTTGGCTTGGACATGCGCCTAGAATCTCTACAATCGTAGAGAATGTCAAGCGGATAATTTACAAATGTAGATTATCCCTGAACGGCGGCGAAACAGTGGTCAGACTTTTTCCGGCACGACAAATGGCTGGCGGTATTCGCGCGTGAGAAGCTGGTTCGCCTGGCTGTTGTTGGTGAAGCGTTCGGTGTGCGGATTCATCTTCAGGACTTCGCCCAGCATCAGCGGCGTCTGGCGCAGGTCCACCTTGTTGCCGCCGAGATGTTCTTCCATGCGCCCCAGGCTTTCGGCCAGATCGCTGTTCCCCTTGATGGCATCAAGAGTGCCTTCCGGCGACACCGTCTGACCGAGGCGATAGGAGATATTTCCGGTATGGCACAGCGCGCTGGAGACATGCCCTTCCGCAATGTCCGCATGCAGGTCGGTATGCTTGCGGCTGCGGACGGCCTGGATGAAATTCGCAAAATGGCCACCGCCTTCTTCGTAGGTTTTGATTTCCTTGCCGTCCTTGTCGCGGACAATCGCCTTGGTGTAGCTCGGGATGACGATGGAGCCGCCCTCGCAATCCACCACCACGCCGATGCTCGCGCCGTGATACTCGTCCATCTTCGTCGGATCGCTGGAGGAGGGCAGCTCGCGCACTTCGAAGATCAGCGGCGCGGCCTTGTAATCATGAAAAATAATCTGCGTGTTCGGCGTCAGATCGTCGTCGTCATAACCCAGCCGTCCGCCGATGCTCAAAACGCGCGTGGAAACTTCCGGCTCGCCCAGCACCCATCGCGCGATGTCCATCTGGTGGATGCCCTGGTTTCCACCTGATTCGTCGTCGCAATGCTGTCGAGGATGACCAGGCGATACCGGAACGTTGCCGACTGTTTCGGCTGGATGGTGAAATTCAATGTCTCCTTCCCGTTGCTGAAAACCGCCTGGCCGAGCGGGTTGGCGGCGAACAAGCCGTAGCCTCGCGCATGCCAGTAGGTCGGGAACCCGGCATTCAGAGGATTGTCGAGCATGACGAGCGTGATATCTTCTTGGTTCACCTTGCCCGTCAACGTCGTCCAGCGTCCACGAGTGCTCCAGACCGCGTCTCCGGTTTTGCCCTCGCTGCTGCGATACAATCCGGTCACGCCATTTGTGTCCATGGCCTTCACTGTGGTAGGACGGCCACTGGCATCGGTGTATGTCACCGCATCGGTGGAAGGCTGCTCAAGTTCCCGCCGCACACGCAAACCCAACATGCTGTCTTTTGAGTCCTTGAACACCACCGGCTTGTCGAGGGCGGTGAGCGTGGAAATCCGGTCCACCGCGCGCAGTCCCGGCCCGGCATGAAAAATAAAATCCGCCGTCTCGTGCAGAATCGGCAGGCCGTCGGGCATGATCCAGTCCATCTCGGCTACAAGCTCGCCTTTGTCCGCACCACTGCTCGTCTTCACAATGCGCCGATGCACCATCGTGCCCATCTTCGCCTGCTGGTCCGCCGGCAACGCGGTTGAATTGTTCCAGAAATCCACGCCGTTGACGTTTTCGTAATTGAGCCAGAGACCACGTGATGCGGATGGTCCGTCCGCTCGCCCGGTCGCGGTTCAAGCGGGTATTTGAACAACGAACCCCTCACCCCGGCTCCATCCTGTCTGGACGGAGAGGGAATATCAGCATCCGGCTGTTGGAGGAACTGTAGGAAGTGTTGGAGGCGGGCGGCGTCGGTGAAACTTTGGGTGAGGGCGATGTCACAGAAGATCCGCAGGGTTCCCGTCAAATCTTAGCATGCGTCCTACTTTTACCGGAGCGCGAGTTGTCCCAACTCGCAGCGAGTGGCGGGACTTGAGATTGCTCGGATGATTTAAACGTGATTCGCCGGGAGGCGCGCTGCGGATAGAGGACAATCCGCGCTCCGATAAATTGCAAATGAGGAGACTGACGCCCGTTTGGAACCTAACCCCGTGCGCCCGCTTACCGGCGCGCCGGATTGTAATCCGCTAAATCACCGTTCCGTGGGGGATGATCGCGTTTTTCGGGATGACGACGATGCCGTCACGGACGAAATAAAGTTCGTGGTCAACACTGTCGGGTTTTCCGGCGGGCGAAATCGTCACGTTGTTCCCGATGCGCGCGTTCTTGTCGATGATGGCGTTCTCGATCTTGCAGTTAGCGCCGATGCCGATGCGCGGCAAGCCCTGGCTCTCGTGCTTCCTCACGGATTCATCCGATTCGTAGAAGTCGCTGCCCAGGATGATGACGCGGTTCAGCTCCGTGCCCGCGCCCACAAAGGTCCGCAGGCCGACGATGGTGTTCTTGATGCGCGCGTGGTTGATGATGCAGCCGTCGGTGACGAGCGCGTGGTCAATCTGCGCGCCGTTGATCTTCGAGCCGGGCAGAAAGCGCGGGCGCGAAAAAACGGGCGCGCTCATGTCAAAAAAATTGAAGCGCGGCAGTTCGGACACCAAATCAAGGTTCGCCTCAAAGAACGAGCCGATCGTGCCGATGTCCTCCCAGTAGCCTTTGAAAACGTAGGAGTAAACGGCGTGGTTGTTGATGGCGTTCGGGATGATGTGCTTGCCGAAATCGGACAGCGGATTGTCAAGCAGACGGCAGATGAGGTCGCGGTTGAAAACGTAGATGCCCATCGAGGCCAGAAATGTGTCGCCCTCGCCTTCGATTTCGAGCTTCGACTTCAACTCCGTCGTCAGCTTCAGCGAATCGAGAACGGCGGCCTCCTTGGGCTTTTCCACGAAGCGCGTGATGCGGTAGTCGTCCGCGATCTGCATGATGCCGAGCGCCTGCGCCACCGGGCGCGCGACGGGCATCGTGGCGATGGTGATGTCCGCGCCGGTCTCGGCGTGCTGCTCGATGATCTTGCGGAAATCCATCCGGTACAGCTGGTCGCCGCTCAGGATGAGCAGGTAGTCGAAATCATGGTTGAGGAAGTGCGTGAGATTTTTCCGCACCGCGTCCGCCGTGCCTTCATACCAGGAGGTGTTCGTGAACGTCTGCTGCGCCGCGAGCATCTCCACGAAACCGCTGGAGAACTGGTCGAACTTGTATGTCCGCGAAATATGCCCGTGCAGCGACGTGGAATTGAACTGCGTCAGAATGTAAATGCGCCGGAAGCCGGAGTTGATGCAGTTGGAAATGGGGATGTCCACGAGCCGGTATTTTCCGGCGAGCGGCACGGCGGGCTTGGCGCGGTCCTTCGTCAATGGAAACAGCCGCGATCCCTGGCCTCCGCCCATGATGACGCAGAGGACCTTGCTGGTGTTGAGCGTTTGGCGTCCTGTTTGTGGCATAAGATTTGGTAGAGACGTGTAAAGTTTAGCAGCGACTTCGCGGCGGGGCAAGAGGCGGATTTGAGAACTTGTAAAAAAAATTGGCGGGGGAGTTTTGCGGAGGTGCCGGCGGCAATAAACCCATGTCCACGGTGGGCACGCGACAGCGGCGGTGAACCGCACGCAGTCCAGACGCTTCGCGAGATTTGACGGCGCCCGGCAAACGCGGAGCGTCTGGACTGCGCGTGCTTGAGCACCGCTTTTTACGCCACCACAAACGGCGCAAATTCCCCGTGATGCTGCGGCGGTATGCAATACATTTCCGCCCCATTGAAATTAAGTCGCTGCGCCCGTTTTTAGGGGGTTGACGCGATCTGCTAATTTTGAAAGCCTGTCAATGAAGTTCAAAACCTCAACCAGACAAATCTATGAAAAAACGACTTGCTCATATCGCTCCGCTCCAGCTGGGAATTGTTCTAGGCATTCTTTATGGAATCATTTCCCTGGTTTTTGTGATCCCATTCTTCATCATTGTTTCATTGGTCGGCGCTGCCAGCGCCGGATCTGGAACGGGCGCTCAGGCGCTGCCCGCCATTTTTTCAGGCATATTCTTGATTTTCCTGCCAGTCATTTACGCCGTCCTGGGATTTATCGGCGGGGTCATCTCCGCTTTTGTTTACAACCTCATCGCCAAGTGGACCGGAGGAATTGAATTCACCACGGTTGAGGTGCCGCAATCCTAGCGCTCACTCTTCGCCCAAAATATACGGCGCAAATTCCCCGTGATGCTGCGGCGGGATGCGGACCTTGAAGCGCGCGGTCCTGCTGTTGTAACGCCGCTCGACCACCTGGCCGACCTTGTGCAGCCGCGCGATGACGGCGGATTGTTCGTGCGGAATCCGCAAATCCAGAAACTCGCGCGTCGGGCGCAGCTGCGTGCCCAGCTCGGCGAGCAGTTGTGACACGCCTTCGCCGCTCATCGCGGAGATTCCGACCGAGTGCGGAAATTTCTCCTGAAACCGGTTCAACGCGCCGCTGCCGTTCAGCTTGTCCATCTTGTTGAACACCATCAGCACGGGTTTGCCCTCCGCGCCGATCTCCTTCAAGACGGCGTCCACCGCGGCGATCTGTTCCTCGGCCTGCGGATGGCTGATGTCCACCACGTGCAGCAGCAAATCCGCCTGCACCACCTCCTCGAGCGTCGCCTTGAACGCCTCGACCAGCCCGTGCGGCAGTTTTTTGATGAAGCCCACCGTGTCCGTCAGCAACACATTCTGGTTCGTCGGCAGCTTCAGCCGCCGCGTCGTCGGGTCCAGGGTGGCGAACAATTTGTCCTCCGCCAGAACCTCCGAGCCGGTCAGCTTGTTCAACAGGGTGGATTTTCCCGCGTTCGTGTAGCCCACGATGGAGGCCAGCGGCCAGTTGCTGCGCTGGCGCCCCGCGCGCTGCGTCTCGCGCTGGGAACGGACCTTGTCCAGCTCGCTCGATATCTTTTCGATGCGCTCGGAAATTTTCCGGCGGTCGGCCTCCAGCTGCGATTCGCCCTCGCCGCCGATGGACCCGGTGGAGCCGCGCTGGCGCGACAAGTGCGACCAGAACCGCGTCAATCGCGGCAGCAGGTATTTTAACTGTGCATGCTCTATCTGCAGCTTGCCCTCGCGCGTGCGGGCGCGCTGGCCGAAGATTTCCAGGATCAGCGCCGTGCGGTCCATGATTTTGACGCCAAATATTTTCTCCAGATTGCGCGTCTGCGCCGGCGACAGCTCGTCGTCGAAGATGATCGTGTCCACGTCGTTTGCCTTGCAGAACCCGGCAAACTCCTCCGCCTTGCCCGGCCCGATGTAGGTGGCGGCCACGGGCACGGCCATTTTCTGCACGCCTTCGCCCACGATCTGCGTGCCGGCGGTCTCGGCGAGCTCTTCAAGCTCGTCGAGCGATTCACGCACGTCGGCGCCGGTGCGGGATTTGAGTTCCACGCCGACAAGAAAGACGCGCACGGAGCGCGTGTCACGGGTCTGGATGAGCGATTTCAATTGTTGCGGGCGGGACGATAACACAACCGCCCGGCTGTGTAATCCATCATCTTTCAAAATCGGGCATGGTTCGGGCGAATGGGAATGGGTTGATGGTTGATGGTTGAGAGTTGATGGCCGGGGTTTTTAACCCTCAACCCTCAACTTTCAACCATTTCCCGTCAAGGGACGCTGCGCTGCGGCGTCCCCGTCCGTCAGGACGGAACGAGCGTAATAAAACGCCCGCTTTTCCGCCGCCTGACGCTACGCTCGGCGACGGGGACAGCGCAGCGCGCTGTCCCTACCTTGAAAGTTTGTGAACGGGATAATCCCAACGTTCTGACAAATTAAACAGCCGGGGCGAATGACTTCGCCCCGGCTGTAGCTTTCGGACAGGGTGTTCAAGTCTTGAACCTTCCGAAAACCCCCATATCCATTACTGCAAAATTCCTGTGGCGGCGCTATGTGAGCGCCGTGGATGAGGTTATATCCAGGAAAACACGGCGGTCACAGACCACCGCTGCAACCGCTACAATCCAATTCTGATTTTTGCAGAGAATTCCAGGATTATCCAGATGACAAACAAATGGGTTAAACTGGTAGGGCGGGCAGTCCTCTGCCCGCCGAACACGTGTATTTGCAATTGGCGGCGCGCACGGAGTGACGCGCCCTACTTGGATTGTTTGTAAACAAGATAATCCCAGAGAATTCATTTCATGTGGACATGATGCTCATGGGCGCGCTCCAGGCGCTCTGGCCCGTGCTGCCGCCCAATGCGCAGATTTCGATCATGTAAATTTTCCCCGGAACCGTCGGCGTCAAGAGCATCCGCCGCGCGCTCGAGTATTTGGTCGCCGATTCCGTCCACGTCACGCCGTTGTCTAGGCTGAATCGCAGCAGATATATCCGCCCGTTGACCACCGATCCGCCGCGCACCAGCAACTGCGCGCTCACGCTGTTGTCAATGGTGTTGATCTGCGGCGTGTCCAGCGGGCCGGAAGAGCGGTTGGTGCTCACCACCTCGTAGCCGGAGGTGAGGAGCGTGTTTAAATCGTGGCGCGCCAGTCCCTGGCAGTAAAGGGCGTCGGCCACGAGCGCGTCCACGAGCGCCTGGCGCGCGATTTTTTTGGCCAATGTGCGGTCCTTGCCCAGCTTGCGCGCGGCGGTTCTGGTGGTGCTGAACGTTCCCAGCAACGCGGTCAGTTGCGCCGCCGAGAAGGGCGGGCCGATGAATACCGGATGATCGGTCAGAGCGTCCGCCACATCCAGCGTCACATCGCAGACTTCATTGTCCGGCCCCTTGGTGAATGCGGTATTAAT
>Ga0302275_10003193_pt1 | contig 16743 bp, 17 predicted proteins | sample III_Bog_N2_2_FD_200229 | JGI IMG/M metagenome (GOLD analysis project Ga0302275, IMG submission 200229) | Peat permafrost microbial communities from Stordalen Mire near Abisko, Sweden - III_Bog_N2_2 | ecosystem: Environmental > Terrestrial > Soil > Wetlands > Peat | place: Sweden: Abisko...
GCCATCACCGCGAATTCGGCCGCGCCGATGTCGAGGTCAAGGCGGAAAGCCGGCTGTTCGATTCCACCTGGGGCATCGGCGAAAAGCATCCGGTCTGGATGAGCCATGGCGACCGCATCACGCAGATGCCGCCGGGTTTTGCGGTGGCCGGGGTCTCGCCGAACGCGCCGTTCGCGGTGATCCAGGACGAGAAGCGCCGGTATTACGGCCTGATGTTCCACCCCGAGGTCGTCCATACGCCCGACGGGGCAAAACTGATCCGCAACTTCGTCCGCAAGGTCGCAGGCCTCACCGGCGACTGGACCATGCGCGCCTTCCGCGAAGAGGCGATCGAGAAGATCCGCGCCCAGGTGGGCCAGGGCAAGGTGATCTGCGGCCTGTCCGGCGGCGTCGATTCAGCTGTCGCCGCCGTGCTGATCCACGAGGCGATCGGCGACCAGCTCACCTGCGTGTTCGTCGATCACGGCCTGCTGCGGCTCAACGAGGCCGAGACCGTCGTCGACCTGTTCCGGCATCACTACAACATCCCGCTGGTTCACGTTGATGCCTCAAAGCTTTTCCTCGGCGAACTCGCCGGGGTCAGCGACCCCGAACTAAAGCGCAAGACCATCGGCCGCCTGTTCATCGACGTGTTCGACACGGAAGCCAAGAAGATCGGCGGCGCCGATTTCCTGGCGCAAGGCACGCTCTATCCCGACGTGATCGAGAGCGTCTCCTTCACCGGCGGCCCGTCGGTGACGATCAAGTCGCACCACAATGTCGGCGGCCTGCCGGACCGCATGAAGATGAAGCTGGTCGAGCCCTTGCGCGAGCTGTTCAAGGACGAGGTCCGCGTCTTGGGCCGCGAACTCGGCCTGCCGGAAATTTTTGTGGGCCGCCATCCGTTCCCCGGCCCGGGCCTCGCCATCCGCTGCCCCGGCGACATCACCAGCGAAAAGCTCGACATCCTGCGCAATGCCGATGCCGTCTACATCGACCAGATTCGCAAGGCCGGCCTCTACGACCATATCTGGCAGGCCTTTGCGGTGCTGCTGCCGGTGAAGACCGTCGGCGTGATGGGCGACGGCCGCACCTACGAATACGTCGTCGGCCTGCGCGCGGTCACCTCGACCGACGGCATGACCGCGGACTTTTATGCGTTCGACATGAAATTCTTGGGCGAGACCGCCACCCGCATCATTAACGAGGTCAAGGGCGTCAACCGCGTGGTCTACGACGTGACGTCGAAGCCGCCGGGGACGATCGAGTGGGAGTAAGGGGATACCACGGGCGGCTATAGCGTAGGTTTGGTGGATTTATTGCCAGCTGAGATGGCAGCGCTCATGGTCTTCGCTCGGTTCTTCCGCTCCGTCTCGATCGCCGCCAGTGAACTGAAGCGCGATCGGCGCCGACCGTAAAGAGCGTTCACCCGGCCAGAGAGCCATAGTGTAGTCTGGCGTGCAGATCGGTGGCGTTGGTTCGGACGTCAGAACTATTGGACTTGTGGAAGGGTCCAGGCGGTTGCACTTCGGCGATCAAGATAGGCGTCGAGGCGACCGTGCGGGCATTACCCTCGAAAATCTTCGCACGATTCTCTGCACTGAGGGCCGCCACCTGATCGACGTAACGCCGTGTGTCGTCGTAATGGTGATTGGTTTCCGGGTCGATGCCGCGCACTGCTCCCACCATCTCCGACGCGAACAGGATGTTATCGATCGGAATCACCTTGGTGAGTAGTTCGATACCCGGCTGATGATAGACACAGGTGTCGAAGAAGACGATTCCGAGCAGATGTTCCGCGAGTGGCGGAAGCTTCATATCCTGAGCGATGCCACGATAGCGCCCCCAATGATAGGGCACCGCGCCGCCGCCGTGCGGGATAATGAACATGAGGCCCGGGAAATCCTTGAAGAGCTTCGATGTCAGGAATCGCATGAAGGCGTGGTATCGCCGTTGATATAGTGAGAGCCCGTGGCGTGGAAATTGGGGTTGCAACACGAACTGACGTGGACCATGGCGGGCACATCGAGCTCAACCATCTTCTCGCAGAGTGGATACCACCACCGGTCGGTGAGCGGAGGATCCGTCCAATACCCATGTGCTTTCTACCTTTGCACATGGGGCCGCGGGTGCATCGGACACTCGGCTTTCCCTGCGCCCTCTGTCCTTGGAGGGACAAGGTCCAGGCACAACTCGGGCGCTATCGGCGCCGCGGGATCGAATTTGCACGTGTTCGGCTGCATGAAAATCCCAAACATCTGGGCTGTTGATCGTCTGGTTTATGACTTGACGCGACGATGGAGCGGGAGTGGTTTGTGCTCGGCCGCACAAGCCAGACGGAGCCTGCCTCGATGAAATCCACGCGCCGAAACCTGAATTCCGCGACCAAGCCGAACAAGGAACCGAAGCTGTCCCGCACTCACTCGCCCGCCAATCTTTCACCGGTGGACTGGCAGCGCGGTTTGCGCCGCCAGTTCGGGCGCGAGCAGGCCTTCGGGATTGAGAATCTGGGCAGCGAACCGTTTTTCTCCGAGTTTCGCGTCAGCAATCCCGATTCGAATTCAAGCTATCGCGTGGCGATTCGAGGCAGTGGACCAGGCGGAAATTTCTGTTCCTGCCCGGATTATGCCACCAGCGAGTTAGGTACCTGCAAGCACATCGAATTCACGCTCGCCCGGTTGGAGAAAAAGCGCGGCGCGAAGACCGCGTTCGCGCGCGGCTATCAGCCGGCATTTTCCGAGCTGTATTTGCGCAATGAAGGCAAGCGCCGCGTGCATTTTCGTGCCGGGACGGATTGCCCACCGGCGGTGCGCGAGGCCGCTGCCGGCCTGTTCGACGCCGGGCACGACGGAATGCTGCCGGACAATCGCCTTGGCGAACTCGAGCATTTTATGACCATGGCGTCCAAGTCCGGTCATGAGTTACGGGCCTACGAAGACGCTCTCGATTTTTTCGCGGGACGGCGGGATGCGGACCGGCGGGCCGCAAAGCTCGAGCAGTTGTTCCCACGCGGCGCTGCCGATCCCAAGCTGCTAGCGCTTCTGAAGGCGCCTCTCCATCCCTATCAGGCCGAGGGGGCGCTATTCGCGGTGCGGGTCGGTCGGGCACTGATCGGCGACGATATGGGGCTAGGCAAGACCATACAGGCAATCGCCGCCACAGAAATACTGGCACGGAATTTTGGCGTCTCGAAAGTGCTGGTGATCTGCCCGACCTCGCTCAAATACCAGTGGCAAAGCGAGATTGGGCGTTTCTCGGGGCGACATGGTGAAAATGCGGCGCGCGTCATCAACGGCGGCCGGGCGCAGCGGCAGAAGGACTATGCGTTAGACGACTTCTGCAAGATCACAAACTACGAGAAACTCAAGCCCGATCTCGACCTGATCGCCGCCTGGGCGCCCGAACTGGTGATCGTCGATGAAGCGCAACGGGTGAAAAACTGGAACACCATCGCAGCACGCGCCTTGAAACGCATCGATAGCTCCTATGCGATCGTGCTGACCGGGACGCCCCTGGAAAACAAGCTAGAAGAACTGATTTCCATCGTCCAGTTTGTCGATCAGCACCGGCTGGGGCCAACCTGGAAGCTGTTGCACGAGCATCAGGTCAAGGACGAAACCGGGCGCGTCACCGGCTATACCGGGCTGGAGAAGATCGGCCAAACGTTGGCGCCGGTCATGATCCGCCGGCGCAAATCCGAGGTGCTGCGGCAACTGCCAAGCCGGACCGACCAGAACCTGCTGGTGCCGATGACCGAGATGCAAATGCTCTATCACCAGGAAAACGCCGACGAGGTGGCGAAAATCGTTCGGCGTTGGCGCAGGACCAGGTTTCTGTCGGACAAGGATCAGCGGCGGCTGATGATCGCCCTGCAGAACATGCGCATGTCGTGCAACAGCACCTATTTGCTGGACCGGGAAACCGACCATGGCGTCAAGGCTGACGAATTGGCGGCACTCTTCGACGAATTGTTCGCCGAGCTCGAAGCCAAGGCGGTGGTGTTTTCGCAGTGGACACGGACCCACGACATCGTTATCCGCCGTCTCGAAGCCCGCGGGATCGGCTACGTCTCCTTCCACGGTGGCGTGCCGTCGGACAAACGGCCGGCGTTGATCGAGCGGTTTCGCGATGATCCCGCCTGCCGCGTGTTCCTGTCGACCGATGCCGGCAGCACCGGCCTCAATCTGCAGCATGCCTCGACCGTGGTGAACATGGACTTGCCGTGGAACCCGGCGGTTCTCGAACAGCGTATCGCGCGCATTCATCGTATGGGTCAGGTGCGGCCGGTTCGCGTCATAAACTTCGTGGCAAAGGGCACCATCGAGGAGGGCATGCTTTCGACGTTGGCGTTCAAACGCTCCTTATCGGCAGGAATTCTCGACGGCGGCAGCGGCGAGATTTCGCTCGGCGGTTCGCGTCTCAACCGCTTCATGAAGGACGTGGAAAACGTCACCGGAAATATGGGCGAGGGCGAGGCCGTGACGCCGGCTGAGGAAGTGAGGAATATCATCACTTCTGATGACGCCGGATCCATGGAAGATGTACATGCGGACGCGAACATTGGCGCTGGCGAGATGGCGATCGCGCGGACCGATGGGGCTGGAGCACCACCGCGCGATGCAGCTCCCGATCCGTGGCAAGCCTTGGTGCACGTGGGTGCGCAGTTGATCGGTGCACTGGCGGCTGCCAGTGGACCCAACGCTGCGACGCATCCGTGGATCGAGCGCGATCTGGCCACCGGCGCGCAAAACCTCAAAATACCGCTGCCATCACCGAAAATCGCGAAGCAACTGGCCGATGCGCTTTCAGCGCTCGCGGACAATCTGCGGGGTGGGATTGAGTGACGGGCAAGGGCGGATGGCGAACATGCGCGGCGAGGCGGAACAGGTCACCTACGTTCTCACGCTCAAAGTGCGTTTCGGTCGCGGGTGCAATTTCATGAAGTCATTGGGGTAGCTTCATGCGGCGCGCCAAGATCGAGGAACAAAACCGTCTCATGGTCAGACGCCAGCGCGAACTCCGGACCGCTGCAGACGTGGTGACGAAGGCGTGGACGGCCTTTCCGGAGGTTCAGGCGCTCGCCGTGATAGGCTCGGTCGCAAAGCCGTTATGGAAGGAGGTTCCGAGATTTAGGGAGTTTCGCGAACAGCGGATCGAGATTTGGCACGAATGCAGGGACCTCGATCTGGCTCTTTGGATCGATTCGCAGCATCGACTCGGTGAGCTGCGTCGGGTAGGCGATCGCGCCTTGCGCGAAGCTTATGAGGGCGGGATCGGCACGAGCATCGCCAACCATGAGGTTGACGTGTTTTTGTTCGAGCCGCAGAATGATCGCTATCTCGGTCGGTTGTGCTCGTTCAACCAATGTCCCAAGGGAAAACCGGATTGCTCGGTTCCCGGTTGTGGCGCGATTCCGTTCAACAAGCGCATTGCGGATTTTGCGCCTCGCGGCGATCTTCTCGCCTCGGCCGCGCGGGCGATGCTCTACCAGCGCGGTGCCGGCCTGCTGCGCTCTGCGCTCGACCTGCCTTCGGTGGATGAGGATCAGGATTGAGATACGCGAAGGGCAATATGGCATTGACTACGCCTCGGTTTAGGCTTGATGCAGCGCCTGCTTACGAGTTTCGTGGAGGACCTCAAAACGCCGCGGGCACAGGTGGGATTACAAGTTAGTCCGGGCAGCCGGACAGCCGGGCCGGTTCGGCTGTGAGAGGAAAAGCGATCGGTGCATGACGGGTTTGATGCCGATCTGGGTGTACTCGAACAGCGAGGCTGGCTACGTTCACTTCGCAAACGCTCCGGAATCGATTTCACGTTGAATGATTATCCGCTCCGATGGCAGCAATAAGAAGGCTTCCGTTCCCGAAGTGGCTGACGCCGGCCGCGCGCTGTTGGCGGCGTATTCGTTTCAGCGCACGGGCAACCACCACCAGCGCGAGGATTACGAGTTGGGTGTCATCGTCCGGGCCTCGCTAACGGGCGACGAGGGAAAGCCGATCGCGCGGCAGCTGTGTCGGGGTTTGCTCGCTGCAGCTGCCAGCCGCAGCGTATCCGCCTTTGAGTACGACGACCTGATGACGGGATTACTTAGGGTCCATCCGGACGACGTGCTCAATGAACAGATAAGCGGCGATAAGAAAGCCAAAGGCGGAAGCGTGGGATTGATCGGCGAATTCGCGCGCCATCACACGAGCCCGATGGATGCGGTGCCAGATGCCACGCTGGTCGCATGGTGTGACCGGGATCCTGCAGCGCGCTATCCCTTCGCGGCCGCGATTGCCACCCTGTATAATCAGAAGGACGACGAGAATCCGGACGGATGGAGAGACATCGCACGGACCCTTCTCTTGAAAACCCCGGACTAGGAGGCTGTGTTCAAGGAGATCGCCAGCCGGTTGTTTCCAACGGGCGGCGTCGGCTCGCTCTCCTCGCAGTACGAAGCCCGGCTCAAGCTTCTCGGCCAGTTAGATCTTAGCGATATGCCCGCACTTGCGGCGCCGCTGGCAAGGGCCAAGGATGCCTTGCAGAAAGAGGTTGATGCTTGGCGAAGCCGCGAGACCGAACAGGATCGCGCACGCAGTGGCCGTTTCGAGTAACCCTTGATGCCCGGCAGCCTCACTCAGTTAAAATTTATTGCGCTTGTTAGCTCGCATCTCAATAAGGTTGAGGTGCTTTGCGCAAAATGTACATGTCGCGACGTTCTACGAGCCAATCTCTTTCAGGAGCTTCTGCACGTCCATGGTCTTGATCAGAACCGTGCCAGGTTCCTCGATCGGCCATGAAAGATATTTCGCGCGAGCCATAAGCTCAATTCTCGATCGGTTTTTGAGAAAAGCTTCGACCCGCCCCTTCTGGTCGAGACCATTGGTCCCGAAATGATCATCAAGAGCTTCACGGCTAATTTCACAACTGACGGAGCTGCCAAGCGCCTGGCCGACGAACGTCACAACATCCCGGCTGAAATCGTAACGTGGGGGTGGATTATTGAAGGTCAGATCGATATCTGCGATCGCCGAGCGCCGACCGTCAATAGCCTTGAGCACCCAATCACGACCGGTGCCGCTGACGGCGGCAAGACCCTCGTTGAGTAATTCGCGCCAGCTCGGACCGCGCTTATAGGCCTCCTGCCACGCGAGCCTCAGCTCGTTGGGTCTTTTTTGCCCGAGCACTTCGAACAGGGCATCGGCTTGCTGAAGATCTTTATCGCGCTTGGCCAATCCTTCGGGACGCCGTCGCGAAACAATCAGCTTGTGCACCGCATAGCGCGCGGGAGCCGGAACGTGAACATGGATACCGGCGCCGTGCAGGATCACGGCTGGTTCCGGGTCGTGAATGAGAAAATCGAGAAAGCGCAGCGGCTGCGCGTCTGTTTGCAGCGCCGGAAGTGCCTGGGGCTTGCCGGTCTCCTGTCCTTCGTTGGGGGTGAGAAAATCAACCCGCAATCCGCCTTTGGCAGTATAGCTGGTCACGCGCCTGCCATCGACGACGTGCGGAATGGCACGGAAGGTCTTGTCGACTTCCTTCAAAATTTCGAGCACCGGCGGAGTGCTATCGCCGATCGCAACCGATACATTTTTGAACTGAGCGATATCGATGTCGCCCGTCTGCAGGGGAGCGGCGGAGAGCCGGACACCCAGCATCGCGGCATAGGTCTGATAGGCGACTGTGCCGACGAGAACGCCGCGAAGCCGAAAGACGCCGGCCTTGGCGAGCGCGGCGATGACATCGCCGATTTCGGGAATAGGCCGGGGAAGACCGAATGATCGCACCAGCGTGGATACTAGGGCGCGGCGTTCGCGCTCGTCGTCACGCGTTTCCGTGTGATGCGCGATGCGGTCCAATAATTCAGGCGTCTCCGGGCCGACATATCGTTGAGTTCGCGCCGCACCAGTCCCTGTCTGAAAGTACCAGTACTTGCGTCCCTTGAGGGTCTTGGAGGTGAAGGCGCCGCCTTCCGTGAAGGCGTCGTTGAATGCAGCGTTGGCGCAGCGCTCCAGCAACTCGGCATAGGTCGTCTGGGCGACCAGTGGGGGCACGGCCATGACGACCTCCGGGGCGTTATACTCATCTTGCGAAATGAGTATAACCTTGCCGGACTAAGGGCGTCCACCCCAATTTATACTCATTTCGCAAAATGAGTATAACAACAGTTAATGCATGGAAGTATGGGCAGCCGGCCCTGTGTCGAGATTCAGAAGGCTGACGCTGTGCGGCTGTGCGGGCCGCATGCGGTGTTCAAGGACGTCGGGCTGGCGTTGCTAGAAATACGTTGCGAGGTGCGCACGGCAACGAGGCATCAGGGCCATCGCGGTGAACCTATTCGTAGAAACACCGCCATGGGCCGCTTACGGCAACAGCCTTCCCATTGTCATTTCAGTGCTCGACCAGTTCGGCTAGATAATACTAAAGCACTTCGCCAGAATGCGAGTCGCGTTGTGCGCATTGCTCTGTGTTCTAACGCTATCCAGCGACATCTTTCGTCGCGCAACGGAAGTTGCGTTTGATCGTCTTCGACTGCCGGCTCGTCGAGTCGTCTGCAGCCGATAGATGATGAGATGCATATTCTGGGGAGGCCAAGATTAAGCCAATAATTTCAACAGCGAAGAAATCTGACGGCATGGATGACGGTATTGAAGAATCAACGCCAAAAAATATTTGCTATTACAAGAATTTAGAACGGCAATTGATGATTGAGTGGGAGTAGGGGGAGTACCGTGGATATGCCGCTCTGTCGGCCGTCTCCCCGCTCTTTGAAGTCTCAGCCGGAACCTGTCAGGGCTTCACGAACCGATAGGCGAAGCGATCGGTCTTGCCCTTGATCGAGGGATCGAACACCTTGATCGAGTGCGCATCGTCCTTGTTCGCGAGCATGGTGCTTTCCGCGTCCAGTACGAAGCCGGCCGCCTCCACCTCTTCGCGAACGGATGCAGGCTCAATCCGATGCAGCGACTGGGCGTCGCTCGTGCCCGCCCCGAAGGCGGCGGCGTGGTCTACGATGACGTAGCACCCACCGGGCTTCAGCTGCTCGTAGACAGCTCGATTGAAGTGGGCCGCCGTCGCGCCCCTGGCCTGGATCAGCGCGGTGTGGAGATCGTGGTAGAACAGGTGCAGCCACAAGACATCCGCTGGTTGCGTGGCCTCCGGCATCGCCACGAGGTCTGCCGAGACGGCTTCGACGTTCTCTCGGCCCGGCTCCTTCGCAAGCGTCCGCATGCGGCCGACCGGATCGTTCTTGAAGTCGGCGACTTCGGCCGGCACGAAGCTGAAGACCCGTCCTTGGGGTCCCACGACGTCGGAGAACAGGCGCGTCCAGTCGCCGTCGCCTGGGTAAACGTCGATCACGGTGCAGCTCGCATCGACTCGTGCGAACCGGATCAACTCGGATAGCTTGGATTGGTCGTACATCAGGATCTCCTTTACGATTGGGCATTCGACGAGCGCGCGGCGTGCCGGGGGGCGGATCCACGGCTCATCCGCCGTCCACCCCGACCCGATGGCCGCAGATGGCCAGCGCTACGCCAGACCGGACGCGTCCATCTGCGAAGCCCGCGCCAGTGCTTGCGTGTCGATGTACTCCTGGATGTGTGCTACTTTTCCATCTCGAACGGTGATGTCGAAGACCCACTCGTCCTTGTACGGCTTATTCGTAGCGTAGATTTTTCCCGTAGCGACGCCGACGACCAGAACCCGGTCTCCCTGCGCCACGAATTCGGGGGGCTTTGGGTATTTCATTTCCACCTCTTTGGACGCCTTCTTGAGCACAGCCGCCAATTCCGCGTGCCCGCGGTGCGTGCCTGCCAGCGGCCAGCCCTCGCCCGGAATGATCCACTCGATATCTTCGGCAGCCAACGCCAGAAGATCGTGCTCATTGTAGCTGCCCATTGCTGCAAAAAAATCTTTCACTATCTGGATATTCTCTTCGATGCGCATCGATATCTCTCCGTTTTCCTTATGTCGGATTGTGTCCGATCTAATCGGACACGTTGTTGTCCACGAGGCAGGATCGCATCGAAATTTGCGATCACGACTCATCAGTTGAACTTGACCAAGTCCTTGAAGATCAGCCGGCCCCAGCTATTTCCCCGCGCCTGCACAAGCAGTCCACCTTCCGAAAGCCCGCCAAGTTTGATCGGCGCGAAACCGAGGTTTTCCGCAAGCGCACCGACCTCCTCTGCGGCACCGTCATCGTCGCTCGCCAGGAACACGACTCTCCTGCCTCCCTGGACGGCCGGGTCTTGGTCAAGGACGGCAGCGACCAAATGATTGAAGCCCTTGACCAGTCTTGCGCCAGTGAATGCCTGCGCGAGGAACTTGGACGAGGGCTGTCCTCCCAGCTTCTCAGGGGGAACGCCGTAGGCATTGGTCACATCGATGATCGTCTTCCCCTGCCAGGTGGCCAGCGCCTTCGCAACATCCGGGTGCGCCTCGAAACGGACAGCCAAAAAGACGATGTCCGCCTTGACCGCTTCCGCCAGTTTCTTCGGGATGATCTTGGGTCCGATCGCGGCCGCGGCGGATGCAAAGCTTTCCGGGTCGCGCGTGGTTGCCACGGATACTTCGATGCCGCTTCGGGCAAATGCCTTAGCAAGAGCCTGGCCGATATTGCCGAATCCTACAATCGCATAGCTCATGCTGTTTCTCCGAGCTTGTGTTGGAATCAAAGTTTGAAAAGTGTGGTCCCACGACTGGCGGGGCTGGAGGGCCGGCCGCGGGACCGCGCCGGGGTCAGACCTGCGCCATGCCTCCATCGACGGCGAGATCCACGCCGGTGATGAAAGAACTTTCATCGGAGGCGAGGAACGTGACGGCAGCCGCGATTTCCTCTGGCTTGCCACTGCGACCCATTGGTTGGCTTGTTCGGCGGTAAGGCCCGTCGTCTTCTCTAAGGCCGGGGTATCGGTCGGTCCGGGGCTCACACAATTCACGCGGATTTTGCGGTCTTTGAGCTCCATAGTCCAAGCACGCGCGAAGTTGCGCACAGCCGCCTTGCTTGCGGCGTAGGCGCTAAAGCCTGGCAGCCCCAACACGTTCGAGACCGAAGAGGTCAGGATAATCGAGCCGCCATCTTTGAAGAGGGGAAGGGCCTTCTGCACCGTGAAGAACAGTCCCTTTACGTTCACGTCGAAGGTCTGGTCGAAATGTGCCTCCGTAGCTAACGCGAGCGGTGCGATTGTCCCCGCGCCGGCGTTCGCGAAGAGAATGTCGATGTGACCATGTTTCTCTTTCACAACGGCATAGAGCCGGTCCAGATCCTCCAGGCGCGACACGTCGCTTGCGACCGTCGTAACGTTTCTATTGATGAAGGCTGTGGCCTCCTTCAGCTCTTTCTCTCGTCGCCCGGTGATCACGACGTGCACACCTTCTTCCACGAAGCGCTTGGCGGTGGCCAAGCCAATCCCGCTGCTTCCGCCCGTGATGACTGCGACCTTGCCTTCCAGCTTTTTCATGATCTTTATCTTTCGTTTTTGTGTGTGGGCCAGGAACGGGACCGGGCCGGGGTCAGATTTGCGCCAGGCCGCCGTCGACGGCGACTTCGCTGGCGGTCATGAAGCTGCTGTCCGACGACGCGAGAAAGGCGGCCACGGCCCCGATCTCGGCCGGATCGGCCATGCGCTGGAGCGGAGTCATCGAGGCGTAGACCTTCTGGCCCTCCTCGCCGAGCGCTGCCTTCGCGAGTTCGGTCGCCGTCGGCCCGGGCGACAGCACGTTTACCCGGATGCCGGTGCCCTTCAGGTCCTCGGCAAAAGTCCGCGCGAGGTTGCGCACTGCCGCCTTGCTCGCGCTGTAGACGCTCATTGTCGGGGCGCCCGTGGTGCCGGCGCTCGATCCGGTCAGGATGATCGAACCGCCCCGGCGCATCAGCGGCAGCGCCTTCTGGACCGTGAAGATCGTACCCTTCACATTGGTGTCGAAGGTTTCGTCAATGTGCTCGGCGGTGATCTTGCCGAGCGCAAGCGGGCTTCCCGCCCCGGCATTGGCGAAGACGATGTCGAGGGTTCCGCGCTCGGCCTTCACCGCCGCGTAGAGGCGGTCGAGGTCGGCCTCATCCGAGACCGAGCCCTTCACCGCGCGGGCATTGGGCCCGAGCTCGGCCACAGCGGCGTCGAGCGCTTCCTGCCGGCGGCCGAAGATGAAGACGAAGGCGCCGTCCTCGATGAAGCGCTTTGCCGCGGCGCGGCCGATGCCGGTAGCGCCACCGGTGATCACGGCGGTCTTTCCATTCAGTCTGGTCATATCATGCATCTTTCCAGGCTTCCGCCTTGGTCATTCGGGGACGCCCCCGAGACCCTCAACATGGGTCCGCCGGGGCCAGGCGTTGAGTGCGGAAACACACACATCGGTGGTGCAAAAACGATCCGGTAGCGCTACTAACGCCCGCCGCGACGATAAGTTTCCGCCGTGCGGAATTGAGCCGCGCTTGCGGGATAGGCTATGATGACCGCCGCGCTACCCACATATGAGATGCTGTTCGATGTGTCGGACACGGGCTTTGGAAGGCGCACCGCGCGGTGCGGGATTGCACCATGATCGACTGGGATGACGTTCGCTACTTTCTTGCCGTCGCGCGCGGGGGCTCGGTGCGGGCTGCCGCCGAGCGCCTCGGTGTGAACCACGCGACCGTGCTGCGACGCATCGCCCAGCTCGAGGAACGCCTCGGGGTGCACATGTTCGAAAAGCTGCCTTCGGGCTACCGCCTGACGGCTGCGGGCGAGGAGGTCCTCGAATTCGCGAACCAGATGGAAGCGTCGTCGCATCAGCTGGAGACGCGCGTCTTCGGGCGCGACCAGAGCGTGCGCGGGCTTCTGCGGGTGACGCTGGCACCGCCCCTCGCGACACACCTGCTCATGCCGGACTTCGCCGATTTCGCGCGTCTGCATCCGGACATCGAGATGGAAATCTTGTCGTTCGGCGAGCTGGCAAATCTGACCAACCGAGAGGCCGATGTCGCGATCCGTGTCGTCTACGACCGCAAAACCCTGCCGCTCAATCTTCACGGCCTGAAGGGGCCGGAGCTGTTCGGAGGCGTCTACATGTCCCGCGATCGACTAGCCGCGTGGCGTGCGGGCGCGCCTGATCCCGTCCGGTGGATCGTCATAAGCGTTCATGGAATTCCGGATTGGGCCAGTGAGGGTGAGGTTCGCATCACGGGGGTTCCATTCAGGACCACGGACGCCGAGGCGCAGATCGTTGCTGTACGGCAAGGGCTCGGGATCACGACACTGCCGTGCTTCGTTGGCGATGCCGACCCCCTACTGGTGAGGGTGCCGGGTACCGACCTGCACATGTACGGAACGGTTTGGCTCCTCACACAGGGGGAGACACGCAAGACGAAGCGCGTGCGGCTCTTCACGGAGTTCGTATCCCGCAGGCTCGCCGCGTACGCTCCGCTCCTCGCGGGGCTGTCCGTATCGCGCGACTGACGCCCGGCAGGTCGCCGGCGACGCTTGCCGGCTGCGCTCCGCGCCTTGGCGGAACCCGTGCCGGACAGATATCGACATCAAAAGTAACACCTTGCGGGTCGTGAACGTAAATACAGTTCAAACGGAAACTGTATGCCGACGGCGATGCCTCACACTTTATTGATTGAACGAATTGGTCTTGGGCGGCGCGTGCGCCGGATGCCGGCGAGGATTACACCGCGCTGGCCAAGACCTATCCCACGCCGCCGGCGTCTGCCGGGATCGTTTTCGACGGCGATGAAGGCCGTCTCAGCGAGGCCGCATTCCTGCACGATTTCGCTGGCGATCTGCCGGAAGCGAAGGCGAAGGTGCTCTATGCGGTCCAGCAGCCGTTCCAAAAGGTTCTGCTCACCGGCAAGACCACGCAGGCTGCCTGGCGCTCGAAGCCGAGTTTTTATGCGGACCGCACCATCAATCCCGACCTCGAACGGTTCATGGCCAAACGTATGGGTGCCAAGACCGTCGAAGTGAAGGCGAGCCATCTCTCGCTGATCTCTCATCCCGACGAAATCACGAAACTGATCCTGGAAGCCGCCGGACAGCCCGCCTAGTGTGGATGCCTTCGATCCGTTGCAGTCGGACAGCTCGTAGGGTTGGGACACGGATTGCTCTCCGCACGGGCTTGGCTGGGCAGTGCGGAGCACTTCGAAGTGCGAGACAATCTGGTCGCGACGTGGCAGTACATCGCTTGTGGTAGGTCCGCCGCCGCCGCACGAACCCAACATAAAAAAGGACCCGGGAGCATCATGCGCAAACGCACCATCGCACTTGTCGTCGTAGGCGCAGCGTTGATCGCGGGCGCGGTCTGGTTCAACAGCCTGGACAGGGACACGCGCGCCTTTCTTGCGACCCGTCCGGCCAACGCTGATCTGCTGACGTGGTCGCAGACCCAGCGCGATGCTGCGTTCCGCGTGCTGGACCGGGTGCCGATCATCGCCAAGGCCGGCGACATCGCGGCGTCGCAAAATCCGCTCGCGCTGCCGGCGGGCAAGCCGTTGGAGATTTCGGGCCTTGACGAGTATCTCGCCGGGCAGCACGCGGCGGGCATCGTGATCCTGCAGGACGGCAAGGTCCGCCTCGAACGCTACGGTCTCGGTTTCGACGCCGCGGGCCGCTGGACCAGCTTCTCGGTCGCAAAATCCTTTACCTCGACATTGGTCGGCGCGGCGATCCAGGACGGCGCGATCAAAAGTCTCGAGGACAAGGTCAGCCAGTATGTCCCGGACTTGCGCGGCTCGGCCTATGACGACGTGACGATCCGCCAGTTGCTGACCATGAGCTCCGGGGTCAAGTGGAACGAAGACTACGAAGACCCGAACTCGGACGTTTCCCGCTTCAATGTCGCCCAGCCCGATCCGGGCGTGGACGCCACCGTCAGCTACATGCGCAAGCTGCCGCGCGCGCACCCGCCGGGCGAGGTCTGGAGCTACAACACGGGCGAGACCAACCTGGTCGGCGTGCTGGTCTCGTCCGCGACCGGCAGGCCGCTCTCGCAATATCTGCAGGAAAAGATCTGGCAGCCCGCCGGGATGGAGGCCAAGGCGACCTGGCTGAAGGGAAAGACCGGACACGAAATCGCCGGCTGCTGCATTCAGGCGGCCACGCGCGACTTTGCCCGCTTCGGCCTGTTCGTGCTCGCCGGCGGCGCCGCCCAGGGCCAGCCCATTGTGCCGACCGACTGGTTCGCCCAGGCCACGACCAAGCAGAAGGACATCGGCGTTCCCGGCAGGGGCTACGGTTTCTTCTGGTGGACCTATGACGACGGGTCGGTGGCGGCGCGGGGGATATTCGGCCAGGGCATCTTCATCGATCGCGCGCGCCATCTGGTGATCGCCTCGAACGCCGACTGGACGCGGGCCAGCAAAGGTCCGGAACCGCAGGCGCGCGAAGCCTTCTACAAGCGCGTACAGGCGGCGATCGACGCCGGACAGTAGGCCGGAACGAGCGAGGCAGCTTGCCCGGCGCAAAGCGCCACACCTTCATCGGGGTTGACATGCATAGCTAATCGGTTATGAATAGTATCCATAGCCAGAGAGTTATGCGATGCCGGAAGCGGACGACATTCTGTTCAGAACACTGGCCGATCCGACCCGCCGGGCGATCTTCGAGCGGCTGTGCCGCGACGGCGAGCAGACGGTGGCGGCCCTGACGGCTCAATCCGGCGTCTCGCAACCGGCGGTCTCAAAACATCTCGGCGTTCTCAGGCAGGCCGGGTTGGTGAGCGATCGCCATGAGGGGCGCCACACCCATTGCAGCGCGCAGCTCGGCGCCCTGGCGCCGCTGACCGACTGGACCAGCCGGATGACCAGCTTCTGGCAAGGCCGCTTCGACCATCTCGAAGACCTGCTCAAGAGGATGGACCAATGACCAATACCGCGACCGAAACGCTCTCCGTCGTCGTCGAACGCGAGATCGCTTTTCCGCCGGAGAAGGTGTGGCGTGCGTTGACGCAGCCGCACCTGATCGAAGAGTGGCTGATGAAGAACGACTTCAAGCCGGTCGTGGAGCACCGCTTTGTTCTGCGCGGCGATTGGGGCTCCGTCGACTGCCAGGTGCTGGCCGTCGAGCCGAACAAGACATTGTCCTACAGCTGGGGCGCTCTCGGTCTCGAAAGCGTCGTCACCTGGACTCTCACCGCAAAGGGCACTGGCACCCATTTGCGCATGGAGCAGTCGGGTTTCCGGCCGGATCAGCAGCAGGCCTACCAGGGCGCCAAATTCGGCTGGCAGAGATTTTTTGCGGGCCTGGAGGTGGTGCTGGCGCGGATCGACTGAAGTCTGCCGGAATCGAAAACACCCGAACGGTGCAAGCAGCATGAAAAAGACCGCAACGACCAAGACCGCAATGGTGAAGACCGCAGCGGCCAAAGGCGAATCCCCGTCGCGGCTGATCGACGCGCGGATCAGGGAATTGGGCGACTGGCGCGGCAAGACGCTCGCCCATGTCCGCGCGCTCATCAAGCAGGCCGATCCCGATGTGGTCGAGGAGTGGAAGTGGAGGGGCGTTCCGGTCTGGTCGCATGATGGCATCATCTGCACCGGCGAGACCTACAAGAGCGTCGTGAAGCTGACTTTTGCGAAAGGCGCCGCGCTCGATGATCCCAGGGGATTGTTCAACGCCAGCCTCGAAGGCAACACCCGCCGCGCGATCGATCTCGGCGAGAGCGACGAGATGGAGGAGGGCGCCTTCAAGACGCTGATCCGCGCCGCGATCGCCCTGAACAAATCCAAGTCAAAGGGCCGTAAGGCGGATTAGAGCCCTTTCCGTTTCGATTGAATCGAAACGGGACTCTAGATTCTTGATT
>Ga0302275_10003197_pt1 | contig 16732 bp, 17 predicted proteins | sample III_Bog_N2_2_FD_200229 | JGI IMG/M metagenome (GOLD analysis project Ga0302275, IMG submission 200229) | Peat permafrost microbial communities from Stordalen Mire near Abisko, Sweden - III_Bog_N2_2 | ecosystem: Environmental > Terrestrial > Soil > Wetlands > Peat | place: Sweden: Abisko...
GCGACTCCTGCGGCTTGAACCCGGACAACGTCGAGTAGCCGTTCTGGCGGAGCGCGGCCGTTTCCAAAGGACCAGCCGCAGCAAACTCCGAAAATAGGTGGCGCTGGATCCGAAAATAGGTGGCGCTGGATTTCTCCATCCGCCCCGCAACGGCGGGGAGAGGGAAGCCAGGGGCGACGTGGCCGGATGAATGGGAGGCGCTGGCGGCGGGCGTAACATGTTGTAAAAACAGGCACTTGCATAATGTGCTTCTTAAGGGTAAAGCGGTGGAAAAGTGGCAGCTGGGGATGGCTTGTCGGCCACTTTGGTCGCTGCGCGACTGCGGCCAGGCTGGCGGGGGTGCTTTCGTCCCGGCCGGGACTTCGGACAAAGCGACCCGCAAACCCAGTGATCAATCACTGGGCTATTTTCTTTCGCCCTCCGGGCTTGATGGTGGCAGCCCTGCATCAGAAGGAAGCGTAGCAGGGTTCGGGAAAACCGGGTTGTTAGCGGCTAACGGATCCGTCACTTTTCCGGCATTTATTTTCAAAAATGCGTTAGCGGCTTACATTCGGAAAAGTCGAGAAGCTAGAATTTAGAAGTTGGAAGCTAGAATCGGAAGCAAGATGCAGATACGCAAATGGTTGCGCAAGCATGGGACGTTTCAACCGGGGACTTTAACGAAAAATAAAGGGGTTTTTTGGTTTTGCTGACCGGCCGGCCAACTTCGGCTAGGGTTGCCGGGCGGGGGGGGTGCAATGCGGGCAAAACTGTCGCTTGGTTTTGATTGAACCGCCCGGCGATGTTCGCCATACTGCCGCCGCCATGAAACGGAATAAGATTCGGCCGTTGAGTGTGTCTGAGGCCAGCCGAAATAGAACCGCTCCTTTGAATCCGGCCGAGTTGGAAACGAGGCAAATGTCGGGGCCGCGTGCTTGTGCTCCGGGGGGGGCTTTGTCCGCGAGAATCATTGCCAGTTTCCGCTTCGTTTCCCCGAAAATGCTCGTTTAATGGCTGGCAGTCACAATCAAAACATACGTCCGGTGGACTTGGGCAGGCATTCACCCATCGGCCACGGGCGGCAGCTTGCTGTCCTCCAAAAACGCGCCTGATGGCCCTTATGAACACGGATCGCATTCTCATCTCCGTTGTCATCCCGTGCTATCGGTGCCGGGAGTGCCTTCCAGAATTGCATGCCCGCCTGACGGCGGCATTGACGAAGATTACCGCGCAGTACGAAATCATTCTGGTGGATGATGCGAGCCCGGAGGGTGATTGGGAGGAGATTGCGGCGATTGCGCGCCAGGATTCGAGGGTCAAGGGCATCAAACTGTCGCGGAATTTCGGCCAGCATTTTGCGATCACGGCCGGGCTGGATTTTGTCCGGGGCGACTGGATTGTGGTGATGGATGGCGACCTGCAGGATCAGCCGGAGGAAATCCTCAAGCTGCATGCCAAGGCCCAGGAGGGATACGACATCGTATTCGCCCGGAGAACCCTGCGCCAGGATTCGCTCTACCGCCGGTTGAGCTCGGGCTTTTTCTCGCTGATCTACAATTATCTGGGCGATATCAAGGTGGACAATTCCATCGCGAACTTCTCGATTTCCTCGCGGGCGGTGATTGCTTATGTCCGCCAGTTCCGCGAGCGGAACCGGGCCTTCCCGATCTTCCTCAATTCCGTGGGGTTCCGCCGGGCCGGGGTGGAGGTGAATCACGCCGTGCGCTTTGCCGGCCGGAGTTCGTACACGTTTGGGAAGCTGCTGGATTTCGCGATCCAGTGCATCGTTTCCCAATCCAACAAACCCCTGCGGATTTCGATCCGGTTTGGATTTGCGCTGGCGGCATTGTCGGTCTTCTACGGACTGGTTATTTTGTTTCGATATTTCTTTTATTCCATCACCGTTCCCGGCTGGACGACCCTGGCGGTGCTGGTATGTTTTCTGGGCGGTCTGGGGTTTGCCAACCTCGGCATCCTGGGGCTGTACATTGGAAAAATCTTTGATGAGGTGAAGCAGCGGCCGCTTTATTGCGTGGAACAGACCAAAAACATCGAATCGCCGCCGGGCAACCGGGGTTTCTAGCCCGGATATTTCATAGCCATTGTGGAAAGAGTCGCGAAAAACCCTATGAAAAGAGGGGCGCAAACACGTGCGAATGCGTGGTTGAAAAGACACGGCACGCAGGTTTGGAAACCTGCGATACGGCAGGCTGGGAAGCCTGCGCTACAATGGTTTGCCATGGTTTTGCCGGTTTCACTATGAAATATCCGGGCTAGGCAAAACCACTCATCGCTGGTTTCGAAACAACACACCATCCAACCAAGGGATTCAGATCATAATTATGGACAATCTGCAGAAGTATAACAACGTGTTCGTCGAGTGTTTTTCACTCGGGGAGGCGGATCTCAACGCGGCCCTCGTTTATCAAAGTATTCCGAGCTGGGATTCGGTCGGCCACATGCGAATGATTGCGAGCCTGGAGCAGGCGTTCGACATCATGATGGATACGGAGGACATTATCGATTTCAGCTCGTATGAAAAGGGCAAGCTTATTCTTGAAAAATATAATATTCATTTCTGATCTGGAACCGGAGATGATTTTGCCCCCCGGGGCACTGGTCGCGTGAAGATTCTAAACGCTGATTGGGAAAAAAGAAATCTTGGGGTTTCCTGCACGGAGATAACGGTTGAACTGACGGACGTGGCGAAGGCGGTCCGGACCGCCATCGGCCAGATTGGCGACGACTATGTGGTGGTCAAAGTGCCGGTCCCGCGGGTCGACGTGATGCTCGCTTTGCAGGAGGCCGGATATGCGGTCATTGAGGTCGCGATCGGGCTCCATTTGCGATTGCAGGAGGCGGTCTTCCCCCGTTTGTATCAACGGTATGAGAGCCAGTTGTCCTTCCGACAGGCCGACGCCAAAGATGTGATCCGAATCATGAGCGAGATCCAGGGAGGCGTGTTTGCGACCGACCGGATCTCACTCGACCCGCGCTTCGCCCCCGCCCAGGCCGCGACCCGGTACCGGCACTGGATCGAAGATGAGTTGAGCCGCAACAGCAAAGCCTATGTCGCCACGTTCAAGTCTGACGACATCGGTTTTTCGGTTTTGCGCAACGACGGAGCGGGACGGTTTAACGGGTTGTTTGGCGGCCTTTATCCGGCAAAAAAAAACACGGCGCTGGGCTTTGCGGTGGGATGGGCCAATATTATCACGGCCAAAGAACTCGGGGGAACATCAATTGCGACCACGGTCTCGACGAACAATCTGGCCGCGCTCAAGATGAATCTGAGCATCGGATATGAAGTGAGGGACATGGGCTATGTGCTGGTGAAGCATGCCGGTCCGGCAAGCCGGATTGCCCGCTGAAAGCAAGCGAAGGCAGCAGTGACCAATGGGTTTTTACGACCAACTCGAAACGCATGGCGCCAATGACGCCGTCCTGACCGAAGGGGGCGAGAGCATCAGTTATGCGGCCTTGGCGGCAGCGGCTGATAATTTGACCTGCGGGGTGGCGAGGCGGCGGGTGGGATTTCTGCTCTGTGAAAACCGGTTTGAGTCCCTGGTCGGCTATCTGGGTTTTTTGCGGCGGCGGGCGATCCCGGCCCTGATCAATGGGAGCATTGATGCCGGGCTTTTTTCGGAGCTGTTCGCAGCCTATCGCCCGGCCTACGTCTATCTGCCGATGGAGCGGGCCTCCCTCGTGGCGGGGCATAAGGCGCTGGCCACGCAGGGCGGATATGGCCTGTTTGAAACGGACTGGGTCCAGGACTATGAGACGCATGAGGAGCTGGCACTTTTGCTGACCACCTCGGGCAGCACGGGCAGCCCGAAACTGGTCCGGCTGGCTTATAAGAATATCAACAGTAATGCCGAGGCGATTGCGCATTATTTGTCGATCAACGGCACCGACCGGCCCATCACGACCATGCCGATGAGCTACACCTTTGGCTTGTCGATCATCAACAGCCATTTGCTGCGCGGGGCCGCCACGGTGATGACCGAGGCGAGCCTGATGAGCAAGCGATTTTGGCAGACGCTCAACCGGCAGCAGGCTTCGACCTTCAGCGGGGTTCCCTACCACTTTGAAATGTTGAAACAGTTGCGCTTTTCAAGCATGAAACTGCCGTCGATCAAGTATCTCACGCAGGCCGGCGGCAAATTGGGGGCCGAATCAGCGGCCGAATTTGCCGGGGTGTGCGAGGCCAAGGGGATCAAATTCATTACCATGTATGGGCAGACCGAGGCGACGGCGCGCATGGCTTATTTGCCCTGGGAATACGCGCACACCAAAGCCGGCAGCATAGGCATCGCCATTCCGGGAGGGCGCTTTTGGCTGGTGGATGACGCGGGCAGGATCGTTGAGGACGCGGAGACCGTCGGTGAACTTTATTACGAGGGCGGCAATGTCTCACTCGGGTATGCGATGGGTTGCGCGGATCTGAACAAGGGGGATGAGAATCAAGGGGTATTAGCGACCGGCGACCTGGCGAAACGCGATCGGGAGGGCTTTTATTATATTATCGGCCGCAAGAAACGGTTTTTGAAACTATTCGGCAATCGCATCAACCTGGATGAGGCCGAAAGTCTGCTGCGAGCCTCCGGATACGATTGCGCCTGCACTGGCACCGATGACAAGCTGGCAATCTATGTGACCCGGGAGGGGCAGGAGGCGCAGATTTTGAAGGCCATTTCCGAACGGACCAAGATCAATCCCCATGGCTTTGCGGTGGTGCATATCGACAAAATTCCCCGCAACGAACAGGGAAAAATCATCTATGCAGCACTCCGATAAACCGGGACTTTGATGTTTGATCTGGCCACGATATTTGACCGGCCCGCGTTTTCGCTGGCCAAGGCTGAAAAAGCGGGGCTCTTCGCCCGGGCGCTTTCGGAATTGACGCGGCACCATTACGCCCGGTGCCCGCAGTACAAACGAATTCTCGATGTCCTGGGATTCGATGTCGGTCCGACCCATGCGATGGGCGACCAACCCTATGTGCCAGTGCGCTTGTTCAAGGACAATCGGTTGCTCAGCGTGAACCACGACCAGATTGTCAAAACGATGACTTCGTCGGGGACGACCGGGCAAAGCGTATCCATGATTTTTCTCGACAAGGTGACGGCGGGCAATCAAACCAAGGCGCTGGTAAAAATCGCCGCGCATATTATTGGGCCCAAACGCCGGCCCATGCTGATCATCGACTCGCGAGCCACACTGAAGGACCGCGCGTTGTTTTCGGCACGCGGGGCCGGCATTCTGGGTTTCTCGATGCTCGGGCACGATGTCACCTACGCGCTGGACGAGGAAATGCGCCTCGACATGTCCGCCGTCACCGCGTTCGCCGACCGGCATCAGGGCGAACCGGTGCTCCTGTTTGGCTTTACCTTCATGATCTGGGAACATTTCCACAAGCCCCTCGCCGCGAGCGGTGGCAGGCTGGCGTTTGAAAACGGCATTCTTTTGCATGGCGGCGGCTGGAAGAAGCTTTCCCAACTGGCGGTGACCAATGAGGTTTTCAAGCACCGCATGCAGGAGGTCTGCGGCATTCGCCGCGTCCACAACTACTATGGCATGGTCGAGCAGACGGGCTCGATCTTCATGGAGTGTGAGCACGGGCGACTGCACTGCTCCAATTATTCAGACATCATCGTGCGCCGGCATTCCGACTTTTCAATCTGCCCCGCAAACGAGCCGGGGCTGATCCAACTGGCATCCCTGCTGGCGTCAAGCTATCCGGGGCACAGTATATTGTCGGAGGACACCGGCGAAATCACGGGCGAGGATGACTGTCCCTGCGGCCGGCTGGGCAAGACCTTCACCATTCATGGCCGCATAAAAGACGCCGAAATACGCGGTTGCAGTGACACTTATGGCGCTGGAACCTGAGCCGGAGTATCTTGTGGGCGGAGAGGGCAGCGGCGGCCGTCCGCTGGTGCCCTTTGCGCCGGTGGCTTGCGACTTTTTGGATGCATTATCCCAGGAGTTGCGGGCGGATCCGCGGGTGGCGGAGCACCCGGACGTGATGACGTTTGCGTTCTGGTGCCGGGCGGCGCATATTGCCAGGCTGAAAACTGATTTTGAAGGCTCCCGTCCCGGTCAGCAAGCACGCATCGGTCTGGGCCGGGTGTTTCACATCACGCCGTCAAACGTGCCGGTGAATTTTGCGTTTTCCTTCGTTTTCGGGCTGCTCGCGGGCAACGCCAACATCGTGCGGGTGCCGTCGAAACCCCATCCGCAAACCGGGATGATCTGCGACGCGCTGCGCACCGTGCTGGCACAGGAACGGTTTGCGGAGCTGCGGGCCATGACGACCTTTGTGCGCTACGGGCACAACGACCGCCTTACCGGCGCGTATTCGGCTGGCTGCAATGCGCGAATCATTTGGGGGGGCGATATGGCGATTCAGAATATCCGCAAGCTGCCGACCCCGGAGCGTTGTGTTGACATTGCTTTTGCCGACCGATATTCCTTCGCGATCCTGCGCGCACCGGCGGTGCTCGCATTGGATTGCGCGGGGCTGGCGCGGCTGGCTGAATCGTTCTACAACGATGCGTATCTGATGGACCAGAATGCCTGCTCCTCGCCGCACCTCATTGCATGGCTGGGGGGGCAGGCGCAAGCCGCCAGTGGAATATTCTGGGAGGCGGTTGGCCGGATAGCGGAAAAGAAATACCCGCTTTCCGAAATCCAAGCGATCGACAAATGGACGCACCTTTGCCAGGACGCGATTGACCGCACCGTTGTTTCCGGTGTTTGGAAATATGCCAATTATGTGTATTGTCTCAAACTACAAAGTTTGCCAGCCAAAATCGACGAGTTGCGTGGCCGGTTCGGCTACTTTTATGAGTATGATGCCGGGTGCCTTGACCGGCTGGCGCCAATCATCAACGCGCGCGTCCAAACCTTGACTTACTTTGGCATCAACCAAGCGGAGCTGCTTGATTTCGTCATTTCGCAGCGTCTGGCGGGGATTGACCGCATTGTTCCCGTGGGCCGGGCCTTGGATATCGGCTTGATTTGGGACGGCTACGACATTATCGCCAGTTTGTCCCGCGTCATCGGGGTCGCGTGAGGTTTCGCCGGAACGCGCCAGCCGGGAACCCTGGCCGGCAGTCATAACTTTCATATGCAATCCACCATGCTTCTCCAGGACAAAACCGCCGTTGTGACGGGGTGTCTGCAAGGAATTGGCCGCGCCACCTTGGATCTTTTTGCCGCTCACGGAGCGAATGTGTTTGCGTGCTGCCAGATCGCGTCGGACGAATTCTCCAGCCATTGCTCCGAGCTGGCGAAGCAGCATGGCGTGCAGATCATCCCGTTGTATTTCGACTTGCTTGACGACGCGGCGGTCAAGCAAGGAGCCGTGGCCATCCAAAAAACCGGGCTGCCGTTGGACGTGCTGGTGAATGTGGCGGGAATGAACAAAGACGCGCTGTTTCACATGGTGACAATGGAGCAACTGCGCCTCACTTTTCAGATTAACGTCTTTTCCCAGATCGCGTTCACGCAATACATCACGCGCATCATGCTGCGTCATAAACAGGGCAGCGTGATCAATATTGCCAGCATCGCTGGCATGGACGGGAATCCGGGGCAACTGGCGTATGCCGCGTCCAAGGCCGCCGTGATTGCGGTCACGAAGACCATGGCGGCCGAGCTGGGCCCGCTTGGCATCCGGGTGAATGCGGTGGCGCCGGGGGTGATTGCCACGGCCATGACGGCGGCCGTGCCTGGTGAAGCATTGGCGCGACTGCGGGCCCGAAGCAAACTGCTTCGGGTCGGTGAGCCAGTCGAGGTGGCGAAGGTTTGTCTTTACCTGGCGTCTGATCGGGCGAGTTTTATTACCGGCCAGGTGATTCGAGTTGACGGCGGAATGGGTTAAGCCAACACTTCGCGCATGCTGCTGAAAGAGAAAACCGTGATCATCACCGGCACCAGCCGCGGAATCGGCCGCGCCATGCTGGAGGCTTTTTCGGCCAACGGGGCCAACGTGATCGCCCACGCACGGACACGCTCGGAGGAACTGGAATCCGTGATGGCGTCGCTGCAAAGCACGTATGGCAACCTGATATCCCCAGTCTATTTCGAGCTGACGGATTATCCAGCCATGAAGGCATTTGTGAAGGATCTGGTGGCCCGGAAAGTCACGGTCGATGCGTTGGTGAATAATGCGGGGATAACCCATAATGCGCTTTTTCAAATGACGGGCGAGGAAGAACTTCGCCGGCAATTTGAGGTAAACTTCTTCTCGCTGTTTCTTTTCACCCAGCAGATATCCCGCCTGATGACACGCCGGCAGGCGGGCAGCATCATCAATATCGCTTCGACCGCGGGATCGGACGGCAATCCCGGCAAGGCGGCATACGGTGCCACCAAGGCGGCGGTGATATGCCTGACCAAGTCCATCGCGGCGGAGTTGGGGGGAAGCCACGTCCGGGCGAATGCCATTGCGCCGGGCATCACGGAGACCCGCATGCTCGCTTCGATGCCGGAATTGGCCGTGCTGGAGGCGAAGCAAGCCGCGGATTTGCGGCGGGGCGGCAAACCCAGCGAAGTTGCCGACGTGGCGGTGTTTCTTGCCTCCGAGCTGGCGAGTTATATCACTGGCCAGGTTATCCGGGTGGATGGAGGACTCAAATGAATACCATGACTGCAAACCACATCATCCAGCTCAAGCAGACGGCCCTGGCGATGCGGCGTAATATCATCCGGCTCGCTTTGCACGGTGGCAACAATGGGGTCCATATCGGGCCCGCCTTATCCATTGTGGAAATCCTGGCGTGCCTCTACGGTGAGGTGTTGCGGCGGGATGCCGGGACGCCGCCCGTGATCCGGGACAAATTCATCCTAAGCAAAGGGCACGGGGCGCTGGGCTACTACGTCGCGCTCCATGAGGCGGGAATGATCAGTCTTGAAACCCTGAACACCTATGAGAAAAACGGTGGCGACTTTCCCGGCCAGCCGGTGAAAAACGCGGCGGCGGGCATTGAGTTTTCCAGCGGCACCCTGGGACTTGGGCTGGCCTTCGGGGCCGGTTTGGCGCTGGGCGCACGCAAGCTGGACCGCGACACCAGGGTGTATGTGTTGCTGGGGGACGGAGAACTGAATGAGGGTTCGGTGTGGGAGAGCGTCATGTTCGCCGCCCATGCAAAACTAACGAACCTCGTGGCGATCGTCGACCGAAATGGGCTGCAATCGGATGGCTGCACCCGCGATGTGCTGGCGCTGGATATCGAGGCCATGTGGCGGGGATTTGGCTGGGAGGTTGCGGTCTGCGACGGACACGACTTGGAGCAGCTGCTGGAGGCGCTGCAAGCCGGGCCGGGGGGAAAGCCGCGGGTGGTGGTCGCGAACACGATCAAGGGTAAAGGGGTGTCTTTCATGGAAGGAAATAATGCGTGGCACCACAACCGCCTGACGGCGGAGCAACACCTCCGGGCCGTCGCCGAGCTGGACGCCTGGGCGGCGCTTGAATCATGAATTATAGCAAACAAGATATCCGCATGTGGTCGATGCTCGGTTCGCGCGGAACCTTTGGCGTGGCGTTGACGGATGCCGCCCGCTTGAATCAGGGAATCCTCGCCCTTTCGGCTGATCTCTGCAACACCTCGGGTCTCGACCGTTTCCGGAGCGCTTATCCAACACGGTTCATCAATGCCGGGATCGCCGAGCAGAACATGCTTGGCGTCGCCGCCGGCCTGGCCGCCACCGGTTTTGTCCCCTTTGCGACCACTTTTGCGAACTTCGCTGCGCTGCGAGCTTGTGAACAAGTGCGCCACTACCTCGGCTACATGCAAGAAAATGTGAAACTGGTTGGATTTGGGGCCGGGTTCGCCATGGGAATGTTTGGCGTCACGCATTTCGCCTTGGAAGACGTTGCGGCGTTGCGTTCCATCTCCAACCTGACGATCATTTCGCCTGCGGACGGCATGGAAATCGTCAAGGCAACCAACGCCATGGCGGTCACCTGCGGGCCGGTTTATTTGCGCCTTGCCGGGGTGGCGAACGCACCGATTGTTTATACCGAGGATTACGATTTCACGATTGGGAAAGCGGTCAGTTTACGCGAAGGCAAGGACGTTGCGATTATCGCGACCGGTTCCATGGTGCATCCGAGCCTCAAGGCGGCGGAGCTTTTGGCGAGTCATGGTATTGGGGCGGCGGTGGCCGACATGCATACGATCAAGCCGCTGGATGGTGCCGCCGTTGAGCGGTTCATGAATCACCAACTTCTCGTAACGGTTGAGGAGCACAGCGTCATGGGCGGACTTGGCACTGCGATCGCTGAGCACATTGCGCCGTTGCGCAATTTTCCACCGCTCCTGCGCCTCGGGGTGGCCCCCGGATACCCGCATGTTGGGGATTATCCATACATGCTGGAGGTCTGTGGCCTGACGGCTCCGAAGATTGCGGACCGGATCCGACTGGCTTTGGCATGAGTCAAGATGAATCCATTCCCAGAGAATCGAATCCCTTTCAACCAGTCCTCGCTGCAAGGCCGGGAGCTGGAGCACATTTTCCGCACCGTGACGATCGGGCAGATCGCGGGCGATCAAACCTATTCCCGCAAGTGCCAGGCGTTTCTCGAACAGATGCTCGGCGTGCCCAAGGCCATGGTCACCACCTCCTGCACGCACGCGCTGGAGATGTGCGCGCTGCTGCTGAACATCCAGTCCGGCGATGAAGTCATCGTGCCGTCGTTCACCTTCGTTTCCACGGCCAACGCGTTTGCCCTGCGCGGCGCGAAAATCGTCTTTGCCGACATCCGGCCCGACACGCTGAATCTGGACGAACGGCAACTGGAAAGCCTGATCACCCCGCGCACGCGCGCCGTGGTGCCGGTGCATTATGCGGGCGTGGGCTGCGAGATGGACGCCATCAACGAAATCGCCCAGCGCCATGGCCTGGCCGTGGTGGAGGACAATGCGCACGGATTATTCGGCAAATATCGCGGCCGCTGGCTGGGCACGCTGGGCGGCCTGGCAACGCAAAGTTTTCATGAAACCAAAAACATCACCTGCGGCGAGGGCGGCGCGCTGTTGATCAATGATGCCAGGCTGATTGAGCGGGCGGAAATCATCCGTGAAAAAGGCACCAACCGCAGCCGTTTTTTCCGCGGACAAGTGGACAAATATTCCTGGGTGGACCTCGGCTCCAGCTACGTCATGAGCGATGTGCTGGCGGCTTTCCTCTATGCCCAACTGGAAGTCTGGCAAATCATCCAGCATCGACGCCAAGGCATTTGGCGCTATTACGACCAAAATCTGCGCGGCTGGGCGCGGGATCAGGGCGTCAGTTGCCCGGTGGTGCCCGCGCATTGCGAACAATCCCATCACATGTATTATCTGATCCTGCCTGCGCTCGAACGGCGGCAGGCGCTGATCGCGTTCCTCAAGGCGCGCGGCATTCTCAGCGTGTTTCATTATGTTCCGCTGCATCTGTCGCCGGTGGGCCGACAAATGGGCGGCCGGCCCGGCGGTTGCCCGGTGACCGAGGAGAAGAGCGACCGCCTCTTGCGCCTGCCGTTCTACAACAGCTTGAGCCAGGCGGACCAAGACCAAGTCATCGCCGCCATCCGGGAGTTTGGGTCCTGAGCCGCCCTGGTCAGGAAACACAACCTTCAGGATCAATGGGCCACGAAATTGGTGTACCCGGCGCGATAGCCATCAAAGCGGGTCAGCCACATGCATTCGAGGCGGCAGACCGGCGTCGCGGATGGAACCTCGATCTCCTGTTTGCGGACCGCATGCTGCAGCAGCGCGGACGAAATTTGCGTGTTCCAACGGTTCAGCTCGGTGAGGAAACGCAACGGCTGGTTCGTCTGATAAGGGCCGATCCACATATTGCCCAAAAACCAGACCGCATGTCCGCTTTGCAACGCGTTGGTGGCCTGACCCAACACCGGGGCCATGGCATTGGGATCTTTGGCGTCGTTAAAGACCAGATCGTTGCGATGCACCAGGTGTGAAGCCACCGGGGGAACGGTCTCCCACGGGGTTGGCCCATGATAATAATGGCAAAAGGGAATCCCCTCCCAGACGCTTTGCACCACAATAAAGTCCCCGGGGGCGGCTTGCTTCTCCAGCAGGGCGGCAATCAAATCCACATTGCTGCGCCGCGTGTGCGCTTCCAGCCAGGCCCCCTGCACGCTCCAGGCCATCATGGCGAGCATGAAAACAATCCGGAGCCATCCCCACGGGCGCAGTCCCGGCCAGTTTGCGGCCAGCAGGCCATCCAGCGCCAGGACACACAGGCACAGCATTTCAACATAATACCATCGCTGGGTTGAGAAGTGCAACAGGCACAAAAAAATCAGATACAGAACCACGCCCAGAAGCATGCTGGTTCCGCAAAAGAGCGCCCGCTCCGCCCGTTCCGTCTGCTCCGCGCCCGCCATCGGTGAACTGGGCGGCAAGGCCGAAGCGGTTTCCGGCGGCCGTGCCTGCAAAGCCAGCCCCGCCGACACGATGCCAACGGCGACCAATCCCATCCAGAGCCAGATTTCCGGGCCATTGGGCTTTGGCGCGCTGCTGCTGGCCGCCGTCAGCGCGTTGCCGAGACGGGTCCATAATATCCATGGTTGAAAATCCGGCCATTCCAGGAATCGCCCAAAACCTGAACCGGCGCGAATAATCGGCAGGTAAATCACCATGGATCCCGCCGACACCGCGCCAATAATTGTCAGCCAACCCAGCGTGCGCCATTGCCGACGGCGCAGCGCCACCAGCGCCCCGCCCGCGAGCATGGCCGCCAGGAAGACCACGTCGTAATACACACAATGGGCGAATAACAGGCAAGTCGCGAATGCCAGCAGAATGCGCCCACGGGAAGGCGCTTGCACCAACCGCCAGAGCGAGCCAAAACTCATGACCAACAGAAACGTCGCCAAGCCGTAGGCCCGGTTGGAACCGGCGATAAAGACAAAGGCCGGCAAAAAGCCGATCAAGACCATGCTCAACCCCGGTGCGCGCCCACCCAACCAGCGCGCGCACAGCCAGAAAGACCCCAGCACGAGCAAGCCGACGCCGAATCCCAGCAGGCGCACACTCAGATCGCTCCCCACCCAGCCCAGCGCCATGCAACCGCGGAGCAACAGCGGCCACATCGGCGGGAATGATTCAAACGTCAAATTGCGCCAGAAATCATGCAGCGTGGGCATTTGGGCCACGTTAAACGTGTTCATTTCATCCCGCCACTGCGGCCCGGAATGCAGCGCGACCAACAGCAGCAGCAGAGCGGAAAACGCGGTCGCCGCCAGCGCCAGCAACGCTTCAAGGCCAGGGTTCCACCGGCGCGGTTGGGTCCGCTTTTCGGAGGTGCGATCGGACTGATTCAAGGCCATGCGTCATTAAACAGACCCCGGCAGGTCGAGTCACGGATATTATATCACCCGGCCTATTCCGCCTGCTCCGCCTGCTCCGCCTGCGCCGAGCGGTACTTCAGTGCGGCCTCCGTGCGCGAGCGCACATGCAATTTGTGGTAGACATGCCGGAGATGCCAGCGCACGGTGCCATCCGCCACCCCCATGCGGTCGGCAATCTGCTTGTTGGGATGCCCCTCCGCCAGCAATTCAAGAATGGCCCGTTCGCGCGGCGAAAGATCCTCCACCCCGGCGGCCGCCGCGAGCGGTTCTTGAAAGGAGAAAATCACCTTGCGTGCGATTTCGCGGGACATCGGCGCGCCGCCCAGCTGCACTTCGCGGATGGCCGCCAGCAGCTCCTCCGGCGTGCAACGCTTCAATAAATACCCGCAGGCCCCGGCCCGCAACGCCTTGAAAATCCGCTCCGTGTCCTCGTACACGGTCACCATGATGATTTGCACCGCCGGCAGCAACTGCTTGAGCTGGGCGCAACATTCAATGCCGGAGAGGTTGGGCAATTGAATATCCATCAAAATGATGTCCGGCTGTAATTTGGGAACCGCCTTCAACGCCTCCTCCGCCGTGGCACAGGTGCCCACGCACCGGTTTTCCGGATCGGATTGCACAAACTCCGCCAGGCTCTCCCGGATCGTGCGGTTGTCCTCGACAATGGCGATTTTGGTCATGGTTCAACGCTTCAGGAAATCCACTTTCGCGCTCAGTTGCGGCGTCAGGTATTGGTCCGGGGCCACGATCTGCACCTTGATTTGCAGGGTGCCTTTCGCGCGGTCGGCTTCGGGCGCGATTTCTGCGACATGGCCCGCGTAGGTCCGGTCCGGGTAAGCCTCGGGACTGACGCGGCATCGCTGGCCCAGGCTGATTTTGGAAAGATCCGCCTCGTTCACATCAATCTCCACCTGCAAATCCTTCAAATCCGCCACCGCCAGCAGCGCCGTGCTGGGTCCGCGTCCGCCGCCAAAACTTTGGGGCATGACCAATTCGTTTGGATTGACCAGCTTTTCCAGCACCACGCCGTCCAGGGGCGAACGGATGACGCACCAGTCCACATACGTTTTCGCCAGGTCATAATTGCCCTGGGCCGCCACTTCCGCGGCGCGATCCGCCGCCAGCGCCAGCCGCGCATTGTCCTCGGATTGCCGTGATTCCACGGCCCGGCTGATCAAATTGGTGATGCGCTCGTAGTTGAGCCGGTCGCGCTCGACGTCCGCGCGGGCGGCATCCAACTGGCCTTGCGCCTGGAGCATCCGGGCGCGATATTCCGCGTCATCCAGCAGCACCACCACCTGTCCGTTGGTCACGGCATCGCCCTTTTTCACGCCAATCCATTGCACCACGCCCAGAAAGCGGGGGCTGATTTCAATGCGCTCGCGATTGACGATGTAGCCGCTGACGGTCAGCACGGTGTCGGCGCTGGCGGACGCGTTCGGCGCGGTGGCTTTCGGGGCGGTGGTGGTGGGTCGGGCCCCAGCCGAGGTCGAGGCCGCAGCTGTGACCGAGTTAGTAACCTGCCCGGGGCCAGGACCGGCAGCGATTTCACGTTTATCCCTGGCCCAAGGTTGAATGAAGGACAGGGTGCCCAGCAACGCCACGCCCACCATCCCCACAATGCTCCAGAAAGTCCGTTGCGGCCGGCGTTTGTTTTCCGGGCTGATCTGCAAGGCGCGCAACTGCTCTGGATTCATGCCCCCATGACTTAGCCGATTCGCGAACCGATTTCAACGCCGTAATCACCGGGAGGCAAGCCGGGGCCGGGCCACCAGCTGAGGCGTATCCAGGCATTAAAGATTAATTTAACCACGGATGGACACGGATGAAGAAAGGTCAGAAGGGCGCTCCGGCCTGCTTTTCCGCCGCTTACTCAACGGCGACTGGCAGACCCGCACCATCACCTATTTCCGAATCAAAACTGAAAAAGAGCGATCGAAAAAGTTCCACCTGCCAAACCGGCACCTTCGACCTCCAGTCCTGACGCCGTCGCCGATTCAAAACCAGCCATTTCGCCCCCCGGATCCCCGGCGGCGGCGGCCGGACGGCAAAGCCTTTGCCTGCCGTGGCAAGCCCAGATTGAAACGGCAGTGACTGCCGGGCTGATCGTCCAGCGCATTTATCAGGATTTAGTGGGGGAACATGGGTTTACTGGCAGCTATCAGGCCGTCAAACGGTTTGTGCGGCAGTTGCGGGCCACCCAGCCGGTGCCCTTCGTGCGGATGGAAGTGGCCCCGGGGGCCGAGGCCCAAGTGGATTTTGGCCAGGGAGCCTGGGTCACAGTCGCGGGCAAACGTCTTGGTTAGCTTTGGCTGGAGTTGTTCTTTTTGGGCGTCACAATATCTTGCAGACGGTCGACCAAGGCCAAATTCAGGCCTTTGCGGTATGCTTCGAAAGCGGCGCGGCCACGCGGGCTTAGCCGGACCACCGTTCGCGGCACCTTGCCTCGATAGGTTTTCTCAATGTTAACGTAGCCTGATTCCTCCAATCTCGAAAGGTGGGTGGACAGATTTCCTTTGTGCAACTCCGTCTCTCGCAGCAAATAAAGGAAATCGCACTCATCCACCGCCGCCAGCAAGGCGACGATCATCATCCGTCCCGGTTCGTGGATGATACGATCCAAGTCGGCAATGGCACGCAGTTGCTCGTTCAATCCATCTGCTCCTCTGGCAAGGGGTTCTGCCGCATAAACACCGCGAGTGTGAGTGTGCCGGACAAAAACCACAAAATACCAATAGCGATCATGACGGGTGACAAGCTCCGGACATTTGTCAGATCAAATTTCATCGGTGGATCGGGAATGATTGCATTCGCAAAAAACGGCACGATCAATATGACCGGAAGCAAGAGCCACTTCCATTTGTATCGCCGGATTGCGGCTCCGTTAATCATCAAGTAGAGCAAAGCGTTTGACGCCACAAGCACCGTCAACATGGTTAACTCGCGCCAATCCCGGTCCGCGTGAACCGTCGTGGAATTCGCCATGCGGATTACACACAAGACAATGCCTCCCACCGCGACCGGCAGGCCGACAACCAATAGGAGCATTCCAAATTTGACGTTTCGCAAGAGCTTCCTGCCGTCAGCCGTTTGGGCAAGACCCTTGTTGAAGACGGAGGCATCGTAGGCCGAAGGCATTGGCCGGCGTTTTGTAATTACCTTTCGCCCCAGGTAAATGGCTGCGGCGGCGGCAAGCAGAAGCTTCGTTGCTTGCCAAAGTAAATGCCGCCACCCTTCGTGGGCCAAGGCGGGTCTCAATCCTGCCTGTAGCGATAACCCTAACATGAATATGGTCGCCATGGTCTCACCGAGCGCGAGACCGAAAAACATCATCTTGATCAAATACCCGAGTTTCACTTCGTTTCGGTTTACGGCGTAACC
>Ga0302275_10003205_pt1 | contig 16695 bp, 11 predicted proteins | sample III_Bog_N2_2_FD_200229 | JGI IMG/M metagenome (GOLD analysis project Ga0302275, IMG submission 200229) | Peat permafrost microbial communities from Stordalen Mire near Abisko, Sweden - III_Bog_N2_2 | ecosystem: Environmental > Terrestrial > Soil > Wetlands > Peat | place: Sweden: Abisko...
CCGGCGTCGGCACTACGCCAAAGCGCTTCATGGAAGCGTTTGCAGCGTCGGCCAACAGTTCGCCCTGGAGGGCAGTCGCTAGATACATGGAATGCCTGCCGGAGTCCTGGCTTCGGAGAGCCATGCTAGTGCGATCGGCTTCGTTTTGTCTTTTGTCAAGGTCCCGCTCGCCATGATGCCCTGCAAGGCCGGCGACATGCGCGCCGATCATTGCCCTTGCTTAACAGATCGGCGCATGGCTGTGAAGTTTGAGGCCAGTCCTGACGGGCGAACAGTCCATGGGGCAGCCTCCCTTCGATGCGGCCTCCACAATATAATGGCTACTTGACTCCTCACATTTTTTCCGCGCGGCTCGACTCGTGCCGCCAGACGCCGGAAGAGCGCCCGTGAAGCTCCTTTTCATCGGCGACATCTTCGGGCAGGCGGGAAGACGCATCGTTGCCGACCATGTCGCCGACATTCGCGCCTCGCAGTCGATCGATGTCGTCATAGCCAACTGCGAAAACTCCGCAGCCGGCTTCGGCGTGACGCCGCAGATCGCGGAAGAGCTGTTCCGCTATGGCATCGACGTCATGACTTCCGGCAACCACATCTGGGACAAGCGCGACATTTACGCCTATCTGGAGCGTACGCCGCGCCTGATCCGTCCGGCAAACTATGCGCCCGGTGTCCCCGGTTCCGGTGTTTATATCCACACCACGCCTTCGGGCTCGCGGTGTGCCGTCATGAATTTCCAGGGTCGCGTGAACATGCCGCCCACCGACTGCCCATTTCGCAAAGCCGACGAACTCATCGCCGCGTTGCCCGCCGACGTAAAGGTTCGGTTCGTCGATTTCCATGCCGAAGCGACCAGTGAAAAGATGGCCTTTGGCTGGTACCTCGACGGGCGTGTGTCCGCAATGGTAGGCACCCACACCCACATTCCGACTGCCGATACGCGGATACTGCCGGGTGGCATGGCATACCAGACGGATTGCGGCATGACCGGACCCTACGATTCCATCATCGGAGTGGAGAAGGAGCCGATTCTGACGAAGTTCCTGACGTCAATGCCGATCAAGATGGAAGCTTCGCGTCTTGCGCCGGAGTTTCACTCGGTGATCGTGGATGTGGACGATGCAACGGGTAAGGCGATTTCCGTACGCCGACATACGGTGGCAGGGGGCTAGTCGCCTGGCTTGCGGCCTTCGTGCTCGCGGAGCGCCTCAGCCACCCGGCAGTTGTCGCGGCGCGGTGCCGGAACCGGCGGCCGCCCGTGATACAGCAACCGGGTATTTGAGATCAAACGCAAGCGCCAACCCCTGAGCGATTACTTCCCTGCCGCGTGCCAGTACCTTTCTTCTCCATTCCGGATCCGATGGACAAAACGTTCGGAGTAGTCTCTGCTTGGTCCCGTGGGTAAGCAGGGATGGATCACCGTAGTGATGTTGCCGGTTTTCATCCCGGGCCGCGTTGAGCGCGGCGATTTCATTGCAGGCGCCAAATTCCTGCACCGCGAAATACACTTTTGCTCCAGGAAACATGCGGAACAACAATCCGTCGAGCGTACCCCGCGCGTTACCGGATATCGGCCGGACCCGGTTGCCATATGCACGCTGCATGTCGGCGGCGTGAGCACGCCGGTCCGGGGAGCCATCCACGAGGAGGGTGTCTTCACCAGATTGTCCGGGTCCCGTATGAACATCCACCGCTATCAGGCGTTCCGCAAAGGCGAGGCGAGTCGAAAGATACAACTGAAGACGCCGGGTCGCCTGCTCCCGACGCTCACCGCCAAAGCAGAGTCCCCTGGGATACCGGTATTGCCCGTCGCCGATCACGCGACGCAACCCGGACCGCCCGAGGCTAAGCGCCTTCGCTGCGGCCTTCCATTCGGTCAGCGTCTTTGGCATCCATTGGAAGAAAGAAACTCCCGACGGGGCCGAGGCGGGATTCAGCAAGGCGTTCACCCCCGCGTACTGCTCCGCCGCCGCCGAATACTCCTCATCGGAGGCCAGAAAATTGTGGTTCAGGTCTACGTTGTTCTCATTTGCAAGACGAAGCCACGTCATTCCGAACGGGTTCACGGCGTGGACGAGGGCGATGGCATGGTCATCGGCAAGTTTGGGCATTCCCTCCGCCAGCCATTGAAGTTGAATTGCGGAGCCTGCAAATCCCTCCACTCCGTGAATCCCCGAGGAATGAATGAAGACGTGCCCTGGCGATGCGGGACCGAACCAGCCGATATCGATTGTGAGGTCGCGCCCGCCGGGGCCTGTTGCATTTAGGACGATAGACTCGATCTTTCCGCCGTTGGATAGCACGCCGGATCGAAAACGGTCCCGGGCTGCGAAATAGTCCGGCGAGAAAAAGTCGGTCACGGCTATTTCACGTAGATGTACACCGGACGACCGAGGCCGCCGCCGCCGCTCACAAGACCGTTCACCTGAACGAAGACCTGTACGGGTACAGTCGGCAGCGAGATCGTATCGTTGGGAATCTGAACGTTGATCTGCCAGACGCCGACTAGTGTGGGCGCGAGTCCGGAATACTTGATGTTCGCCGGGGGCACCGGGTTGGGGTCGCCCACGATAAACACTGTGGGCGTATAGGGGGTCTGCAGCGCAGTATTGGAAATGTTTCCGTCCGAAGGCATGCCTGTGATGTAGCCCTGGCCTGTCATGTAAATCGTGACAATGCTCCCCGCGGTTGCCGGATTGGCTGATGTGTTGAGCGTGCCATCCGAATTAGCGATGGCACCCGTGCCGCTGCCCGTGGCGGTTTGCGTAAAGATGCCCGGAGATACCGAGTACATGGCTACGGTAGTGTCTCCCAGAACCCGGCCGGAGGCGGTCTCAATCACCTGGATGTCGGCCGTTCCGCTCTGGGGCGCGTTATCCGGAACCACAAAATTGATCTGGTTCTGACCCGCGTAAAACAGGGGAGCCAGCGTATTATTCACCAGCACCTGAACGCCGTTGAGTTGTTTCGGCAACGGCAGAACGCCGGCGGGAGCGGAGGCCGCTGTGGTGCCGAACTGCCCCACATTGCCCGTCGAATAAAGGGCCGTGATCAGGTTTGGCGCCAGCGGGAATGCAACCGGCGTCGAGTTGATACCCCAATAGTTCGCCGCGTTAACGGCGGAAAGCCCCGGGTAGTAAATCAAGATCCGGTTGCCGTCGTCCGCCACGAAAATATTGCCCCAGTTGTCCTCCGTGACGGCAAGCGGTGCAAATTCGTTCAAAGTCGCATTGGGAGCGTAATTGCCCGAGCCAATCAACGCATTGAATGCGGGATAGCGGGTGACCTGATAGGTGCCGATATCGGCAACCCAGATATCTCCGGTCGCCAGATTCACATTCACCCCGCGCGGCGTGGCCAGACCCGAGGTCAGCGCCAGCGCGGCGTAGGATCCGTTACTCGCCTGCGAGGCCCGGTTGAAAATCGAGACCCGGTGGTTCAAGGAGTCCGCAACGTACAGCCGTTCGTCCGAATCGATGGCAATGTGGTGCGGCGAATTCAGCTGGTTCAGGCCCGAGCCCGCTGCGGAAGAGTTCATGTCGGGCTGGCCAAAAACGAGAGTGGCCGCCTGCCCGCTCGTAAAGGTCTTGGAGTTGCCCGCGAAGTAAAGGACCCGATTATGGGTCAGGTCGGAAACCAGCAGGCCGAGGCCCCCATCGAATACCAAGCCATACGGAGTTGCCATCGTCTGTGACGTCGCGTCGGTGATCGTGGTCGTGAAGTTGAGCTGTCCCAGCACAAGATCGGCCGATTCCGTAATGGCCTGCGGCGTGCCCGGCTGGAAGCTGGCAAAGGGCGAAGGGAAACGCAGCACCCTGCCGTTCCCCGTGTCCGCAACATAGAGGTTCCCGGTGGAATCGACCAGCACTCCCGCCGGGTTGCTGAGATTGTTGGAGGTCGGCTGGCTATTGGGATAGTTGGAAATCGAATTGAGAAAGTCCGGTTGTCCGATCACTATGTCGGCATATTGGCCCGGCTGAATGTTGCGCAGATCGTAGAAGCCGAGTACCCGGTTGTTGTAGGTATCGGCAACATACAAATGGGGAACTGCCGAACTGAAATCTACCGCAATTCCGGCATCTCCGCCACTGGAAAAATTAAACTCCCTGCCCTGAATCAGGTTGACCGTGTTGAGATTTAACTGCAACTGGCCCAATACGCGCGTGCCCGGGCCAAAGCCCGAACCGCTCTGCGGCATTACAATCATGCGGTGGTTATTGGTATCCGCAGCGTACAGCTCGGAGTTATAAAAGAAGGTTCCGGTCGGGTTCGCCAGAGTGGAAGCTCCGGCAGCGGCACCGCCCTGATTGGCCGCTCCGGTCGAAAAACTCGTCTGCCCCACTACGGTGACTGCGGACTGGAAGAAATTATTCTGATTCCATTGCTCCACCGGGGGGTAGAGCAACAGCCTGTTGTTATAAGTATCCGCCACACCGATCTGGTTACCCACGGCGAACAGCGCCCCGGGCGACTGTTGAAGCTGGAATTCGCTGATCAACGGCGGCTGCGGGGAGTTCTGGTCCACGCCCAACATTCTGGTAGCCGATTGCCCCGTCGAAAAAGGCGGAAACCAGACCAGAATTCGACCACGCTGGCTGGCGACCGAGTCGGAAACAAACAGCCGGCCGGTGGAATCGAAAGCGATGCCTGTCGGCGCATGAATTGCGGTGAGTGAAGTAACCGCCGGTGCAGTTGCCGTGGTTCCCGAAACAAAATCACCTTGTCCCAGGACAACATCGGCGGACGGGTTCGACTTGGGCTGCGCGCCAAGCGCACTGGCGTTGAAGCGGAGGACCCGGTTATTACCAGAATCCGCCACCCAGAGATTACCCGCCGAATCAAACGTGAGTCCGACCGAACTGGCACCTGCAAAGGAAAGCGTCGAGGCGGATATTCCGCCCTGATTGGCGCCGCCGGTCGAGAAGCCTGGCTGGCCGATCACCATGTCGGGCAGTTCATTGGCGGTCTGGGTGAAGGGTTTCGGGAAGCGGAGGATACGGTTGTTGCCGGCGTCGATGACATACAGGTTGCCGGAGTTGTCCACCGCCAGCCCGCGGGGTGAAGTCAATCCTGTCGAGCGCGTGGACGAAGTATTCGTCGGCCCCTGGCTAAAGGTGGTGACAAAGTCCGGCTGCCCGATCACGATGTCGGCGAACTGGCCATTGGTGAACCCAGTCGCGCTGCGAAAGCCGAGCACTCGATTGTTTCCCGTGTCGGACACATAGACGGGGGCTGGACTGGTGCTGCCATCTACCACCACCGAGGAGGGTTGCTGGAACTCGCGGCCTTCCACCAGATTCGGACTGACACCGAAAAGGGTTGTGGAGGTCTGTCCAATCACCCGGGTCGGACTCGGGTTCAAGGTGATCTGGGCTGTTGCGCACACCAGACCCGTAAGGAAAAAAGCGGCCGCGAAGCGGAATGATCTCATAACGAAAAAGGCCGGGTGAATAGCGCGGGACTACCCGTCATGGGAATGCACCCTACTGGCCAACATAGCACGGAATGAACCCCTGGGCGAGGGGTAGCGTACTGTGGGACACTACCAGCGAGCATACCTGCCGGGTGAGCCGCAGGCCCCCGAGGCCCCCGTCCCCTGCATCGCGGCCAATGTGGACGGACACGGCCGTTCGCTAAACTGGATCTTGCGCGTCTCTGCCGTCAGCTACCTCAATACGTGGCCCTTGGTTTGGGGCTTCCTCCACGGCCCTGGAAAAGGACTCTTCGACTTCCGCTTCGATCTGCCGGCGGATTGCGCCCAGGCGCTCGGGGACGGTGAGGCTGCCATCGGTCTCGTTCCATGCGCAGAACTGGATCGCCTGGGACTGGACTATCTCCCCGATCTGGGAATTGCCTGTGAGGGGCCGGTGCGCAGTATCTTATTGATTTCAAAGGTTCCCTACCGCGAGATTCGCACGCTGGCTGTGGATTCCGGTTCACGTAGTTCAGTGGCGCTGTCACGGATATTGCTGGCCGAGCGGTACGGCTGCCAGCCGCAGTTTCACCGGATGCGGCCCATTTTGGAGGAGATGCTGGCAGTTTGCGATGGCGCGTTGATCATTGGCGACCCGGCGCTGGCGCTTGATCCCGATCGACTGCCCTGGAATTCGTTGGACTTGGGCGCCGAGTGGGTGGCCTGGAGCGGACTACCTATGGTTTTCGCAGTCTGGGCGGGGAAGGATTCCGTGCTGACTCCCGAGGTGGCAAAGGCCTTTCAGGACTCCTTTGATTGGGGTCGCAGCCATATGGATGAGATAGTCGCGCGCGCTGTGCCGGAGCGGGGATTTGGTGAAGAACTGGTGCGCGAATACCTGACCAGCCACATTGTGTATGAGCTGGGAGAGCGCCACAGACAGGGGCTGGAACTGTTCCGGAAACTCGCCCGGGCCATTCCGGCACCGATCGAGACGGCGGTTTGAAGAGCCACGAAAAGTCGTGCTGTAATATAGGAATATCCGTCTTGCATTGCTCCTGAGTAGCTCAACGGTAGAGCATTCGGCTGTTAACCGAAGGGTTGTAGGTTCGAATCCTACCTCAGGAGCCAAAATCTTGCCTTCAAACCTCGTAAGTCCCGTCAGTTAACGGAATCGCGGCAGTCCAAGAGCGCAACTGGCCGAGGTTTCGCGCGTTCGCCCTCTCTCGGTTTTTTCGCTGTTTCTCCTGTCCCGCCAGCTTTGGCCCTCTTCGCTTTTACCGAACGCCGTTTCTCCCGGCTAGGACCGGAGAATGCCGACCACCGGTTAACGTTAACACAACGGAGAAAATGTCTGGCCCGACCCGGACAACTTTACACTTGCCCACGAATCTGGTTAACATCGGCGCTTACGATGGGGATTGCATGGCAACGTTCCATCGTTGACACTCAACCGTGCCGTCTACACCCGGCAGTCGGTGAAAACCGAAAGCGATCTCACGTCGTGTGACGTGCAGCGGGAAATGTGTCTCCAGTTCCTGCGCAGTCAACGACGCCCCGGCTTGGATTTGCTGGCGCTCGATGAGCGTTTCGATGACGAGGGGCGTTCAGGGGCAAACGCGAACCGCGGCCGGCCTTGCAACGAATACTCGGTCTGATCCGAGTCGGCGCAATCCAAGCAGTTGTCATCCAGCGACTCGACCGACTATCCAGAAAGGTTGCGGATACCGCGAAGTTGTTGCATCAGTTCCAGAAGCACGGCGTCCGGCTGTTCATATTCGCTATGCCGGAACTCGCGGCCACTGCTCAAGACACGTTCATGCTCAACATGTTGGCGGCATTCGCGGAGTTCGAGCGGGATATGATCGCGGACCGCATCCGTGATACGCGCGCCGGCCCTATCGCCCGAGGGCAGAGAATCGCCGGTGTCGTTCCATACGGCTACTCCGCCCACCCCACCACCAAACAACTCGTCGCGGTCGCCGAGGAGGCATCGATAGTTAAGCAGCTATTCGAACTCGTCGCGGAGAACATCCCGCCTTCGGGTGCCGCCCGGATCGCCGCCGAGAAAGGTTGGCGAACACGCGGGGGTCGCCCCTGGACGGCTCGTCAGGTACTCGACACGGTGACGAATCCGGTCTACTCGGGCCGATTCCGGGCCAGGAAAGAAACGAGGGCCGGAGTCCATGCGCCAATCATCGACTCCGATCTGTTCCAGCGCTGCGCCGAGGCGATTGCGGCCCGCCGGACTCACAACTCGGGGCGGCGAACGCGGCACAGCGCGCCAGTTCTGGCGCAGAAAGTGAGGTGCGCGAAGTGCCTGCAGTTGATGGGAGCGCGCGTAACGAGAAATGGAGTGCGCGGTTACACCTATTTTCGCTGCCGAAAAGCTGTCGACGGCAGAGGATCGTGCACCGGCACACAGATCCGCGCTTATGACATTGAGGAAACGATCCGGTTTGCGCTGATGAGCCCCGCCAGCGCCTTTCCGCGCAAGCGCGGCAGGCCGGGCAAGGACGTGCGCACATTGTACGCTCTCTGCCAAGTGACTCCTCTTCTCGATCCGGCGGCGGAGCAGGGGCTGATTCGGAATGTTGTTCAGGAGGTCGTCTGGAACGCCGAGAAGGCAAGCCTCCGGATATTGCTCAACTGGGAAATGCTCGCGAGCGGGTTGCGGAAGTTATCCTCTCAGGTGGAAGCGGAGAGCACCGATTGGGACGAATGATCGCGATCTCACCACGCGCCATCGGTATCGCGCGCTCCAGTAGTGCTTGCTGCCGACCGCTGTTCCTGTTCATGGATCGAATACCCAAGCGCCTTGTACCCTCGAAGGCGTTTCTCGAACATTCGCGCCAGCATCGGTATCGACGAATCCACATAGTCGTACACTTCGACGATCTTCTTGCCGTCGTGAAGACGGTGCAGCCGTCCGACATATTGCTGCAACGTGCCGTGCCACGAAATCGGCATCGCCAGAAATAGAGTGTCCAGGCGCGAATCGTCGAAACCCTCGCCGATGTAGCTGCCGGTAGCGATGATGATCCTTGGCTGATCCTCCAGCACAAGTTCCTGCATGAGGCGGGCACGTTCCTTCCCGGTAATGCCGCCTTTGAGGAGAAAAACCCGATCGCAGTACTGGCGTAGCCGGATGCAAAGACGATCAATGTGTTCGGTCCTCCCGGACAGCACCAGAGGTGATCGTCCGCTCTTGAATGCCGCGACAACGTCACGGATGATCTGTTCATTCCGCGCTGCATCCGTCGAGAGTAGCGCGTAGAGTTCCTGTATCTTTGGTGCGGTCTCGTGGTTCCACGCGACGGTCGTTGTACGTGGCAGCACCCGATGTTCAAACGGGCTCGACTCAACCTGCGACCGAACGGAGACATTGAAGCGGATCGGGCCACACTGCATATAAATGATCGGGTGGTGGCCGTCCTTTCGCACTGGAGTCGCCGTCAGGCCCGTCACGTATTTTGCCCGCACCTGGCGCATCACTTGCTCGAACGAAACGGCCGCGAGATGATGGCATTCGTCCACAACGACGTGACCGTACTCGGCAACCAGATCCTTGACCTCGCCCTTTCGACACAGGCTTTGGATGAGGGCGACATCCACAATTCCAGTGCGCTTCTTATTGCCACCCGCGAACTGACCAATCGAATCGATAGACAGATCGAGGAACGTCGCCAGACGCTCTCGCCACTGGTCCAGAAGCTGCGCGCGGTGGACCAGCACCAAGGTGTTCGTCCGTCGGGCGGCGATGACAAAAGCTGCGGCGACGGTTTTCCCGAACGCTGTGCCGGCGCAAAGGACGCCTTCATCGTGCTTGAGCATCTTCGTTACTGCGTCCGGCTGCTTATCTCGCAGGATGCCGGTGAATGTAACGTTAATTGCCTTTCCCGTGAACCGCTCATCCTCAACCTTCGCTGCGATTTTGTGCCGGGAGAGGAGCAACTCAACTTCATCCAGAAGGCCTCTGGGTAGCGCCAGAAACTGGGGGAGTTCTTCACCGCAGCCGATGATTCGGGGCTTGTCGTATGTTGGCAGTCGCATCGCCTGAGCTTTGTAGAACTCAGGGTTTTGAAAAGCGGCCAGCCTGTTCAACCGGTCCAGCATGGCTTCCGGCAGCCCCTTCTTTTCTATGAAAAGAAGGTTCGCCCGAACGACGCGAACCGATATCGGAAAAGGTCCGGCTATTGGCTTTTCCGGCAACCGTCGCGATGGAGGAAGCAACCAGGGATCTTCGCCGGAGTCATTGTCGGCAAGACTCATGCGGACGCCTAGAACGTTTCCGTTCCGCTCCAGACTGCGGACGAGCCTTTCCACGACCAACGGTTCCATTCTGGGGATGCCAGCCAGATAACGCCACTGATCGGGGAACGGAGCGAGGTGGTCATCAACAAAAACGCTGTTGTCGGCCCTTCGTGGGATCTTCTGCAACGGAAGCGCGATGAGGTTTCCGAATCCACCGCTGGGCATGGTGTCCTGATTCGGAAACAGACGGTCGTAGGAAGTGAGGCTCATCTGATGTCGCCGTTCCATGGTTTTCGTTAAAAGACCCGCCCCCATTTTGCGCGCCAGAGTGGCCGAAACCGGGGCACTGAAGAAGATCCAGACGTGCGCCCCCTTCCCGGAGCGAGAACGCTCCAGCGCAGCCGGAACATTCAATTCGCGGCACGACTCTGCAAATGAGACGGCATCAAGCTGCCACAACTCTTGATCGAAATCGGCGGCCAGGAACCAGCAGGTTTCATCAGGGAGCAGAGGATAAACACCAAGCGTGTTCTTCCCCGAGAGATGCTGGTGAACGGCTTCGTCCGTGAGCGGCAAAAGCTGGCGCGTGGCTTGGTCGAGCTTCTTTCTTTCCGCCGGTGGCACGCTCATCACAGCCTTCCAGTCGCGGATACTTGCAGGAGAATAGCCAGACATGCCGTCGGCCTTCTCCCACCGCAGCGCGTACACGTCCTCTCTACCGCGAAAGAGCGACCGAAACAGCGCGATTTTCTCTGGAACGGACAGATCCGCGCGGGCGGACGATTCCGACGTGCGAACAGGCGCGATCACTGAAATGGGACTTGGCGGCGCCAGCGGTTCCACCTGCGCGCCTGTCGGTTGGCGCGCGTGGTCAGACAACAGATTGCATAGGCGTGCGTTTTCTTCACGGAGGCGTTCACACTCGGCGGTCACCCGTGCCAGTTGCTCCGATAATGTCTCGAACTCCTCCATCACTGGTCCTCAGAGCAATGCGCAGAATTCCATGACGATCCCAAACGCCTCGGAAACGGAAAGCTCCAGACTGCACTCTGCCGCCAGCCTCACGAATGGTGCTGACCATTCCTCCGGAGGCGGAGTAAGCGCTTCGGGAACCGAGTGCGTTGCCCGGCGGCCGAAGGTCGCATCAAGGGCCTGGACGACGAGGCCCGATTCGAGCGTGCCCGACTGGATCAGGAGGACCATATCGACAAGATCACGCACACGGCTGTTGGGTGTCGTCCTCGGCAGCGTATAAGCATGAAGCTTCTCCGCAAACTGCTGTTCACGCTGGATCATGGGAACGTCCGGCGGAGCAATGCCTGCAAAGCCAAGCCAGTCGCGCATCCGGGCCTGCTCCGGCGGATCAAGAACGACGTCACCAATTCCGACGTCCAGATGGAACTTGACGAAGGTACGCCCGCCCATGATCGATTCGACCGGATATCGCGCTCCACCATAGGGAGCCCCGTCAAGGTCCATCATCGCGTCGCCAATTCGATAGCGGAAGAAGTCGCCGACATCCTTGGCACCGGCATCCTGGAGCTGTTTGACAAGTCCGTCGCCGCTACTGGACCGTGCGGTTCGCACGGTGAAATCGAGATCCCTGGTGGCACGCGCTGTCTGGAACCGGAGTTCCATTGCGTAGCCGCCCTTCAGAATCCATTCCGCGCCCGCACCGGGAAAGAGCCTGGCAAGGAACCGGTCAAATGCGACCTGTCGCCGCAGGCGTTGCAGATCGACTCCTTCTTCGCGGGCAACCCGCTTGAGGCGCTCCTCCAGTGCGGTGCGGAGCGCAAGGCCGGTTGCGTACTTTCTCTCGGGAGTCACTTATTTCCTTTCCGGATCTCCGCGAGAATCGGCGCTCGCTCAGAATCTTTCCGGCAGGTCGCGATCTGCGTCCTTGTGATGGCCCCACGTTTCACTGCCTCGCGAAACGCGTCGCGCAGATCGGGCCGGGGGAGTGATCCCTCCGTCCATACATCCAGAATTGTTCGGATTGCGTTTGTGACGGGAACACCGAAGAGGACCTCCCGGTCTTCGGGCGGCACATCGCCGCGATGCAGACGAAGCACCTTGGGGATTGGCGTTCCGCGACGAAAACTTGCAGGCACGGTGAGGTCCAGCTTTGCCGGATTCGCGTCGGTGAGATCGTGGAGGCTGAGGGCAGTCTGGTGACTGAAGACCCCTGTCGGCCGGTCGCTCCGGTCACGCGACCAGAGCATCCAGAGGATCAGGTCCGGTCGTTCCGGTTCAGGGAAGCGCGCCAGCCGGTAAATCCCACGATGTTCGCGTATCCAATTGCTCGCGCGGACGTGGTAGATTCGTTTGTTGCTCGCATATCCGAGCGCGGACGCCTGCTTCGTGGTGAAGTAGCCGCTTTGCGATTCCGCGAGTTGGTAAAGATCTTTTTGTGTCTCGAGTGGCGATTGCAGGACGTGCATAAAAGGTCAACTTTATAGACCTATTATGCTGGACAGGCTGACTCCAGTGCAAGTCTCCCCTTCCGCTGTTTTCGGCCTCGCCGTGCCATGAATTTACCGAAACCGAATTTGGGCGAAATAAATACCAAGCGAGCATGCTCACCTTCTCTTCCGGGCGTGCATTTTGGCGCAACGGTGGTACTCGGCCAGCCAATTATCGCCTCAACTACACGCGTTCCTATATAATGCTCCTAATGGACTCTACGCCCGCCGTTCTGGTGACCGGCGCCAGCCGCGGGCTTGGCCGTGGCATCGCTCAAGCCTGTAGCCGCTGCGGTTTTGACGTCGCCATCCACTACTCGACGAATCGGGGCGCAGCCCTCGAAACTGTCTCTCTCTGCCAATCCCAGGCGCTCAACCCCCTTCAGCGGTTTGTTCCCGTCGCCGGCGATATTGCCGTCGCCGCCGATCGCGCTGCCCTGATCGACTGCACCCTCAGGACTTTCGGACGGCTCGACGCACTGGTGAACAACGCGGGCATTGCGCCCACGGTCCGAGCCGACCTCACCGGCACGGCCGAAGAAAGCTTCGACCGCCTTCTTTCCGTAAACCTGAAGGGCCCTCATTTTCTATCTCAGCTCGCCGCGCAGCACTGGCTAGCGAATCCTCCGGCCGGGCGGCCCTATAAGCTGATCTTCATCAGTTCGATTTCCGCCGACACAGCCTCCGTGAATCGTGGCGAATACTGCATAGCCAAGGCCGGACTTGCCATGTCCGCTCAGCTTTGGTCGACGAGGCTAGCCGCCCACGGCGTGCAGGTCTTTGAGCTACGCCCCGGAATCATGGAGACGGACATGACCGCCAACGTGAAAGGCAAGTACGATGAACTCATATCGAACGGTCTGGTGCCGCAAATGCGCTGGGGCGTACCCCAGGACGTCGGCTTAGCCGTGGAGGCCATTCTCAGAGACTATTTCCCGTTCTCCACCGGTGCGGTGATCCCCATCGATGGCGGATTCCATCTGCGAAGACTGTAACCTCATGCTCAAAATCGATTCCTCCCTGACCGCGGCCGAGTTGCTCCCCGCCGTCCAAAGGGTTCACGAACTCTCCGCCGCCAAGGTCCGCGACATTGAGCGTACCTGGCAGCCCGCTAACGGCTCGCCCGTCTTCACCGTCGGTGGCAAGTATGCCTCCCGTGGCTGGACCGAGTGGACGCAGGGCTTCCAGTACGGTTCCGCGATTCTGCAGTTCGATGCCACCGGCGACGCCGAATTCCTCGCCTCTGCGCGCGCCAAGGTTGTCGAGCTCATGGCGCTGCACGTCTCCCACATCGGCGTGCATGACCACGGCTTCAATAACGTCAGCACTTATGGCAACCTGCGGCGGCTGATGCTGGAAGGCCGCATTCCGGCCAGCGACTGGGAACTGCGCTTCTACGAGCTTGCACTGAAAGTCTCCGGCGCCGTGCAGGCATCGCGCTGGACTCAGCTCACCCCCGATCTGGGTTACGTCTATTCCTTCAATGGTCCGCATTCGCTTTTCAGCGATACCATTCGCTCCATGCGGGCGCTGGTGATCGCGCATCAACTGGGCCATCGCCTGATGGCGGAAGGCGACGAAGCCATCGACCTGCTGCGCCGCGCGCTCCAGCACGCCGCTGCCACCGCGTGCTGGAACGTCTACTATGGGACCGGTCGCGACTCCTTCGATATCCCCGATAACAGGGGCCGCGTGGTTCACGAATCGATCTTCGATCTGAACAACCGCGCCTATCGCTGCGCTTCAACGCAACAGGGTTACTCGCCTTTCAGCACGTGGACTCGCGGGCAGGCCTGGATTCTGTGCGGTTACGCCGAACAACTCGAGTTCCTGCAAGCCCAGACCGAATCCGTGCTCGCCCCCTATGGAGGCAAGCGCGGACTGTTGCAGGCATTCGAAGAGGTCGCGTCCGCTGTCGCTGCTTTCTGGCTCGAGCATACGCCCACCGACGGGATCCCCTACTGGGACACCGGCGCGCCCAATCTGCATAAACTGAGGGACTGGGCTTCCCGTGCATCAGAGCCTTTTAACGACCATGAACCCATCGATAGCTCCGCCGCCGCAATCGCGGCGCAGGGTTTTCTACGGTATGGCAACTATCTCCAGGCGACGGGGCGGCAGAGCGAGGGTACCAGCTACAGGCAAGCCGCGCTCACGATCGCGAAGCATCTTTTCGCCGAACCCTATCTCTCCACTAGTCCCCAGCATCAGGGCCTGATTCTCCATTCCATCTATCATCAGCCCAACGGTTGGGACCACAAACAGCCCGGCCAGAAGATTGCCAACGGGGAATCATCCATGTGGGGCGATTACCACGCCCGCGAACTGGCGCTGATGATTCAGCGCGAGGCGAAGGGTCAACCTTACTACACGTTTTTCTGAGCTATCGCGGAACGTAGACCATGAGTTTATTTATGGCGTAGTATTCGAAAACCCGGCCGAAACTCCTTTCAAGCCGCTCGGCCATCTCGGTCGTAATAATTGATATAATTGATCAATCCGCAGAGGCGGCTCTGGCATCGCATCGGCCATCCGATTGGCGAGGCCGGGACCGGGACGCGACGACCAATCGACCCGCAGAAACGGATCTTCTCTATATTGGCCCTCGCACTCCGAGTTCCGGCCAGCCGTTTTCTGTCCAGACCACAGGTTCGGGCGTTCCGCCCCTTCGGGGCCAGCGCCAGAAACAGGCGTGTCGATTTTGCCGACTGGCGGCCCGGCGATTTTTCCTCATTTTCATCGCGTGGCCGGAGATACCGGAAAGCCGCTTCTATCCTATTTTGGGCAATAACTTACGGCAAAAAAGGCCCGGAAGCCGACAGCCTTCAGTGATCACCGCAAAACCGGCCATACGTGATCACTCTAGTTATTAGACCGTTATGGCCGCCGCAACGAGAATTTTGTTCTCGTAACGGAGCGGCGGCGGCGTTTGGCTTCGTTGAACTGCTCAGTTCGATCTTCGCTTAAGTGCAGACCACTTCCTGCGATCGCCATTCCGTTGGTACTGTCAGCAGTCTCTTCCGAACATATCGGTCTTGCGGCAGGATTCGTTTTCCGAAAATACCCGATCTCGCCCCGCGCCGCCGTAGCTTCGGCCGATCCGTCCGATAAGCGAAAGCAGGAATATGAGGATAACCGAGACACTCGTTCGCAAGGACCCATGGGCGCTCCATTTGATGCCGCTCTTTCCGTCGGGGGCCCCCGCACAATGCCTCTCGCCGGCAGTGACGATTCCATGGCGAAGCAGATCGGCAAGCTGGCGAAGGCGGATCTCAGGTTTTCCGCCGGTGAACTGGATGGTCCGGTCGACCGCCCCGACAGCCGAAGAAGCGGCGCGAATGCAGGTTGGCCGCGATGCCGGCTATACCGCGGAATTGCCCCCTAATACGGATTGCCCCCACTTCTCGCCGCCAAAGGTGCTGAAGAACCCTACAGATACCACGGCGCTGAACGTGCCCCAGGTCAATCCGTGAATTCCGCAAAATGCTCCTGAAACCTGTCTTCGCGTTGGCGCTGCTTGCGGTTCCGGCGATCGCTGCATCTGCCGGAGCTCCGGTCTTCGGTTCCGTCGTCGTCATCGGTGGTTCGGCTTCCGACATCGCGCTCGATGAGTCACGGGGCTTTCTCTATGTCGCCAACATGGGTGCCAGTGTCATCGATGTCATGTCCACGGCAGACAATACGATCCGTTCCGCCATGAACGTTCTGCCGTTTCCCGGGGCGATTGCGCTTTCCCCAGATTCTCAGTACCTTCTCATCGCCCATTACTGCAATGCCGGCCCCACCGGGCCGCCATGCGCTAACGCCATCACGTCGGTCCATCTGACAGACAACTCGAAGCAAACCTTCCTTCTGACGGATGCTCCACTGGGGCTGGCATTCCTGAAAAGCGGCCAGGCCCTGGTGATCACTACCAAGGCGATTCTGTCTATGGACCCCGTGAGCGGTCAGACTCAGCTTGTGGAGACGATTGCGAATTTGGCCTTGTCATTACCCGTACCGTTCGTTACGTTCCCCGGTCAGATTCTTAAAGCGGCCCTGGTTACATCCTCGGACGGCAATACGGTCTGGGGCGTCGCCAGTGCCGGGAGCAGCCCGCAACTGGTCTTCCAGTTCTCCGCATCCACCAGCGTGATCTCGGCTTCCCTCTACACTTCGTCGCCGTTGCTCCTGCCCCGGATCAGTTCGGCGGCGGACGGTTCGTACGCGATGATCGGCTACGCGCTGATCGGCGCCGGAGGCATTCTAAAAGGCCGCTATCCCGATGTCATCGCGGACACCAACATCACGGGAAGTGCGGTCGACTCGGTCCACGGAATCGTTTACGCGCAGTTTCCCGACGCGAACCAGCCTGGAGGTCCGGTCGGTGGATCGGCGGCACGGCCTCCGGCGATGCTCCTGATGGACTCGGACAACCTCACGTTCCGCGATCGCATTTCGATCCCCGAAGACATGGTTGGGCGGGCCGTGCTGAACGCCGCCGCGACTGTAATGTACGCCGTATCGGAGAGCGGGGTGATGATCCTTCCCGTCGGCTCGTTGAACGTCTCTCACCGTCTTGCGGCGACT